>WNEZ01007930.1_pt1 | contig 12976 bp, 10 predicted proteins | sample 5400521 | NCBI WGS metagenome assembly WNEZ01 (sample SAMN13153339, study PRJNA577476) | soil metagenome | isolation source: 120 cm saprolite under Douglas fir tree site 2 hole 1 replicate 1 | place: USA:California | collected 2015-04-18 | reverse complement strand
ATCGATTGGTACTTGACACTGAATGTCGAACAGTCCCGACACCAACCTTCGAACAACGACATCAATCTTCGAACATCGCCCTCAAAAACGTCCCTTTTGCACGTTGATGTAGGAGAGTGATGTATGTGCATGCAGAGAAATCCGTCGTGTGTTGTTTTTCAGTGATCCTGCGGAAAGGGAAATCTATGGAGACATCACCTCCTTTGCCTGCATCAAGGCTCGGAACGCCGGGTCTCGATATTTTCAAGATTGCTGGGCAATCGGTGTCGGGATATCTTCCTGGCCTGAAGGGCGGTGATCGGCGCCCAGTGCGACAACCATATACCTCGCTGTTGGAATTGCGCCTGGCCTTGTATCTGGAATATCATCCGCATGTGCGAACCTTTCAGCGTGGCGATGCCAGTCCGGCATTTGCAGAGGCCCATCGTTTACGGACTCCTCTGGGAACTCCCTACCGCATTAGCTATGTTTACGACGGAAAGGCCCACGACTACCTCCCTGATTTTGTCGGAACTCTGTGCGATGGGGGACTGCTCATTGCCGAAGCCGGTCGAGAGAGCGAAAAAAGCCGGGGGCAGGCACTGGCAAAAGCTGAGGCAGCACGGCGCGTTGCTGAACTCAAGGGAGGCGTCTACTGGATCGGCACAGACGAAAACCTCTCGGTTCGCCGCCACAACAACCTGCTCTACCTGCACGCACGCCGTCAACCATTTCGTGCCTACGATGAGATTGCCGCTGCGGTATGGGCTTCCTGGTCAGACGGTGAAATGCGCTGCGTCAACGAATTCCTCCACCTCTTTGGAAGTCATTGGTCTGAAGCCGAGGTAGAAGCTGCAGTATGGAAGATGGTCGGGGAGGCAGCCGCTGCGGGGAGGCTTCTGCTTGATTTGACGGAAGTAGAACTTTCGCGCTCAACGCCACTCGCACTGCACGCACCAGACGCTCTTCCCATTCTCCCCTACCCACTTCCTTCGACGCTTGAAGCTGACGCGCCTGCTGAAACTACGGAGCCAGGACTACTGCCACCAGACGATGAGGGAGCACTGGAGATTCAAGGAGTCATTCCTGGACCTACTTTTGATGCTTCTGCGCTCCCGAGTGCGAGCGCCCAGGCTCGGTTCCATCGCAATCTGGCAGCGGTCATGGCTGTCCTCGCAGGACAAAAGGTGCGCAGCGTTGCGCTCGCCCAGAGCATGGCTCCCTCTACCCTCTCTCGTTTAGTCCAGCGGACGAAAGCATTGGGGCAGATTGCCTGTGTTCCCAATGCGGCCTACCAGCGTGAGCGGGCTTTGCGCCCGGAGTTTCAGACGCTCATTCGCAAGCTCTACACGCACAAGATGCGCCCGACCATGATGGCGGTGTACGAAGATGTGCGCGTCACTCGCCTGGCGGATGAGTTGAGCAAACGGGAAGGTACTCTTGTTCAGGCCCCCACCTACCGACAAGTGCAATACTTTCTTCGCTCGATTGCGCATGAATCGCAGGTCACCGAGGCTCGCTCTGGACTCAAACATCCGCCACGAGACCGCATGTCGCCATCCTCCTTTGTCCTCTCTGTGGCCTATCCTGCCCATATTTGCCAGGTGGACGAGCATACGCTGGACCAACTGGTCGTGGCCGCTGATGGCACAGTGATCAGCCGTCGAGTCCATGGAGCCGTGCTCGTCTGTGTCAAAACCGCAGCCATTCTGGGGGCCGTTTTGTCCTTCGATAGCCTCAATGAGGAAGACTACATGCGACTGATCAAACAGGCCCTGGAGCCGAAAGATCGCCTGGTCACGCTCTACGAATGCCAGCATGCCTGGCCCTGTTACGGCAAACCAGCGGTCATTTTCCACGACCGAGGCAAGATCTTTACCTCCGAACGGGCCACGCAGGTCCTGGTGGATCGTCTAGGGATCGTGACTGAGCAAGCGCCCCCGTACGCTCCATCAGCGAACGATTTAGTTGCATACTGCACTCCTTCCGCATGATGAGCGTGTTGTTTGATATTTGTGAGCATGCTTCACAGGGGCATGCTCATCGGGCGGCGGAAACACCGCTGTCCCTTGATCATTGATCCGATACATAGGAAGCAGCCCCGCCCGTCCCCAAGCCATGAGCGTTTCTCGGCACACCCCGTAAGCGGAGGCCGCTTCTTCGGCGGAGAGCAAACCGCGCTCAGCGAGCCTGGTGCCATGAGCTTTCAACTGCTGATAGCGCCGTAAGGACAGCACGCGTGCGGCAGAAAAGGGTTTCCCTTCGTAGGTGCGCCACCCCCGCTGGTTGAGCTGCTCGGCCACCTCGGCATCCGTGTAGTCGTCGAGCAGCTGGTCGATGAGCGCAATCAGCTCTGGCGTGCTGCGACGCCCACGGCCCACTGGGACCGTGATGGTCTGCTGGGCTCCCCCTTTGAAGCGGACGTGAACAGCGATCACCTCCTCTTGCTTGAGCACAGTCACATCTGAAAGCAGCAAGCGGACCATGCGTTTGCGGTCCCGATCAGAGGTACGCGCATCCTTCCACACCCGCGGGAAATCGTCCACCAGGTCGGCAATCGCCTGCTGTTCCAGGGCAGAGAGTTTGCGTTGTTCCACCTCATTTTGCTGCTCGGCTTCCTCTTGCACACAGGCCAGTTCCCGTAAGCGGGCATTCCAATCGGCTTCCAACACATCGGCGACGAGTCGGTTCTCTGGGTCCACTCGTAAAAAACGACGCTGGGCCAGTTCTGCTGCATACCGCGCACGCTCCACCTGTTGAGCACGGAGGTGTCGGGCGGCTTCGGCCTGGGTGTGCAGTTCTTCGTAGACGTGCATGCTCGTATCAATGGCCAGGGGAGTCAGTTGTGCCAGCAAGAGTTCGGCGATCGCAGCGTCTGGGCCTGCGCCAAGGATACGTTGACAGACTTTCTCTTCAGCATGCTCAATCATCTCTTTCTGACACATATATTCCGGGTAGAGGCGCTTGCCACCCTTGACATCATGGTAGCGCACCGTCATGCGGTTGCCACAGCGTCCGCAGATCACCAGCCCTTGCAGCAAAGCCGGTCCTTCCCTTGGAGGGCCGTGGCGACGATCCTCTCCATGCGCCTGGCGATTGGCACGCAATTGGGCCAGATTGGCTTCGTACTCCTGCCAGCTGAGGTATCCCGCATGCACCTCCTGCACGAGAAACAGCCACTGCTCTTGGGGACGGGTTTGGATGTGCAGGGAGCCATCAGGATGCTTGATGGTATGGGTGCGTCCGAAGCAGAAAGCACCGGCGTAGCGCGGATTGCGCAACACTTTGAGCACAGCGTTGTGTTGCAGAGGCATCCAATGGATCTCGCCAGCATGAGGACCCGTGTGGGCGCGGCGCGGGAAGAGCAGTCCCTGGTCCCGAAAGTATCTGACGGTGGCCCAGGCTGATCCGGTGCGAATGATCGGTGGCAAACAGCAGACGGAGGGCTTGTTGGATCTGGGCATCGGGATTGAGGATGACGGTCTGGTCCTCCGCGTAGGCTAGACCGACAGGCAACGGCACTTTCAATGCCGCGCGAGAAGCTTTGTGGAGAATCCCTCCCTTCAAGCGTGCGATGCCAATCGAGGGAACTGCGCGCGAGCCTGGAGACCTCCAATCCCATGACGAGCCCGACATGGCCAAGCCCCACCTCGGCCACGAGCCGTTGAAATCCAGCCCGATCGACGGCGCTTGCTCCCGATTGGCCCAGGTCTTGATCAATGACGATAATGCACGAAGCCTCCCACCCCAGAGCAAGAGTTCGCTCCCGTAAGCCGTATTGACGCGCGGTGCTTTCCGTGTTTTCCAAAACTTGATGCAGGGTACTCTGCCGCACGTACAACATCGCTTGGCGCGAGAGATGTCGTGCGGTGATTTTTTGCAGGGCCGATGGCTGAACTGGGATCATTGACACACCTCCGCAATCATGGCTGCCACGATCGTGAGCAGCGGAGCATATCCGGGACGAGGAGCAAGGGGCTCATGCACCTGAGATGGCATCGGCGGATGCCTCTCTCGCACCCAGGTCGCGATGCCTGTGCGCAAGATCTGAGCCCATCCCAACGGTGGATGAGAGACCGGATGCAAGGCCCACATGCGTGCCGCTTCATAGGCTGGTTCTATCCAGGTGCACTTCATGATGGACCCCCTTTTTTCGCCGGCCTTGCGAGGGCGCGTTCAATGCTCCGCGGATGCACAAGGAGCTGCCGCTCATCGCGTAACCACTTAGCAAGCTGTGTTGATGACATCGTGTTCGCAAGAGGCCGAAGGAGAACGAGGACCTCCTCGGTCAATTTGTGTGCCTGGCGAGGACCAGTCGGCTCAGGCAACAAGCCGAGGAGGCCGTTGCGTTCCCAAGCGGCTAAAGCCGCGTAAAAGGTAGGACGAGAGAGGGCAAACAACGAGGTGGCATGGGAAACAGAATCCCCGTCTACCCGCACGCGGCGCAAGAGTTCATACTTGACCTGCACCAGGTCGTATGGATCAAAGAAGGGGGATCCACTGGTGAAGAGCGGGTCTCGTACCTGATCAGGATGGGGATGAAGGGCATGAGACTGACGCAAGGCTTTGAGTTTTTCGTCCGACATGATCGACTCCTGAGACGGAAACATTCTTCTTGCTAGTATAGCCATTTGCTGGCCAATTGTCAAGGCAAAGAGAGACAAGATTTCTGAGAGGAATGCGCTCTTCATCACATGGAAATGCCACACATTCTTGAGATATCCGGCATAATTTCCTTTACACTTGCGGCAAAATTGGCTTAACACTCTGCCTCCTCCTTGCGCCCCTCTTCGATGCGCTGGATGAGATGGGAAAGCTCGAGCAGATCAGCCACGCGAAAGGCGGCGCGACCGGCTGCAAGCACCACATTGGGATCAGGGGGAGCAAGGCTGGTCCAGGCTGCTGGCAGCGCTCGGACATGCTCAGGCGTCTGGTAAAAGGTGACGCGGTATTCCCCCCAATTGTGCCGACAGGTGAGGATCTCAAACTGCTGGCCGTACAAGGGATGAAACGGATGGGTCACCGTGAAAACTCCTTCCTCCAGAGATGGAGACGGTGTAGTTGACGGCTTGGTCCAAAGGAACCGTGGAGGGGTTGTTTACCTGGACAACCCGCAAATTTGAGCATCGTCTTCCAGGGACCACCAAGGCTACCCCAGCCGACCGTGGCGCCTACGACAGTACAGGGGAGGCGAAAAAAGCAGGGATCACCCTGGATATGCTGGAGAAATGGTTCATTCAGGCCATTGTTGACGGCTACATGCAGGAATGGAATGACCTGCGGCGACAAACGCCCATCGCTTTGTGGGAGGCAAGCGTTCGCGAGAAGGGAGTGCCTCGCTGGATGGGGTCACAGGACGATTTGAAGCTGCTGCTTATGAAAGCGGTCAATCGTCGGAACAGAGCCAATGGACGCTATGCTATTACCAGTCAAGGGCTTTCCTTCCTGGGGCGTCGATATGTCAGTCCAGGGCTCCTCAATCGACTGCGTGGCAAAGAAATTGATATCTACTACGACCGGCGCGATATTTCCGTTATCTACCTGTTCCTCGACGGGGAGTTAGTTGGAGAGGCATACTGCACGGAATTGATGGGGCGTCGGGTCAGTGTCTGGGAAGCGCAAGCAGTGCGGAGAGCAGATCAAGAACAGGCCAAAGAAGCGACCGCAAAAAGCCTGGAAGGCCGGCAACGTATCCAAGCCTCAGCCACTGCTGGGGCCCGTATCCTCTCGCTGGAAAGGAAGAGATTGGAACAGCAACGCCAACTGGACCTCCAACGTCAAGAGATTCACCCGTCTCAGGTTCAGGCCACCTTACAGGCGCTTCAAGAGCAGCCATCCTCATCCTTTCCCTCTTCTCCAAAACGGACAGGATTTCTTCCCCCAGCCGTCCCAGAAGACGATCCCGAAGGTCGGCCAACGGTCCATTTACCTGTACGGAAACGGAGGAGAGATGATGACGCCTCATCCACCTGAGCATCATCGCGGAGCGTTTGTCGTCCAGGACGACTTTCTCGAAACGGCCTTTGAGCGACGTTTTCAAGGACTCTTACGGCATGCCTGGCTGAATCGGAGCTGGCATAGTATCGCAGCCATACCAGGGAGTGGCAAGTCGTGGGGCATTGGAGATCTGGTGCTGCACAGCGGGGCCTGCAAGCGCGAGACGGGCATCACTCGACTGCCCCTTCTGGCGATCCGCGCTCCGACCAACTCGGCACGAGAACTGGCTCTGGGAATGGCTCTCGCCGCCGCTTTTGGCATTGTTCCCAGAATGACTGGAGCTGCCCTTCGCGTCTGGCTCGTGCAAGAAATGGCACGTGATGCAGTTGAGTGTCTCCTGATTGATGATGCGCAGGAGTTGACGCTCGATCACCTCGCTTTGCTCAAAGAGCTGACAGACAATCTAGCGGCCCCGCCTTATCAGCGGCAAGTCGGCCTGTGTCTGGTGGCTGCTGTCAGTGGAACTGTCATTCCTTTCAGAGAAGTCCTTGCCGGTCCCGAGATCCGTTGGCGGCAATTCCGCCGCCGCATGGATACTGAACATCCTTATCATCTTGTCCCTGGTCACACCGAAGAGGAAGTTGGCGAGATCTTGACGACCTTTGAGGATCTCTACCGCAGTCAATTGCCTAGCTTACAGTTACGCCGGTGGGCGAAGACCATCTTCACCTGGCTGACCAATCCCATCCTCGATCCCGATGCCACGGGACGGGTAACCATGGATCATTTGAGCAGATTGGTGACAAGTAGCCTGCGTCGTGCCTACGAACAAGGGGCCATCGATGTAGATGCGACAACCCTACAAGAGGTTGCAGATCTGATGATCTTGCGTCGTGATGAGATCACCTATCTCGATGAGGGCCCATGCCAGGAGCCTGATTTGCCGCGTGAGGTGAGCTAATGCAAGGGCTGTCGCAAGTCAATCCCGTCTGGATGAGAACCTTTCCCCATCGGGTGGCACCAATGAACGATGAGTGGTTCCCAGGGGTATTACTTCGCTGTGATGAAGCCAATGGGTGGAGCAGTGGCACCACGTTTCGCTATCTGCGACAGCATGCGAAACTTGAAAGATTCGGCCCAAAACCTCGGCTGATGATTGTCCCGGCAGCCATTCTTGAAGCTCTTGCCCAGTTCCTTCTCATTCCCGAAGAACGACTCTTTGCCACCACCTACCACGCTGAGCTGGCACGCTTGTATGGCACTCACCATCCCCATGGAAGGCTTTTGAGCACACAGTTCACGTTTCATCTCTGTCCAGCATGTGTGGCACACACTCGCCTTCTCAAACGGACCCTGATGTGGCCTCATCTGCACTTTTGTCCACTTCATCGCATGGAGTTGCGAAACACCTGCCAATGCGGGGTGGCACTCTGGCCATTTTCAGGGAAGGGGTCGCCGTTTACGTGCTTTGCATGCGGGTTGGATTGGGGGTCTCTGCCTCAACGCCATATCCCTCGACGGAGCCTGGGACGAGAACGCCAACTCGGTTTATTCTACGACTATTTTCTGGTCGAGGGGACTCCCAAACGCATGGAATATGCTGCGGAGATCCTGCGAAGGCATGAAAAGGAAGAGAGCATGCTCAGCTGGAATGAACATCCTGAAGTCATACCTTATCGCAAAAAGTTTTCCCTTGGCTATCTGGTGGGACGCCTGGTACAGGCGGGTGTTTCTCCTCGTGATATCCTCCCCTATTGGTAAGAACGTGTCGTTCTGGCCTTGCAATATGTTCGAAGATTCATGTTTACCGCCTGAACATGAATCTTCGAACAAGACGCTTTCTCAAGCTCAATTCTGTTCGAGAATTGGTGTTAACTACCATCGATGGCGTGAGTGGCCAAACGGAGAGACCACTCACGCCATCCGAGGAGATCTTCATCTGGCACCAAGCACGAATTGGTTCACTCCCGGTGCAGCTTGGAGGGTGATGGAAACGCAGGAGCAAAGCTGGCGCACGCCGGCTGAGCATATCACCGTCTTCTCACAGTTGGAAACGAACTCCTCTGACACCACTCACTTTCCTCTTGACAACGGCCCACCTGTCAGCTATTCTATCTCTATAGATAAACCGTTTGTCGGTTTAAGGAAGGGAGGCATGATGACACGAAGTGTCAAAGCCCACGAATACGCCCAAAAGCGCAATGCCATCCTGGATGTGGCAGAGCGCTACATTACAACCAAAGGCTATGAGCAGATGACGACCCAGGATCTTCTGGAGGCTCTCCAGATTTCCAGGGGCGCGTTCTATCACTACTTTGATTCCAAGCAAGCCTTGCTGATGGCGCTGGTTGAACGCATTGGAGAGCAAGCCGAGCAGCTCGTGCTTCCTATCATCTCTGATCGCCAGATGCCCGCCCAGGACAAACTGCTGCGCTTCTTTGCCGTGCTCGACCAGTACAAACGAGCAAACAAGGACCTGGTCTTCGCGTTTCTGCGCGTCTGGCATGCCGATGAGAACGCCCTCTTTCGCCAGAAACTCTACCTGGCCCGTCTCAAACGACTCGCTCCCTGGCTCTCGCAGATCATACAGGAGGGAGTCGCAGAAGGTGTGTTCACCACTCCCTATCCTGCTCAGGCGGCGAGAATCATCCTCTCTCTGCTTGAAGATCTTGGATATGCCATCGTCGAACTCCTTTTAGTGGAGGAGGGAGAGCGTCCCGATATCCCTCGGATGGTCCAGATTGGCGAGGCGACGGCTGACGCGCTGGAGCGAGTGCTGGGCATGAAGCCAGGGTGCTTGTGGCAGTCCTGGAGCGAAGACTTCTCGCGATGGCAGGCTCTTCTCGCATGATGTGACAAAAGGCAAGGAGGGAAAAACACGGGCAAGCACCAGGGCACGGTGAGACAGCAGGTGCTCAGAAGTAGCGACTGACCAGAAAGTCATCACCACCAGGCCCTATGCCATCGTGCGACATCCAATGTACAGTGGATCCTTTCTGTATATGCTTGGCATCCAATTGCGCTCGACTCCTGGGTGGGGTTATGTGTGCTGCTCCTGATGACGTTCACGACCCTCTGGAGACTTTTTGATGAGGAAAATCTCTTGAAAAAAGAGTTGCCGGGGTATAGAGAATACACGCAAAAGGTGCGATATCGACTCGTGCCTTATCTCTGGTAAATGGTCATTTCACGAAGAAAGGAACATCTCATGAAAGATGATATGAAGAACAAAGCAGACGACGTGACGAAAGCCGATGGAGGGCCTGGGCGGGGGACGATTCAGCGGCCGACGGAGCCTCGCATTCCGCTGATGGACGTGTCCGCGCTGCCGCAAGAGCAGCGCGCGCTGGCTGATATGGGAGCGTCGCCGAACGTCCTTCGGATGCTGGCGCATCGTGCAGACTTGCTGGCGCCCTGGCTCTCGTTTGGAGTGCCCCTCACGGCCAAAGGGCGGGTGCCCATGCGGATACGCGAACTGCTGATCTTGCGGGTCGCACTCCGCTGCTCGTGCGAGTACGAGTGGGCCAACCACGTTCTCGGAGCCCTCAGTGCCGGCAGAACCGCCGCCGAGATTGCATCCCTTGTGCAAGGCACGGGCTCCTGGTCTGACGCTGAGGCGGCGGGACTGGCCTTAGTCGACGACCTGTGTGCAGACGACTGCGCCTCGGAGGAGACGTGGAAGGCGTTGACAGCGACGTACGATGAGGGCGAGATCATCGAATTGCTGATGTTGATTGGCTTCTACCGGATGAACGCCGGCTTCCTGAATTCGCTCGGGGTGCCTGCCGAGCCTGGGCGTCCTCGATTCGGCCAGGGGATATCTTACGAGGCACCCGTGCTTACCCAACGGCCGATCAGCACCTCAGAGGCCGGAGCACTCTCAGAGGTGAAACCAGACGGGACCTGGCGTCTGAAATTTTACCACCCAGCCGCAACGCAGGAACTCCGGCTCGTGATCGAGACGAGGGAGGGGGAGCTGTCCGGCTCGCTCATCAATGAGGCAGCGGGGCTCACCGTGCCCGTCTCAGAGGGAAAGGTAGACGGACGCCAGGTGACGTTCTCAACGGTCATGACGAAACCGTATCCAGTAAACATGGCATGGGACGGGACGATCGAGGGCGACTACATCGCAGGCACAGCTAAGATCCACGGCATGGGCTCATTCCCGTTTGATGGCACGCGGATCGCAGAGGGGTGACCTATGGTGCTTTTGCTCAAAACGCTGGTGTGGACGGTGGTGAGCTTTCTGATTCTTGCTCTGGTCCTGTTTCTTCCGGCGGGCACAGTTCTGTGGCCTGCTGGCTGGATCTTCTTGATCCTGTTACTCGGCTTTACGCTGGTGAACACTGGACTGCTGTTCGCCTCCAATCCTGGCTTGCTGCAAGAGCGCCTCAGTCTCTCCCAACCCAATCAAAAAACCAGCGACAAGGTGCTCACGTCAGTGAACGCCCTGCTCGGTCTTGTCTGGGCCATCCTGATGCCGCTGGATGCGGTAAGATTTCACTGGTCGCACATGCCTCTTTTCCTCCAGATCGTCGGCGCCATCGTCCTGGTAGGCTTCTTTCCTCTCGCGATCCTGACCTTTCGGGAAAACGCGTTCCTGGCGACAATGGTGCGTGTTCAGGAAGAACGTGGACAAACGGTCATCTCCACCGGTCCCTATCACTATGTGCGCCATCCGCTGTATACCAGTGCTCTCCTCTTCTTTCTCGGAACGCCCCTGCTCCTTGGATCGTGGTACGGCTTGCTGTTTGCTCCGATCCTGATAGCTGGGTTGGTGGGGCGGACCATCCTGGAGGAGCGCGTGTTGCGTGAGGAATTGCCAGGCTATCATGCCTATATGGCACGGGTCAAATATCGCTTCATCCCGTATGTTTGGTGATGAACTAGGAGTCATACTGGTCGTCAGCGTCCGGATTTGACACCCGCTTCCCTCGTTAGTAAATTGGGTGAAATCAGCACGGATTTTGAGGTGAAACAGAGGAAATCAGCGCGAATAGTGGGAATCGACCATTTCTAGCCCGGAGAAACCGCTCTTCATCTGGTTTCTGTCTCCAACGTTTTGTAAATTGGCATTCTTTGGAAGAGATCTAATTTTCATGGGTCATCCCTCAAATTCTGCTTTCAACGGCCTGATGATCTCCTCGTCGAGACGATGAACGATGCCCTCGGGATATGGTGTATTAAGAGCACGCAAATTCAGGATAAGATGCGTTGCACCAACCTCAATAGAGCTGCGTACCAGGTCGCGGGTCTCTCCCAGGTTCGCGGGATTGACCGCTGGAGACCCCACTGAACGCTGGATGGTTTGCGGATCGCGCCCAATGGCCGCGCAGTGCTCATCCAGGATAGAAGATTTCCGCTGGAAGTCCTCAGGGCCAGTTCCGATAAAGTTCCAGATAGCAGCTGACTTTGCAACGACCCGCAGGGTCAGCTTTTCACCCCCTCCGCCAATCACAAACGGCGGATAGGGTTTCTGCACCGGCTTTGGCTCGCAGTAGGCGTCTTTGATCTGGTAGTAGTTGCCCTCGAAGCTCGGGGCGGTCTCGGTCCACATCAGGCGAATAACCTCACAGGCTTCGCCCAGGCGCCGGATGCGCTCGCCAGCGGTGTAGAAAGGAATGCCGTAGGCGTGGTGCTCGGTTTCGTTCCAGCCCGAGCCGATGCCGAAGTCCAGGCGACCTCCTGAAATAACATCCACGGTGGCGCCGATATTCGCCAGCACCGCCGGATACCGGTACGTGTTCCCTGTAACCATCAGTCCTATACGCAAGCGGCTCGTGAGCGCGGCAAACGCGCTGAGCAAGGACCAGCCTTCCAGGCAGGGGCCGCCTGTATCGCCATGAATGGGCATGAAATGATCAAATAGCCAGGCATGTTCAATAGATGGAATGCTATCTGCTTCCAACCATACGCGTTTCATGTCCTCGTAGGTCGTGCTTTGCGGTGCAGTTTTGATACCAAAGCTGAGTCTCATTTTCTTCAACCTCTCTAAGCTGTTCGTCTTTGACGGATACCAATTCGCGTTCAAATGGGGAACACTGCTCGTGTCAGGACTCTGCCAAACTTCAGGCGCCCCGCCCCACACCTGATCTCCTTCTCCAGCGTGGGGTGGGGCGCTAAGCCAAAGTTGTCTCTGAGAACGCGATTTCGGTAGGAGAAACCTTTCTTCAGTATACAAGTTCGAGTGCGCTCGAAGTCAAGAGAGTGCGCCAATTTGACAGGGCTGTTGCAAAGAAGCCATAGAAAGAGGTAGGCCCAGGAGACGGGTAAAACTCTCTCACGAGGATCTCGCTTCTGATAGCATTTTACCCATCTCCTGGGCCTACCTCATATCCAGACGACAAAGACGCGGTGTCTGCCCGGAGCGTTCGGGTTATGTACACCTTTCTCTGATGATACCCGCAGCGGGTGAAGCGGTTTGCCCAGGTACGTTCGCGACCTTTGCTCACATTTGAGGGCAAATGCTCATGTTGGAGGGCAAAACCTGCTCACTTCGTAGGGCATTTACCAGCTGACCTGCGGTTCGGTCGGCTTGCCCATGCGCGAGGAGCCCCCGTTATCTGAGGCAAGGGCCTATCGGGGCGCTACCGCACGATCCGACGTCCGCGTTCCTCAACTCCCGGCATCCGGTCCGGGGCACTCACCACGGCGGGTCAGCGCGCGTGGTGAGTGCCCCGGCCGGTCTGAGAGCCGTCCGAGCTGATGTATGCTCTACCGTGGCGGCTAGTCGGCGCCGACGACCTTGAAGTCCTGGTTGACGAAGACGTGGTGCGGCCAGTTGACGCCGATGTTGTGGGCCTCGTACTCGCCGTTGCTCAGCTGCACAACACGGTCGACGACGCCCCCCGGGTAGGCGGCCAGCGCAGCTTCCGTCGCCTTATTCGCTGTCGTTCCGCTGACGATCGTCCCCGACCCCTCACTGTAGTTCGCCGGGATCTGACCGACCTGCTTTGACGTGGTCGGTGCACCGCGCTGGAAGGGGATCACCCCTGCCGCCGAGGAAGTCGCAGATCCGCCGCCGCCAGTCGGTTGCACGATGACCTGCGTGGCCGTGATG
>WNEZ01005183.1_pt1 | contig 12979 bp, 12 predicted proteins | sample 5400521 | NCBI WGS metagenome assembly WNEZ01 (sample SAMN13153339, study PRJNA577476) | soil metagenome | isolation source: 120 cm saprolite under Douglas fir tree site 2 hole 1 replicate 1 | place: USA:California | collected 2015-04-18 | reverse complement strand
GCGGCTCGTAACCCGCCATCCATCGGTCGGATACCTTCCACGGGCGCCCTGCACCGTGACCGCTCCAACGGGGCGAGATACCCGCCTCCCACAGCCAGCGGGTGAGCCACACCGAAGGGCAACGATCCTCGGATGGAAAGAGATTTGAGACGAAGTGCCGTTCCAGCCGCTCGATTATAAACTCCGGATACGGTGGCCGCAACGACGCAAGTACGTAATCAGGCACGACTGCCCCCGTCACGCGCCGCGTCAGTCGCAACGTCCAGAAGCAACAAGTTGCGGCTCGTGTCTCCTGCGCAAAACCGACAAATTCCGTCCAGTCAAATCCGCCGAGTTGGATGATCGCCGCGCTGTCGCGAAGTGTGCGCCAGCTTCCCCACTGCATCGCGTGCGACCAGGCGAAGTGGACACACACGTGCCAGAGCTGATGCATCGGATGGGGAATCGTGAAAACTCGGTCGTTTGCGGTCACTCGCTGCGCGCGCGCCCAAAACATGTCGGTCGAAAACCGAAACGGGTGCTCTCCGGGAAGGAGATTGTCGTGTATCTCCAACCCGAACGCGCCGCGCCCCTGCAAAAGTCGTGGAAGGTGCTGGTGGTCCGCATATCGCTCGGATCCAGCCTGCGCTTCCGGCGATGCCCAGCCGCGCCTCTGGAGCAGCGACCAGGCGCGCTCAGCGTGCTGCGGCTGGACGAGCAGGTCGAGATCCCCCATCGGCCTGTCAGCGAACGAGGAGTATACGGTGTACGCGAGCCCGGCGCCCTTGAGCAGCATTGCTTCGATCTCTTGTTGGGCGAGGATGTCTATGCTCTGATGTAGCAGTTGCTCGAGCTGCAACATCTGCATCACCGAAATCGTCGCGAGCTGCCGCAACTCCTGGTATCCGGGGTTGTTGGCGTCAGCGCCGACGCGACCAAGCAGTCGCAACAAAACGGGCGTGGCCTTCTCGTAGCGGGCCAGGGCGCCCAGTTCCTCCCAGTCGATCCCCGCGCTCAACGCTTGGCGCAATGCGGCATCGCTGGGCGAAACAGCCGCTGTCAGCAACAGGAGCCGGGCCTCGGGCGAAAGCGATACGCGACTAGCTGCCACAGTCAAGCTCAATACTGCCGAGGGTTGGATGCACAGCACGCGATTCGTACCGTATAGGCACGAAGATATGGCAGACCATGTCATCTCGCGACCGCACTTTCACGACCAGTGGTCGGCATCCTGCCGGCTTAAAGGCTGTGGCGCCGAAGCAACAGTCAAGTTCGTCGTCGACCCTTCGGGGCAAAGTCAGCTCGCGCTGCACTCGCGCTATCGCATTGCGCCGGAAGAAGATAGCATCGCATCGCTGACGAGTCGGTGAAGATCCGTATCTGGCATTTGAAGTGCGAACCGTTCCGCATAGAGTTGTTCTGTCTCTGCCTCCTCTTGCCTCGACATGCCACCTTTACATTCCGCGACGACGCATTTCTTCACGGTCGACGTCGAGGAATACTTCCAGGTCAAAGCGCTCGAGTCGGTCGTCTCACCGGTCGAGTGGCTTTCCCGTCCGAGTCGCGTTGCGCATAGCATCGACACGCTACTCGCCTGCCTCGATCGGCACGGCGTTCGGGGCACATTCTTCGTTCTTGGTTGGCTGGCCGCTCACCGGCCGGAAGTCGTGCGAGCAATTGCCGGAGAAGGTCACGAAATAGCCTCGCATGGTTTCCGACACGAGCGCGTAACCTCGCTCACTCCCGAATCCTTTCGCGAAGATCTGCATTCCTCAAAGCGAGCGTTGGAGGATCTGATCGGCCAAGCCGTGCTTGGCTATCGCGCTCCCAGCTTCTCCATTATCCCCGGCTGTGAGTGGGCGTTCGACGTGCTCATCGAGGAAGAATACCGCTACGACGCGAGCCTATTTCCGATTCGTCGTCGGGGATATGGGTATCCCTCCGCTCCGCGCGCGCCACACATTATCCATCGGCCCTGTGGCGTACTTGCCGAGTTTCCCCTCGCTACAACAAGGCTTTTCAACTTTCCGATTCCGGCGGCGGGGGGAGGATATCTTCGCCACTTTCCGCTCGCGGTAACCCGTCGCGCATTTCGCGAAGCGAGCGAGCGTGGCGAATCAGCAACTTTTTACATCCACCCGTGGGAAATCGACTCGGAACAGCCGAGATTAGATGTGTCACATCTGAACCGGATACGACACTATCGCGGGCTTAGAGGTGCGCTCGAGCGTATCGAGCTTCTGCTCCAGGAGTTTTCGTTCGGCAGCATCGCTTCGTATCTGCCGCGGATGGAAGGACAAGCAGCTGCCAATCCGGCGAAAGGCGCCGCCTGATGATTCGTGTCGAACGATTCTCGGGCACACCAGAAGAATGGGATGGCTTTGCCGTTTCCCAGAGCGGCTACACGCACTTTCACCGGTTCCAGTGGCGAACGCTGATTGAAACGGTCTTCGGCCACGAATGCCTGTATCTCTCTGCCCGCGATTACGACGGGAGTCTTATCGGAATCCTGCCGCTCGTACGGGTGCGCAGCGTTGTGTTCGGGCATTATCTCGTTTCGATGCCCTTCCTCAATTACGGGGGTCCGCTCGGAACTGATGCCGGCATTCAATCATTGGTTAGTGAGGCCATTGCGATCGCACGAAGTGGAGGAGTGAGACTGCTCGAGCTTCGCAGCCGCGTGCCACTCGACATTTCACTTGGCGTTTCCCATCGCAAAATCACTGTTGTGCTCGATCTGCCGGACCAGGCTGACGTTCTCTTCCAACGATTCGATTCGAAGCTGCGCGCCCAGATTCGCCGGCCGCAAAAGGAGGGCGTGACGGTGGAATTCGGCACGCAGCAGGTCGCGCCGTTTTTCTCGGTATTCGCTCGACACATGCGCGATCTGGGAACGCCGACTCAACCACTCGCACTTTTTCGCGCAATCGCGGAACAGTTCCCGCAGGATTGCTGGTTCGCGTGCGCCTATCTCGCCGGTAAGCCGGTCGCCGGTGGATGTGGTTTTCGTTTCGGCGACGAATTCGAGATGACGTGGGCCAGCTCTCTCCGTGCTTACAACAGAGAGGCGCCCAACATGTTGCTCTATTGGGCGTGCATGGAGCGCGCGATCGCAGACGGTGCGAAACGCTTCAACTTCGGAAGATGTACACCTGGAGCCGGTCCGTACCGATTCAAGATGCAGTGGGGCGGACACGAGGAGCCGCTCTGGTGGTACGGACTGGGTGCAACGTCCGGTGCCTCGACCCCTTCGCCGCACGATGGTGCCTTCCGATTCGGGCCGCGGATCTGGCGGCGGCTTCCGGCCTCGATTGCGACGGCGTTCGGTCCAGCGATCGTGCGCTACATCCCGTGAGCTGGCGCTGGGTTCCGCCGGTGTTTTCTCCGGTCGCACCGCGCTCTCTGATGAGAGGAATCGCGGCTGCTTGCGGCTCGCGCAGCGCGTCAACCGAGAGCGTGGTCGAAATGTTGTGCGCGCGTTACGGCGCATGCGACGCGCTGCTCACAGATAGTGGAACGTCCGCTCTCATTCTCGCGCTTCGCGCAGTCGTTCCGCCGGGCGGGACGATCGCATATCCGGGCTACTCTTGCATCGACCTTACATCTGCAGCTGTCGGAGCGGGGATGCGAGTGCGACTCTACGATCTTGACCCGAGCACACTGAGTCCCGATCTGGAATCCGTAAAGAAGGCAATCGACCGCGGCGTCAATGCAATAGTGGTGGCCCACCTTTACGGATATCCAGCCGATGTCGTGGCCGTGCAGGAACTGGCCTTACAGCACGGAATTCCGGTCATTGAGGATTCCGCACAAGGTGCGGGGGGAACTCTGCACGGCGTGCGCCTCGGAGGGATCGGCGATATCTCGATTCTGAGTTTCGGCCGAGGGAAGGGCACAACCACCGGAGCGGGTGGTGCGGTGCTCGTGCGCACACCAGCGCTTGGCGCGCCGGTGCGGTGTATGGGGGATCAGCTCGGTGCCGCTCCGCGCGGGGGTCAGGAGATTGTTGTCCTCGCTGCACAGTGGCTGTTGTCTCACCCGCTTCTCTATCGCTTGCCGGCCTCGGTTCCGGCGCTCAAGCTTGGGGAGATGATCTATCATCCCCCAAAGCAGCCGCGGGCGATGCCAACCGCTGCCGCCGCCATGCTGTGCTCGGTGCTGCAGATGGATGACGGCGAGATCGAGATTAGGCGCGCACGCGCGGGCAATCTGTTGTCGCGGATCAACGGATCAGGCCGCATCGTTCCAATTCGCCCTGTGGCTGGTGGCGGGTCTGGTTTTCTCCGTTTTGCGTTGACCGACATGACCGGGCGGCTCGCTGCGAGCGCGCCCCTTGGGGTGCTTCGCGGATATCCACTCACGCTCGAGCAGCACGAACAATTGCAACCCATGCTGGCGGCGGGAGAAAAAGCAGGCAAGGGATCAGTGTTGCTACGCGACCGGCTTTTCACCCTACCCACTCACTCACGAGTAGGATTTCGCGATCAGGCTCGACTGCAAGACTGGCTCGTCAGACCCTCGTGAACGGTGCGCGCATCGGTTCCGCCGAGATGAGCGCCGAGCGACCTAACGTTTTCGCCGCGCCGGTTTTGATCAAACGCGCTTTTCACGCCGTACGCGGTCTGCCCGATCGTTTGCTGTACCGGCGGCGCCACCTCGCGGCCCGCGATCGGCTGTCGCGCATGAAACGGCCGCGCAGCCTGTTGGTCGTGTGTTACGGCAACATCTGTCGGAGCCCGTACCTCGAAGCTGTTTTGAAACGTGCCATGCCCGACGTTCGCGTTGAGTCCGCGGGGTTCGTAGGTCCGGGTCGGCCAGTTCCTCCGTTCGCACTCGCCGTGAGTGCGCAGCGCGGTCTGAACCTCTCGTCATTTCGCTCGCGACCACTCGTGCCGGCAGTCGTACGTGACGCCGATCTCATCGTTGTAATGGACGGGAATCAGGCGCGCTATGTCGAGCGCTATTTCGGCGTTCCCCGCAAGCGGATTATTGTTGCGGGCGATCTCGATCCGATCCCATCTGCGAGTCGCGCCATCTTGGACCCATGGGAGCAACCGATGGACGTATTCGTGTCGTCGTTCAATCGCCTGGATCGGTGCGCAGCGATGCTGGTCAGCTTGCTGTGACGACGGACCGACGCAGCTGGCGCGGTCAAGCGATCACTTTTGGCGACGGCTCCTCTGCGACGATGGCCTTGAGCTTGAGAAGATCGTGCTTCCCGCTGGGATTTCTGGGGATGGCGGTGAGACACACGTAGCGGGCGGGCTGCATATATCTGGGCAGTTCGATTCCGCAGAAACGTCGTACCTGATCGAGGCTCGCTTCCGGGCGGAGAACGATGCAGGCGACAATGCGTTCTCCGCGCTGGGAATCCGGCTCTGTCACGACGGCACTCTCGGCGACGAGTCCGGACGCCTGGATTACATCGCAGACCTCGTCGGGGCTCACCCGGAATCCGAGCGTCTTGATCATCCGGTCTCGGCGCCCCACGTAATACAACCGGCCTTCCTCGTCGCGACGAACCAGGTCGCCGCTGAATACGACCCGTGTCGGCTCACCCGGACGGAAAAAGGGATTGGGCCTGAAGACAGTAGCGGTTGCCTCGGGATCTCCGAAGTATCCGATACCTACGGACGGCCCGCCGTGCAGCAGCTCACCAACTTCGCCGGGCTGCGCCTCGTGCCCCTCTTCGTTCAGCACGTACACCACTGATTCGGGGACGGCCCGACCCATTGAATCCGGGTGGCTGTCGACTTCTTCGGGCGGGAGGAACGTACTTCGGAAGACTTCGGTCAGCCCGTACATTAGGAACAGTTTTGCCTGCGGCTGTGCGCGTCGAAGTTCGCGAACGCTCGACGGAGGCAGTCGGCCGCCCGCGTTTGTCACGATGCGTAAGTGCTCGAGAGGGTGATCGCGGAACGCAGCGATTCCGAGCAGCTGTTGCCAGAGCGGTGGAACGGCGGCAAGCACCGTCACGCGCTCGCGTCGAAGGGTCGCTGCGATGTCCAGTGGAAGAGCGGATCGTTCGACCACCAGCGTCGCACCAACGAACAGCGCCGTGGTGAGCTGATTGAATCCGTACACGAAACTGAATGGCAGGAGTCCCGCGATACGGTCGTCCTCGCGCAATCCGAGGTAGTCAGCGACTACGCGCACACCGGCCCATAGGTTTTCGTGGCTCATCAAAACGCCTTTCGGCTGTCCGGTTGACCCTGAGGTATACGTGATCTGCGCAGGCGCTGTTGGGTCACGGGCCACCGGTGTGAAGTCAACGTCCGCGTTGCCAATGTCCTCGAGCACGATGATTTCGGCGCTGCTGACGACCGGGCGCGTGAGATTGTCGAGCACTTCCCGACTCGCGATGAGGGCGCGCGCTCGCGAATGCGTGAGGACGAATTCGATCTGTCGTGATCGATACAGCTCGTTCATGTTGATGCCCGTCGCGCCCACGCCCAACGCCGCGAAGAATGCGGCGGCAGCATCGCGCGGATCCTTGGCCAGGACCGCGCAAACATCTCCTGGTTCGATGCCGATGCCACGAAGTGCCTGCGCAATCTGTCCAGCGCGTCGGTTCAAATCGGCAAAGCTCGTTTTCTCCTTGCCGTGGACGAGCGCGATACGGTCCCCGAAAGCGTCGCCGGCCTGTCGCAACAGGTTGGCGAAGCTCGACTGAGAAAGTGCGCGGGACTCGGAATCGTCCATCATTTGTTGAAATCGTTGATCATTGATTGCAGGAAACACGCGCAATGATAGTGCGTGGGCCGCTCGTCCGCCTCCCATCATCGCTGTTGCAAGCGTGCCACACATTCGGTTGGACCGGCGGGGAATCGCCTTCCAGCCGCATGGTGCAAGTCCTTTGATGCAAGAGAGTTAGCCTGCGCGTCAAGCAGGGATTGGCTGAGTCTCGCGCGGGGTGCCAAGCTTGCAAACCCGGCCAGGTATCCGATGCCGCATGCGCCGGTACCGAATTCAATCGCTCACCAGGACCGCGCTCACGATGCCTGCCACGCTCGCCGCTCTCGAGATCGACCCCGCTGCCGAAGTATCGCGAATACGCGATGCACTCAGGAGACAGCTGGCAACTTCGCTTAAGCGTCGCGGCCTGGTCGTCGGCATGAGCGGCGGAGTGGACAGCTCCGTCTGCGCGGCTCTCGCGGTCAAGGCGGTGGGCTCGAAGCATGTTCTTGGACTCTTCATGCCCGAGAAGGAGAGCGATCCGGAAAGCCTTGACATTGCCCGGTCCTTCGCCACGCAACTCGGCATCGACAGCGTCACCGAGGATATCTCGACTGTTCTTTACGGAGCTGGCTGCTACCGTCGCCGCAACGAGGCCATCCGTCGCGTCGTGCCGGAGTTTACGGATGAATGGGCATGCAAGCTGGTATTGCCGCCGGACCGCCTCGAGGCGGATCGTCTGAACATCACGTACCTGGTCGTACAGCCGCCCCACGGAGAAATGCGACGGGTTCGTCTGCCGGCGCCAGAGTACCGGCAGATCGTGGCTGCCTCGAATTTCAAACAACGCGTGCGGACGATGCTCGAGTACTACCACGCCGATCGCCTCCACTACGCGGTGGTCGGGACGCCGAACCGACTGGAGTATGATCAGGGCTTTTTCGTGAAAGGCGGTGATGGTCTCGCCGACGTGAAGCCAATTGCTCACCTCTACAAGACCCAGGTCTATCAGCTCGCTGATTACCTAGGCGTCCCCGCCTCGATCACCACGCGTCCGCCAACGACCGACACTTTCTCGCTGCCGCAGTCGCAGGAGGAGTTCTACTACAATATGCCCACGCACACGCTCGATGTCGTGCTCCACGCGCGGAATGAAGGGCGCCCCGCAAGCGAAGTGGCGGAGGAATTGGGTTTCACCGTGGAGCAAATGCAACGTGCCTATGGCGATATCGACCAGAAGCGCATGACGACACGCTACCTGCATCTGGGCCCTCAGCTGGTGGAGCCCGTGACGCTCACGCACTCGATGGAGAAAGTCTGATGTGCGGAATCGCCGGAATTGTACGTCGGCTTCCGACCGGTGTGGCCGTCGACTCACTAGGTAGGATGGCAGCGTCCATCCGCCACCGCGGACCCGATGGATACGGGTTCTATGTGGGACAACGCGTCGGATTCGCACACGTCCGGTTGAGCATCGTCGACATCGCCGGCGGGGCGCAGCCGTTGACGAACGAGGATGGGCAAATCGTCGTCACCTACAACGGCGAGATCTACAACCATCCGGAGCTGCGCCGCGAGCTGGAAGAGCAGGGCCACGTTTTCCGGACTCGCTGTGACACCGAAATCCTCGTGCATGGTTACGAGCAATGGGGAGCGGATCTGCTCAAGCGACTGAACGGGCAGTTCGCGTTCGCAATTTACGACCGCAACACCGAGACTGTCTTCATCGCGCGGGACCGCTTCGGCGTCCGCCCACTCTTTTACGCGCAACGCAAAGGCGACTTCTATTTCGGCTCGGAAATCAAGGCGATTCTCGCAAGTGGCGAAGTCGATGCTTCGTTGGACTGCCGCGGCCTCGATGAAGCTTTCACATTCTGGGCGGCTCGTCCGCCGCGAACTCCGTTCGCGGGTGTCGCCTCGCTCGAGCCGGGCACCTACGGAATCCTCAAGGACGGTGCTTTGTGGCTGCACCGCTACTACGAGCTCGATTACCCTGAAGCCGCCATCGAGCCGGATGACGTCATCGAGCAACTGGATGAGATAATGTTGCGCAGCGTTGGGATGCGCCTGCGGGCTGACGTCCCTGTCGGGGCCTACGTGAGTGGTGGGCTCGACTCATCGATAACTGCGTCGCTCGCGGCGAGCGCCTCGCCTCATACGTTGCGCAGTTTTTCCATCACTTTTGACGATCCACGGTTCGACGAGAGTGAGTTTCAGCGCGAAGTCGCCGGAGATATCGGCAGCATACACGCGATTACCGCGATCACCCGCGGTAGCATCGTGCAGAGTTTCCCGGAAGTGCTATGGCACACGGAGACTCCGTTGTCGCGCACGGCGCCAGTGCCCATGTACCATCTGGCTAAGCTGACGAGGGATTCTGGAATCAAGGTTGTCCTCACCGGTGAAGGGGCCGACGAGCTCTTTCTTGGCTACGACCTTTTCAAGGAAGTCTCGGTGCGACGATTCTGCCTTCGGCAGCCGGCGTCGCAAGGCCGGCGGCGGTTGCTCGATCGGCTCTATCCCGAGCTGATGGCACGGGGAAAGGGCGGAGAATTCTGGCAACGCTTTTTCCTCGAGGCGGGCCAGCCAAGTGATCCGCTGTTCTCGCATCTTCCGCGGTTTCTTCTCAGCGCCCGTGCCAAGGAATTCTATTCGCCCGAGTTCAAATCCGGCCTCGGCGCGATTGACGTGCTCAGCGAGCTTCGCGGCTCTCTACCGGTGCGATACTTCGGTTGGTCGTCGCTGAACCAGGCGGCGTATCTGGAAATGACGACGCTGCTTTCGCCGTACCTCCTCAGCTCTCAAGGTGACAGGATGGCGATGGCTCACGGCGTGGAGGGACGGTTCCCGTTTCTGGATCACCGGCTTTTCGAGTTTGCCGCGGCCCTTCCGACCGGATCGCGACTGCGGGGCCTGCGGGAGAAGGAGATACTGCGCCGTTGGGCGTCACGTATTCTTCCGCCGCGAATCAAGGAGCGCCGCAAGCAACCGTATCGCGCTCCGGATGCGACAAGCTTTTTCGGCCCGGACGCTCCAGAGTGGGTAGGCGATCATCTCACCCCGGATGCGCTGCGTCGCGTTGGTGTGTTCTCTCCAAGTTCCGTCGACGGCCTGGTGCGGCGCTGCCGTGCCGGGCTCGCCACGGGGTTCCGCGAGAATCAGGCGTTGGTCGGAGTGCTCTCGACCCAGCTTTGGCACCACCAGTTCATCGAGCGCGTCGTGTCGCCGGCGCCGCTCCCAGTTCCAGGCGCGTCCGTGTTGCTCAGCGAAACGGCTCCGGCTTTTACATAGGTCACCCTTCTTCCTATCCGAACAGTGCAGACTTCCCGATCAGAAATCATCATGCGAGTGCGGGGCTTCGTTGAGGAAAACTTCCTGTACATGCACTCCAATTTCCAATTGGGCGACGACGACCGCCTTCTTGAGAAGGGTGTAATCGATTCGATGAGCATTGTGGAGATGATCTCTTTCATCGAGCGTGAGTTCGGGGTCAATGCGATGGAAGAAGAGATCAGCGAGGCGAATTTCGGGTCTCTTGCCGGAATCGGACGTTTTGTCAGCGAGAAGCAGTCTGTCCTCGCGGCTTAATCCGCCCAAGCGGGCCGATGCTCGCTGGCTACGGCGTCGATGAGCGCCTGGCCGCTTCGCGAGCTCCAGCCCGAACCTGGCGAAAACGGCGCCGTCTCGCCGGTCAGCTCGCGCTGGTCAGTAATTGCCGAGCGCACCGTTTATTTCGGACACCAGTCAGTGGGCAGCGGCGTTGTTGCGGGGATGGAACGATTGAGAGAAGAGCACGCGCTGCCGCTTCGGGTCGTGCAGACTCGAGAGCCGGCAACCGTGACCGGTCCCGCGTTCGTTCACTTCCTCGCGGGACAGAATCGCGATTATGCATCGAAGAATGCAGCGCTGTTGCGATTGCTCGAATCGCAAACGCGCGCGGAGAGGCCGGTCGTCCTGCTCAAATATTGTTACGCGGACATCAACTCTTGCGCTGATCCCGCCAGGATGTTCGAGGCGTATCGCGACACAGTGGAGACGATTCAGTTCGAGCATCCTGATGTCACTGTAGTGCATGCGACCGTTCCGCTTACGACGGTCGAGAGCGCGTTCAAGTCGGGAGCAAGGCAATTGTTTGGTCGTCCAACGCGGCGTGAAGCCGCGGTCGCGCGGCACCGCTACAACGAGCTTGTGCGTGCTGAATTCAAGGCAACCGACCCCATCTTCGATCTCGCGAAGGTCGAGGCAACACAGCCCGACGGTATGCCTGCGGGATTCACTGCTGGCGGGTGCATGATCGAGACGCTCGCGCCACACAATACCTACGATGGTGGCCACCTCAACGCGCGATGCCAACGGGCTGCCGCAGAAGCTCTCCTCGACGTGCTCTTAGACGTTATCGAGGCTGCCCGATGAGTGCAGTGGCGGGCGCCTCCAATCTCGGCCGGCCCGTTGTGGCCGCACGTGCTTCCAAGCCGCCCGTCGGGACAGCCGCGGCGCCGCTTGCACTGGTGCGCGATCCGTTACGTATGGTGCTGTTCGTACTCACAATTATTACGATCAGTCGCGTGCACCAGCACTATCCCGTGCTCGAGAAATTTCGGCCGGCACTCCCCCGCGCTACCTCACACGTACGAACGTGTTGAAGCTCTGGCCGATGCGACTCGTCGCCGCTCTGGGAGTCTTGGCCTGTTGCTCGGCCGCGTTTGGCATCTCGCTCGGCGGGTCAGCGTCGTTCATCCTCGGCTCATACGTGAAGACCCTGGCGTACGCCTTTTTGATCGCGGTGAGTATCCGGCACGTCCGGGACCTGTTCACATTCGTGTGGGCGTACGTCGTCAGTTGCGGTATCCTTTCATTCTTCTCGATCTTTGTTTTTGGAATTTCTAGGGGAAGCAATAGCTACGTCACCCGTCTAAACAGTTTGTACACCTACGATTCGAACGATCTTGGAGTCGTGATGATGGTGGGTCTCCCCCTGACTCTCCTGCTGCTCACCGTAGAGCGTGGCACGAAGCGGTGGTTTCTGCTGCTTATCCTTATCGGTATTTCGGCGACGATGGCGCGCTCGGGCTCCCGAGGCGGTTTTCTCGGCTTCGTTGCCGTAGGGGCGGCCGCACTCATACTGGTGAAGGGTGTATCGGCCGCGCGACGGCTCTCTGTCCTTGCGGCGGCGGTCATCGCGCTCGCGGTTGGAGCGCCGCCAGGTTATTGGGAGCAGATGGCCACCATCCTGGCGCCAACGGACGACTACAACTACTCCGCTATCGATGGGCGCAAGGCGGTGATGGAGCGAGGCATCGCCTACATGACTCAATACCCCGCTTTCGGTCTCGGTATTGACAACTTCGGCCGTGCCGAATGCACCATCTCGCCAAAGATCGCGTCGCTGCGCATTAACGGTCCGATGAAATGCTCCGCACCGCACAACTCATATGTAGAGGCCGGATCTGAGTTGGGAGTCCCCGGATTTTTGATTTGGGTCTCGCTCGTAATCGGCGGGATCTTCGCTCCGCTGCGGCTTCGTTGCCGGCTTCCGAAATCATGGCGGCGTGGAACCGAATCGGAACGATTCATTTACGGAGCGACGGGCTTTTTTGCAGTCGCGATGGTCGGCTTCGCTGTACCCTCTTTCTTCGTCTCGTTCGCCTGGATGGACCCAGTTTATCTCATGGCGGCTTTCCTCACCGGCCTGTACGTCGCGGCGCGAGTGCAAATGGAGGGGGGTGGCCGTGGCCTCAATGGTGCCGCCTTCACGACTTTATCTCCGACTCCTGCTGCGGGGTGGCGTGTAAAGCGGAGCGTTTGGCGCACTCCCGTGATTGGGCAAATGCAGCTGAGGACCAAGTAGCTATATGCACCGCTTCGTGAAGCGGCCAATAGAGAGGGCCATGTCGTCGCCCGCCGTTGGGCGGGTGACGCGGCGTCGCGTGCGTGGGATGCGTCTGATTCTCGCGTATCACGGGATCATTCCGCAGGGGGAAGCACCTGCTGGCGAGCTGGCAGTATTCGTGGCCCAACGTGACTTCGCCATGCATCTCGACCTGCTCGCAGCCGAGGCCGATGTTGCGCCGCTCGATCAAATCGACGAGCAGGGTGACGGGCGTCCCCGTGTCGCGATCACATTCGATGACGCTTACTCCGGCGCGGTGAACGAGGGCGTACAGGAGCTCGCCAAACGAAGCCTCCCGGCTACGATCTTTGTGGCTCCCGGACGGCTGAACGGCCACGTTTTCTGGTGGGACGCCCTTTCGCACGGGAGCGAGGCACTCGAAGAGACGGTGAGGCACCATGCGCTGCACGAATTGGCGGGCGCGGACGAACGGGT
>WNEZ01004224.1_pt1 | contig 12979 bp, 6 predicted proteins | sample 5400521 | NCBI WGS metagenome assembly WNEZ01 (sample SAMN13153339, study PRJNA577476) | soil metagenome | isolation source: 120 cm saprolite under Douglas fir tree site 2 hole 1 replicate 1 | place: USA:California | collected 2015-04-18 | reverse complement strand
ACCAAGTACGAAGTAACAATCAACACCACAGAACAGGTGCTGGGTTCCGCCCCCGCTGATCCTGAGATTTGCCGCAACTTCATCGCAAGCAAGAAGCACAAGCTTCCACAATCTCCGGCATAGCCTGGCCTCGTTCCTTGTCCTTTGAAAGAGGACGGCATCAAGACCGATCCCAAGACGGTGCAGGAGTTGTTGCGGCATTCATACGTGAAGACCACGCTCAACGTTTACAGTCAGAGCATCGACGTACTGTCAGAGCATCGACGCAAATCGTTTGGCGGCTCAGGACGAAGCAGCCGCTGCGATTTTCAAAACCGTGAGGGTGCAATAAATGGCGAGTGGACTGCGGGTGGAGAGATTTGAAGCGTTTCTTGCTTTGCCCCTCGCGAGTGCTTCGCGCTGAACGGCGCTCAACCTCGCTCACCCCGAGCGCAGCAGATTTTGTTGAGGTTTATTGAATGAAATGGTGGCCAGGGACGGAATCGAACCGCCGACGCCAGCCTTTTCAGGGCTGCGCTCTACCGACTGAGCTACCTGGCCAGGATTGTTTGCTGCCGCACGCGAAACGCAGTGCGACCTGGAAGGAAATTCTTCTGTGCGAAACTCATGAATTATAACAAGCCGTACGATTTAGCTCAAACCTGCTCTCCTTTCTTCTTACTCATCTTCTTACTCCAGACCTGCCTGGAACCGCATTTTCAACTTACTCCAGACCTGCCTGGAACCGCATTTTCAACTTTTCCCTGCATTTCCGGCCTCGAACTCGACTATAGCCGGCAACCGCGGAGCCACTGGCCATTCTCTGCGGCAGAAAAAACCCTCCTTCTTGCATCACACACAATGCTTCTAACTAATTGTTAGTATGGAAGGCGCCAAAAAAGGGGAGGGCTGTGTTCGAGTTCCACGTGTCCCGGTCTGCTCGTGACCGATACAAATTCGACGATTCATTGTTTTCCCTGAGCGGCAACGTTGTGTTTGCCGACCTCAACGCCAGCCGTGAGTTCGCGCATCGCATCAATGTCGCACGGGAAGCGGACCGCCACCCTGAATTAGCGGTAAGCCCGGCAGCTCTGAATGCCATGGCGCTGATTGATGAAGCGTTGCATGCGCTCATTGCGCAGTACCGCCAGCGCGATCCGCAATGCATACAGGATGCCCTGAGCTTCCTTTCCGCCCGCCTCGGCCAGGAAGGCGTGGAAAAAACGCTGCTGGCTTTTGCCGACCGCTTTCCTACCGTAGCTGTTTATCGCGGCAAGCAGACAGCCAGGGAATGGCTGACGCAGTCTACGGAAGGTGTCCCCAATCGCGCGATTGCCCTGGAAGAGATGCTTCTGCTCTGGCTGGCGAACATCAATCCGGCTTTTCAGCCCTTCAAGGAACTATTCGACGATTCATCGCTTGCGCGTGACACTGGATACGCTCATGTGACCACTGCGCTACCGGAATACTTTGGCAGCCGGTCCGGTTTTGGTCCGCGCAATCAGAACTTGATTGATCTTTTGCGCGCGCCGGCGCTCAAAAGTCCTGATTCGCTTGAAGGGCAGCTGGCGTTTATTCGTGAGGAGTGGACGCCGCTGCTCGGTGATCTCTTCCGCAAGATGCTGACCGCCATGGCCGTGCTCAAAGAAGAAGAGATGGCGGTATGGATGCGTTTCCATCCGCCCGATAAACAGCAACGTGCTGGCGGCTTACATGCCTCGGGTGATTCCAGCGCTGAGGCGATTCCTTCTTTCACCCGCACTGAAAGTGAGCGCGAGCAGTTCAGTCCGGACCAGGAGTGGATGCCGCGCACGGTCATGATGGCCAAGAGCGTTCACGTGTGGCTGGACCAGCTGGCAAAGACCTACAAGCGCTCCGTCCAGCGGCTTGACCAAGTGCCCGATGAAGAGCTGGATCTGCTCGCCCGCCGTGGCTTCAACGGGTTGTGGCTGATTGGGTTGTGGGAGCGCAGCAAGGCTTCGCAGCGCATCAAGCAGATGTGTGGCAATCCTGAAGCGGCGGCTTCAGCGTATTCGCTTTACGACTACATCATCGCGAACGATCTTGGTGGTGAGGCCGCTTACAACGATCTTCGTACGCGCGCGTGGCGCCGCGGGATGCGTCTGGCCAGTGACATGGTGCCGAACCACATGGGCATTGACTCCCGCTGGGTCATCGAACATCCGGACTGGTTTCTATCACTGCCCTACAGCCCTTATCCAGCATATACGTTCAATGGCCCAGACGTTTCCAACGATGATCGCGTGGAGATCAAGATTGAAGATCATTATTATGATCGTTCAGACGCGGCCGTGGTGTTTCGCCGGCGTGATCGCTCGTCGGACGACACTCGCTTTGTCTATCACGGCAATGATGGCACCAGCTTCCCCTGGAATGACACGGCGCAGCTGAATTATCTGAAAGCTGAAGTCAGGGAAGGCGTGATCCAGACCATCCTCCATGTGGCGCGGATGTTTCCCATCATTCGCTTTGACGCAGCCATGACTCTGGCAAAAAAACATTATCAGCGACTCTGGTTCCCCGAGCCCGGCACCGGCGGAGGAATACCTTCCCGCGCTGAACACGGCTTAACCAAAGCTGAGTTTGACGCGGCGATGCCCGTCGAGTTCTGGCGTGAGGTGGTGGACCGTGTGGCGGTTGAAGCGCCGAACACGCTTCTGCTGGCTGAAGCCTTCTGGCTGATGGAAGGCTACTTCGTCCGTACCCTGGGCATGCATCGCGTGTACAACAGCGCTTTCATGAACATGATGCGCGATGAAGAGAACGCCAACTATCGCAGCGTGATTAAAAATACCCTCAGCTTTGATCCTGATGTGCTCAAGCGCTATGTCAACTTCATGAACAATCCCGACGAGCGCACCGCGGTTGACCAGTTTGGCAAAGGCGACAAATACTTCGGCGTTTGCACGCTCATGGCCACCCTGCCCGGACTGCCCATGTTTGGCCACGGCCAGATTGAGGGCTACACCGAGCGCTATGGCATGGAGTACCGGCGGGCCTATCACGATGAACAGCCGGATAGCTGGCTGGTGGCGCGGCATGAGCGGCAGATTTCGCCGTTACTACACCGGCGATACTTGTTCGCGGAAGTGAAAGATTTTCTGCTGTATGACTTGTTCACTGACCAGGGCTCTGTGAATGAGGATGTGTTCGCCTACTCCAATCGCAGCGGCGACCAGCGCGCCCTGGTTATCTTTAATAACCGCTATGCATCTACGCGCGGATGGATTCGCTTGTCGTGCGCCTATGCCGAAAAGAGTCCTGATGGATCCAAACATTCCCGGCAACGTTCTTTGGGCGAATCGTTTTCATTTTCTCGTGACCACTTCATGTTCGCTGCATGCCGCGATGCTGCCAGTGGCCTGGAATTTCTACACCGCGCCGCGGACCTGGCTGAGCGTGGTTTAAGGCTGGAGCTGCATGCGTATCAATGCCATGTTTTTGTTGAATGGCGTGATTTGCAGGAAGACCCGGCGCATCCATGGAGTCAGCTTTGCGATGCGCTTTCCGGGCAGGGCGTACCCAGTCTCGAGGATGCGCTGCGCACATTACAGTTGCGCCCGCTGCATCACGCGCTGCAATCTTTCGTGAGCGTGGAATTATCCGAGTCACTTGCCAAATGGTCTCAGCGGCCTGAAGGCCATGCCCGCTCACTCGCGGTAGATGAGCTTTTTGCCGTTCTCAGCTCGCGCCTGGAATCCTTGCTGAAGGAAGAGGAACGTTATATCTCCAGCCATGCGGGGGAATCCGCCGGTGTTGCGGTACCACAACAATGGCGATTGAAGCCAGAGATCGCCATCAAGAAACTTACGCAGAGAATGGAAGCGGCACTGAGTCTGAGAACAGTGAGTAAACAGGCCGGTGTAACGTGGTCGCCTGCCGCCGAGTTTGTGCTTCCAGTCCATCCGGCAGATCATCCCAATGCGCGCGCGGTGTGGTCCACCATTCTCGGCTGGTGCGCCGTGGATGCCATGGCTGATGCCTATGATGCTGCTGTTTCCGATTCCGCTTCCGAAGATCTACGTCGAGCCAAGACGCCGGTACGTCTTTTTGATGGCTTGCGTCTGCGTGAAGCTCTGGCGGAAGTTTTTTCTGCTTCCGGTCTCAAGGGTGAGGAAAGCTGGCGCGCTGCTGCACGGTTACGCGCATGTTTTGTCCCCAGCGTGAGCGCATGGCAGACGCTGAGCTGGCTGCGCGATCCTGATATTGCCTGGGCCATCGGCGTACATGAGCATGAAGGGACCAGTTACGTTGTGCAGGAGCATTTTGAGCGCTTCCTCTGGTTCACCTCTCTGCCGGCTCTGCTCAATCATGCGCTGGACGATGTTACAGGTGGAGAGGGAATTGTGAAACTTCAGCAGCAACTGGAGCGCCACATCACGGATGTGGCAGCGGCTGGATACAAAGCGGATGTGCTGGAAGACCTTGCGTCTGCTACGGAATCACCAAACAAGAATCTCTCAGATTCGGGGCTGAAGTCTCTGAATTCAAAGTCTCCAAATTCAAAATCTCCGGAAGTGAAATCAAAAGAGCCGTCTGAAGCGAAGGTCGAAGAGACCGTGAATCCTCGAAATTCAAAGTAGGCTTAAACGCGCTCGCTAATCGCTTTACGCAGCTTCCAGGGCGGCATTCGCTTTCGGTGATAAGTTGCCGCCGCAAATCACGATCACAACAGTTTTTCCCGCATAACGCTTCGCATCCTTCGCAAATGCCGCTACAGCGACGCCCGCCGCGCCTTCAATGCTCCAGCCTTTTGCATTCCGGACGCGGCGCATCGCCGCGATAATTTCGTCCTCGCTCACCAGCACTGACCGGTCAATCACATTGCGAACGATGTCCAGGGTAACCGATCCCGGTTCAAGGCCTCCCGCGGTGCTTTCAGAAATTGTTGGGCCTTCCTGCACGTCCACGATTTTGCCCGCCTTCATCGATTCGTACAGTACAGGCGAGTTGACGGGCCAGCAGCCCACGATCTCGGTTTCTGGCGAAACGTATTTCATGTACGCGCCTATACCGCCGATCAAACCGCCGCCGCCCACGGCCACGAATATGGCATCAATCCTGGGGACCTGTCTCACGCATTCAAAGGCAACGGTTCCTTGACCGGCCACTACCTCTATGTCGTTATAGGGCGAAATGAAAATCTTGCCAGACTTTTCGGCAGCGGAGCGTGCAGCCAGTTCAGCGTCAAGCGGGTCCGTCCCGTGGCGACGGATGCTGGCCCCGAGGTCGTGAATGCGGCTGGCCTTGGCGTCCGCCACATGTTCTGAAACGTAAATCTCAGCGTGAATGCCGGCATGCTTAGCCGCGGCGGCGACTCCCAAGCCGTGGTTTCCATTGGAAGCGGCGATCACGCCTTGCCGGGCCCTTTGTTGATCGAGTGATTGGATCTTATTGGAAGCGCCGCGCAGTTTGAAAGAACCAGTCTGTTGCAGGTTCTCCATTTTGAACAGGACCTTGCCGGATGCTTCCGGAAAAATTGCGGTCACATCCTCAACAGGAGTCTCTTTCACCAGCCCGCGAATCCGCCGGTGAGCTGCGTCAACCATCGGACCCAATTGGGCGAGGGAAAAAGAGAAAGCGGATTGCTTCAGGCCAGCCACGCTGTTTATTGTGCCATGCTTCCAGCAGGCGTGTCTTGATTGTCCATGCGGAACGAAAAAGCGCGCTTCCGCTACGGCTCGAGTGCCTGCTTCGCAGAAAGATCAACGTGGATGGCCTGAAGGCTTGCGGCATCCCAGCCGCCTCCCAGCGCTTTGACCAGGGACACTGAGGTGACCAGTTGTTGGCCCAGTATTTGCGTGGCCAGCCGCTGATTGTCCAGGAGTGTCTGCTCCGCGGTCACAACGTCAAGGTATGTAACCAGGCCGCCCACATAACGATCGTTGGCGATCTTCAAAGCTCTTTGCGCGGCGTCCACGGCGAGCTGTTGCGTCTCCGCGGCTTGCGATAACACACCCAATCCGGAGATGCCATCTTCCACTTCCTGGAATGCGTTGAGCACGTTCTGCCGGTATCCGGCCACGGATGCGCCGTAAGCCGACTGCGCGAAATCTACCTGAGCTTTTCTGCGTCCGCCACTCAGGACGGCGTCGGCCACATTGGCGCCGAGAGCCCAGAAGACGCTGGGTGCGCTCACGAGGTTGGTGAAATTACGGCTGTCAAAGCCTGCGCCGCCCGATAGTCCAATGCTTGGGAAGTAAGCGCTCTTTGCCACTCCAATTTGAGCATTCTGCGCTGCCATCAGCCGTTCGGATTGCGCCACATCGGGCCGGCGCTCCAGCACGTCAGAGGGTACGCCCAGCGGAATCGATGGGAGTTTCACATCCAGCGGCTTAGCGGGAATGGAGAAGGACGAAGCCGGGACTCCCACCAGCGCTGCGATAGCGTGTTCGAATTGCGCGCGCTGGCGTCGCAGCAGCCTTGCCTGTGTCTTAGTGGAGTTCAACTGCGTTTCCTGCTGGGCCACGTCCAGACCGGAAGCCACGCCGCCTTCATGACGGTTCTGAACCAGCCGCAGGGCTTTCTCCTGATATTGCACGGCAGAATCGATCACGGCAATTTCTGCGTCCAGTTCGCGCAGGCTGAAATAATCCACCGCGAGATCAGACGTTACAACCAGCCGCACATTCTCCAGCGCTGCGGCCGAAGATTGATAAAGCGCATTCGACGACTCCACACTGCGGCGCAGTCCGCCAAACACATCAGCTTCCCAGCTGACATTGAAGGGAATAGTGAAGGTGTTCTGGGTCACGGCGCCAGCCAGCGGATTACCGCTCACCCTCGGCTGATTTGCGGATGTGCGTGCACGCTGGGCAGTCAGGCCTGCACCAATCTGCGGCCATAAGCCAGATTGCGTGACTCGTGCCGACGCTCGAGCCTGTTCCAGCTGGTTGCGTGCCACTTCAATCGTCTGATTGGCTTTGATTGCATTGGCTTCATACTGGCTCAGCTCGCCATCACTGAAAATGGTCCACCAGGTACCTTTTGGTATTGAGTCCTGCGGACTGGCGGTGCGCCAGGGAGCCTGCTCTTTCCAGGCATTGGCAACCGGCGCGTCGGGCCGGCGATAGTTCGGTCCGACTTTGCATCCGGATAATAAGAACAGCAGGACAAGAGAAACTCCGGAAAGCTGTTTGATCACGGGTGTTCCGGCCCTCCGGCGCGAATCTTGACGGGCTGTCCTTCCTGGAGAGAATCGGCTGGATTGACCACGATCTGATCAGTTGGATTCAGACCGTTGAGGATCTCCAGGCTGGTGCCAAAGTCGCGACCAATGGTGACGGCCTTGAGGTGGACAATGTTGTCCGGTCCTACCACCGCGATGCGCGGGCCTTCCGCGCGGAACAACAGCGCGTTCACCGGTACGGACATGCGCACGCTCTGCACCGGGACGGCAAAGTGTACTTGAGCGTAAGAGCCGGGCATGAGATGTCCGTCAGGGTTGGGGACATCCACTTCAGTCAGCAGCGTGCGCGTTGCGGGGTCGATCACGTCAGCGGTGCGGACCACCTTGCCGGTGAATCTCCTGCCGGGATATTCGGCCAATTCGATGTACGCGGCCATGCCTCGCTTGATGGACGGGGCATTCGCCTGCGGTACGCTCACGTAAACGCGGAGTGGATCAACCTGGGCGATATCAAAAAGCTCGCGTGCCTGTCCGGCGCTGCCGGCGTTGATAAGCGCGCCGGTGTCAACGTTGCGCTTGGTCAACACGCCGGAGAATGGAGCGTAGATGTGTTTGAAGGATTCAAGTTGTTCCAGGCGCTTCACGTTAGCGTCAGAGGCGGCCAGATTTGCGCGGGCTTGCGTGTACGCGCTGGTTTGCTGGTCGGATTCCTGCTGTGAAACCGAATCTGTTTTGCGGAGATTGATCCAGCGCTCAGCCGAGCTCTTGGCCAGTTCAAGCTGCGCCTGAATCTGCTGGCGTGCAGCCTTGGCCTGAGAAAGTTCCTGGTCCACTTCCGGCGTATCGATCTCTGCCAACAGTTCGCCCTTCTGTATACGGCTGCCAATATCTTTGTTCCAGCGCAGCAGGTAGCCGTTGGTGCGCGAATAGATCGCTGATTCCACATACGCCTGCAACTGTGCCGGCAAGGCCAGCTCTTCATTGGCAGGTTCAGCCGTGGGTTTGAGCACGCCGACGGTCGGCACCGCCAGCCGTTCCGTCTCTTTGGCCAGTGCTTTCCTTTCAGAGAATCTCCGCATTACCGCCAGCGACCCGCCAAGAAGAAGGATGATAAGTACTAGAACAACCAGACGAGAAGCGGCTGTTTTACCGGATGGCGGCGTACCGGCCATGCTTTTTGCCGGCGATGCTTCAACCGGTTGTTTCTGCGTAAGCTGCGTCATATTCCTCGAATTTCCTCTAGTCACCAACGAACTCTGTTGAACGGGCTGCCTGATCCTTCTCAGGCGTGCTGCTCAACCTCAAGCGCTTCCGGCAATACCGGCCGGGTGTTGCGGTGCATGATGCTGAAAATAACAGGCACAAAGAACAGTGTGGCCACTGTTGCGAAGAGCAATCCACCAATGACCGCGCGTCCAAGCGGGGCGTTTTGTTCGCCACCTTCGCCAAAACCCATCGCCATCGGCACCATGCCAATCATCATCGCCAGTGCCGTCATGATCACCGGACGCATGCGCGTGTAGCCTGCCTCCAGCGCGGCTTGAACCGAGTTCATTCCTTCGGCCATTTTCTCGCGCGCGAAAGAAATTACCAGAATACTGTTTGCGGTGGCCACGCCCATACACATGACAGCGCCGGTGAGCGAAGGCACATTCAATGTAGTATGCGTGAGCAACAGCATCCATGCGATTCCCGCCAGTGCGCCGGGCAGTGCCGTAATGATGATGAACGGGTCCAACCAGGATTGGAAGTTGACCACGATCAGCAGGTAGACCAGCACGATGGACATCACCAGACCGACTCCCAGTCCAAAGAATGAGGTGGTCATGGTCTCTACCTGCCCACGCATTACGATGTCAGTGCCTCGGGGAAGGTGTTTCTGAGCTTCGGCAATGATCTTCCGCGTGTCGCGCGCGACACCGCCGAGATCGCGGCCTTGAATGCTGGCGTAAACATCCATTACAGGTTGGATGTTGTAGTGGGAGACCACAGCCGGTGTCACTGCCGGTTTCACCGTCGCCAGATTTGCCAGCACTTGTGGCGCAGGAGCTCCGGGCGCATTCACCGGCGTATTCATCAGTGCCTGGAGAGAATCCACGCGATACTCAGGCGTCTGCACGGCAACGTTGTAGGTAACGCCGTTATCTTTATTGAGCCAGAATGTAGGCGCGGTCTGGAAGCTTCCGCTGAGTGAAACCAGAAGGTTCTGAGCAACGTCTCTTTGCTGCAATCCAACCTGTTGTGCACGTGTGCGATCGACATTCAACTGAATGGCAGGACTGTTCATGAGCTGTTGCACATGGACATCTGCCGCTCCGGGCACATGGCGCATCTGGTTCGCCAGTGATTGTGCAATCTGATAATTCTGCACCTGGCTCTTGCCGATCACCTGAATGTCGATCGGGGATGGCAGTCCAAAATTGAGAATCTGGCTGACGATGTCGGCCGGCTGGAAGAAAAATTCAACGCTAGGGAACAACGTTGGCAGTTCCTCGCGAAGCTCTTTTACATATTCCGCGGTGGGACGGTGCTTCTCCTGGTTGAGAGATACCAGAATCTCCGCGTCGGATGTGCCAATGCTGCCCGCGGTGCTGTAAGTATTGTTGATAGAGCTGTAGGGAAGACCGATGTTGTCAAGGATAGTAACGAGTTCGTGCTGCGGTATCTTTCCGCGTATTACGTTCTCGATCTCGTCACACAAGCGCGCTGTTTCTTCAATACGAAGTCCGGCACGCCCGCGCACGTGCATACGGAAAGTGCCCGCGTCGACGTCGGGAAAGAAATCCTGACCGAGGAAGAAGACGATTCCGAGAGACAGAATGCAGAACGCGAGAAAGCAACTGATGAACAGGCGCCGATGCTCCACGGCGGAATTCAGGGCGCGATAATACGAATCGCGCAATCGGTCAAACATGCGCTCGAAGGCGATCTGTACTCGCTTGAAGGGCGCAAAGAATCCTGTGCCGACAATGAACTTGTTTTCGTGCTCGTGACCCTTCAATAGATACATGACCAGGGTCGGGACCAGAGTTCGCGAAAGCAGGTAAGACGCGAGCATGGCAAAGACCACGGCTTCCGCCAGCGGCACGAAGAGAAATTTGGCTACGCCGGTGAGGAAGAACATGGGCACAAACACAATGCAGATGCAGATGGTGGAAACGAAGGCAGGAACTGCGATTTGTGACGCGCCATCGAGAATGGCCTGTTTGAGTTCCTTGCCCATGGCAAGATTACGATCGATGTTCTCAATCTCAACGGTGGCGTCGTCCACCAGAATGCCGACCGCGAGCGCCAAACCTCCGAGGGTCATAATGTTCATGGTCTGACCCAGAGCACTCAGGGTGATCACCGAACAAAGGATCGATAAAGGAATGGAGATGGCGATAATCAGCGTGCTGCGCCAATTGCCCAGGAAGAGCAGGATCATGGCAGCCGTCAGACACGCTGCCGTCAAAGCTTCTTTAACCACACCTTGAATGGAAGCTCGCACGAACAATGACTGATCGAAAAGCGGCTTCAATACCAGGTCGTCAGGTAGTGAGGCTGCTGCTTTCTTCAATGTTGCCTTGATGTTATCGACAATGTCCAGGGTTGAGGCTCCGCCGTTGCGCATGACCGTGATCAGTGTGCCGCGAATGCCGTCCTGGCGAACGATGTTGGTCTGCGGAGAGAATCCGTCACGCACGTTGGCTATATCGCGTACGTAGGTCGTAGTGCCATTCTGCGTCCTGATGGGTAGATTGTTGACTTCGGCAATGGTGTCCGGACTACCGTTCATCTCCACTTCGTATTGCAGCGAGCCGATCTTGGCCGTGCCGGAGGGCAGAATCAGGTTTTGCGCGTTGATGGCGTTGACAACATCGACCGGCGTCAGGCCCTTGGCCTGCATGGCGTTGGTGTTGATATCCACGGCAACCACGCGTTGCTTTCCGCCATATGGGAAGGGAATCGCCGCGCCGGGAACGGTGATCATTCGCGGACGTACAAAGTTTACCGAATAGTCATTGAGCGCCTGTTCCGGCATGGTTTTGCTGCTAATGCCAACCTGCATGATCGGCACGCTGGAAGCGGAATAAACGATGATCAGCGGAGGCGTGGTTCCCTGGGGCAGAGAGCGGACTGACGTCTGTGAGATCGCCGTCACCTGGGAGAGCGCTGTTTGCAGATTCGCGCCGGGCTGGAAGAAGACTTTGGTGATGGCGCGCCCGTCCATGGACTGGGTTTCAATATGCTCGATGTCGTTGACCAGCGTTGTCAGTCCACGTTCGGTGTTGCTGACAATGCGGTCATTCATTTCCTGGGGTGACAGCCCGGAGTATTGCCAGATGATGCTGATGACTGGGATGTTGATTTCAGGCAGGATGTCGACAGGGGTACGCAGGATGACGATCGGGCTCAGAATCAGAATCAAAAGCGCCATCACGATGAAAGTATAGGGGCGCTGTAGTGCCAGTCGAACGATCCACATGTCTTCGAATCCCTCTGGGAATCCCTCTGGTTTGGTTAGCGTTTAGCGTCTGCGCGCTCTGCCCGTTAGAATTTCACAGTCATCCGTGCGCTCGGGGCGGAAGCGTTCAGAGATCAAATAAGCTCACATCCGGCTTAACCCAGTGAGAAGAGTTCCTCAATATTGACCCTGAAAATGGAGAAAGGGATTCAGCCGGCAAGCATTATTCTAGCAGCGGAATAAGCATTTGCTTACGCCGTTAACTCTGCGCAACATTTCTTTACGTGGATTAATGTTGAGCTAGTTCGATATCAAAGCTGCTGATTACGTCTGACCGTAAACAGGAATGTTCGCGCCATGAATCAGTACCGCATCAGGACCGCATAAAAAAAGAATAACTTTGGCGATATCTTCCGGCTTGGGCCATTTGGCGAAATCCGAACCGGGCATGGCTTTGCGATTTACTTCGGTATCGATGATGCTGGGGAGAATCGAATTGACGCGCACGCCGGTTCCTTTTAAGTCCTGGGCCAGACAGTCGATGAGAGCGAGGGCAGCAGCTTTGGACGCAGCGTATGCCGATCCGCCTGCGGTATGGTCCAACGCAGCTTTCGACGCGATATTCACGATTGATCCACTTTTCTGCATGACCATGGCGGACGCAGCGGCTTTGGCAACGGCATAGCTCGCGTTCAGATTCAAATCAATCATCAGGTGAAAGGTGGCATTGAGCGGCAGCAATTCCAGACGCTGATTTGCGCCAACGGCGGCCCGCAGGGAAGCTGCTTCTTCATCTCTTATATATGTGGCGATCACTGAAGCTCCTTCATGAAGAAAGGCCAGGGTCACGGCGCGACCCAGCCCACCGGTTCCACCCGTGACCAGAGCGACTTTTCCAGCTGCGGTATTCGACATGGGATCCTCCTATCACCACTTGTACTGTAAGAAGGATAGGGAAGTCTTGGCAAGCTGGAAGACCTTAACCACAGAGGACACAGAGGTACACACAGGAAAAGCCAACCCCAGACATAACCACGAAGGACACAAAGGAACACGAAGGAGTGTCAAGCAAGAGGTTCCAACTGCGGAGGACACGAACGGATCGCCGAGATCGAAAGATCAGCTTCACTGCAAAACCAGAATTGTTGACACTGTCGCGTTGGGAGATCTTGCCGTTCAATTTCGGCTATTTTCTGGCAGTCTGTTCTGATCAGCGTTTATCCGCGTTCATCATGACCTAAACCACAGAGGACACAGAGGTACACCGAGGATAAGCCAACCCCAGACATAACCACGAAGGACACAAAGGAACACGAAGGAGTGTCAAGCAAGAGGTTCCAACTGCGGAGGACACGAACGGATCGCCGAGATCGAAAGATCAGCTTCACTGCAAAACCAGAATT
>WNEZ01003848.1_pt1 | contig 12979 bp, 15 predicted proteins | sample 5400521 | NCBI WGS metagenome assembly WNEZ01 (sample SAMN13153339, study PRJNA577476) | soil metagenome | isolation source: 120 cm saprolite under Douglas fir tree site 2 hole 1 replicate 1 | place: USA:California | collected 2015-04-18 | reverse complement strand
GCCGCGTCTGCATGCTCGGCCCGGGAGTGGTGATCGACCCCGAGGTGCTGGTGGGCGAGATCGAGGCGCTGCGCAAGCGGGGCTACCTGGCCGAGGACCGCTGGCTCAGGATCAGCGAGCAGGCGCACCTCATCATGCCTTACCACCGCGCCATCGACCGGGCGCGCGAGCGGCTGCGCGGCGCGGGGAGCATCGGCACCACCGGACGCGGCATCGGTCCGGCCTACGAGGACAAGATGGCGCGCAGCGGCATCCGCGTCGGCGATCTGTTCGACGAGCGCGGCTTCCGTGACGCCCTCGAGCGCAGCCTCGGCGAGAAGAACGCCTACCTCCAGGCGCTCCTCGGCGAGGCGCCGCTCGCCTTCGACGCCATTCACGAGCGCTACGCGGGCTTCCGCGAGCGCCTGCGCCCCTTCGTCACCGACACGGGCGCCGAGCTGCGCGCCGCGCTCGCCGCCGGGCGGCGCGTGCTGCTCGAGGGCGCGCAGGGCATGATGCTCGACGTCGACCACGGCACCTATCCCTTCGTCACCTCCTCGAGCTGCGTGGCGGGCGCCGCGGCCGCCGGCGCGGGGCTTCCGCCGCGCGCGATCGACCGCATCGTCGGTATCACCAAGGCCTACACCACGCGCGTCGGCGGTGGGCCCTTCCCGACCGAGCTGACGGACGCGCTCGGCGACCGGCTGCGCGCGGACGGCGACGAGTACGGCGCGACCACCGGCCGCCCGCGGCGCTGCGGCTGGTTCGACGCCGTCGTCGTCCGCCAGGCGGCGGCGCTCTCGGGCGTGGACGGCCTCGCGGTCACCAAGCTCGACGTGCTGACCGGCATCGAGCCGCTGCGCGTGTGCACGGGATACGAGCTGGGCGGGCGCCGCCTCGAGCTACCGCCGGCCACCGAGCGCGCCTGGGAGAAGGTCGTGCCGCAGTACGAGGAGCTTCCCGGCTGGCGCGAGCCGCTGGGCGGTGCGCGCGCGCTCGGCGACCTGCCGCTCAACGCGCGGCGCTACCTCGAGCGGCTGGCGAGTCTGGTCGGCGTGCCGGTCGCGCTGCTCTCGATCGGCGCGCAGCGCGACCAGACGATCCGCCTGGCCGCGCTGTTCTGAGCGCTAGGCGGCCTCGCTCGGACGACGCGCGTCGGCGCGGTGCACGCGACCGATGCCGAGGGAGAGGCCCTGCGTGGCGAGCCAGGCGAACTCCTCGCGCACCTGCGCCAGCTCGGCATCGCTGGCGTCCTCGGCGACGGTCACCTCGAGGCGCGCGCCGCGGCCGGCGCGGAGCGCCTCGTCGGCGATCGTCTCGGCGGCATAGGGGGTGAGGTACTCCGCGTGCAGCAGCTCGCCGCGCGGCGAGACGAGACGGGCCCAGAACGGGATGGGCGGCTCCGCCGCGCGTGCGAAGCGCGCGTGCCGCTGCCGGGTGGCGGTGATCGTCGCACGGACGAGGTCGCCGTAGGTGCGCAGGTGCTCGACGACGCGATCCGGCACCACCAGGCCGAGTTCGGCCTCGAGACAGGCGGCGAGCTCGGCCAGGTCGAGCGAGTCGGCAGCGAGGTCGTCGGTCAGGGACACGTCGGGCGCGAGCTCGTCGGGTCCGACCCCGAGGGTGTCGGCCACGAGCTGGCGAACGCGCGGCTCGAGCGCTGCGGGTACGATCACGCCGCGTCCTGATCGTTCGTCTTCCGCTTCGGGCTCGGCCGTCCGACGCGCGCCGGTCGCGACGCGCCCCGCCAGAGCCGTCGCGGCTCGGCGGGGGCCACCCACTCGTCGAGGCGCACGAGCTCGGTGCCGGCGGGCCACGGCCCCTCGAGCGGCTCGAGCTTCAGGATCTGCGAGCGCACGCTGCGCGCGCCCAGGCTCTCGGCCTGGCGGACGCGGCAGAGAAGCCGGCGAGGGAGATCGACCGGATAGACGTAATCGCCGTTGTGGTAGGTCATGTGTGAATCCTCCTTGTGCGGCGCGAGGGAGCACGGAATGTGCCCGCCGCCCCGGGCGCCCATGGAGGGCGGCGACCCGCCCGCACGCGTGCCGCGGCGCGGAAAGCCCCCGGCGCCACGCGGGTTTTTGCTCGAACGCGGCGGGTCCCGGCGGCGTGCCGGGAGGGGCGTCCCCCGGGGAATCTGCGTGGCCGCTCGCCAGTTTTCCCGCGCGCTCTCACCCATGCAGGGGACCGGGCGCTTGGGAAGCATCTTTGCGCTCCGCCGAAGCCTCGCGAGCGGGCTCCGCGCGCCACGTTCAAGTTTGTCCGCCGGCCGACGGATTCTCAGCGCGCCTGCGCGCTATGGTGCGAGAGCGGCACCGCCGTCCTTGCGCGCGTCGCCGGCGGCGACGGGCGACCCGTCGCGCGCCAGACCGCACGCCGACACCTCGCCGATCATCGGTGTCACGACGACGTGGTGGCCCAGGTGCTCGAGCACGCCGCGCACGCCTGCTTCGACACCGGGCTCGACCGCCAGGACGGCCGGCACGCCCTGATCGTGGACGCGCGGCGCCCGGACCGCCTCGCCGAGCGGCAGCCCGTAGGCGACGACCTCGAGCACCACCTGCAGGGTTCCGGAGATGATCGTCGGACCGCCCGAGCCGCCCACCACCAGCTCCGGCCTCCAGCCGTCGAGCACGACGGTCGGCGACATGCTCGACTGCGGGCGCTTGCCGGGGGCGAGCGCGTTGGCCGCGGTGCCGACCAGGCCGTAGACGTTCGGCAGGTCCGGCGCGAGCGCGAAGTCGTCCATCTCGTTGTTGAGGATGACCCCGGTCGCGGGCACGAGGATGCCGGCGCCGAAGCCGGTGTTGATGGTGGTGGTGATCGCGGCGGCGTTGCCGTCGGCGTCCACCACCGAGACGTGGGCCGTGCCGTGGTCGGGAGCGAGCGCCGTGTCCTGGGCCGTGGGATGAAGGGCGCTCAGCGCGCGGCGCAGCGCGGCGAGCCGCGGGCGGGCGAGCAATGCCGCGACCGGCACGCGCGTGAACTCCGGGTCGCCGTACCAGCGCGCGCGGTCCGCGAAGCCCTGCGCCATGGCGCCGGCCACCAGGTGAAGGGCCGTGGGCGTGCCGTGGCCGAGGGCGGGGAGATCGTCGCGTGCGAGGAGCCCCAGCATCTCGAGCAGGACGCCGCCGGAGCCGGGAGGCGGGAAGGTGACGATCCGCCGGCCCCGGAACACGCCCACCAGCGGCCGGCGCCAGCGCGGCCGGTAGCCAGCGAGGTCCGCCGCGCCGAGCACGCCACCGCGCGCCCGCACCGCGGCGACGAGCGCCGCCGCGCGGGGGCCGCGATAGAAGGCGCGCGGCCCCCGCGCGGCGACCGCCTCGAGCGTGCTCGCGAGCTCGGCCTGCACGACGCGAAATCCGGCATCCGGGGCGCCGTCACCGCCTGCGAGGAACACGCGGCGGAGGCCGGGGTCGGCGGCCAGGAGGTCCTTCGCGCGCCCGATCTCGCGCGCGAGGTGGGGTGCCTCGCCGAGCGAGAAGCCGTCGCGCGCCAGGCGAATGGCCGGGGCGAGCACGCGTGCCAGGGGCAGGCGGCCGAACCGGCGGTGGAGTGCGGCCAGGCCCCCGACCTCGCCCGGCACGCCGACCGCGAGCCCGCCGCTGCGGAGCAGTGCGGGCTCGGGTCTGCCGCCCACCCGGAAGCGCTCGGGCGTCGCGCCGGCCGGCGCCACCTCCCGGTAGTCGAGGGCGACGTCGTCCCCCTCGGCCTGGTGCACCAGGGCGAAGCCGCCTCCCCCGAGGCCGCACGACGACGCGTGTACCACGCAGACCGCCGCCGCCGCCGCGATCGCCGCGTCCACGACCGTGCCCCCTGCGCGCAGCATCTCCGCGCCGGCCGCCGCCGCGGCCGGGTGCTCGCTGGCCACCGCGCCGGCGCGTGGCGCGGCGCCCGCCGGCCGCGCGAGGATCCCGATGACCATGGCCAGGACGACCGGGCGCATCGCGGCCGCTTAGCGCGACCAGCCGCGCGAGCGCAATCTTCGCCGCCCCGGCATCGTGTGCTAGGGTCCGGCGCGATGCCCGGTTCGGGGGAGCGCGTGCGGCGGATGGCGATGGAGCCGCGCCAGGGCGAGGTTCTGCTCGAGAAGGACTTCTACTTGGAGGAGTTCCGCGGGCGGAGCGTGCTCATCGCCGTCGCGCCCGGAGCCGGCGATCTGACCCCGCTCGCCGACGCGGTCGCCGATCTGGTGCGTAACGACACCCGCGTCCTCGTCTGCTGGTTCGACCGGGCGCCCGCGGCAGAGCGCCGGCTGCGCGCAGCGCTCGGCCGTGCGAGAGGGCGCCGGCACGCGTCCGGGCGCGTGCCCGTGGTCACCGTGGACACGGTGCGGCCGGGCGTGGAAGCGCTGCGCGCCCGGCTGTGGGGCCTCCTCCGCGGCGAGCGCCTGTGCGTGCTCGCCTTGCACGACGCGGAAGAGGCGCCCTTCCCCGGACCGGCGCCGGCGCTCGCGGTGGCGCTCCGCATCCCGAAGCTCGTGCTGGTCGACGCGCAGGGCGGTCTGCTCGCCTCGCAGCCCACGCGGCTCTCGTTCGTCGACGCCCACGTGCTCGACACGCTGCTCGCCCAGGGCCAGGCCGAGTGGTCGGGGCTCGGCGACCGTCGCGCGCTGCTCGCCGCCGTGCGCGGCGCGCTCGAGGGCGGCGTCGAGTCGGTCAACCTGTGCACCGCCGAGGGCATCGCGGTCGAGCTCTTCACCTACGAGGGCGCAGGCACGCTCTTCACGCGCGGCGACTACTGCCACGTGGCGCCGCTCGGTCTGGACGACTTCGCCCAGGCGGAGCGCCTCCTCGAGCGCGGGCAGCGCGAGGGGCTGCTCATGCCCCGCTCACCCGAGGAGATCGCCGAGGTGCTCGCGGTCGGCTTCGGCGCCACCGTCTGCGACCGGCACCTGGCGGGCGTCGCCGGGCTGCTCACGGCGCCCTACGCGGCCGAGCGCGCGGGCGAGATCGTGGGCCTCTACACCATCACGCGCTTCAAGGGAGAGCGGATCGGCGAGCGACTGGTCACCCGGCTGCTCGCGGAGGCGGTGGAGCGCGGGCTCGAGTATGTCTTCGCCTGTGCGGTCGAGGAGCGTGCGGCGCAGTTCTTCCTGCGCCTCGGCTTCGTGCCGACGCGGGGGGAGCGGGTGCCGGCCGCCAAGTGGGTCGGCTACGACGCGCGCCGGCGCGCACGGGTCGTCGTCTGCATGCGCCAGCTCGGCGCGGGGCGCGACTGATGGCCGGCTTCCTCCGTGTCCTCGGAGTGGCGATCCTCGTGCTCGGGCTGGTCACGGCGGGCGCCGCGGCGTGGCTGGTGGCGGCGGATGCGCACTTCCGGGAGGTTGCCTCCGCCTACGCGCGCCACCCCGAGCACACGCTCTTCCAGACCGAGTACTGGGCGGCCGCGGCGCGGCACTACGGGCTGGCGGCGGCCGCGCTCGGCGGCCTGCTCGGCGGGCTGGCACTGGGCGGCATCCTGCTCGCGCTGGGCGAGCTGCTCCGCCGCGTGCCGCCGGCGTGAGCCGTGGGTCGCGGCCTCAGCCGCGCGCTTCGGGATACACGCCGCCGCCGAGCGTGCGGCGAAGCCAGCCCTCGACCGCGGCGCCCTCGGTGACGAGATGCGACCAGGTGATCCGCACCCCGCGGACGGTCAGCGCCGCGCTGCCGAGGGTGGCCAGCCAGAGCTGGTGCGGCGGCGACATCGCCTGGCGCACGCCGAACGTCAGCCGCTCCGTCAAGCCGAACGGCCGCGCCGTGACCGTGCGCGTAGCGGCGCGTGACCGCCGCAGCGGGATGGCCTTGCTCGTCCCCTCGCCCATCACATCCTCCACCGCCGCGGCGCTGTTGCAGGAGCGGGAGACCGGGTGGAGCGCGCCGCGCATCCACCCGACTCCGGTATCGTGACGCCGTTCGCTCAGGCGGGGCGCTTGAAGAGGCTCTGCATCTTCATCGCGAGCCCCATATCGCCCGAGATCTTCAGCTTGCCGCTCATGAAGGCCATCTGGCCGTTCAGCTTCCCGTTGATCATGTCGACGTAGTCGGACGCCGACATCGAGAGGGTCATGTTGGGCGACGACGCGGTGCCCTTCGTGACCTCGGCCTTGCCGTCCTTGATGGCGACGTACCACTGACCGCCATTGTCACCGGACAGGTTGAACTGGATGGTCGAGTTCATGCCCTTGGCCGCATCGGGATTCAGGTTCGCGCCCATCTCCTTGAAGATATCCTCCGGGGTCATGCAGACTCCTCCTCTTGGTGGGGGTTGACTGCGGGTGTCCTAGGTCATGCGTACACGCCTGTCAAGAATGTCGATCGTGTCGAGCGCCCGACCGCCCGGTCAGCGCCGCTCGACCGGGCCGCGCACCCTCCTAGCCGAGGCGCTCGAGGAAGGCGCGCGCGAGCGCGGGGCCCCGGCCCGACTCCTCGTGCTTGAAGTAGGCGTACACGCGCTTCCAGGTGGCCACCTCGCGCACCCGGGACGCCCAGCGGTCGAGGTCGGCGTCCGTGTAGTCCGTGCGACGGAGCCGCAGGTAGCCGAAGGGCGCGGTGGGTACCGGCGGGGTGCTCAAGTCCTCCCCATCGGCGATGCACAGCGCGGCGCGGTGCTTGCCGAGGAGATCGTAGGTCTGGTCGTTGAACCAGCTCTCGTGACGGAACTCGAAGGTCGGCTCGAGGCGCGCAGGGAGCGTGCCGAGAAAGTCGGCGAGGCGCTCGGCGTCGAAGCGGAAGTAGGGCGGGAGCTGGAAGAGGAGGGGGCCGAGCTTCGCGCCGAGCCCCGCCGCCGCGCGGCAGAACGCGGCGGTGATCTCGTCGGCATCGCGCAGGCGGAGCACGTGCGTGATGCGCTGCGGGGCCTTCAGCGCGAAGCGGAAGCCGGTCGGCGTCTGATGCGCCCAGCCGGTGAGCAGCTCGGGCGTGGGGAGGCGGCGGAAGGTGTGGTTGATCTCGACCGAGCCGAGCGCGCGAGAGTAGAAGCGGAGCATGTCGCGCGCCGGCAGCTCCTCCGGGTAGAAGCTGCCGCGCCAGGCGGGGTAGCTGAAGCCCGAGGTGCCGACCAGGACGCGCGCGACGCGGGCCGGCATCAGCGCCGCGGCGCGAGGCGCCGGAAGATGGCCAGGTGGCGCACGGCGTCCTGCTGGCGCCCGCTCCGCTCGTAGAGCAGGGCCAGGTTGTAGTGCGCGTCGGCGAGCCGGGGGTCGGCGCGCACGGCGCGCTCGTAGCACGGGAGCGCCTCGTCCGCCCGCTGGCGGTCCTCGAGCAGCACGCCCAGGTTGTACCACGCGAGCCCGTTTCCCGGCTGGTGGCGGAGCGCTTCCCGGTAGTGCGACTCGGCGCCCTCCAGCTTGCCCTCCCCGTGCAGCAGGCGGCCCAGGTTGATGCGCGCGGTCACGTGCGCGGGCTCGAGGTCGAGCGCGTGATGGTAGGCCGCGCGCGCCTCGAGCGGTGAGCCGTCCTCCAGCTCGACGCCCAGGTCGCACCATTCGTCGGCGGAGAGGCGCGGCAGCTTCGCGCGCGGCCGCGGCGCGGGCAGCTGCGCGATCTTCTGCGCGCGCTTCATGACCTGGCGGGCCTCGAAGTTGAAGAGGAACTGCCCGGACTCCGGCTGCCAGCGGCTCTCGCCGTCCCATGCCACCACGCGCTCGCCGTCGGCGTAGACCGCGAGCTGTGTCAGCGGGCGGTTGCCGATCTGCCGGCGGAGCGATTCGAGGACGCGGGAGATCTTCCCGACCGGCACCTTGCGGGCGAGCAGCCCCCGCATCGTGCGCAGGAGGACCAGGTCGACGAAGTCGAAGTGCAGGTGCCCTCGCCCGTCGCGCGCGGGATGGAGCAGGCCGGCCCGCACGCACTGGCGGAGCCGCAGCGGCGCCACGCCCGCGATGCGTGCCGCCTGCGCCGTGTCGAAGTGGGCGCGGGGTCCCTCCGCGCGCCGCGCGGCCACCCTACTTCTTTTGTGCGCGACGCCTGGCGCCCTGCCGCTCGTGCGCGCGAACGCGGGCGGCGGGGCGTCGCTTCCCGGCCGTCTCCTGCTCGCTCGCTGCCGAAGGTCGCTGCCCGCTGCGCGCCAGGCTCGCCTTGAGCGCCTCCATCAAGTCGATCACCTGCGCCTTCGGCTTCTCCTCCTCGGCCATCGTCACCTCTTCGCCCGCCACCTTCTTCTGCACCACCTCCTGCACGCGCTGGCGATACTCGTCCTTGTACTGCTCGGGGTGGAATGCCCTGGCGGAGAGCTGCTGCACCAGCTTACGCGCCATCTCGACCTCGCCCGCGCGCAGCTTGGGCTCGCCGCCCAGGTCGATGTCGGACAGGCTGCGCACCTCGTCGGCGTAGTGCATGGTGTGGAGCGCGAGGCCGCCGTCATAGGGGCGGATGAGGACCAGGTGCTCCTTCCCGCCGCGCACGTACTGCGCGAGCGCGACCTTGCCCGTGTCGCGCATCGCCTGGGCGAGGAGCTGGTACGCCTTCTCGGCGCCCTTGTCCGGGCCGAGGTAGTGCGCGTCCTCGAAGTAGATCGGGTCGACCTGGGCGAGCGGCACGAACTCGTGAATGTCGATCGAGCGGTTGGCCTCGGCCTCCAGCGCCTTCAGCTCCTCGTCGGTGAAGGTGACGTAGCGGTCGCGCTCGAACTGGTAGCCCTTCACGATCTCGCTCCGCTCGACCACCTTGTCGTGGTGCGGGCAGTAGAGCTGCTGCTTGATGCGGGTGCCGCACGGCTCGTGCAGCATGTTGAACGAGAGCTGCTCGGAGTGCGTCGCCACGTAGAGGCGGATCGGGATCGACACCAGCCCGAAGCTGATCGTCCCGGAACCGATGGAGCGTGCGGGCATGCGGCCTCCTTCACGCCCAGGAAAGCGTACGGCCCCGGCCTCTGTCAAACCCGCGCCGTGCTACCATGAATTCGCGGATGCGAACGCCTCGCCGTCTGGCGACCCTCCCGCGCGTGCGCCTGGCCCCCGCGAGCCTCCCCCTCATGCTGCCCACCCTGGTCGAGGAGGTGCCCCGCGGGCCCGGCTGGCTCTTCGAGCTCAAGTGGGACGGGGTCCGCGTGCTCGCGCTGCGCGAGAAGGGAAGGGTGGACCTCTGGGCGCGCAGCGGCGCGCGCATCACGGCCCGCTATCCGGAGATCGCGGCCGCGCTCGCGCCGGTCGGCGGCGGCGACTTCGCGCTCGACGGCGAGGTCGTGGCGCTCGACGCGGCGGGACACCCGAGCTTCGAGCGCCTGCAGCGGCGCATGCACCTGGTGCGCGACGTCGCGCACGCCGCGGCCGCCGTGCCCGCGACGGCCTACCTCTACGATTGCCTGGCGCTCTTCGGGCACGATCTCCGCGGCCTCCCGCTCGCCGAGCGGAAGGCGCAGCTCCGCGCGCTCCTCCCCGGGCCCGGCGCGGTGCGCTACGCCGATCACGTCGCGGAGGACGGCGAGAAGTTCTTCGCCGCCGCCTGCCAGGCGGGCCTCGAGGGCGTGGTCGCGAAGCGCGCGGACTCGCGCTACCTCCCCGGCCGGCGCACCGAATGGCGCAAGATCAAGTGCGTCCGGCGCCAGGAGTTCGTGATCGGCGGGTTCACGGACCCGAAGGGCACGCGCGCGCGCCTGGGCGCCGTGCACCTCGGGTTCTACGACGGCGACGCGCTCGTCTACGCGGGCCGCGCCGGCTCGGGCCTGGACCGGGCGGGCCTGGACGAGCTGGCCACGCGCCTCCGCCCGCTCGCCACCGGCCGCTGCCCGTTCACGCGCGGCGATCCGCCGCAGGGCCCCGAGCACCACTGGGTCCGGCCCGCGCTCGTCTGCGAGGTGCGCTTCGCGGAGTGGACGAGCGAGGGCCTGGTGCGCCATCCGGTGTACCTGGGGTTGCGCGACGATCGCCGGCCGCACGACGTCCGCCGGGAGGAGGCCGCTACACCTCGATCGTGATCCGCCACCGCCCGCCCTCGTCCGTCACGCCCACCACGTGATGCCCGGCCGCCTCGGCGGCCCGCGGGATGTCGGCGGCGCCCTGGGGGTCGTCGAGGAGAAGGTCGATCTCCTGGCCCGCGGTGAGGGTCTCCAGCCGGACCTTCGCCCGGGCCCAGCTGAGCGGGCACCTGACGCCGCGCAGATCGAGCGTCTCACGCGCCATGCGGCACCCGGCGGGAACCGGCGGGCGGCGGCGAGAGCCCGTGCGAGGCGAGGTAGTCGAGCCAGGCGGCGATCACCGTCTTCAGCTCGTCGAGCGCGCGGCCCGGAGTGGGCGCCAGCCCGGAGAGCCCCGGGAACTCCGCGCAGGTCGCCACGCACTCGCCGTCGCGGTCGGACCACGACGTCCGGTAGGTGTAGGGCGGCAGCTCAGGCACGGCTCACCTCGAGCATGCGGCGTACCTGGTAGGCCTTGGCGTAGCCATCGCGTCCCGCCTGGAGATTCAAGGCGACGGCGGCCGCGTGGCGCAGGATGCGGTGTCCCCGCACCTGGCGCACCTTCTCGAAGCCGAGCTGGCGGGAGAGCCGGAGCGCCTCGTCGAGACGCAGCGCGTGCGGGCGGAGCCGTGCCTTGTCGAGGAGCGTCTGATCGATCGGCATCCCGAGCACGGGCTACGCGGGAGCGCGGTCCCAGTCAATGCATAGTCGAGGAACACGCCGGCGCGGCGACCCGGGCGGTCGCTTTCTTGCCGCCCCCCACCTCGCACGGTACAGTCGGCGCCCGCGTGCCGATGGAGACCTACACGCTTCGCCCGCGGCCGGACGCCCGGCCCGATCATCGCTATCGCATCGACTACGCGGGCGAGCTGAACCCGGCACAGCTCGAGGCCGCGACCACGCTCGAGGGGCCGGTCCTGGTGATCGCGGGCGCCGGCAGCGGCAAGACCCGCACGCTCGTCTACCGCGTCGCACGCCTGGTCGAGTCGGCCGTGAACCCAGGGCAGATCCTGCTCCTCACCTTCACGCGCAAGGCCGCCGAGGAGATGCTCCGCCGCGCCGCGACGCTGGTCGGCGCCAGCTGCGAGCGCGTTGCCGGCGGCACCTTCCACTCCTTCGCCAACCTGGTGCTGCGCCGCGCGGCCCGCCACGTGGGGCTCGAGCCCAACTTCACCATCCTCGACCGCGGCGACTCCGAGGACGTGGTGAACCTGCTGCGCTCGCGGGCCGGGCTCGACCGGAAGGACCGCCGCTTCCCGCGCAAGGGCGCGATCCTCGAGATCCTGAGCATGGCGGTGAACCGCGCCCGGCCGCTGCCCGAGGTGCTGGCGGAGAGCTTCGCCCACCTGGCCGACCACCAGGACGACCTGGAGCGCCTGGGCGGCGAGTACGCGCGTTACAAGCGCGAGAAGAACCTGGTCGACTACGACGACCTGCTCGTCCTGCTGCGCGACCTGCTGCGCGACCAGCCCGAGATCGCGGCCCAGCTCTCGCGCACCTACCGCTTCGTCATGGTCGACGAGTACCAGGACACCAACCCGCTCCAGGCCGAGATCGTGCGCGGGCTCGCCGCCACGCACCAGAACGTGATGGCGGTGGGCGACGACAGCCAGAGCATCTATTCGTTCCGCGGCGCCACCTTCCGCAACATCATGGACTTCCCGCAGCTCTTCCCGGGCACCCGGGTCGTCACGCTCGAGGAGAACTACCGCTCGACGCAGCCGATCCTCGACCTCGCCAACGCGATCATCGACCGGGCCGCGGAGAAGCACACCAAGGTGCTGCACACGCGCCGCGCGCACGGCCCCGCGCCGCTGCTCGTGCAGTGCGGCGACGAGCAGGCGCAGTCGCGCTTCGTCACCCAGCGCATCCTCGAGCTGCGCGAGGAGGGCGTCCCGCTCGACGAGATGGCCGTCCTCTTCCGCTCGAGCTTCCACTCCTTCGACCTGGAGCTGGAGCTGCAGCGCGCCGACCTCCCGTTCGTCAAGCGCGGCGGCTTCAAGTTCATCGAGACGGCGCACGTGAAGGACGTGCTGGCCCACCTCCGCGTGGTCGCCAATCCGCGCGACGCGGTGTCGTGGCACCGCGTGCTGCTGCTCCTCGAGCACGTCGGGCCGCGTACGGCCGACGACATCTACGTCCATCTCGCGCCCGCCGGCGACGTGGAGAGCGCGGCCCAGCGCCTGGCGACGTACCCGCGGCGCGGGGGGTACACGAAGGAGCTCGGCCGCCTGGCCGCGCTGCTCGGCGAGGTCGCGCCCGACACCCTGCCCCCGGGCGAGAAGGTCGCCCGGGTGGTGGGCTTCTACGCGCCCATGCTCCGCCACCTGCACCCCGAGGACTTCCCCAAGCGCGAGAAGGACCTGGAGCACTTCGTCACCATCGCCGGACGCTACCGCAGCCTGGCCTCGATGCTCGCCGACATGGCGCTCGAGCCGCCGACCGACAGCGTGGGCGACGTGCTCGCGGCGGACGTCGAGGAGGGGCTGCTCACGCTCTCCACGATCCACTCGGCGAAGGGGCTCGAGTGGAACACGGTGTTCGTCATCTGGCTGGTGGACGGCCGCTTCCCCTCGTACCACAACCTGCACGACGGCGAGGAGATCGAGGAGGAGCGGCGGCTCCTCTACGTGGCGGTCACGCGCGCCAAGGAGCACCTCTATCTGAGCTACCCGATCGACATCTACGACCGCAGCTCGGGCATGGTCCTCGGGCAGCCGTCGCGCTTCCTCTCCGACCTGCCGGAGGGAGTGCTCGGCGGGCTCCAGGTGGTGGACGAGGTCGGCTTCCGCTAGCCTTCCGGCGGCGGAGGTGCTATCCGCGCGCCACCATGAGGAAGCTCGCCGCCCTCACCGTCGCGTCCGCCCTCGCGTTCTCCGCCACCGTGGCCACCGCCAGCGTCGTCCATCGACGCCAGAAGCGACAGCACGCCCGCATCCAGCAGGGCGTGCGCAGTGGCGAGGTGACGCCCGAGGAGGCCGCCAAGCTCCGCAGCGAGCAGCAGGGCATCCAGGCCGAGCGCCAGAAGGCGCTCAGCGACGGCAAGATCACGCGGAAGGAACGGCGCACCATCCGCCACGAGCAGAACCAGGCGAGCCGCGACATCCGTCACGAGAAGCACAACCGT
>WNEZ01015599.1_pt1 | contig 12984 bp, 10 predicted proteins | sample 5400521 | NCBI WGS metagenome assembly WNEZ01 (sample SAMN13153339, study PRJNA577476) | soil metagenome | isolation source: 120 cm saprolite under Douglas fir tree site 2 hole 1 replicate 1 | place: USA:California | collected 2015-04-18 | reverse complement strand
CTGCGTGAGATAGAGCGGCGCCGTGATCCCGCTCGCGGCGAGCGCGGCGGTGAAGGCGCGGGTCGTCTTGTGGGCCAGGCCCACGAGCGCGGCGTTGAGCAGGGTCGCGTTCTCCCGTTCGAGCAGGCCGATCCGCCCGAGCTGATGGGACAACGTCACGGCCACGTCCGGGCATTCCTCGCGCAGGATGGCCGCCGCTTCGAGCTCGCAGGCCGGGTTCAGCGGCGAGAAGGCCGACGCGACGCCAACCGACGTGAGGCCGGCCGCGCGAATTCGCCGCGCGGCGGCGCGCATGCCAGCCGAATCGAACGGCACGAGCGGCCGCCCATCGAACTCGTGTCCACCCTCGAGCATGGAGACCTCGCCGCGAACGAGCGCCGCGAGATCCTCGGGCCAGTCGATGAACGGCTCCAGGGACGCGCCGGAGGGCAGGCCGATACGGATCGCGCCCACCCGCGTGAGGTCGCGCCGCTGGACGACGGCGTTGGTGAAGTGCGTCGTCCCGATCATCACCGCGTCGATGGGCACGGGGGCGCCGGACTGGAGCAACCGGCGGAGCGCCTCGGTGACGCCCGACGTGACGTCGGCGGTCGTGGGCGTCTTGACGGCGTGGACCACGCGGGCGTCCTCGAGAAGGACCGCGTCGGTGTTGGTCCCACCGACGTCGATCCCGATTCGCCGCTTCACGGAAAGACGCTCCGGAACTCGAGGTCGTAGCCGAAGGCGCGGGGCCCGACGTGCTCGAGGCCCTTGGGCGTCAGGAGCACCGGCGGGGCCGGCAGCGCGATGACGCTGACGCGTTGACCGTAGCGCAAGGTCTCCGTGCCGATCGCGTCGCCCGAGACGGTGTCCAGCACGCAGATGAGATCCGGCGTCATCACGCGAGGCTGGCCGTCGAGCCAGCCGACGGCGAACTCGTTCTGGAAGGCGAGCTCGAAGCTCGCGCCGCGGAAGTCGTCGAGACCGTCGAGCTTGGCCGTGCCTCGCAGGAAGCCCTCGGTGGTCCGACGGGCGACGTCGCGGATCTTGCCCCGGAAGGCCAGCTGGCCGCGCTCGGCCTCGATCACCGCCTGGACGGGATCGTGATGCCGGCGCCGCGCGGACTGCACGGTCTCACCCAGGCGGAGCGCCTTCGTGGTCGAGTAGAGGATGCCGCACTCCTTCACTTCTTTCCCGGTACGGGGCGCCTTGCAGGTGGACGCGATCGAGCCGACCTCGACGCACGCCTTGCGGGAGAGGCGCTCCATCCACTTCCAGGAGGCGGCCCGCGCGACGATGACCGCGTTGTCGCGCACGTCGGCGAGCGTGAGCGGGTACATCGTCAGGTCGTGGATCGCGAAGCTCGTCATCTGCGCCTCCGGGAACGCGCGGCCCATGCAGTCGGCGTCGACGACGGGAAGGCCGAGCACCGCGGCGGCCATGAACGGTTGCAGCGCGTTGCCCCCGCCGATCTCGAGTGACATGACGGCGTCGAAGCGGCAGCCCCGGTACTCTTCCATCATCTGGACCGCGCGCGCGATCGTGCGCGGGTCGGTCAGCCGCTCCTGGCCGACCAGCGGCGCGCCCATGTTCGAAACGACCGCGACCCACGCGTCGTCGGCGAGATCCTTCGGATCCAGGAGCGAGACCACGACGCCCTCGCGGTAGAGCTTGCGCATGTTCAAGAGCGCCAGGTAGGGACTGCCGCCGCCGCCGGTGCCGAGGATCCAGGCGCCGATCGCCAGCGACTCGATCTCGGCCGCGGAGACGGGACGAAGGGCCATCGGGAGCGTATGTTATCCTCCCGCCATCGCGATGCAAACCAGGTGGTGCGCGCTGCAGGCCGTCGCGGGGCTGGGTCCCCGCCGGCCGAGGTGCGCCCATGAATCGAGGTCGGCCATGCGCGTCCTCGTGACAGCGGTCCTCGCCGTGCTGCTCGCGGCGACGCCGGCGCCCGCCTTCGAGCGGGTCGGCGACCGGAAGATCCTCGTGTTCGCCGGCCGCCAGGAAGTGCCCACGATCGACCCGAGCGTCAAGTACGACTGGTCGATCCGGATGGCCCAGCAGTCGCTCTACGACGCGCTCGTGAAGTACGTCGGCAACCCGCCCGAGATCGTTCCGTGGCTCGCCGAGCGATGGGAGAGCTCGCCGGACGCCAAGACCTGGACGTTCCACCTGGCGAAGAACGCGCGCTTCCACAACGGTGACCCCGTGACGGCGGAGGCTGTGCGCTTCTCGTTCGTGCGCACGCTCAAGCTGAATCAGGGGCCGGCGTGGATGCTGTCGGATTTCCTCAAAGAGGACGGCATCAAGATCGTCAACGACTCCACGATCCAGTTCAATCTGAGTCAGCCGTACGCGCCGTTCCTTTCGTTCTTGCCCTGGTGGTACGTGATGAACCCGAAGCAGGTGCTGGCCAACGAGCAGGGGGGAGACCTCGGGCAGAAGTGGCTCACCACGAACGCCGCCGGCAGCGGGCCGTTCAAGATCAAGCGTTGGGAACAGGGAGTACTGTACGAGCTCGAGGCCGTCGACGGGTACTGGAAGGGGTGGCCGTCGAAGGACCACATCGGCGGCGTCATCTACCGGATCGTCCGCGAGTCGGCCGCTCAGCGCGCCGCGGTGATCCGGGGTGAGGCGGACATCGTCGAGGGGCTCTCGAGCGACGACTTCGACCAGGTCGCGAAGATGCCGGGGATCGTCGTCCCGAACTTCCCGGGCATGACGACGTTCGGCATCAAGATGAACACCCAGAAGTGCGCCACCAAGGACCCGAATCTTCGCAAGGCGGTCTGCTACGCCTTCGACTACGACGCGCTGGTCAAGATCTACAACGGCAGTGCCGTGCTCCAGACGAGCCCGTTCCCGAACGCCACGCGCGGACATGTGGAGGTCGCGGGCATTTATCGGCAGGATCTCGCCAGGGCGAAGGAGTTCCTGGCCAAGTCCGCGTCCCCGAACGGTGGGATCGAGCTCGAGTACGTGTACGTCCAGGGGCTCGAGGAGGAACGGAAGATGGGGCTGGTCCTCATCGACAACCTCCAGAAGCTCAACATCACGGTGAAGATGGTCCCGCTGATCTGGCCGAACATGGTCGGGCGCGGCGCCAAGGTCGAGACCTCGCCCGACCTGATGGCCGTGTTCGCGACTCCCGTGTCGACCGACCCCGACGCGGTCGCGTACCAGTACCACAAGAGCTCCTGGGGCAAGTACTACGGCTCGTCCTTCTACACGAACGACGGCGTGTGGGGGCTCATCGATCGGGCGCGCACGCTCGTGCGGTGGGAGGAGCGGGCGCCGCTCTACGCCGACATCCAGCGGCGCATCGCCGCCGACGCCCCGGAGATCTTCGGGATGCTCATGAACCGGCGCTGGGCGATCCGCGACCACGTGAAGGGCTTCGTCTTCAGCCCGGTGCGCTTCACCGGCGAGGTGGACCTCTACCCGCTCGCGATCGTCGCCAAGTAGGTTGTTCGGCTACCTCGCCCGGCGGCTTCTTTTGCTGGGCCTCATGCTGTTTGGGCTCCTGTGCATCACGTTCGTCATCTCTCATGTGGCCCCGGGTGACCCGGCGCGCCTGGCGGCGGGGCCGGACGCGACGCCGTCGATGGTCGAGACGATCCGGGCCGCGTACGGGCTCGACCGGCCGCTGCCCATCCAGTTCGGCCAATATCTACGTGGTGTTCTCGGCTGCGACCTCGGACGCTCGTTGAGGACCCGCGAGACCGTCGCGGCCGATCTCGCGCGCTATTTCCCGAACACCTTCGAGCTGGTGACGGGCGCGATGCTCCTCGCCGTCGCCCTCGGCATCCCGCTGGGTATCCTCTCGGCGGTCTATCGCGACACGTGGGTGGACCAACTGACGCGCGTCGTCTCGGTCTCCGGCATCGCGATCCCGGCGTTCTGGCTGGGACTAATGCTGCAGCTGCTCCTGGCTCTCCAGCTCGGAATCCTGCCGCTCGGCGGGCGGCTCGGCCTCATGACGGCGCCACCCACGCCGGTGACGCATCTCTTGTTCGTCGACGCGCTGCTGGCCGGGCAGTGGCGGGTCCTCGGCGACGCGCTGGCGCACGCGGTCCTGCCGACCGTCACCCTGTGCTTCCCGGCGCTGGCGTCGATCGTGCGCGTCAACCGCGCCGAGATGCTCGAGACCCTGAAGCAGGACTACATCGTCAACGCGCGAGCGCAGGGCGTGTCCGAGCTCCGCATCGTGGCGCGCTACGCGCTGAAGAACGCGATGATCCCGACGCTCGCCATGATCGGGCTGCGCTACGGCTGGATGCTCGGCGGGACCGTGCTCGTGGAGACCGTGTTCGACTGGCCGGGGATCGGTTTCTACGCCGTCGCCTCCGCCGTGTCGTCGGACTTCCAGCCGATCATGGGCGTCACGCTCGTGATCGGACTGAACTTCATGGTGGCGAACTTCCTCGTGGACCTCGCCTACGGCTGGCTCGATCCGCGAGTCCGCCCGACCGCCTCGGCCTGATGGACCGCGCGGTTTCCTCGGGCTCGTCGGCCGCCTGGCTCCTGGAGCGCCAGGGCGCGGTGCGCGAGCTTCGCTTCTACGCGCGCGTCTTCGCGCGGAGCGCCGCGTCTCTGCTCGGGCTGGGTCTCGTGCTCGTGTTCTTGCTCATGGCCGCGCTCGGGCCCTGGATCGTGCCCTATCCCGAGGACGCCCGCGGCGCGGTCCATCTCGACGAAAAGCTCCGCCCGCCGAGCGGGCGCCACTGGTTCGGCACCGACGAGGTGGGGACCGACATCTACACGCGGGTCGTCCTGGGCGCGCGAGTGTCGCTCCAGATCGGGCTCATCATCACGTTGCTGGCGGCCGTCATCGGCGTGCCGCTCGGCATCGTCGCGGGCTACGTCGGCGGTCCCCTGGGCGAGACCATCATGCGAGTGACTGACGTCTTCCTCTCGGTCCCGGCGCTCGTGCTGGCGCTGGCGATCGTCGGCGCCCTCGGCCCGGGAATCGTCAACGCGATCGTCGCGCTCGGCCTGGTGTGGTGGCCGGGTTACGTGCGCCTGGTCCAGAGCAAGACGCTCGCGCTCAAGGGACAGGTCTTCGTCGAGGCGGCGCGCGCCGTGGGGACCGGGCGGCTTCGCATCGTCTTCGTCCACATCCTGCCGAACTGCGTGTCGCCCATCACGGTCAAGGCGAGCATGGACATGGGGTCGGCCATTCTGGCGGCCGCGGGTCTCGGCTTCATCGGTCTCGGCGCCCAGCCGCCGTATCCGGAGTGGGGCGCGATGATCAGCCACGGGCGCAACTACTTGCCGACCTGGTGGTGGTACTCGGCCTTCCCGGGCCTCTTCATCTACCTCACCGTGCTGGGCTTCAATCTGCTGGGGGACGGACTGCGCGACATCCTGGACCCACAGAACCGCGGGTAGGGAGACGCGCTAGACTCCGCACGCCTCGGCGACGACGCGAGCGACGAGGAGATTGGCGAGCAGCACCGGCGCACCGGTGAGCCGCTGGAGCTCGGTTCGAGTCTCGCGCCGGAACCCCATGCAATCCAGGGCGACGAGACCCGTGCCCACCGCTCGAAGCGTCTGCGCCGTTCGCTCGAGCTTCGCGTGGCTCTCTTCTTCGTAGGGCGACAGCGGCACCACGACCGGATCGAACCCGTCGGCGCGCCAGCGGGATTCGGTCTGAGGCACGTGCTCGACGGACGGCGTGACGATGCCGAGCCGCCCGGGCCAGCGGAGCGCGCGCAACACGCCGAGAAGCACCTGGTGCGGCAACACGAGCAGTCGCGCGGCCTCGAGCGGCGGAAACGCGCCCGTGCAGAGAAGAGCCGTCATCGTCACGCCCGTACGCTCGAGCTCGCTGATCGCGGCCTGGACGCGACCGACGATATGCCGCTTGGCGACGAAGGCGGCGGCACCGTCGGCCAGGCGCGTGACGAGAATATCGTCCCCCGGCCGGGGCGCGAGCGCGGCGATCTCGTCGCGACCGAGGCCGTCGAGCGCGCCGCGCTCTCGCACCGTCACGTCCGGCCCAAGGATCGCCGCCATGTCGGGCACGACGTCGACGCGCGGCGACTGCCCGATGGTCAGGAGGCCGACGATCGGTCGGGTCACAGCACGTGCAGCCACGGGCGCGCTGTGAGCGCGTCCGGCTTCCAGAAGCCGGTCTCGCTCAACCAGCCCGATCAGCGCGAACTGCGCCATGTCGTGCTGGGCCGTCGGGCCCTCCACGATCGTGACCCGGCGCGTCCCGTCGAGCACGACGGGCACCATCTCCCAGGGCTCGACGAACTGGCTGAAGCTCCGCGGCTCGTAGCGGATCCACACGCCGCCGGTCCAGTACGGATCCTCCTCGATCGCGTACTCGAGCTGCGCCGGTTGCTGGAGGCGATAGAAGAGGTCGGCGGTTCGGAGGTCGGCCGACGGGCCGCCGCCGATCAGGATGCCGTTGGCGCGCAATCCCTGGAGGCGCTCGATGTGCGCGCGACGGTGAATCTCGCGACGGGCCAGGTAGTCGTCGGCTGCGGTGATGGCGATGTGAAAGACGATCACGCCAGTTCTCCTCCGTGGGGGCGCGTGACTCGCGACGCCCCGTGTTACTGTGTCACGAGATGGAGCTTCTCGAGCGATTCCGCTCGCGCTATTCCTTCCCGCTCGACGACTTTCAGGTCGAAGCGATTCGCGCCATCGAAGCCGGCCAGTCGGTCATCGTCTCGGCGCCCACCGGCGCCGGCAAGACCCTCGTCGCCGAGTTCGCCATCCACGCCGCCCTGGCGGCCGGCCGCCGCCTAGCGTACACGACTCCGCTCAAAGCGCTCTCGAACCAGAAATTCGCCGATTTCACCCGCGAGTTCGGCGCCGACAAGGTCGGGATCCTCACCGGCGACGTCAAGGTGAACCCGCACGCGTCGATCCTGGTCATGACCACCGAGATTCTCCGCAACGCGCTCTACGGGAGCGGCCTCGACGGGCTCCGCTACATCGTGCTCGACGAGTGCCACTACATGGGCGACGAGGGGCGCGGCACCGTCTGGGAGGAGATCATCGTCAGCGCTCCGCCCGACGTCGTGCTGGTCGGCCTCTCGGCGACCGTCGCCAACGTCAAGGAAATCGCCGACTGGATCTCGATCGTGCACCGGCCCATCGTCCCGATCTACCACCCGCACCGGCCCGTGCCGCTCGCCTACGTGATCGCCGATCTGGCCGGCGAGATCCACGAGGTCGAGCAGGTCCGCTCCGGACGCGCTCGAGTCGTCGGCGACGAGCCTCGCGGCTCCGACGACCGCGGCCGCTGGTACACGCGACGCGTCGTCCATCCGACCGTCCTGATCGAGGCGCTCGAGGAACGCGGCTGGCTGCCGACGATCTACTTCATCTTCAGTCGGGTCGGGTGCGAGCGCGCGATGCAGGACGTGCTGACCGAGGGCAAGAGCCTCCTGGGACCGCCGCAACAGCGAGAGGTCGACTCGGCGATCGGCGACTTGGTCCGCGAGAGCCCGACGGTCGCCGAGTCCGTGCTGAACCAGAGCGTGTTCGAGGCGCTGCGCCTCGGCATCGGCCTCCATCACGCCGGGATCCTGCCGAGCGTGAAGCGGCTCATCGAGGTGCTCTTCGAGCGCGGGCTCTGCAAGGCCGTCTTCGCGACGGAGACGATGTCCCTCGGTATCCACATGCCCGCTCGCTCGGTCGTCCTCCAGGGTCTGACCAAGCGGACGGACCGCGGCTTCCGGTCTCTCTCGCACAACGAGCTGACCCAGATGGCCGGACGCGCCGGGCGCCGGGGAATCGATCCCGAGGGCACGTGCGTCATCGCCCTCGACGCCCGCGACGGGCTCGAGGACCTGCTGCGGGTGATCGACGGCTCGCCCGAGCCGATCGAGAGCCAGTTCAAGCTCGGCTACGGGTCAGTGGCGCTCTTGCTCTCCACCGGAGCCTCGCCGGAACAGTTGCGCCGGCGGATCGAGTCGTCGTTCGGCCAGTACCAGAACCTCAAGCGCATCCGCGAGGTCGAGGCCGACGTGCGCACGCTCGAGGCCTCGCTCGAGGAGTTGCGCCGCTACCCGGCGGCCTGCGGCGAGTTCCAGCGCATCGGCCGTTATCGCCGCACGCGCCAGGAGGTCGAGGCGCGCCGCCATGCGCTCGGGCGCGGAGGGTCGCGGCGCGGCGAGCGCACGGTTGCGGAGGCCGAGCCGGGCCGGCTCGTGCTGGTGCGGCGCGGCGGGGCGCCGACCCTCGCGATGGTACTCGGGATCCACGCGATCCGCGGCCACCGGGTGCTCATCGACGCGCTCCTGCCTCACGGAGTCACCGTGCGGGTGAAGAGCGGCGTGATCAAGCGCGTCTTCTGGGCGACGCCGCCCCTCAACGTACCGCGCGACCGGGGGCGGGAGGGGCGCGAGCGCGCGCCCGAGGGGCGTGAGCGCGCGCCCGAGGGGCGCGAGCGCCAGCGCGACGGGTACGACCGTGGGCCCGATGGCCGTGATCGCCGTAGTGCTGACGGGCGCGGGCTCCGCCACCTGGCCGCCGAGCTCGGGAGCCTGTCGGTCGCCGAGCTGATCGACCGTGAGCGCGCGCAGGGGCCCGAGGCCGTGCTTGCCGCGATCGAGTGTCACCGCTGCCCGTGGGGCGCCACCGCCCGCTGCGACCGTGAGTGGCGGGAGCTCGAGACCGTCACCGAGCGTCTCGGCATTCGCCGGCGGCAGCTCGAGCAGCTCCGCGGCGCCTACTGGCAGGAGTTCCTCCGGGTGGTGGAGGTGCTGGAGCAGTTTGGCGCGGTGCGCGACCGCAAGCTCGAGGGGAAGGGACGTCTCATCGCCGGCCTTCGCCACGACAACGAGCTCCTCGTCGCCGAGAGCGTGGCCCACGGCGTCTTCCACGACGTTTCCGGGCCCGAGGCGGCCGCGATCTGCTCGGCGCTGCTCGAGGAAGCGCGGTCGGGTGACCCGGCCCTGGCGCGTACCTTTCTGAAGAAGCGGCCCAAGCTCAAGCGGAAAATCGAGCAGTTCATCCGGGTCGCGGATACCGTGCACGAGGCCCAGCGCGCGCGCCATCTGCGGATTCCCGTCGCCGTGCACTCCGGGTTCATGCCCGCGGTTTTTCGCTGGGCGTCCGGGGAGGACGACTGGAGCGCGATCGTCGAGGAGGCGTTCGGGGGCCACGAGGGCGACCTGATCCGGGCGATGCGCCGGCTGATCGACCTGCTCCGGCAGTTGGCGGACAGCCCGGAGGTCCCGGCCGAGACGGGCCGTCTGCTGTCGCACGCCTCCCGGGTGATTGATCGTGGCATTGTTTTGGAGTCCGCCCTGATATGATTCCAGGCGTGAAGTGGATCGCTCTCGTCGCCCTGGTGCTGGCCCTGGCAGGGTGCGCGTCCTTGCGAACCAAGGAGCAGCGGACGACCGAGGGGCCGATGGCCGAGGACATCTGGACCTTGAAGGTCCTGGTGGCGAACGGACGGGAGCCGAACTTCGACGAGCGCCGCCGCTGGGACAACGCGATGGAGCAGCGGATCGGGCAGTATCTCCGCCAGAATCCCGAGGCGGCCAACTCGGTCGACTTGTCGACCTTCCGGTTCATCCGCCAGGTGTCGATCGGGCAGACCTCGGAACAGGTCCTGATCCTGCTCGGCCCACCACTCGCGAAGGTCACCGACGCGGCGGAGATGGAAACGCTCGCGCGCCAGTACTGGCCCGCGGTCAAGGAGAGCGAGCCGACCGAGGCGTGGACGTACCCCGCCGGCTGGCGGATCTATATCAAGGACAAGACGGTCGTCGATATCACGCAGTACGCCGTTCGGCCCTGACGCGACCCGTTCCGTCCCCACGAATCGCATGATCGAGTCCCGCCTGGTCGTTACGAAGCGGACCGCTCCCGCCCCGCGGGGCATGGTGACGGCGGAGCACCCGCTCGGGGCCCGCGTGGGCGCCCGGGTCCTCGAGCGAGGCGGCAACGCGATCGACGCCGCCGTCGCGACCGCGTTCGCGATGACGGTGGTCGAGCCCTTCATGTCCACGATCGCCGGGTCCGGCACGATGCTCGTGCACATGGCCCGGCGAGGCGAGACCGTGGCGCTCGATTTCAACGGCTGCGCCCCGATGCGTGCCCACGAGTCGATGTTCCGCGTCACCACCGGGATCTCGCGCGGGCTCTTTGCCTGGCCGAACGTCGAGAACGCCGCCAACGAGCGCGGCTGGCTCTCGGTCGCGGTGCCCGGGTCGGTGGCGGGACTCTCGCTGGCGCTCGAACGCCACGGCACGATGGAGCTTCGCGACGTCATCCAGCCGGCGATCGATCTCGCGCGCGGCGGCTTCGTCTCGGACTGGTACCAGACGCTGAGCACGACGCGCCAGCTCGAGGAGCTGGCAGCGGCCGGTGAGGCCGGGCGCGTCTATCTGAGAAACGGCCGATCGGTCTACCGCCCGCCGACCGGAATGGAAGAGGGCGATCGCGCGACCTATCCCGACCTGGCGCGCAGCCTCGAGCTGGTCGCTCGCGATGGCCCGAGCGCGTTCTACCGCGGCGAGATCGCGCAGGCGATCCATGAGGCGATGGCCGCCCATGGCGGCTTGATCACCCGGCAAGATCTCGCGGCCTATGCGGTGCGCGTCGGCTCGCCGCTCGTCGGCACGTACCGGGGACTCGAGCTCGCGTTCGCCCCCGGCGCGACCGGCGGCGTCACGGCGCTCGAGATTCTCAACATCCTGGAGCAGTTTCCGAAGACCGCGGTCGGCTGGCACACGCCGGGCGGGCTCAATCTGAGAGCGCAGGCCGTCCGGCGCGCGTTCGCCGATCGCTTCGAGCGCCTGGGCGATCCGTCCGTCGTGCAGGCGCCGTGGGAGCGGCTTTCGTCGAAGGAGTATGCGCGTGAGATCGCGACGGAGCTCCGTCGCTCGGCTACGCGAGGCAAGGGGCGCCCGAGTGCCGCTCTTGGAGCTGTCGCGGCCGGCGGGGACTGCACGACCCACATCAGCGTCGTCGATCGGGCCCGGAACATGGTGGCCTTGACCCACACGGCCGTGTCGCTCTTTGGTTCGCTGGTCGTCGTGCCGGGAACAGGTATCCTCCTCAACAATGGGATGATCTGGTTCAACCCGGAGCCCGGCCGGCCGAACTCCGTGGCGCCGGGCAAGCGGGCGCTCGTCAACATGGTGCCGGTGCTAGGCTTCAAGAAGGGCGAGCCGTACCTCACCCTGGGAGCCCCCGGTGGCCGGCGCATCGTGTCGGCGATTCCGCAGGTGATCGCCACGCTCGTCGACAGCCGTTGCGATCTGCAGGCGGCGATCGAGGCACCCCGTCTCCACGCCGAGGGCACCGAAGTGCTCGTCGACGCGCGGGTGGGTGAGAAGGCGCTGGCCGCGCTCGGCCGGCTCGGTCAGCAGACCGTCGCCAGGGAAGAGACGTACGCGACCCTGAACTTCGCCAAACCGGTCGGCGTCCGCGTGGGACGGCACGGGCTCGAGGCGGGTCTCGACGCGCTCCGTCCCGCGGCCGCCGCCGGGCATTAGATTAGGAGTGAGGAAATGGCAGACGTTGACCTGACGGCCGCGTTCTCGACGGTGCCGGCGGCGGAGGCCGAGGAGATCAAGCGGGTCATCGTCGAGACGGTGCAGCAGCTCGCCAAGGACGACGGCTCGTTCAAGCGGGCGAAGCTCGTCTTCACCGAGTCGGACGAGCGCTGCGGGCTCACCGCCGAGCTCGACGGCGTGAAGCGCGAGGGAGTCCCGCTGCAGATCGACATCGACCAGCTCGAAGACGCAAAGACCTCGGCGGGAGCGCGGGCCCAGCTCAAGGAAGCGTTCCGGCTCTACTTCCGGCGCGTCCTTGGAAAGTAGCGACTCCGGCACCCTTCTGTTCGCGTGGCGCGGCTGCCTCTTCCGCGTCCCGGACCGGGTCCAGCCGCCAAAGGCCGGCTCTCTCTTCTTCTGCCGGTATCTGGTCGTACGCTCGGGCGAGCGCGTGCTCGAGATCGGCGGCGGGCTCGGGCTGGCCGCGGTGCTCGCCGCCAGGAGCGGGGCCAAGGTCGTCGCGACCGACGTGCTTCCCGAGGCGGTCGAGGCGATGCGGGCGAACGCGGCGCTCAACGGCGTCACCGTGGACGCGCGGCTCGGCGACTGCTATGGGCCGGTCGAGGGCGAGCGCTTCGACCTGGTGTGCACGAACCCGCCGCAGATGCCCACGCCGCCGGGCCGCGCGCGGCGTGACGCCACGGCCGCGGCCGACAACGGCGGCGCCGACGGCTGGGAGCTGCTGGACCGAGTGATCGCGGCCGCCCCCCAGCATCTCCTTCCCGGAGGCCGGCTGATCTTCACGATCTTCGCGTTCCTCGGCCGAAAGACCGCGCTCGCGAAAGTCGAAGCGGCCGGCCTCACGCCGTCGATCATCGGGAGCGAAGTCCAGTCGTTCCCCCGGATCGGGTACGAGCGCCTCGACCACATCCGCGCCCTCGACCTGGAGGCGACGGTACCGTCCGGAATCCCCGAGACCGTCGAGCGGTTCGTGATCCAGGGAATCGCGCCGAGGTGACCCGAACGTGACGCGGCGGCTCATCGTGAACGCTGACGACTTCGGTCTGACGCCGGGGGTCAGCGCCGGTATCCTCGCCGCGCACCGCCACGGCATCGTCAGCAGCACGACCTTACTGGCCACCGCGGCGATCGACGCGGGGCAGCTGGCGGCGCTTCGCGACGGGAGCCTCGGCGTCGGACTCCACGTGAACCTCACCTTGGGGCGACCGCTCTCCGGGGCGCGCTCGCTCGTGGATGTCGACGGCCGCTTCGTCCGCGACGCAAACCACGCCGCGGCGCGCGCCAACGCGAGAGACGTCGAGCGCGAGGTGACCGCCCAGATCGAGAAGTTCGCATCGCTGATGCGCCGGGAGCCGACCCATCTCGACACCCACCATCACGTGGGCCTCCTGTCGCCGGTCACCCAGGTGATGCTCGACGCCGCGCGACGCCTCGGCGTGGCCGTCCGGAGCCAGAACGAGACGGCGCGCGCCCGGGCGCTGACGGCCGGTCTTCGGACGCCCGACCA
>WNEZ01003844.1_pt1 | contig 12985 bp, 10 predicted proteins | sample 5400521 | NCBI WGS metagenome assembly WNEZ01 (sample SAMN13153339, study PRJNA577476) | soil metagenome | isolation source: 120 cm saprolite under Douglas fir tree site 2 hole 1 replicate 1 | place: USA:California | collected 2015-04-18 | reverse complement strand
GGTTCGAAGCCTGACGCTCTATCCAGCTGAGCTACGGGCGCAAGGGACGAAGTCAGCTACCTATCACCGCCCGACCCCGCCCGACAACGCGGACCGCGCGCCCGCGTGCGTCCTCTCAGTGCGCCACGAGCGTCAGCGTCCGCTGCACGTCGGGCGTGATCGGCGGGCATCCCGAGGCGTACGTGTCCCCGGACACGGGCGCCGGCACACTGGTCAGATGCTGGCAACTGAGCGTCGTGGTCTCACCCACGTTACTCACGACCGGCATCTCGCAGAGCTCGGCGTACTGCCCGTAGGCGTAGTCCACTGGCAACGCCCAGCACAGCACGCCGTTCGAATCGAGACCGAGGTAGCCTCCCGCTCGAAATCCGCTCGACGGTTCCACGGGGCTGGTCGCGGGGCTCACGTTTCAGGCCTGGCTCGGGCCGGGTACCGGGGAGAACACGTAGCTCGGCTGCGGCGGGCTCGCGTAGAAGACGCGGACGCTTCCCGACTCGTCGTCCGTCGGGCCGGGCATGAGCGCGTCGAGGGCCGTGCCGGTGGGGCTGTAGAACTCGACGCGCCCCGCCCCTGACACCGACGGCACGAGCTGCACGGCCGGCAGCGGCAGGCTGGTGTCGAACGACGCCGCGCCGCCCGACACGTTGGCGAAGACGGTGTGGATCATGTCCTCGACGACGTCGACGGTCACGGGCGTCCCTGCCTCGACGACCAGCGGGCTGGTGAAGAAGGTCTGGGCGGAGAGCACGTCGCCCTGCCCGCCCGGGCCGGGGACGGTGAACGACGCGAACTGCGCGCCGCCCGCCGGGGCTGTCGCGGAGAGCCCCGTCGGCGACCCCGGGTCGGTGAAGAAGCCGTTGGCCGCATCGTCGACCAGCACGTCGAAGGTGGTGAGCACGCCGATGCCGACGCCGACGTAGGTGCCCGGCGGCAGGTCGAAGGGACAGTCGAGAATCTGGGTGAGCGCGGCGGTGTCACGCACGTAGGTCGGCATGCAGCCGCCCAGGTCCGCGGTGGCGACGTTGCCGTCGGTGCCCTGGAACGCGAGGCTGGTGAGCGTCACCCGGCTCTGCTCGGGTGAGAGCGCCCAGTGCCCATCCGCCGGAACGGCCGACGCCGACGGCACGCCGGCCCGGGTGGCGGCGGCCACCGTCGACGGGCCGTGGAGGATGCGCGCGTGGCTGGCGGTCCGCCGCGCGAGCCTGAACGTGCCGTGCTTCGGCGGCTTGTGCCTGTCCGCCGGCGGTATCCAGACGAATCCGCCGGAGAGCATCCCGGCCGCCACGCCGAGCCGCCCCTTGAAGCGGGCGCGCCCCGTGTTGTCGCACGGCGCGGTCATCACCACCCGCCGCCCCTGATGCCCGGTCACGGTGCAGTGGATCGTCTCCTCCGTGGTGACGATCGTCAGTGAGCCGGTGATCTCCTGCGGCAGGCTCGTGGTGAGGTCGGCCGAGAGCGCGGCCGGGGACTTCCTCGGGGCCTTCGCGCTCCCCACCCAGTGGCCCGTGAAGTCGTAGGGCACGACGGCCGCGTGGGCTACCGGGGCCCAGAGGCCACCGGCCAGGAGCACCACCATGGATACACGCATCCTTCCACCTCCACTCCCCCCGGAGGACCGTAGCATCCCGCCGACCGGGTCACGAGCAGTCCCGTCGCACCCCCATATATATATGATACGATGCACGCGGACCGCCGAGCCCGATCCTGCTGCTAGATCCGTAGCACACGGGACGACCCTCGGCACCCTGGCCCCGACCCCGGGCGCCTTGACCCGCCACGCCTCTTCCCTGCACAACCGCTGCATGCGAACCATCGACATCCTCTCCCCCGTGTCGCTCGGGCCGTCGGACGCGAAGCCGCTCGCGCCGCGGCTCCCCACGCTCCGCGGCAAGGTGCTCGGCATCCGCGTCGACCGCGCCTGGAAGTCGTTCCACGTCTATGCCGACGAGCTCACCCGCCTCGCGCGCGCGGATCTCGGCGTCGCGGACGTCGTCGTCTTCGACCCCGAGACGCGCATCGGTACGCCGGAGGCCGAGAGCGACAAGGTGGTCGAGTTCGCGCGCCGGATCGACGCCGCCGTGGTCGGCCTCGGCACGTGAGGGTCGTGCACGTCGTGGAGTGTCCACGACACGATCGTCTGTGAGCGCGAGCGCATCCCCGCGGCCGTGGTGGTGACCGCCGTGTTCGAGAACCTGGGGCGCACCGCCGCGCGCGCGCAGGGATATCCCGACCTGCCCATGCTCGTACTCCCGCACCCCATGGAGGCGCGGCCCGAGGCCGAGGTGCGGGCGATCGCCCGCGCACGCTTCGCGGAGCTGGTGCGGCTTCTGGCCCAGGAGGTATGACGCGATGGCCCGTGGCACGCTGGTCTCCGAGCTGCGCACGGTCGCCGACGACCCCGCCGCGGTGCTCGACCTCGTCGAGCAGCAGGGCTGGGGCGACGGCTACCCCGTCGTCCCGCCCACCGAGGAGCGCGTGCAGGCGATGCTGGATGCGACCCCGCTCCCGCCCGCACACGTGGTCGGCGTCGTCGAGCCGCGGCGCGGCGAGGCGACGGTCGAGAAGATCGCCGTGAACGCCGTGCTGGCCGGCTGCAAGCCCGCCTACTTCCCCGCCGTCCTCGCCGCCGTCGAGGCGGTATGCGAGCCGCGCTTCAACCTCTACGCGCTCAACACGACCACCTGCTGCGCCACGCCCGCGCTCATGCTGAACGGCCCGGCGCGCCAGCGGCTCGGCGTCGAGTGCGGCTACTCGTGCCTGGGGCAGAACGGGCGCGCCAACGCGACCATCGGGCGCGCGCTCCGGCTGGTCATGCGCAACGTGGGCGGCTCGATTCCCGGCGCGGTGAGCAAGTCGGTTTTCGGCCAGCCGGGCCGCGTCTCGCTCTGCTTCGGCGAGTGGGAGGAGAAGAGCCCGTGGGCGCCCTTCCACGTGCGCCGCGGCTTCGCGCCGGAGGACAGCGTAGTCACCGCCACGTGCGCCACCGGCACGCAGGACATCGCCGACATCTGGGCCGAGACGGGCGAGGAGCTGGTCTGGGTCCTCGCCCACTCGCTCGACTGGATCGGTAACAACAAGGTCCTGGTCAAGCAGGAGCAGGGCGACATGCTCCTGCTGCTCTGCCCCGACTTCGCGCACAAGATCGCGCGCGACGGGATCGACGTGCCCCGGATGCAACGCATGCTCCTCGAGTGGACGCGCGCGCCGATCGAGCGCTGGCACCGCGCGCACTGGCCGAAGCTCGAGCAGCGAGGCTACGTCGAGGGCAACACGGTCCCCCTCGCCCGCGACCCCGAGCAGTTCCTGATCGCCGTCGCGGGAGGCGAGTCCGGGCACCACGCGCTCTACTTCTGCACCTTCGGGCTCACCTGGTCGGTGAGCAAGCGCTTCACGCTCGACGCGGAATGGTCGGGCGGGGAGGCGTGTGAGCTGCCCGGGACCGGCCGCTGATCTCAGCGCTTCACCGCCTCGTGGCTTGCGCCCGCGCGTCGCCGTCACTACCCTACCGCAGCGACTTCTCCGCGACGAGGACGCCCATGACCGACCCCACGCACCACGCCGCCATCGACTCCGTACTCCGTGAGGAGCGGGTCTTCCCGCCACCCGGCGAGTTCAGCCGCCACGCGCACGTCCCCGACCGCGCGCGCTACGACGCGCTCTACAACTGGTCGGTGGACGACCCGGAGGGCTTCTGGCGCGAGATGGCGGGTCACCTGCGCTGGACGAAGCCGTTCCAGCAGGTGCTCGACTGGCAGCCGCCGTTCGCCAGGTGGTTCGTCGGTGGCCAGCTCAACGTCGCCGACAACTGCCTCGACCGCCACCTGGCGGGGCCGCGCCGCAACAAGGCGGCGCTCATCTGGGAAGGCGAGCCGGGCGAGCGGCGCGTGCTCACGTATCAGGCCCTCCATCGAGAAGTCTGCCGTTTCGCGAACGTGCTCAAGGGCCTCGGGGTCAAGGCCGGCGACCGGGTCGGCATCTACCTGCCCATGATCCCCGAGGCTGTGGTCGCCATGCTCGCCTGCGCGCGCATCGGGGCGGTCCACGGCGTCGTCTTCGGCGGCTTCTCGGCCGAGGCGCTGCGCGATCGCATGAACGACGCCGAGGCCAGCGTGCTGGTCACTGCCGACGGCGGCTACCGCCGCGGCGCGGTCGTGCCGCTGAAGGCCAACGTCGATGCGGCGCTGGCCGGCGTGCCGAGCGTCCACAGCGTCGTGGTCGTGAAGCGCACCGGTGACGCCGTCCCCATGACCGCGAAGCGCGACCGCTGGTGGCACGAGCTCGTGGACGGCGCCTCGCCCGACTGCCCGGCGGTGCCGCTCGACAGCGAGCACCCGCTCTTCATCCTCTACACGAGCGGCACCACGGGAAAGCCGAAGGGTGTCGTGCACACGACCGGCGGCTATCTCCTGCACGCCACGCTCAGCTCCGAGTGGGTCTTCGACCTGAAGGACCAGGACACCTTCTGGTGCACCGCCGACATCGGCTGGGTGACGGGACACAGCTACGTCGTCTACGGCCCGCTCGCCAACGGCGCCACCTCGGTCATGTACGAGGGCGCGCCGAACCACCCGCAGCCCGACCGCATGTGGCGGATCGTCGAGGAGCTCGGCGTCACCGTCTTCTACACCGCGCCGACGGCCATCCGCGCCTGCGTCAAGTGGGGTGACGAGTGGCCGCGCAAGCACGACCTCTCCTCGCTCCGCCTGCTGGGCACGGTGGGCGAGCCGATCAACCCCGAGGCGTGGATGTGGTACCATCGCACCATCGGCGGCGAGCGCTGCCCGATCGTCGACACCTGGTGGCAGACGGAGACGGGCGGCATCATGATCTCGCCGCTGCCCGGCGCGACGCCCACCAAGCCGGGCTCGGCGACGCTCCCGCTGCCCGGCGTCGTCCCCGAGGTGCGCACGCGCGACGGGAAGCCGCTCGGCCCGAACCAGGGCGGCTACCTGGTCATCACGCGCCCGTGGCCCGGCATGCTGCGCACCGTCTGGAAGGACCCCGAGCGCTACCGGGAGCAGTACTGGAGCCAGATGCCCGGCGTCTACTTCACGGGCGACGGCGCGCGCCGCGACGCGGACGGCTACTTCTGGGTGATGGGGCGCATCGACGACGTGGTGAACGTCGCCGGCCACCGCCTGGGCACGATGGAGGTCGATAGCGCGCTCGTCAGCCATCCCGCGGTGGCCGAGGCCGCGGTCGTCGGCCGGCCCGACGATCTGAAGGGCCAGGCGATCTGCTGCTTCGTCACGCTCGAGTCGAGCCGGAAGGCGAGCGACGACTTGAAGAAGGCGCTCCGCGAGCACGTCACCAAGGAGATCGGCGCCTTCGCCCGCCCCGACGAGATCCGCTTCACGGACGCGCTGCCCAAGACACGGAGCGGGAAGATCATGCGCCGGCTGCTGCGCGACATCGCCGCCGGCAAGGAGACGGTCGGCGACACCACGACCCTCGAGGACTACGCCGTGCTCGCCCGCCTGCGCGAGGAAGAGGAGTAGGCCGGCGCGTGGCGATCGTCCTCACCAACACGCTCTCGGGGCGGAAGGAGGCGCTCCGCCCGCGCGAGGCCGGGCACGTCCGTCTCTACTGGTGCGGGGTCACGGTCTACTCGCGCGCGCACGTGGGGCACGCACGCTTCCTGGTGACCGCCGACGTCCTCGTCCGCTACCTCCTGGCGCGCGGGCTGCGCGTCACCTTCGTGCGCAACTTGACCGACATCGACGACAAGATGATCCGCCGTGCCACGCAGGAGAAGATCACCGTCCCCGAGCTGGCCGAGCGGGAGATCGCCGCCCTGGACGACGACGTGGGCCGCCTGAACTGCCTCGCGCCCACGCACGAGCCGCGCGCCACGGCGCACATCCCGCTCATGATCGCGCTGGTCGAGCGCCTGGTTGCGAAGGGCCTCGCGTACCCCACGGCCGACGGCAGCGTCTACTTCCGCGTGCGCCGCTTCCCGGCCTACGGGAAGCTCTCGCACCGCCGCCTGGACGACATGGAGGCCGGCGAGGAGATCGACGCGGCCAAGGAGGACGCGCACGACTTCGCCCTCTGGAAGGGCGCGAAGCCGGGCGAGCCCACGTGGCCGAGCCCGTGGGGAGCGGGCCGTCCGGGCTGGCACCTCGAGTGCTCCGCCATGTCGGCGCACTACCTGGGGCAGCCCTTCGACCTCCACGGCGGCGGCTCGGACCTGGTCTTCCCGCACCACGAGAACGAGATCGCGCAGTCCGAGGCCGCGGCGGACGCGCCGCTCGCCGACCTCTGGGTGCACAACGGCATGATCACCTTCGGCGCCGACAAGATGTCGAAGTCGCTCGGCAACGTGATCGGCATCGCCGAGGCGACGAGAAGGGCTCCGGGAGAAGCCCTGCGCCTCCTCTTCTTCCGCACGCACTACCGCGCGCCGCTCGACTTCGGGCCCGGCCGCCTCGAGGAAGAGAGCCGCTCGCTCGAGCGGCTCTACGAGTCGCTGGCACGCGCCGACGAGGCGGCCGGTGCGGCCCTCGCCCCCGTCGCGCCGGCCGGCGCGCTCACGGGCACGCTCTCGCCGTTTCTCACCGAGTTCGTCGCCGCCATGGACGACGATCTCAACGCCGCCAGGGCGCTCGGCCTGGTCCACGACCGCGTGCGCGAGCTGAACCGCGTCCTCGACGCCGGCGACCGCGCCGCCGCCGCGGCCGCGCGCGCCGACCTGGCGCGCGTCGCGGCCGTCTTCGGTATCCTCGGACAGGAGCCGGCGCGCTTCCTCGCCGAGCTGCGCGCCGAGCGGAGCGCGCGCGGGAAGCTCGACGAGGCGGAGATCGCGGCCGCCATCGCGGAGCGGAACGAGGCGCGCCGGCGGAAGGACTTCCCTGCCGCGGACGCGATCCGCAATCGCCTCCTCGCCCAGGGCGTCTTGCTCGAGGACACGCCCTCGGGCACAGTGTGGAAGCCGGCCGAGTAGGCTGCGGAGGTTGGGCATGAAGATGATCGGGCCGTGGGCGCTGGCGCTCCTGGCGCTCGCCATACCGGGATGGGCAGGCGACATCTATCGCTGGACGGACGCCGCCGGGAACGTGCACTACTCGAACATGGAGGCGGCAGGAGCCGACGCCACCGCCGTCGCGCCCGCCGGGCCCGCGGCGGCGCCCCGCGACGACGCGTCTCCTCGCACGGCGCGCGCGACGCGCGACGCGGGAGACGGGGAGGCGGTGCCCGCCGACGCCGAGGCGTTCTCGGCCGGCGTCTCCCTCCGGCGGAACGCCCTCGAGCGCGATCTGCGCGCCACCGAGCGGCGCCTGCACGCGATCGACGGGCAGATGACCACGCTCGCCCGGGCGCGCGGGCAGCACGCACCGGCCCTGGTCCCCGACGGCCTCGACCTGCGCTCCGAGGAGGAGAAGGACCTCGCCGCCGAGCGCGAGAAGCTCACGCAGCACGCCACCCAGGTCCGCAACGACGCCGCGCAGCTCCGCCAGGAGGTGACCGCGCGCCTCGGCGCTACGCCCCCGTGGTGGATCGACCTCCGCTGAGCTTCGCCTGGCTCCGCCGGCCGGCGCGGGCCGCGGGGCTGCTCGCCGTAGCACTCTTCCTGGTCGCCTGCAGGGCGCGCGCCGTCGCGCCGGACCTGTCGCCCACGGCGCATCTCCACGTGCTCATGGTGAACGGCGGCGGCAGCAAGCTGCAGAACTACCAGTCCCACTTCCTCCACCTCCGCCGCCTGCTCGAGCTGCTCGGGCGCGCCGGCGTCCCGCCCGCGCGCATCACGGTCTTCGACGCCGACGGTCCCGATCCGGCGGCCGACATGGCCGTGCGCGAGCTCGATCCCGACGCCGAGCTCGGGCCGCTGCGCGGTACCCACCTCGCCGGGCCGCTCGGCGCGCCGATCGTGTACGCCAACTCCGAGATTCCCGGCGTGGTGCTCCACCCCGCGACCCGCGCCGGGCTCGCGGGCTGGTTCAAGACGGCGCGCAAGCAGCTGCGCGCCGGCGACACGCTCCTCATCTACGTCACCGACCACGGCTTCAGGAACGAGAAGGACACGGGCGACAACCGCATCGTCCTCTGGGGCGAGAAGGAATCGATCTCCGTCGGCGAGCTGCGCGAGCTGGTCGCCAAGCTCGATCCCGGCGTGCGCGTCGTGGCGCTCATGTCGCAGTGCTTCTCCGGCGCCTTCGCCAACCTGATGTCGGTCCACGCGCGCGACGGCCAGCCGGGAGGCGCCGTGTGCGGCTACTTCTCCTCGACGCCCGACCGTCCCGCCTACGGGTGCTACCCGGAGAACCGCGGCAAGGACAACGTCGGGCACTCCTTCCACTTCTTCCAGGCGCTCGAGACGAGCGAGGCCTTCCCGCAGGCGCACCTCGAGGTGCTGGCCACCGACCGCACGCCCGACGTGCCGAATCGCACCTCGCAGGTCTACCTCGAGCGCCTGCTCGAGCGCGCCGCGCACGACGCGGGCGAGGAGCCCCCGGCATTCATCGACGGCCTGGTGCGCGAGGCCTGGCGCGACAAGGCGACGTGGGAGCCCGAGATCCGCCTCCTCGACCGCATCGCTCACGCGTTCGGCGTCTTCAGCCCGCGCTCGCTCGCCGAGCTGGACGCGCAGACGAAGAGCCTTCCCGACGTGGCCGAGCAGCTGCGCACCAACGGCGTCCTCTGGAAGGCCGTGCTCGGCGACGCCGACGAGGCCAATCTGAAGCGCTTCCTCGACTCGCACCCCGACTGGGTCCAGCGCACCGACGCCGCCACCGTGGCGCTGCTCGGTCCCGACGGACGGCGCGCGTTGGCCGGCGCGCTGCTCGGCGACCTGGTCCCCTTCACCAGCGCGGCGGGGACCGACGCGCGGCTTCGCGTGCTGCGCGACAAGGGCGAGACCGCATCGGCCGCCGGCTACCGCATGGAGGTGCGCCTCGCGGTCGTGCTCCGCCTGCGCGCCGTGCTGACCGAGGTCGCCGGCCGCGTCTACCTGGCGACGCGCGCCACCCCGGCCGAGCGCGCCGCGTACGACGCGCTCCGCGCCTGCGAGGACCTCCGGCTACCCCCGGCGGCCGGCGCGCCGCCCGCGACGGCGGGGCCCGCCTTCGAGCCGTTCCCGCCCTGGGAGGACGACGTGAAGCTCGCGCACGAGGTGCTGCCTGCGTGGATGGGCATCAACTTCCGCCCGGCGAGCGAGAAGACCCGCGCAAAGTACAAGCTCGCCGACGGCGCCACCTCCGTGCTCACGGTCTACCCCGACTCGCCGGCCCAGAGCGCGGGGCTCCAGGTGGGCGACATCATCCTCGGCCCGCCCGGCAAGCCGTTCACGGAACCCCGGCAGGTGCGCGAGTGGACGATGCTTTCCGCGGTCGGCCGTCCGGCGCCGCTCGCCGTGCAGCGCGGCGAGCGGCAGGTACGCGTGACGCTCGTCCCCAAACCCTACCCGATCCGCCTGCCCGAGCTGCCCGGGCCGCCCCAGGTGGGTTCCGTGGCGCCTCCCCTCAAGGTCACGGCCTATCGTGGTGCGCTACCCGAGCACCTCGCCGACGGGAAGCGTCACCTCCTTCTCTTCTGGGCCACCTGGTGCGCGCCTTGCAAGGCGTCGCTGCCGGAGGTCCTCGCCTTCGAGCAGGAGCGCGGCGTGCAGGTGATCGCCATCACCGACGAGCCGGCCGACCAGCTCGACCCGTTCTTCCAGAAGTTCACGGCCCCCTTTCCCGCCACGGTCGCGGTCGACGAGCTGCGCAGCGCCTTCCTGGCCTACGGTGTGAGCGGCACGCCGGCCTTCGTGCTGGTCGACGGGGACGGCAAGGTGGAGAGCGCCTGGACGGGCTACACGGCGGAGAAGGGCCTCGGCATCGAGGGCTGGTCGTGGTCGAAGCGGGCGGCGCGCTGAAGCGAAGCTGGACCCAGGTCCTAATGCGGCGCCTCATCCGGACCTGAGCCCGCTCCGGTGTCGGTGATCTTGCCGTCCGTAGGGCTACCAAATTTTTCGCTCTGTCTTGACAGCGCACGCGACGCTGTCGTACGGACCCTTCTCCCACGGCGCAGCAAGGACCAGGAGGGTCACAGCAGATGTCGATCGCAAGCGTACGCGAGGGGTTCACGAAGGTCTTGATGTCGTCGCTCTGCGCCGTCGTCCTCGTCGGATTCGCCGCGCGGGAACGGGCGGATTCGATCAGCATCGGCTTCGAATCCGGGGAAGGCTACTCTCCTGGCAGCATCGACGGCCAGCCCACATCGCCGCCCAAGTGGGGCGGCCAGAACCCGCCGGGCATTGCGGTCAACGGCAGCATCGACCAGGAGGTGACGACCGCGGGATTCTGCTCTGGCGCCCAGAGCTACCGCGAGTCTAGCGCCTTCACCTCCGGCTCCTTTGGCGATCAGGTCTTCTCGCCGTCGCTGACCGATGCCGCGGGCGAGCCGGGAGCCATCGGCGGCAGCTTCGCCAACACGACCAACCTACAGCCCCGCTTCACCGCGAGGGTGCACTTCAGCTCGGTGACGAGTACGGCGCAGGACTCCCACGTGGTCATCAGCCCCGACCGCGGCGACGGCGCGCGCATGAGCTGGGTCCAGATCAGCGACAACGTCTCGAATCCCCTCGCCTGCTTCGGCGGCGACTTCAATGGTGAAACCTGCACGACGAACGCCGACTGCACCGGAGGGGTGAGTGGCGTTTGTCAGGCCGACGGCCGCCAGGGACTCTCGGTGAGCTTCTTCGACTACAAGCTCCCGCCGACGAGCGCCAACACGGACTGCCTCGACGGTGCGACGGGGCAAGACGGTGAGGGCAAGTGCTTCGTCTTCAAAGTCCTCGCCACGAACCTCGACCGGACGACCTGCCATCAGTTCGATCTATCGATGGACTTCCTCGACGGTCCGGCCAACGACGTCGTGCGCGTGAGCGTGGACGCCGGCGCTCCCTTCACCGGCACTTCCTGGGAGGACTTCTACCGCAACAACCAGAACCCTCCGTTCACCGACGCGCCGGCGGTGGATTCGCTCCTCTTCCGGGTCGGTGGAAGCCCCGAAGGGACCGCCGGCGACGGCTTCTACTTCGACGACATCTCCTATGCGAGCCGGCCGGCGCTCGATCAGGCGTCGTCCTGCCCCGTGACGCCCACCGTCGTGTCGGAGCCGCCGTTCTTCGGCTGGACTCTCCAGGACACGACGTGCGGCTCGTCGGACACGGGCTCGCAGGCGGTCGTGGTCGGCCCCGGCACGCCGCCGCTCGGCATCGGGAGCCACGAGTTCCAGATCGGCTCCGACGGCGACACCTTCGAGGCGATCCGCCAGCCCGGCTTCGCCGGCGTGCGGCTCGATGACCTGCGCACGCTGTCCTACAGCACCTACGTCCAGCAGTTCATCGACGGCCAGGCGCCGTACATCATCTTGAGCCTGGATCTCGACGGCAACGGTACCGACGACGACCACATATTCTTCGAGCCGGTCTACCAGGACGCGACCTTCTTCCCCCCGAACCCGCAACCCAGTGTCGCCCTGAACACGTGGCAGACGTGGGACGCGCTCCACGGGGGCTGGTGGTCGAACAACAACTTCTGCGGCGCCGGCCCAGGGACCGACGTCAAGTCGATCGCCGACTACCTCACGTGCTTTCCCGACGCGACCATCGTCAACACGCCGATGGGCGACGGCGGGTTCCGGGTCTCCGCCGGCTGCGGCGCTGGCGCCTGGGACAACTTCATCGGAAACGCCGACAACGTGACGGTCGCCTCGGACAGCACCTGCGTGACGTACGACTTCGATCCGACTACGACGACCACGACCACCACCACGACGACCACCACCGCGGCCCCGACCACAACGACCACCACCGTGGTGGCGACCACAACGACCACCACCGTGGTGGCGACCACGACGACCACCACTGTGGCCCCGACCACAACGACCACCACTGCGGCCCCGACCACGACCACCACCACCACGTCGACGACCACCACGAGCAGCACACTGCTCCCGACGACCACCACCATCACGGTGCCCGCGACCACGACCACGACGACCACGATTCCCGGGAACTTGAACCTCACCCGGGCGCGGCTGCGCCAGGAGTCAGCGCCCGCGGCCGGTAACGGCAGCATCCGGGTGCAGGGCGACTTCAACACGCCGCCGCCCTTCAGCGCCCCGCCGCCGGTCACGGCCCGGGTCCAGGACAGCGGGACCCTCGATCAGACGCACACGTTCACGACCTGCACGAGCAACGGCGCGGGTCGCATACGGTGCGAGGACAGCGTCGGGAGCTCGTCCTTCCGCGCGGACTTCAAGCCGTTCAAGAAGTCGCCCTCGGTGTTCAAGTTCAAGCTGAGGTTCAATCGGATCGCGATCGACGGCCCGTTCACGGCTCCCGTGAAGCTGACGCTCACGCACAACGCCGGGGTCGTGCGCATGGACACGATCAGCGACTGCAAGGCGAGTAACTCGGGGCTCAACTGCCGCGAGTTCTAGGTCCGGTCTCTCCGGCGCGGGCGCCCGATGGGCGCCCGCGCCGGATTCGTCCGAGCAGGTCCACCGGGCGAATGTGCCCGTCAATCCACCCCCACCCCAAGATCTGCCCTCTTTTTGGTCTTGACAGTACGATTGCCCCGCTCGTAAACGCACATCCAGGAGGCGTTCATGACCACGAAGATCGTCGTCCTGTGTGCTCTGGCCGTCGCGCTCTCCCGCTCCGCCCTGGCGGGCTGCGGCGACGGCGTGCTCGACCCCGGGGAGCAGTGCGACCTGGGCGCCTCCAACGGCGACCCCACCTCCTGCTGCACGACGCTCTGCGAGTTTCGCGCGGTGGGGCTGGTCTGCCGCCCCTCGGCCGGCCCGTGCGACCTGCAGGAGACGTGCACCGGGGCGAGCGCCACCTGCCCGGGCGACATGTTCCAGGCCTCGAACTTCCAGTGCCGGCCGGCGGCTGGCTCGTGCGACGTTCCCGAGACGTGCAGCGGATCGGGCCCCGCCTGCCCGGCCGACGCCTTCCGCCCCGCCGGAACCGTGTGCCGCGCGCCGGCGGGTACGT
>WNEZ01003843.1_pt1 | contig 12985 bp, 13 predicted proteins | sample 5400521 | NCBI WGS metagenome assembly WNEZ01 (sample SAMN13153339, study PRJNA577476) | soil metagenome | isolation source: 120 cm saprolite under Douglas fir tree site 2 hole 1 replicate 1 | place: USA:California | collected 2015-04-18 | reverse complement strand
GCGCGTTGCGCTCGTTCTCGAGCGATGCCTTGTCCAGGGCGGCATTGACGAAAGCCCCCGGGAAATACCAGCGCTCCTTCACGACGCAGTCCACCGGCGAGCGGTTCGAATGCACGTTGAACACGTTCATGAACACGCTCACCTTGAGGGCCTCGCGTTTCGCGTAGGGATCGTGCGCGCGGCTCACCTCGACGATGCGGCCATCGGCCGGGGACAGCACCGCTCGCGGATCGTCGGGGACCTCGCGCGGCGGATCGCGGAAGAACTGCAGAATGAACAGCGCAAGCAGCCAGAAAGGAATCGACCACCAGCCGAAGAACGAGGCGACTGCCGCTGCGACGATGAGGGAACCCAAAACGAATGGCCACCCCTCCCGGGCAATGATCGGATGCGGGTACGGCGGCCTCACGCGCTACTTCGGCTCTTCTTCCTTCAGGCGCTCCGAATCCTGCCCCTGCTGCATCGCCTTGCCGACGTCGGTGGTGACGCGGTCCACGATTTTTTTCGGCTGCTGGCCGAGGCGCCTGGCGGCCTCGGATTCGGGCACCTTGTCCCCGCAGGCGGCGAGCAGCAACGCAACGACGAGCAGCGCCTCAATTCTTCGAAGTGTCGACAAGACGGTTCCTTTTTATCCAGGGCATCATTTCGCGCAGCCGCGCGCCGACCTTCTCGATCGGCAGCTCCGCGGTCATGCGCCGACGGCTGAGGAGCATCGGCGCCCCCGCGCGGTTTTCCAGCACGAACTCCTTGGCGTACTCGCCCGACTGGATGCGCGCGAGCACCCCGCGCATGCGCTTGCGCGTGTCCTCGTCGATGATCTTTGGACCGGAGATGTACTCGCCGTACTCGGCGTTGTTCGAGATCGAGTAGTTCATGGTGCCGATGCCGCCCTCGTACATCAGGTCGACGATCAGCTTGAGCTCGTGCAGGCATTCGAAGTACGCCATCTCGGGCGCGTAGCCTGCCTCCACCAGGGTATCGAACCCGGCCTTCACCAGCTCGACGCAGCCGCCGCACAGCACGGTCTGCTCGCCGAACAGGTCGGTCTCGGTCTCCTCCTTGAAGCTGGTCTCGATGATGCCCGCCTTGCCGCCGCCGATCGCCGCGGCGTAGGACAACGCCACGTCGCGCGCCTTCTTCGACGGGTTGCGGTGCACGGCGATCAGCATCGGCACGCCGCCGCCCGCAGCGTAGGTCGAGCGCACCGTATGGCCGGGGGCTTTCGGCGCCACCATCCAGACGTCGAGATCCTCGCGCGGCTGGATCAGGCCGTAATGGATGTTGAAGCCGTGCGCGAAGGCGAGCGACGCCCCCTTCTTGATGTTCGGCTCGACGTATTCCTCGTACACCTGGGCGTGGTGCTCGTCGGGCAGCAGGATCATGACGATGTCGGCGCCCTTGATCGCCTCGCCGACGTCGGCGACCTTGAGTCCGCCCTTCTTCGCCTTGTCCCAGGAAGCGCCGCCCTTGCGCAGGCCGACGCTGACCTTGACCCCCGATTCCTGCAGGTTGAGCGAATGGGCGTGGCCCTGCGAGCCGTAGCCGAGGATGGTGACCTTCTTGCCCTTGACGAGCGAGAGGTCGGCATCCTTATCGTAATAGACCTTCATTGGTTTTCCCCTGAGTAAAGCTAAGCGCGAAGAACGCGGTTGCCCCGGCCTATTCCGCTCGTTCCGGTGCGCACCGTCTCCATGATGCTGCCCGGGTCGAGCGCCTGGATGAACGCGTCGAGCTTGCGGCCGTCGCCGGTCAGCTCGATGGTGTAGGTGTTGTCCGAGACGTCGATGATGCGGCCCCTGAAAATGTCGGCCATGCGCTTCATGTCCTCGCGCTCCTTCTGGCCGGCTCGTACTTTGATCAGCATGAGTTCCCGCTCGATGTGCTCGGCCTCGGAGAGATCGACCACCTTCACCACCTCGATCAGCTTGTTGAGCTGCTTGGTGATCTGCTCGACGACGTCCTCGGAGCCGGTGGTGACGATGGTCATGCGCGACATCGAGGCGTCCTCGGTCGGCGCGACCGTCAGCGACTCGATGTTGTAGCCCCGGGCGGAAAAAAGACCCGCGATCCTGGAAAGCGCCCCGGCCTCGTTCTCCACAAGGACCGAGATGATGTGCCGGGTCACAGGTCCTCGTAGAGGATCATCTCGGTGATCCCCTTGCCGCCGGGGATCATGGGGTAGACGTTTTCCTTCTGGTCGGTGATGAAGTCGAGGAACACCAGCTCGTTCTTGCGCGCGAACGCCTCGCGCAGCGCGGGCTCCACGTCGGCGGGCTTGTCGACCAGCACGCCGCTGTGGCCGTAGCCCTCGGCGAGCTTCACGAAGTCGGGCAGCGCGTCCATGTAGGACTCGGAGTAGCGGTTGCCGTGGAAGAACTGCTGCCACTGGCGCACCATGCCCATGTACTTGTTGTTCAGGTTGATGATCTTGATCGGCAGCCGGTACTGCTTGCAGGTGGAGAGCTCCTGCAGGCACATCTGGATCGAGGATTCGCCGGTGACGCAGGCCACCGTAGATCCGGGGTTCGCGAGCTGCACGCCCATCGCCGCCGGCAGGCCGAAGCCCATGGTGCCGAGGCCGCCGGAGTTGATCCAGCGCCGCGGCTGGTCGAACTTGTAGAACTGCGCCGCCCACATCTGGTGCTGGCCGACATCCGAGGTCACGAAGGCTTCGCCCTTGGTCACTTCGTACAACTTCTCGAGCACGAACTGCGGCTTGATGATCTTCGAGTTGCGGTCGTACCTGAGGCAGTCCTTCGCCCGCCACTCGTCGATCTGCTTCCACCACTGCCTGATGTCCTGGGGTTTTGCATCCGTCAACAGCTTCAGCAGATCATCGAGGACGTCGGGAATGTTGCCGACGATCGGCACGTCGACCTTGACCCGCTTGGAGATCGACGACGGATCGATGTCGATGTGGATGATCTTGCGCGGGTTCTGCGCGAAGTGCGCCGGGTTGCCGATGACGCGGTCGTCGAAGCGCGCGCCGATCGCGAGCAGCACGTCGCAGTGCTGCATCGACATGTTGGCTTCGTAGGTGCCGTGCATGCCGGGCATGCCGAGAAACTGCTTGTCGGTGGCCGGATAGGCGCCCAGGCCCATCAGCGTGTTGGTGCACGGGAAGCCGAGCAGCTTCACGAGCTCGCGCAGTTGCGGCGCCGCGTCGGACAGGATCACGCCGCCGCCGGTGTAGACCATGGGCCGCTTCGCCTCGAGCAGCAATTGCGCCGCCTTCTTGATCTGCCCGGCGTGGCCCTTACGCACCGGATTGTACGAGCGCATCGACACGGATTCCGGGTACTCGAACTCGCAGGAGTGCGTCGTCACATCCTTCGGGATGTCGACCAGCACCGGTCCCGGCCGCCCGGTGGCCGCGATGTGGAACGCCTTCTTGATCGTCGAGGCCAGATCGGCAACGTTCTTCACCAGGAAGTTGTGCTTGACGCAGGGCCGCGTCACGCCGACGGCGTCGACTTCCTGGAAAGCGTCGAGGCCGATCGCGTGCGTCGGCACCTGTCCCGAGATGATCACCATCGGGATCGAATCCATGTACGCGGTGGCGATGCCGGTCACCGCGTTGGTCACGCCGGGGCCCGAGGTCACCAGGCACACGCCGACCTTGTGCGAGGCGCGCGAATAGCCGTCGGCGGCGTGCGCCGCGCCCTGCTCGTGGCGCACCAGGACGTGCTTGACCTTGTCCTGCTTGAACAGCTCGTCGTAAATGAAAAGGACCGCGCCGCCGGGATAGCCGAACACGTACTCCACCCCCTCTGCCTGGAGGCAGCGCACCACGATCTCCGCGCCCGTGAGGGTGCTGGTTTTGACTCGGTCCATTTCCCCTGAATGATGCGGAAAAGCTTTGAACAATAAAGGCTTGGTGCGGTGCGGTCAAGCAGCGTGCGCGCTGGGGCGCGGGAGTTTTTGGTACCATCTGCGGCCAAACAACCGCCCCGGCAGAGGGCCCACCTTGGCATCCCGCAGCGAGCTGTCAGCGTTCCTGGAGAACGTGGAGCGCCGCGCGTTCAAACAGGCGGTGTTCGCCGTGCGGGACGAGGAAGCGGCGCTCGACATCGTCCAGGATGCCATGCTGCGCCTCGCGGAAAAGTACGGGCACCGCCCCGCCGAAGAGCTGCCGCTGCTGTTTCACCGCATCGTGCAGAACGCGATCCGCGATTGGTTCCGCCGCCAGAAGGTGCGCTCGCTGTGGACCACATTGTTGTCCTCCCTCGCCCCCGGGCGAGGGGAGGACGAAGACCAGGATCCGCTGGAAACCCTGCAGGCCGCCGACGGGTCCAATAGGCAGGAAGCGCCGGCGGAGCAGCTGGAGCGAGCTCAAGTGCTTGAAATTATTGACCAAGAGCTCGCGAGACTGCCTGCTCGTCAACGCGAGGCTTTTGTCATGCGTTACTGGGAGGAGTTGGACGTGGCCGAAACCGCCCGAGTCATGGGCTGCTCGGAGGGCAGCGTGAAAACACATTGCTCGCGGGCGGCGCATGCCTTGGCGGCCGCACTCAAGGCGCGCGGTATTACGCTATGAGCCCGGCAAAGCGTCCCGAACAAGCCATGAATGAATTTCAATTCGGCGACAAGATCCGCCATATTTTGAATCAGGGGCTGAGTCTCGACTCCCGCAAGGCCGCAAGGCTGCAGGCCGCCCGCGAGCTTGCGCTCGCGCGCAAGCGCCCCGAGCCAGTCGGCGTCCTAGCGTCGGCAGGCGTATGGGCGGGCAACATGGTCGGCGACTTCGGCGGCTGGACCGGCCTGTCGCTGCGCCTGCTCGTGCCGATCGCCATGCTGTTGATCGGCTTCGGCGCCATCTACACCTGGCAGCAGAACCAGCGCGCGGCCGAGGTCGAGGAAATCGACGCCCAGCTGCTTACCGGCGACCTGCCGATCGACGCCTACCTCGATCGCGGCTTCCAGAATTATCTGAAAACACGCGCGGCGGAGCAGTAATGCGCCGCGCGTTGCTTGTCCTCGCGCTGTGCATTGCGGCAGGCGCGGCGGGGGCTCAGACGCCCAGGATCAAGGGCGGCAGGCCGGCGTGGGCCGAGCTGACCGTCGAGCAGCAGCACACCCTCGCGCCGCTCAAGGCGGATTGGGAAAGCCTCCAGCCCGACCGCCGGCGCAAGTGGATCGGCATCGCCAAGCGCTACCCCAAGATGAAGCCGCAGGAGCAGGAGCGCGTGCAGCGGCGCATGCAGGCCTGGGCCCAGCTGACCCCCGAGCAACGCCGCCAGGCGCGCGAGAACTACAAGCGTATCGCCAAGGTGCCGCCCGAGGAGCGCGGCAAGCTGGGCGAGCAGTGGGCCGAATACCAGGCGCTGCCGCCGAACGAGCGCCAGAACCTCGCGCCGCCGCAGGCCCCCGCCAAGAAAAAGAAATAGCGGGCGTGAAAACGCCGGGCTTGCCGCGGCGGCTGGCCAGCATCCTGTACGAAGCGCTGCTGCTGTTTGCCGTCGCCTTTTTCGCCGCCTGGGTGTTCCTGTTCGCCAGCGGTGGCCGCGATGCAACCGTGGGCTGGCTGCGCCTCGCGCTGCAGCTGTTCATTGCCGCGGTGTTCGCGGCCTACTTCCTGAGCTGCTGGCTGCGCGGCGGGCAAACCCTGGCAATGAAAGCCTGGCGCATCCGCCTGGTCGAGGTCACGCCGCGAAAGGCCCTCGCGAGGCTGCTGTGGGCGGGAATCTTCGTTCCAACCGGCATTTCCATCGTGTGGGCCTGGTTCGACCGCGACCGCCAATTCCTGCACGACCGCCTCGCCGGCACGCGCCTGGTGCTCGCCTAGCGCCGCTCCACCCACCACATCATCGCCATCGCGGAGAGCAGGAACGCCGCGCTCGGCACCGAGGCGGCGGCGAAGGGCGGCCAGTTCTGCAGCAGGCCGATGTGGGAAAACAGGCTGTTCAGCATGTGAAAAAAGATGCCGAGCATGATGCCGAAAAACACCTTGACGCCGACCATGCCCGCGCGCGCCTGCATATAGGCGAAGGGCAGCGCGAGCGCCATCATCACCAGCGTGGCGAGCGGGTAAAGCAGCTTCTTCCACAGCGCAATCTCGTACACCTCGGTTTTCTGCCGGTTGCCGGCGAGGTGCTGGGTGTACTTGTGGAGCGCCCAGGCCGACATTCGCTCCGGTTTCACCAGCAGGGCGTCCAGCAGGTCGGGAGTCACCGCCGCGCGCCACTCGGACTTCGGCATGCGCTCGGTGCGCGGACCTTCCGGCGCGAAGCGCGTTTGCACCACGTCGGTCAGCTCCCAGCGACCGCGGCCGCGGAAATCAGCGCGCTTCGCCGCGGTCATCTGGCGCAGCCGGTAGGCGCTGTCGAACTCATAGATGCGCACACCCTGCAGCACGTCCGCCCGGCGCGCTTCGCGCACGTTGATGAACGACCCCTCGTCCTTGAACCACAGCCCCGACTGCAGCGTGTCGCCGATCAGCGAGCTCATGGCGCGCAGGCGCAGCTTCTGCGCTTCCTCCTCGGCGAACGGAGCGATCCATTCGCCGATGACGAAGGTCGCCAGGACGAAGGCCAGGCCGATGCGGGTCAGCACCAGCCCGGCGCGCGCAGGCGAAAGCCCGGAGCCGCGCATGACGGTGTACTCCGAGTTGCTCGCGAGGTGCGCGAGGACATACAGCGTGCCGATCAGCACCACCACCGGGAACAACTCGTACGCGTGCGCCGGGACCGACAGCAGCACGAAGCTGAATACCTGCGGCAGGTGGTACTCGCCGCTGCCGAGATCGGCGAGCTCCTTGATCAGGTCGAAAAAGGCGAACAGCGCGAGAAAGCCGAGCAGGACAAAGCCGACCGCGGCGTAGATCTGCCGCGCCAGGTAGCGCTCGAGCGTGCGGCTGAATGGGCCTCTCACCGCTTATCGTCCTACCCGTAGACGGATCAGCCGCATGCGCTGCGCGAACATGAACAGCAGCAGCAGCACCATGCCGGCGTGCACCAGCCACCAGCCGACGCCGAAGTCGAGCCGACCTTGCGAGACTCGCGCCTGGCTCACGCTGAGGAGGTTCGAGTACACGATATAGGTAAACAGCGCGAACAGCAGGTTGGCGGAGCGTCCGGCGCGCGGGTTGACGAAGCTCATCGGGATCGCCAGCAGCACCAGCACCAGCGCGGAGAGAGGCACGCCGACGCGCCACACCAGCTCGCCGAGGTTCTGACTGGTCGGATGGGTGAGCAACGTCCAGGTCGGGCGGTTCCGCGGCGTCATTTCCGGCTCCGAGCTCTCCTTGGTCTCGATGCGCGCCGCGTAGCGATCGAACTCGGTGACGCGGTACTCGTCGTCGCCGGGGGAGCCTTCGTAGCGCCGGCCCTGCTCGAGCACGATGAAGCGGTCGCCGTTCGGCGCTGCCTCCGTATGGCCGGTGCGGCTCATGCTGACGCCCATGCGCGCCTGCTGCACCGAGGCGACGAACACGTTCTGCACGCTGCTCGAATCTCCCGACACCGACTCGACGAAGAACACGCGCTCCTTGTTGCCGGTTTCGCCGAACACGCCGGGGCTCACGCGCGACACGTCGTCGCGCGCCTGCACGCGAGACTGGTACTGCTCGCCCATCTGCGCCGCCCAGGGCGAGATGAACAGCGACAGCACTGCGATCACGGCGATCTGCGGCAGGGCGAACATCATCACCGGCTTGAGCCACGCGGTCAGCGGCAGGCCCGAGCCGAACCAGATCACCATCTCGGAATCGCGCCAGCCCCGGGTGAGCGTCAGCAGCACCGAGATGAACATGGTGAGCGACAGCAGCACCGGCAGCGCGCCGAGCGCGAAGAAGCCGAGGAAAGCGATCACCGCATCGGAAGGAATCGTGCCGCCGGCCGCCTGGCCGAGCAGGCGGATGAGCCGCGTCGTGAGCGAGATCGCGAACAGCGTCATGAACACCGCGCCTGCGAGACCCGCGAATTCCCTAAGCAGCGCCCGGTGGAAGATCATGCGATACTTTCACTATGGAATTTAGCATAAAGAAGCTCGCGCCCGAGACGGCAAAAGCGGGCTGCATCGTGGTCGGTGTCCATCAGGGAGGCGAGCTCACGCAGGCGGCGCGCGCCGTGGACCAGGCTTCAAAAGGCGCCGTGCGCGCGGCGCTGCGCGACCTTTCGGGCAAGATCGGGTCGACGCTTCTGCTGCGCGGCCTGCCCGGCGTCGCCGCCGAGCGGGTGCTGCTGGTCGGCCTCGGCGAGCGCAAGGAATTCGCGGAAGCCGCGTTCCGCGACGCGGTGCGCGCCGCCGCAGCCGCGCTGAAGGAGCTGGGGGCCAAGGACGCGGCGCTGTTCCTGGCGGACCTGAAGGTCGGCTCGCGCCAGAGCGCCTGGAACGTGCGCCACGCGGTGCTCGCCACGCGCGAAGCCTTCTACCGCTTCGACGAGCTCAAGACGCAGAAGAAATCCCCCGACCCGGCGCTCGGCTCGGTCACTCTCTCGATTTCGACGAATGGCGAGCTCGAACAGGCCTTGACCGAGGCGGCTGCGACCGCCGACGGCGCGGCGCTCGCGCGCAAGCTGGGAAACCTGCCCGCCAACATTTGTACACCGGCCTATCTTGCCGAGGAGGCGAAAAAAATCGCCCGCCAGTTCAAGCTCGGCATCGACGTGCTCGAGCGCCGCGACATGGAAAAGCTCGGCATGGGGGCGCTGCTCTCGGTGGCCAAGGCTTCGCACCAGCCGCCAAAGCTCATCGTGCTGCGCTATTCCGGCGCCGCGAAAGGCCGCAAGCCGGTCGTGCTGGTCGGCAAGGGCATCACTTTCGATACCGGCGGCATCTCCCTCAAGCCCGCCGGCGAGATGGACGAGATGAAGTTCGACATGTCGGGCGCCGCCAGCGTGCTCGGCACGATGCACGCGCTTGCGGCGATGAAGGCGCCCGTCAACGTGATCGGCGTGGCGCCGGCGTGCGAGAACATGCCGGGCGGTCACGCGTCGAAGCCCGGCGATGTCGTCACCACGCTGTCCGGACAGACGGTCGAGATCCTGAACACCGATGCCGAGGGCCGGCTGATCCTGTGCGACGCGCTGACCTATGCGGAGCGCTTCAAGCCGGAGGTCGTCGTCGACATCGCCACGCTGACCGGCGCCTGCGTCATCGCTCTCGGGCATGTCGCGAGCGGCCTCTTCGCCAACGACCAGAAGCTCGCCGACGAGATCCGCGACGCCGCCGACGACGCCTGGGACCGCGTCTGGCAGATGCCGCTGTGGGAGGACTACCAGGAGCAGCTGCGCTCCAATTTCGCCGACTTCGCGAACATCGGCGGCCGTCCCGCGGGCAGCGTTACCGCGGCGTGCTTTCTTGCGCGGTTCACGCGCAAGCAGCGCTGGGCGCACCTCGATATCGCCGGGACGGCCTGGAAGAGCGGGCGCGAGAAGGGCTCGACCGGCCGGCCGGTTCCGCTCCTCGTGCGATTCCTACTGCGGCACGCTGGAAGGAAGTGACCAGCATTGATTTTTATTTCAACGCGGAGGACCGCCTCCAGGTCGCGTGCCGGCTCGCCGGCAAGGCGCTGGCGCGCGGCCGGCGCATGCTGATCTACGCGCCCGAGCACGAGATCGCGCAGCGCATCGACAAGATGCTGTGGACCTGGCCGGCGATCGGCTTCGTGCCGCACTGCGCGGCGCACGATGCGCTCGCCGCGGAAACCCCGGTGCTGATCGCCTCCGGCGACGAAGCGCCGCCGGGCTGCGAGCTGCTTCTCAATCTTGCGGTGGAATGCCCGCCTCACTTCGCGCGCTTCGAGCGCCTGCTCGAGATCGTCGCCGTCGACGACGACGCGCGCAAGGCCGGGCGCAGCCGCTACCGCTACTACCTCGATCGCGGCTACCAGATCGCGAACCACGATCTGGCCACCGAAGGCGCCGGCGATGCCTGAAAAAGATCGCCCGGATCACAACGAAGACGTCCCGGTGCTGACCGAAATGGTCGAGGACGAAGGGCAGCGGCGCCCGGCCGTCGACGGCCCCGCACTCGAGGCCCTGGCGCGCGAGCTCGAGCGCGCGGTCCTCGAGCGCCTCGGGCCCGAAGTCGATCGCGTCATCGAGGAAAAGCTGGCGAAGAACCTGAACCAGGTCCTCGGACAGGGGATAGACGGCGTACGCACCGAGATCACGATCACGGTGAGGCAGATGGTGCGCGAGGCGATCGCGGCGTCGGTGGCGCGCGCGCTCTCGCGCACCGAGCGCAAGTAAGTGCTGGACAAGAGCTTCAACCCCGCGGCGATCGAGCAGCGCTGGTACCAGCGCTGGGAAGCGTCGAGCTGCTTCTCCGCGAGCGCCGAAGACCCGCGGCCTCCTTATTGCATCCAGCTGCCGCCACCCAACGTCACGGGCACCCTGCACATGGGACACGCGTTCCAGCAGACGCTGATGGACGCGCTGATCCGCTACCACCGCATGCGCGGCTTCAACGCCAACTGGGTGGTCGGCACCGACCACGCCGGCATCGCCACCCAGATCGTGGTCGAGCGCCAGCTCGAGGAAGAGGGCAAGACTCGCCACGACCTCGGGCGCGAGAAATTCATCGAGCGCGTGTGGCAGTGGAAGCAGAAATCCGGCGCCACCATCACGCGGCAGATGCGCCGCCTCGGCGCGTCCGCCAACTGGGCCTACGCCGACACCGAGGAACAGAGAGCCGGCTACTTCACGATGGACGCCAGGATGTCGCGGGCCGTCGTAGAAGTTTTTGTTGCTCTTTTTGAACAGAATTTGATTTACCGCGGCAAACGACTCGTCAACTGGGATCCGGAGCTCGGCACCGCCGTCTCCGACCTCGAGGTCGACACCGAAGAAGAGGACGGCAAGATCTGGGAGATCCGCTACCCCCTCGAGGACGGCAGCGGCTCGGTGGTGGTGGTGGTGACCACGCGTCCCGAGACGATGCTGGGAGATGTCGCCGTCGCCGTCAATCCTCAAGACAAAAGATTTTCCAGTCTGATCGGCAAACGCGTCCGGCTGCCGCTCACCGGCAGAACAATTCCGATCATCGCCGACGAATATGTCGACCCGCAATTTGGCACCGGCTGCGTGAAGATCACTCCCGGACACGACTTCAATGACTACAAGGTCTGGGAGCGGCATCGCGACGAATTGCCTGATGTTTTTTCGATTTTCTCGCTTGAAGCAAAGGTGATCGATCAAGATCCCGGAATCCCCGCGAGCTACCGGGGACTCGATCGCTTCGAGGCGCGCAAGCAGATCGTTTCCGATCTGAAGAAACAGAACCTCCTGGTTTCGGAAAAGCCCTACAAGCTGCGCATCCCGCGCTCGGGCCGCACCGGCGCGATCGTCGAGCCGATGCTCACCGACCAATGGTTCGTGAAGATGGAAAGCCTCGCGCAGGCCGGGCTGCGGGCGGTGGCGAGCGGCGCAGTCAAATTTGTGCCGGAGTACTGGGCTTCCACCTATAACGAGTGGCTCGAGAACATCCAGGACTGGTGCATCTCGCGCCAGCTGTGGTGGGGCCACCAGATTCCGGCCTGGTACGACGAGCAAGGAAAGATTTTTGTCGCGCGCAGCGAAAAAGAAGCTCTGCAAAAAGCAAAACAAAAATCCCTGCGGCGTGATCCGGACGTCCTCGATACGTGGTTCTCCTCGGCGCTGGTGCCCTTCTCCTCGCTAGGCTGGCCGGAAAAGACGAAAGACCTGGAAGTGTTCCTGCCCTCCTCGGTGCTGGTGACGGGCAATGACATCATCTTCTTCTGGGTGGCGCGCATGGTGATGATGACCGAGCACTTCACCGGCAAGGTGCCTTTCCGCCACGTCTACATCAACGCCATCGTGCGCGACGCCGAGGGCGAGAAGATGTCGAAGTCGAAGGGCAACACCATCGACCCGATCGATCTCATCGACGGCATCGGTTTTGACGACTTGCTGAAGAAATCGACCGTCGGCCTGCTCAAAGGCGAGCACAAGGAAAAGATCGAGGCTTATATCCGCACCCACTTTCCGCACGGCATCCCGGCCTTCGGCGCCGACGCGCTGCGTTTCACGTTCGCGTCGCTGGCGAGCTTCTCGCGCACGCTCAACTTCGACCTGAGCCGCTGCGAGGGCTACCGCAACTTCTGCAACAAGCTGTGGAACGCAGCCCGCTTCGTGCTGCTGAACACCGAGGGCGAGGACTGCGGGCAGGACGAGAGCGCGGCGGTGAAGCTTTCCTACGTCGACCGGTGGATCATCAGCCAGCTGCAGCGCGTCGAGGCCGACGTGGAAAAAGGCTTCGCCGAATACCGCTTCGACAACGTGGCCAACGCCATCTACCGGTTCGTGTGGGACGAGTATTGCGACTGGTACGTCGAGCTCGCCAAGACGCAACTGCAGTCAGGCGACGAGCAGGTGCAGCGCGGCACGCGGCGCACGCTGGTGCGCGTGCTTGAAACCGCTCTCCGCCTGGCGCACCCGATCATTCCCTTCATCACCGAGGAGCTGTGGCAGAAGGTGGCGCCGCTCGCCGGCAGGGAGGGCGAAACCATCATGCTCGCGCCTTATCCGAAGTCGCAGCCCGAAAAGATCGACCCGGCCGCGGAGCGCGACATGGCGGTGCTCAAGGACCTGACCAACGCGGCGCGCAACCTGAGAAGCGAGGCGAAGGTGCCGCCGAAGGACCGCGTGGCGCTGGTCGTTACCGAGCCGCCGGCGACGTCGGATTCCCATACGACGACCGCCGCTGTCTCCTCTTTGGCGCGGCTGAGTGATCTGCGGCACGTAAACGTCCTGCCTGAATCCGACTCGCCGGTCGCCGTGGTGGGGAATTCGCGACTCATGCTGCAGATCGAAGTCGACCCCGCCGCGGAGCGTGAGCGCCTGAAGAAGGAGTCGGCGCGCCTTGAAGGCGAAATCGCCAAGGCACGGGCCAAGCTTGGCAACGCCGCGTTCGTGGAGCGCGCACCGGCCAAGGTGGTGGAGCAAGAGCGCGAGCGGCTCGCTGCCTTCCGCGCGACGCTGGCCAAGGTCAACGCGCAGCTAGACAAGCTCGCCGCGCGAAC
>WNEZ01003842.1_pt1 | contig 12986 bp, 14 predicted proteins | sample 5400521 | NCBI WGS metagenome assembly WNEZ01 (sample SAMN13153339, study PRJNA577476) | soil metagenome | isolation source: 120 cm saprolite under Douglas fir tree site 2 hole 1 replicate 1 | place: USA:California | collected 2015-04-18 | reverse complement strand
GGTCTGGATAATCACCGAAGAATCAGTGATACTGGTCATATCTACCTCCTTATTCGGAAAGATTTGTATCCTTCCTCAAAGGAGGCACATTTTATGCCTGCTCGCTACTTTTCAGCGGCTCGTTGCGCAATTCGTGGGCTGGTCGAGGTGGGCACCCACGCCATTGTCGACGCCATCCCCGCCCTCAGCCAGGTCGGCGAGGCTCGCCTGGCCAAGGGACTCCTGCGCTCGATCAGCGCGGGGATGCTGGTGCTCTTGGATCGCGGCTTCTACAGTGCCGCCTTGCTGCATGCTCTGGTCCAGCAAGGAGCCCAGGTGCTGGGGCGTTTGGCCAGCAACCGCCTGATCGGCACCCCCACGCGCGTGCTGGCCGACGGCAGTGTCCTGTTCACCTTGACCTGCAAGGACGATCCTCACCTGCTCCAGCCTCTGACCGTGCGCGTCATCAGCTACCGCTTGCGCCCCGAGGCCGCCGAGCGGTTGGAGCACGTCACCCCTTCCCACAGCCAGCATGGCAGTGGCACGACCAATCCCTCGGTGCATGAAGTCCATCGCCTGGTGACGACCCTGTTGGACCCGGTGCTCTATCCGGCTTTGGAGCTGTGCCTGCTCTACCACGAGCGCTGGGAAGTCGAGCTGGTGATCGATGAGCTCAAAGACCATCAACGCATTGCCCAGCGGCCCTTGTCCAGCAAGAGCCCCATCGCGGTCTTGCAAGAATTCTACGCCCTGCTCTTGGGGCATTATGCCCTGCGGGTCCTGATGGGCAAAGCAGCTCAGCAGGCCCACGTGGACCCGGATCGTATCAGTTTGACCCACGCCATCGAAGTGGTCACCGATGGGCTGCTGCTCGCTAGTTGCTTGCCTATCGCCTGCCAGGCCGATCTGTCGGCCCGCCTGGTCCAAGACCTCAGTCGGCGCGATTGGCTCCTGCCTGAGCGCCGTCTGCGCTTCAACTCGCGCGTCATCAAACGCTCTCGTACCCGTTTCCAGATCAAGCGAGAGGATCATGTCTTTCTTTCCGTCAAAGCTTTTCCTTTTCTCAAGGATCATCCCGATCCCACCTTTGGCGAACTTCTCCTTATTTAAGTGGTATTGGCCGTCTACGGCGCCTCCGAGGGACTGCGAACCCTGGTCGTCGAGATGGCCGCCGTCGGGGGCCAGGCAGGGACCAGCTCGCGCATCGAGAACTACCTCGGGTTTCCGACTGGGATCTCCGGCGGCGACCTCACCCAGCGAGCCGTCGTGCAGGCGGAGAAGTTCGGCGCCCTCCTCACGAGCCCGTGCGCGGCCTCGTCGCTGCGTGAGGAGGCCGGGCATCTCGTGGTCCGCCTTTCGGACGGGACCGATGTCGCCGGGCGCGCCGTAATCGTCGCCAGCGGGGCCCGCTACCGGCGACTCGATGCTACCCGTCTAGCAGACTTCGAAGGCAACGGTGTGTACTACGCGGCCACCGAGATGGAAGCCCGCCTCTGTGCCGGATCACCGGTCGTGGTCGCAGGCGGGGGCAACTCGGCCGGTCAGGCCGCACTGTTCCTCGCAGCGGCCGACAGCCCCGTCACCGTCGTCATCCGCGGCCACGACCTGGACGCCGGCATGTCGCGCTACCTCATCGACCGGATCGAGGCTGATGCTCACATCGACGTACGAACCAACACCAAGATCACCGGTCTGGACGGTGACCGGACACTCACGTCGGTACGTGTCACCACCGAGGGCTTCGATGCCGTGTTACCGTGTGTCGCTTTGTTCTCCTTCATCGGCGCAGATCCTGCCGCGGGTTGGCTGTCGGGGTGCGCGGCCCTCGATGCACGCGGTTTCGTGCTCACCGACCGGTCCCTAGGCGAAGAACACCTCGACGGGCGATGGGAAGCGCTGGGTCGGCGACCGCTGCCCTTTGAGACCAGCTATCCCGGGTTGTTCGCCGTAGGCGACGTCCGGGCGGGCTCGACCAAGCGAGTCGCGACAGCCGTCGGCGAAGGGTCGGCCTCGGTGCGTTCCGTCCACGAGTACCTCGCGTTCGCTCACTGATCGGCGACTAATGGGTCACGCACGCTTGCGACGCAAATGAGACTCGGGCTTTCCCCGCGCCCGTCGCAGCTCTATAGCAGCGATCATGCCGCAAGCAAGAACTCATCAGTAGCAGACACGCGTGGGGGGGTTACCAGTGGAGCGCCAGCGCGCACACGAGCACGGCAGCCAGAAGGCTTTCCTTTGCCAGAACGCTCCTCTTCCCGCAAGCCGAGGGGTGGCAGAAGAGGAGCAGGAAAGCAGTATCGCTTCGGGAAAACCACGAAGAAGCAGGAAGCACGTGCTTTGGCAGCGACTGCCTCGCACTACCGGACAGCCAGGAGCAAGCCCAGCACTGAAGGTGAGTCCAGATGGCGCAAAGCTGGCCAGCGGCGGCGATGACGAAGCCATCATGCTCTAGGACCTCGAAAGTGGCGAGCGGCTCCAAATGCTGCGACGCGACCGGTCCTAGGAGCGACTGAATATCACGGGCATCCGGGGTCTCTCCGAGGCGCAAAAGGCGTCCCTGCACGTTGGTGGGTAAATGCCTACTCTTCTCGGTGAAATGTGAGCAATCAGCGCGAATAATGAACCAGACTTTCTTTGCCATAGGAGAAGAGTGTCCTTCCTGTGCATGTGTTACTTTTATTTTACTTTCTGCTCATACAGAGAGAGGAATGTCAGATCGGCCCATCATCGATGAGAGGCAATCTACCAGGTTGACAAGACCGCAAAAGTAGTTTATACTTAAACTACCAAGCACAGGGAGTGAGGGTATGAAGCATCAACTGAAGCTCGGTGTACGAACATGGCTGCATCTTAATCGTATCATGCATACGGTTGGACGGCGACTCTCGGGACACCTGGAACGCTATGACCTCACACTTGCTCAGTTCGGGGTGCTGGCCCAGCTTCAGGCTGCTCCTCACATCTCACAGCAGATGTTAGCTGACCGGCTGTTCGTGACGAAAGGAAACATGGTTGGGTTGCTGAACCGCCTGGAGTGTCGCAAGTTAGTCGAGCGGCGGCCCGACCCGGAGGATGGTCGCACGCATGTGGTCTCTCTGACGGAACAAGGCGTAGCACTAGCAGCACAAGTGGTACCGGAGCATGAGGAGCTGGTTGCTGAGTGTATGGCGTTGATCGCACCTGAGGATCAACACACGCTCCATCAGCTGTTACGCACGCTTGATCGTGCTCTTGGACCCACATAATTTTTTTGCCAAAGTAGTTTATATGTAAACTATTTAGTTCAAAGGGGTCATCAAGCAGTTACCTGCCTACGACTGAGTGTCCAGCCAGGCGCAGTCGTTGGGGGGGTAGTCGAAGACGTGCTTGGCTAGAACGTCCATCAAGGCAAGAAGCACCAATTTGACAAAAAGCATCGGAAAACATCGGGAAGGAAACGATCTTGGCGACACAATGTACCCATCTAGACCAAATACGACAAGTTACACCCAGTGCGAATGGCTGTGAGGATTGTTTGAGAATCGGGGAGATGTGGGTACACCTGCGCCTCTGTCTCGAATGCGGGCATGTCGGCTGCTGCGATTCGTCGAAGAATAAGCACGCCACCAGGCATTTCCACGCGACCAACCACCCGATTATCCAGTCCTTCGAGCCTGATGAAGACTGGGGTTGGTGTTACATCGACCAGGTAATGCTCGAGTTTGCTTGATCGATGCGTGATTCTATAGACATCACAGGTGTATCTGAAGCAGATACCTGGCAAAGGAAAAAAGATCATGGCACAACGAACACGTCTTGCGGTCCCCGTCAGTGAGCGGGACCACAGTCAAGGACCTGCAACAGCCGCTGTAACGCTGGTACAATATGGCGACTACGAATGCCCCTACACCCGCCAATCGACGACCATCGTGAGAGCGATCCAGCAACAACTCGGGGACCAGTTACGCTTTGTCTTTCGCAACTTCCCACTCACCGAAATCCATCCCCACGCGCTGCACGCGGCTTTCGCTGCCGAGGCCGCCGCAGCTCAGGGCAAGTTCTGGCAGATGCATGATTACATCTTCCACCACCAGCATACGCTTGAGGATTCCGATCTGGCCCATTTTGCCATAGCGGTTGGTCTCGATATGCAGCAGTACGCACGCGCTATGGCCGAACAACGCTCTCTCGCCCGCATCAAGGAGGATTTGGAAGGTGGCGAACGCAGTGGAGTGCAAGGCACCCCCACGTTCTTCATCAATGGAGTCTTGTATCGCGGTTCCTGGGAACAGGATGCCTTGCTGGCTGCACTCCAAGCAGCGAGCCGAACATCGTGAAGCCCTCGAGGTGCTCAGAAATGGAGCAGAGAGACAATCAGCACGAAGTGATCAGTTGTGGGTTCTGGCCTGGCGATGACCGTTTCCCAGCGCCAGCTTTCTACTCGTATACCTATCCGGGGCCGCCTGGACTGCCGACAGCCTCGATTCGTCCGGAGGAGGCCTTCTACAGTCAAGAGCTGGGAGAATTCTTCCTGCGCTATGACGACGTGCGAACAGCTTCCTCGCCTGAGCAGGCGCTGCTGGAGTTTTTTCAGAGCACCTACGAAGCCGGAGCCCGACTTTCGCAGTGGGATCGCGAGGCACTGGAAAGGAAGGCAATATGAGAACCATCGGTCACGAGGAGTTGAAGCAGAAGTTGGACCGCAAGGACCACTTCCGCCTGGTGATGGCTCTCGGTGAGTGGGCCTACCAGGCGAAGCATATTCCTGGTTCCATTCATTTCGCCACGATGCGGGATGCGCTGCATTCGCTCAACAAAGAGGACGAGATCATCGTGTACTGTTCCGATGCGGGCTGTATCGCGAGCGCAGCCCTCGGCCAACTCCTGGAGCGCAACGGCTATCCCCATGTACTGCACTTCGCGGGTGGCCTCCAGGAGTGGGAGCAGGCGGGCTATCCCTTAGAGGGCGAGTGGGTCAAGAAGCAAGAGGGATGATGACATGATGGAAGCTACTGAGCGCGAGCAACTCCTGCGCATCTACGCCCAAACATGAGTGCCTTTCTCGCGGGGAACGATGTACCCGCGAACCGGCAAACACGCTTGAGTTGTCCATGTGCTGTGTATCTCGTCTCTTTGTTGCAGAGAACATCGGAAAGGAGAAAGGAGATGAACAGCATGGCATCACTGGCTTTTATCTTCCCCCTGAGGGCAGGCAAGACGGAGGAATGGAGAGCCAGGATCATGGAGATCCTGGGACCACGCCGAAGCGAGTACGAGGCATTCAGCCGTCAGCTGGGCCTCAGTGCACAGCGCGCGTACCTCCAACACACGCCGCAAGGGGATCAAGCGATCATCTACCTGGAGGGGAATGATCGCCAGCGCACGTTCTAGCACCTGCGAACAGCGCAGGACCCGTTTGCTGTCTGGGTCCGACAACGGACAGCGGGTGACCTTATCCATACCTTGCGCACCATGCTCGGGCTGACGCAGGCGGGCCTGGCCGAGAGGCTTGGCGTCTCCCGCAAAGCGGTGGGGGAATGGGAGACAGGCCTCACCTATCCCACAGCCGAGCACCTCAAAGCGTTGATTACCCTGGCCATCGCGAGACAGGCTTTTCCTGCCGGGCGCGAGGAAGAGGAGATCCGTGCCTTCTGGCAAGCGATCAGCCAGAAGGCACGGCTCGATGAGCGGAAGCGCACGGTCGCTTTCCATCGCATCGGGAAGCAGTGATCGAGCAATCAACAAGTATTCCCTCCACCCACAGGCCCCTCGGTGTATTCCTGACGAGAAAGTTCGACGGCCTGGCTCAGCATTTTGAGGACGTGGAATTTGTCACTGACGATGACCGCCTGTGGAAGCTGTTCCTGCAGCGCCTCGAAGTACGGTCGCCACATGTCGATCACGGCGACCTGAATCCGACCCTTGTCGGGCAGGTGGGCGAGATAATGCGCGATGGAAGGCTTTTTGCGGTCGGGCAGCACCTCCGGCACGGTGTTGGTTTCCAGAGCGGTCAGCATGCTCCGCGGCTGTCCGAGCAGGTGCAGCTCGTCGATCCCAAGCACGGTCGGCGTCTCGATACACCGCGCTTGCTCCAGTTCCGCGATGTGATCGTGGAAGCTATTGCGGATTATAGAGGATGATCGCCTCCTAGCCGATATTTCGATAACGGAGTATTCCCCCAGGCGGTCAGCAGGCCCCAGGTTGCCACGAAGTCCGGCTGCTGCATATCGCTGAGCATCTGCTGGTAGATCTCCTCGTAGTCATCCGGCACACGCATCCACTTCCGCAAGAAAGGCAATATGGTCCGATAGAGGAGCCGGATATCCTCAAAAAAGAGTTGCCCTTCGGGGGTATCGGCGCGATATTGCAGGGTATAGGCTCGCGTTCGCACCTGCTGTAGCCCATGCTGGTGCAACAGGCGGACCAGCTCGCCGGTCACGCCGTCGTTCGTGGGAGTAAAGGCGTGTCCTGCCTGGTAGAAGGCTTGCAAGAAAAGTTCAGAGAGGCGCGTGAGGGCTGGCCTGTTACCCACTACCATCACCTCGGGTTCGGTGATGCGCACCACTCCCCCCAGTCGAGTCACGCGCTGGTACTCTTGCAGGAGCTTGCCCCAGTCCCAGGTGCGCAACCAGCTTGTCGCAAGGCGGTGATTGACCAGGTCGAAGGAAGCGTTAGGAAATTCGAGCATGCGCAGGGCATCCGCGACATGAAACTCCACGCGGTCGCTGACCTGCGCGGCTGCGGCCTGGGCGCGGGCATACTCGATATATTTGAGGCTGGCGTCTAGGCCAAGAAGTGTGGTGCAGGTCGGCGTGGTTTGCGCCAGTTCAATGAGCCAGCCGCCGGTGCCGCAGCCGACATCGAGCACGCGCCGGAAGGCGGTCGGGTCGGGCTGCTCGGGCAGCACGCCTCCCATACCGGCGGTGGTGATGTGATCCACGATTTGTAAACGCTTCAGTTCCTCTTGATTGGCACGATCCTGAACAAAATAGGTGCTGGGCTGCTCTCGTTTGGGTTCCGGTGGGGTGGGCATGGCCTCGCGCTCCTTGCTTGCTTTCATCCGTGATGTGGTCTGGTGCCTTCACATCACCGGACAGCGGACAGGTTTGTTCCTATTATACCTGGGCGAAGCGCACTTGTCGAGCACCTCATACATTTCTTCTGACTTGTTAGCAACCAAGCTTCACCAAACCAGTCCGAGAACCGAAAAAGTGACGCTGTGGCCCTACTGAATGAGTGGACTCATCTGTGAAGCACATCATGGCAAGAGGCTGAGATCAGTCCTGGTTCTACCTACAGATTGGACTTGAGTTTGGCGCTTTCGGGACGTAGGTTTGGCGCAAGAAGTACTACCAAAGGGGAAAAGGCTTGGCCTCGGATGAACACCTGTGTTACGCTTCAAGAAAATGTTCATCATATCATTTGAGGTGGAAGAGACCATGACAAGACCACTCGATGGTATCGCGCTTTTGGCATATACTCGTCGGCTCAAGCTCTCAAAAGAGACGTATGAACTCCTAACGCACATTCGTTCCTCTCCACCTAGCCGCACTCCAGGAGCACGCCGGGGCAATATGCCGGTCTGGTATCCCTCCAAAAAGATGCACTGCATCATTAAGGCAGAAAGTACGAAAGTCGAATTTCCTTTCTTGCTGACCGCTGAGCATGATGACGATGTTTTGGAAATCTGGGACCAGCCGCCGTCCATTCCCCTGGAGTATCTCGACAAGCATGGTCATCTCCAACGACCCATGCATACCGCAGACTACTTTGTCTTCCGCTATCGCGAATGTGGATGGGTGGAGTGTAAACCGGCTCAAGAACTGCTCAAGCAAGCTGAGAAGCGTCCCAATCGGTACAGGCTTGATGAGCATGGCGTCTGGCGATGCCCTCCTGGGGAAACCTTTGCCGCCAGGTATGGACTGACCTATCAGGTTTGGTCTTCTGATCAGATCAATTGGGCCGTTCAGGACAACTCCTTGTTTTTGGAGGATTACTACCAGGATTTGGAACGTCTCACCGTTCCAGACACAACGCTGGAGATCCTCCATCAGCTCGTTGAGGACCATCCAGGCATCACGCTTGCGGATCTTCATGAGGCGAGCCCGAATGTTCCTGCTGATCTCGTCAACATTGCCATTGCCAAACATGCCCTCTACGTTGATTTGAGCCGCTATCGGCTCTCGGAGCCATGGCATACGCCGGTCTTCCGCACACGATCTCTGGCTCGCGCTTCCACTCAAGTGGGCATGCAAGAACCTGATGCAAGCCCTGCTTCGCTTCCTGCGGAGGCAGTCTCTTGCATTACGCCGGAAGGTCGAGAACTTCTCGAACGCGCCAGTGATGTTGATCTTGCTACAGCTCTCTTCCGTAATCGCGTCATTCACCCTGAGTTCTACGACGACGATGAACAAACGCGGACGTTGAGCCAACGCGCGGATGTCCCTGTGCGAACGAGGCAACGCTGGCAAAAGCAGTATCGAGATGCCGAAACGCAGTACGGAAGCGGCTTTCTCGGCCTCTTTCCTCGCTATCACAATTGTGGCGGCCAGAGAAAGATTAGCAGTGAAGTCATCGCACTCATTCACCAGGTGCTTGAGACGCACTACGATACTGTTACCCGCAAACCCAAACGAGGAGCGTATGGGGAGTATCTCAAGTGCTCGGAGGAACAACACTTGAAAACGGTCGATCAAAAGACATTTTACCTCGAAGCCCGCCGCCACAAAGCGGTCTATGACCAAACAGTGGTCCGTGAAGGCACTCGTGCTGCTTATCCTTTCAAGGACTACGTTCGTGAGCAAGAGCAAACAGTCAACCGGCATGGAAGCTACGCCTGGGCCATGGCTCATCTTGATCATACGGAATTGAATCTGATTCTTTGTGATTCGCGAACCGGCCAACCTTTGGGGAAATGTTGGTTGACCCTTTTGATCCTCTCCCACCCTCGACGGATCGTGGCCTATGCGCTCACTTTTGATCCGCCAAGCTATCGTTCTTGTCTCATGGTTCTTCGTCTCTGCGTGAAGCTCTATGGACGCTTACCGACGGCTATCACAGTCGATGGCGGCCCGGAATTTGCCAGCGTGTACTTTGAGCAATTGCTGGCTCTCTACCGCGTGCGCAAACATCAGCGCCCGGCTGCCGAACCGCGCTTTGGTGCGCCTCAAGAAAGATTGTTTGGTTCAATGCAAACAGAGTTCCTGTATCATCTTCTTGGGAATACCCAGGCCACGCAACAACCTCGACAAATGACCAAAGCGACTGATCCGCGTCGCCATGCCGTGTGGACGCTCCCACGACTTGCAGAGCGTGTCCAACAATGGGCTGACGAGGAATATGAGACCATTCGGCATCCAGCCCTTGGCATGACGCCGCGTGAAGCCTATGATCTGAGTATGAAGCGTGATGGCGAGCGGGCGCACAAGTCTATTGACTACGATGATACCTTCCTCAAAGCCACTTTTCCCACCACTCGCAGAGGGACGGCAAAGGTCGAGCCTGGGGTCGGCGCACGCATGAATTACCTGGACTACTGGTGCGAGGCCATGCGTGATCCGACCATCGAAGGCAAGCAAGTGAAGGTGCGATTCGACCCCTTTGACGTGAGTGTCGGCTACGCCTACATTGATGGCCGCTGGCGCAAATGTGATTGTCCTTACACGGAATTTGCCGGGTGTTCTGAACGCGAACTGCAACTGCTAACTGAAGAACTCCGCAAAAGGAACCGGCTCCAGTATGGGAGGGAAAATATTGAAGTCACGCAGAAACAACTGGCAACATTTCGGCGTGAAAATACGGATGCTGAGACCATCCTTCGTCAGCAACGCCATGATCGCGAAACCAGAGCCGCATTAGTTGTGCTAGAGAGCGGGAAGAGACCACCTACACAACTGTTCCCAGTTGAAGAGGAGAAGAGGGAGTTGGAACAAGGAGTACCGGAGAAGGAGAAGAAGGCCAACCCCTACAACAATTTGCTCGTACTCAGGCGGATAGAGTTATGAGCCAGAACGACAACATGCCTGAAGCCCAGACGGAAGCGCCTGAATCTTTTCCGCCAGAACTGCTCGCGCTTCCTGTTGGAGCGCGCCTGGAGTATTTCGAGCGGCGTTGTCTCATCTCACACCCTCGCCTGCAAGAGGCTTTAGAGGCGATCGTCCAGGCCATCTGTCCACCAGGCGAAGACGCAAGCATCAGGCGACCTGGGACGATGGTGCTCGTGATCGGCCCAAGCCGAGTCGGGAAGACGACACTGATCCGCATGCTTGAAGAACGTTTGCTTGCTAAGTGCAAAGCATTGATGGCTGCCGATTCCGGTTTCATCCCCTTTGCCAGTATCCTTGCCACAGGACCTGGCACAAACCGTTTCGATTGGGTGGAGTATTACCGGGCGGTCTTGCGTGCCTTGCATGACCCGTTTGTGGATGGAAAGACGGCACGGATACGAACCAGAGAATTGCGAGAGGCCATGGAAACGGCATTGATCCAGCGCAAGCCTCTGGCCATCATTGCCGATGAAGCCCATCACCTGGCAGAAGCTGCCAGAGGGAGCCGCCTCCAGAGCCAGTTAAATCACCTCAAGCATTTCGAGAATGCCACAGGAGTCAGCCATATTCTGGTTGGAACCTACGAAATGCGCCCTTTTCGGAAAGCGAACGCGCAATTAGCGTGCCGAAGCATTGATGTTCATTTTCCTCGCTATGACGCGGCGAACGAAGGGGATGCGCAGATATTTCGGAGCGTTCTGTGGGCGTTGCAGCGGCAATTACCCGTTCTCGAAGAGCCAGCCCTGGTTGAACAGTGGGAGTTCCTGTATGCTCGGAGCATCGGTTGTATTGGGTTGCTCAAAATGCATCTGAATCGGGCACTGAATCTGGCCTTGACGGAGCAGGCCAGGACGGTCACATTGACGCATTTGCGAAAAACTGCCCCATCAGAGACGCGCATTGAACTGGCCTTGCGCAATGCACTGGAGAGCGAGGCAGAGCTAACAGAGTCTGATGGCGCTGATGAGCGGCTTCTAACCCTGTTGGGATTGCGGGGATCTCGCACAGTACAACAAGCAAAAGCAGAGACTGAAGAGCTTTCTCCAAAACCGAAGAAACCAAATCGGCCTGGGAAACGGTCCCCAGGTCGAGACGCAACTGGGCAAGAATCGGACGAAGATCCGTCAGAGCCGCTCGCAGGCGAGGAGAAAGCAGGATGAATATGACAGTCCTCCCTGCGTTTTCAGTGCGTATCCTTTCTCCCTGGACAGAGGGTCAGGAGACCTTTCAGGAAAGCGATATTCCTGCCCGCAGTCAGCTTTACCGCCTTGAACCACAGGCGATGGGGTGCCTGTGGCAGGAGAGCTTCACGAGTTATCTCAATCGATTGGGGTGGACACATCACGTTTCTCCTCGTGCGATGGTCAGACAAGAGATCATTCCTCGCCTGAACAAAGCGCAAGAAATACCTTACCAGTGGATTGGCGCTCTGAGTCGTGGACATGTCAGCAATATCAATGGAACAGGAGCACTTGCCCTGGAGTGGTCTCATATTCTTGAGCAACTGACCCAGCGTTCTGACCTCCATTTGCTTACATTTCACGGGTGGATTGGAAATTTGACTTCACCAGGGCACCTGCGAGCCAATCCAGCCTGGTGCCCTCTCTGTTACGCTGAGTGGCGAGAGAAGAACCTTGATATCTACCAACCACTTTGCTGGTTCGTCAAAGTGATCACAGCATGTCCTACCCATCACATCCCGCTCGAAAGCTCCTGTCCTCAATGTCAGAAGACGCAATCCGTGATTGCTCTCCAAACTCAGCCTGGCCATTGTACCCAATGCAATCGGTGGTTAGGCACCTCCCCTGGTGAAACGGGACCACAGCCAATGCAGGAAGAGCCAACCCAGTGGCAGCAGTGGGTGCTCCTGGGGCTGGAGGAACTTCATATTGTGAGTATGACGAAGAATCTGCCTTCGTGGGAAACCTTCTTTACCCATCTGGCAACAGGGATTCTTTCTGTCGTTAATCTTGGCTCCTGGAAACAGGTAGAACGCTTGACTGGAGTGAAACGGTATATATTGACTCAGTGGCTCAAACAAGCATCGATTCCTTCGCTCGAAACCATTCTCCGACTTTGTTATGTCTGTGAAGTAACACCCCTCCAAGTCATGAGAGGTGAGATTTCCTCCCTCGTCGAAGCGCTCCAGAAGGGAGTCTCGTCGCGGCCTCCTGTGCCTCGTCGAACACAAGCAAGTGTAGACCAAGATCGCTGCCTCGCGTTGATTCACGCGGTGCTTGACGGGAGTGAAGAGCCATTAGGGCTTCGCCAACTGAGTGAACGTTTGGGGTGCAGTCAGCGCATCCTGTTATATTACTTTCGAGAAGAATGTGCTTTGATTACGCAGCAAGCACGCGAGCATCGAAAACGACAAGGTGAACAACGTATGCTCGAAATACGTGACAGAGTGCGTCAGCAAGTGCTGTCTTTACACGCTCAAGGCATCTATCCTTCTCAGATGAAGGTGAGAAATCTCCTCCCTCCCGGCCTGATGCGTCAATCCGTAGCACGAGAGGCTTGGCATGAGGCTTTGGGCGAACTTGGGCTTGAGCCTCGGTGAGGTGCAAAATGTTCCTTCTGGCCAGGGCACTTCCTGGCCGGAGTACTTCTTGCGCCAAACCTACGTCCCGAAAGCGCCAAACTCAAGTCCAATCTGTACCTAACTGCCATGAATTCCTGCAAATCACACAGTGGATGCGCTGATGACGGAAACCCAGGCCAAATCGCTGCCCGAAGTGACACAATCGTTGTGGTTTGAACGGAAATGGTCGTCGATCTACGAAGCCTTTGAGGATGGGCGTATCGATCAGCAAGCGCTGCGAGCGGTTTTCGTCCGGTACTTGCCTGCCGCGTATGTGGGGCGCTGGTTGTGGATCGGCATTGATACCACCGGCATCGCCCGTCCGCGAGCGCGAACGGCCAGAGATCGCAGTGCGCTGCCAGTGCATAACCTGCCAGAAGCGTTCGAGTTATTTACAACTT
>WNEZ01003840.1_pt1 | contig 12987 bp, 11 predicted proteins | sample 5400521 | NCBI WGS metagenome assembly WNEZ01 (sample SAMN13153339, study PRJNA577476) | soil metagenome | isolation source: 120 cm saprolite under Douglas fir tree site 2 hole 1 replicate 1 | place: USA:California | collected 2015-04-18 | reverse complement strand
GAGATGCGATGGACCAGAGCGCGGTAGGTCATGATCGGTCGCTGGCCTCACGCACAATAAAGCGGGCCGCAATAATGCGAGGCGAGCGCCGCCCGCAGCTCCGGCATCGCGGCGCGGACGTCGGCGGTGGTGCCGGCGGCCTTGCGCAGCGCGGCGAGCAGCTCGGTTTCGAGCGCCGGCAGATCGACGCCGGTGAGCGCGCCGTCGCGCACGATCTCGCGGCCGGCGACGAACAGCTGCCGCACGTGCTCCTGCCGCGCCTTGGCGACCAGCAGCTCGATTACATCTTGAGCTCGAGCACGCGCGCCTCCTTCGGCGGCAGGAACGAACGGTCGAAGACGTCGGCGACCGCGGGCGTGTTTGGAAGCCCATAGGTTTCGACCAGCAGCTTGATCGCTTTCGCCATGCGCGCCTCCTTGATGTCGCCGACGCCGATCTCGCCGGTCTCCGGCGAGACGAAGTGCGTCTTGAACGCGTAGACGAGCCGCTGCTTTTCCAGCGCCGCGTTCATGAGCGGCTCCGTCTTCAGCATGACCGCGATGGCCGCGTCGGGCGCGGCGGCGGTCTCGACGATCGCCCGGTTGAGCGCGCGCACGAGGCCCGCCACCGCCTTCGGCTTCTCCTTCAAGAGCTTCTGCGACACCATGATGCCGTTCGAATAGAGGTCGACGCCGTAGTCCGAGTAGAACAGCCAGCGGATGTCCTTGTCGGGGTCGACCTTCATCCCGATCAGGTTGATGTAGCTCGTGACGCTGAACACGGCGGAGAAATCGACCTGCCCGTTGAGCAGCATCTGCTCCTGCAGGTTCGGCTGCATGTTCAAGACCGACACCTTCGCCGGATCGATGCCGTTGATCTTGGCAAGCGGAGCAAACAGCTGTCCGGCCGAGCCGCCGGCCGGCGTGCCCATGGTATGGCCGACGACGTCCTTGAGCGTCTTGATCGGGCTCGAGCTCTTGGTGATCAGCACGAACGGCGGCCTGTTGTACATCATGTAGACCATCACCGGCTGCTCGCCCGGCTTGGTGCCGGCGAGCTGGATGGCGGCGTTCATGTCGCCGAAGCCGGCGTCGTAGGCCCCGGACGCGATGCGGGTCACGGTTGCGGCGGAGCCGCTGCCCTGGTCGATGTCGACGTCGAGGCCTTCGGCTTTGAAATAGCCCTTCTCCTGCGCCCAGAACGCATAGGCGTGGATGCCCTGGTACTTCCAGTCGAGCATGAAGCGGATCTTGGCGGGCTCCTGCGCGGCGGCGCCGATCGGCGACAGCGCGACACCGACGGCGAGCGCGCCGAGAATGCGTGGCAACGACATGTGAGACTCCTTTGCTTGCAACGGAACAGTCAACCCATCGCAAATTCATCCTTGCGAAGGGCCCATCCCGTCACCCGGACTTCGATGAAGGAAAAAGTCACGTAGAGCACGACGCCGAGCGCAGCGAGCACCAGCAGGCCGGCGAACACCAGCGGCACGTCGAAGCTCGAGCTCGCGATCATCATCAGGTTGCCGATGCCGCGATTGGAGGCGACGGTCTCGGCGATCACGGTGCCGACGAAGGCCTGGGTCACCGCGACCTTCAGCGAGGCGAAGAAATACGGCATGGTGCGCGGCAGTCCGACATTGACCAGAATGTCGAGCTTGCTCGCCTTGAGCGCGCGCATCACGTCCTCGAGCTCGGGCTCGGTGGTGGCAAGCCCGGTGGCGACGTTCACCACGATCGGAAACACGCACAGGATCATGGCGGTGAGCACCGCCGGGACGGTGCCGGCGCCGAACCAAAGAACGAAAATCGGCACCACCGCGACCTTGGGGATGCTGGAGAAGCCGACCAGCAGCGGATAGGCAACGTCGTAGGCGAGCCGCGACGAGCCGATCAGCGCGCCGAGGCATACGCCGGCGAGGATGCCGAGCGCGAAGCCGACGAGCGTGGTATAGAGCGTCTGCAGCGCGTGCGGCCAGATCGCCGGCATGCGCTGAATGAGCGTGATCACGATCTGGCTCGGCCGCGGCAGCACGATGTCCTTGACCCCGAAGGCGACGCAGAGCAGCTCCCAGGCCACGAAGAAGCCGACGATGAGCGCGGTCGAGGCGAAGCGCCGGCGCAGCTGCGGGCTCACGGCACGGTCTCCCTTGCCGGACGCGCCGACATGATCAACTCGCGCAGGCGCTGGGTGAGCGAGACGAAGTCCGGATCGTAGGACATCGCGATCGTGCGCGGCCGCGGGAAGGCGACCATGCTTTCCTCGATGATGCGGCCCGGCCGCGCCTGCATCACGCAGATGCGGTTGGCGAGATAGGCGGCCTCCTTGAGGTCGTGGGTGACCAGCAGCACCGTCGGCCGCCGCGTCATCCACAGATCCTGCATGATCCCCCACAGCTCCTCGCGGGTGAACTGGTCGAGCGCGCCGAACGGCTCGTCGAGCATCAGCAATTGCGGCTCGTGCACCAGCGCGCGGCACAGCGAGGCGCGCTGCATCATGCCGCCCGACAGCTGCCAGGGATATTTGTCGGCGAAGCCGGCGAGCCCGACCTGCGCGAGCAGCGCGTCGATGCGGTCGCGGAACTCGGTCCGACGCTTGCCCCGGTACTCCTGCCGGAACGGCGCGACGATCTTGAGCGGCAGCATCACGTTGTCGCGCAGCGTGAGCCAAGGGAGCAGCGTCGGATTCTGGAACGCCATCCCGACCCGCACCGGCTCGGCGCCCACTTCGCGGCCGGCGACGAGCACGGTGCCGCTCGACGCGTTGATCAGCCCGGTCACCAATTTGAGGATGGTGGATTTGCCGCACCCCGACGGCCCGACCAGCGCGATGAAATCGCCCTCGTCGATGCGCAGGTCGGTGGTATCGAGGGCGTGCACCTGCTTGTCGCCGCGGCCATAGGTGTGGGTGACCTGCTGCAGCTCGACGAAGGCATCGAGCCGCGCCGGCGCGGCGGGGACGGGGGCGAGCATCATGTTGCTTGATCCGATGGCGCGACGCGCAGGATCGCATCCATGGCCTGGTCGACGTTGCGGGCCGCCGCGTCCGGCAGCCGCTGGATCGCGTGCACCGATCGGCCCCAGCCGCGGGTCTCGGCGACGAGCGCGCGATCGCGCATGACGAAGCGGCCGCGCACCAGCGTGTGGATCGGCAGGCCGCGCACCGCGCGCCCGTGCCAGGGCGTGATCTTGGAACGCGATTGCAGCGCCGCATCGTCGATCGTCCAGCGGCGGCTGAGATCGACGATCGCGAGGTCGGCGTCGGACCCGACCTGCACCGCGCCCTTGCGCGGGTACAAGCCCCAGATCCTGGCCGGATTGGCCGCGCTCCAGCGCACGTAATCGCGGATGTCGATGCGGCCGGCATCGACCTCGGTCAGCATCAGCGGCATCTGCGTCTCCACCCCGGGAAAGCCGCAGTCGACGGTCCAGATGTCGTTGCGCGTCTTCTCGGCGGTCGCGTGCGGGGCATGGTCGGTCGCGATCAGATCGATGGTGCCGTCGGCGAGCGCCGACCACAGCGGCTCGCGGTTGCGCGCCTCGCGCACCGGCGGATTGACCCGGATGACGCCGCCGAGGCGGGCATAATCGTCGGTCGACAGCAGGAGATAGTGCGGGCAGGTCTCGCCGGTGACGTCGACCCCGCGGGCCTTCGCCTCGCGCAAGGGACGCAATTCCTCGGCCGACGAGATGTGCAGGACGTGGATGCGGGCGCCGGTCCATTCCGCGAGAAGCGCGGCGCGGCTGACCGCCTCGACCGCGACCACCGCCGGGCGCGCGGCGAGATGGGCGAGCGGATCGCGGCGGCCGGCCTCGCGCAGGCGCGTCTCGCGCCGTTCCATGATCGAGTTCGTCTCGGCGTGGAGCGACACGCGCCGGCCGGTGCGGGCGACCACCTCGAAGGCTTCCAGCATCGCCCCGGTCGAAGGCGTCGGAATTTTTCCAAACGTGTTGCCCATGTAGAGCTTGAAGCCGATGACGCCGTTTTCGACCAGCGCGGGCACGTGCTCGATCGTGTCCTCGCCCAGGAGCCCATAGAGGCCGAAATCGACGTGCGCATTCTCGGCCGCAATGCGATGCTTGGCGATGAGCGCCTCGGCGGTGCCGGTCGGCGGGATCGTGTTCGGCATGTCGAACACGGTGGTGACGCCGCCGAAGGCGGCGGCCGCCGTGCCGGTGCGGAAATCCTCCTTGTGCGGATAGCCGGGATCGCGGAAATGCACGTGCACGTCGACGGCACCGGGCAGCACGTGCAGGCCCTTTGCGTCGAGCGTCGCGCGCGCCGGCGGCATCGCCGCCTCGGAGCCGACCGCGACGATGACGCCGTCCTCGACGGCGATGCTCGCGTCGATGACGCAATCGGGCGATACCACCCTGCCGCCGCGGATGACGAGATCGGCCATCGTCATCCCTTCACAGCATCGCCCAGCCGCCGTCGACCGGCAGGTCGACGCCGGTGATCTGGCGCGATGCGTCGCTCGCCAGGAACAGGCAGGCATTGGCGACGTCGACGTCGCCGGTGACGCGCTTGAGCGCGTATTCGTCGGCATGGCGCGCCGCCGCCTCCTCGGCGGTGATGCCGAGGCGCGCGGCCATGTCGGCGCAGACCTTGTCGCGGAAACGCGGGCCGTCGACCATGCCCGGCGCGACGCAATTGACGTTGATGTTGTAGGCGCCGACCTCGAGCGCGAAGCTCTTGGTGATCCCGCGCAGGCCCCATTTCGACGCCGAGTAGGCCATGCGCCCGGCGCGCCCGCGCAAGCCGAAGGTGCCGCCGACATTGACGATCTTGCCGTAGCGCTGCGCGATCATCACCGGCAGCACGCCGCGCATGGTATGAAAGCAGCCGTTCATGTTGAGGGTGACGATGTCGTCGAATTCCTGCGGCGTCGTTTCGACGCCGGTCTTGCCGATCGGCCCGGAGCCGCCGGCGACGTTGACCAGGATGTCGATGCGCCCGTAGGCGCGCCGGGTCGCCTCCGCCGCCTGCTCGCATTGCACCGGGTCGGTGAGGTCGCAGCGCACGACGATCGCTTCTCCTCCGCCCGCCCTCGCCTGCGAGGCGACCGCATCGATCGCGGCGGTGTCGCGCCCGGCCAAGGCGAGCCGCGCGCCCTCCGCGGCAAATGCCATGGTGATGGCCGCGCCCATCCCCTTGGCGGGGCCGGTGATCAGGGCCACCCGCCCCTCGAGCATCAAGTCCATGGTCGTTGAGACGCAAGCGCGGTGTGCTCCCTCTCCCCGCTTGCAACGGAACCCGGGTTTACCCGAGTTCCGTCACTATAAGCGGCCGAAGTCGGATATATCCGACTTCGGCTGAGAGGGTTGGGGTGAGGGGGACTGGCCAAACGCTCAGGCTGTGGAGAGTCCCCCTCACCCGCTCGCTTCGCTCCATAGCCGATGCTTTGCATCGGCGTTCTTAGCGCCAAGAACGGCGGCCGAAGGCCGCCTATGCTCTCCCCGCAAGCGGGGAGAGGTGGAGCCTGCGGCACGCTCGCAGTGTATAAACTCAACGCACGGGTTTGCTGCTGGCGTTGATCATGCTTCATCGGAATACGCTCTAGAAGAGCTTCTTCGGCCGCTCGTCGGCAGCCGGCAGGAAGGCGCCGGTGAAGATTTCGTCGACCGCAGGCGTGCGCGGCAGCGCCTCGGCATCGACCAGGATGTCGATCGACCTCTTGAGCCGCGCCGAATCGACGTTGCCGAGGCCGATCTTGGCGATCTCGGGATGGTTCATCTCGTCCTTCAGGGTCGCCTCGAACCGCTCGCGCTCGACCGCGACCTTGATCAGCGGCTCGCGCTTGGCGACGGCGGCGACCGCGGCGTCGAGATCCTTGAGCGAATCGAGAATGCCCCGATTGATGGCGCGCACCAGGCCCTGCACTACCGCGGGCCTCTCCTTCACCAGCCGCTTCGAGACGATGATGGCGTTGGAATAGAGATCCATGCCGTAATCGCCGTAGTTGATGAAGCGCAGCTGCTTGTCCTCGACGCCCATCAGCTTGGCGGAGAAGCGGATGGTGTTGACGTAGCCGAACACCCCGTCGACCTGCCCCTGCATCAGCATCTGCTCGCGCAGGTTCGGCTGCATGTTGGTGAGCTTGACCTTGCCGCAGTCGATCTTGGCGATCTTGCAAAGGGCCGGGAACAGCTTCAGCGCTCCGTCATTGGCGGCGCCGCCGAGCGTCCTGCCCTCGAAATCCTTGGGCGACTTGATCGGGCTGTCGGCCCGCACCGCCACGGTGAACGGCGGCTGGTTGAACATCACATAGACCGCGATCGGCGCGTCCTCGGGCTTTTTCGCCGCGAACTCGATCAAGGCGTTGATGTCGCCGAAGCCTACGTCGTAGGTGCCGTTCGCCACCAGCGGCACCGCCGCGCCCGAGCCGTTGCCCTGGTCGATCGTGAGCTCGAGCCCCTCGTCCCGGTAGTAGCCGCGGTCGTCGGCCAGGAAGAACATCCCCTGCGGACCCTGGTATTTCCAGTTCAGCACCAGCTTGAGCTTGGTCTGGGCACTCGCCGGGCTGGCGACGGCAAGCGCCGCGGTCAGCGCGCACGCGCCGAGCAGCACGAGGGTGAGGGGTCTCGTCCAGCGCAAGGTCATCTCCTGTCGGTTCGGGTGAAGGGGCTCGGGCATCCCCGAGTTCGCCTATCGCTTCTTTCTTGAGCAGGCGCCGCTCAATCTTTGCTCAGTCTCGAGCCAAGGCAGGGGTTGGAGGATCGCATCCGCCCGGCGCGACGGCTCAATCTCTCGCTCGACCTTGCAAACGACGTGCCTGCCGCGAACGATAGCGCGGCCGAGTGCTCACATCTGCCGCCGATTTCTTGCTAGACTGGTGCCGAAACGGCATCACCCAACCGGCGCCGCGCGGCCTCGCGATGAAGCACTTGCGCATTCTGCGATACGTCGACGAGGTCGCCCGCACGGGATCGATCCGCAAGGCCGCCGATCATCTCAATGTCACGGCATCGGCGGTGAACCGCCGGATCATGGATCTGGAGGAGGAGCTCGGCGCCCAGCTGTTCGAGCGCCGGCCGCGCGGCGTGCGGCTCACCGCCGCCGGCGAGGTTTTCGTCCACTACCTGCGGGAGCAGGACGGCGGCGTCGAGCGCATGAAGTCGCAGATCGAGGAGCTCAGGGGGCTACGCCGCGGCACCGTGCGCATCGCCTGCAGCCAGGCCCTGGCGCTCGATTTCCTGCCGCGCGAGATTGCGAATTTCCGCACCCGGCATCCGCTGGTGAGCTTCGCGGTCAAGGTGCTCGACCACGAGCAGGCGATCGGCGCGCTCGCGGCCTACGAGGTCGATCTGGTGCTGGTGTTTCGGCCGCCGTTCCTCGCCAACTTCCAGCCGCTGATGAGCCTCGAGCAGCGGCTCGTCGCGGTGATGTCGGCCGACCATCCGCTGGCCGGCCGCCCCACCGTCAGACTGCGCGATTGCGCCAACTATCCGGTGGCGTTGCCCGAGCGCAGCCTCGGCGGCCGGCAGTTGCTCGAGGAGGTGTCGGCGCGCAGCGGGCTTGCCTTCAAGCTCGCCGCCGAATCGAATTCCTTCGAGCTCCTGCGCGGGCTCGTGACCCACGCCGACCTGATCTCGTTCCAGATCCGGATCGGCACGCTCCCCGACAGCAACAAGCTCGGACTCGTCGCCCGCGACATCGACGACCGCGACGTGCCGCGCGCCAATCTCGTGCTCGGCCAGCTGCGCGCGCGCAACCTGCCGATCCCCGCCGCGGTGTTCGCCGAGCAGCTCGCGCGCGTGCTCGACGCGATGCGCAACGAGAGCGGCCGGTCGGCCGCACCGCGGGCGTCGCGCTGAGCGCATCTCGATCGGGGCTCTCGCGGCGGCGTCGCGCACGCATTAACGGACTGTTCGCAAATGCGAAGGTCGCCCCGAACGCGAATCATTTCCGTCGAACTCCCTTGCAATCAATCCGGCCTTTGATTATTCTATGCGTTTTTTCCCGGTCGAGGCGGCTGGGGCCGGGATCGCTCGGGGAATGGCGTCGTCCCCGCCTTCGGCGGGGCCGGCGCCGGCAAGGGGTGTACGGCAATGGATGCGTATCTGTTTGGTTCCACGAACGGGTCTTCGGTCGGATTGACGACCGAGCGCCCGCAACTGCGATGGGGGGCCGCCACCGCCGCCGAGCGCGGTCCGGTGATCGCGACCTTGCGCAATTGCGATCACCGCAACGCGGTCGGCAGCCACGCCGGCGGCTACTCGGTTTACCGCGCGCTGGCGATCACGGCGCGCACGCTCGCCCGCGATCACGTCGCCGACCTGACCGACACCGCACCGGTCGAGCGCATCGGCCCGCATCCGCAATGGTGCGATGCAAAAAAGATCGTGTCGCTCGATCCCTGGGGCCACCTCGTCGGCGAGGTTTTTCCCGACTACTTCGCGCGCGGCTACGACATCCGCCCGAGCATCGCGGTCGCCCGCGCCCGCATCGACATGGCCGAGATCCGCGCCGCGATCGCGGCGGGTCGCATCCGCGCGGACGGCGACCTCGTGTCCGCGCATGGCAGCGTTCGGGTGATGAAGGCGGCGATCGATCCGGTCTGGTATCTGCCGGGCATCGCCGAGCGCTTCGGCCTCGACGAGACCGATCTGCGCCGCGGGCTGCACGAGCAGACCGGCGGCATGTATCCGGAGCTGGTGACGCGCCCCGAGCTCAAGGTGTTCCTGCCGCCGATCGGCGGCACCACGATCTACTGCTTCGGCGATCCGGCCAAGCTCGGCGACGGCGTCACGCCGCTCGCCTGCCGCGTCCATGACGAGTGCAACGGCTCCGACGTGTTCGGCTCCGACATCTGCACCTGCCGGCCCTATCTCGCCCACGGCATCGAGATCGCCATCCAGATGGCGCAGGCCGGCGGCATCGGCCTCGTCGTATACAATCGCAAGGAGGGGCGCGCGCTCGGCGAAGTGACCAAGTTCCTGGTCTACAACGCGCGCAAGCGCCAGAAGGGCGGCGACCGCCCCGAAGGCTACTTCAAGCGCACCGAATGCATCGCCGGCGTGCAGGACATGCGGTTCCAGGAATTGATGCCGGACGTGCTGCATTGGCTCGGCATCACCCGCATCGATCGCTTCGCCTCCATGAGCGACATGAAATGCGACGCGCTCGAGCGCCAGGGCATCGCCATCGGCGAGCGCGTGCCGCTTCCGGAGGACATGATCCCGCCGGATGCGCGGGTCGAGATCGAGGCCAAGCTCGCCGCCGGCTATTTTGCCGGCGACGGCCGCCGGCTCGACTTTGCCGGCACGGTCGGACGCGGCCTCGACGAGTGACGGCGATGCCGGCCGGCGGCCGAGCGCGGCCACGACCATTCTCCAGGAACGAACCCGGGCGCGCGCCGGCGCCGGAATTTGCCGCGCTCAATACCGCCGCCGCCGTGCGCGAGCGCTGCGGCATGGTCCATCGCTGGGTCGCCGCGGGACGCTCGCCGCATTTCACGCTCGACGAAAGCCGGCTCGCGGCGGTCGCCGCCTTCGTCGCGGAGGTCACGCGCGAAGCCTATCCCGACCTGAAGATTCCCTATCACAGCCGCTGGCGGCATTTTTCGGCCGGCGATACCGATCGATGGAGCGCGCTGGCGGCGCGCGTCGCCGACCCGATCGAGCGGACGCGCACCGCCGTCGACCTGGCGACGGTGAGCGTGCTGCTCGACGCCGGCGCCGGCGACGCTTGGCGCTATCGCGAGCGCGCAACCGGCCTTTCGCTCGCACGGTCCGAAGGCCTCGCCATTGCGAGCTTCGACATGTTTCGCGCCGGCGGCTTTTCCTCCGATGGCCTCCGCCCGTGCCGGGTCGATGCCGCGGCGCTCGCCGCCATCGACGCGGCGACGCTGGCACGCCATTTCCAGGTCGCGCCCGACAATCCGCTCATCGGATTGGAGGGACGCGGCGCGCTGCTGCGCCGGCTGGCGGCCGCGCTCGCCGATCGCCCGGATCTGTTCGGGCGCGCGCCCGCGCGCCCCGGCAACGTGGTCGATCATTTTGTGGCGCTCTCCAAAGGTGGACGCATCCCCGCCGCGACGCTGCTCGCGACGCTCATCGAGAGCCTCGCCGCGATCTGGCCGTCCGGCCTCACGGTCGATGGATTTGCGCTGGGCGATGCCGGCCGCCATCCCGCCGTGCGGACGGATGACGCCACCGCGGGCATCGTGCCGTTCCACAAGCTCTCGCAGTGGCTCGCCTATTCCCTGATCGAGCCGCTCGAGGCGGCCGGGCTCACGGTCACCGGGCTCGACGCGCTCACCGCGCTCGCGGAATATCGCAACGGCGGCCTGCTCGTCGATCTCGGCGTGATCCGGGAGCGCGCGCCGCTTGCTTCGCCGCTGCGGCACGACAGCGAGCCCGTCGTCGAATGGCGCGCGCTCACCGTCACCTTGACCGATGCCTTGGTCGAGCCGGTGCGGCGCGAGCTCGAGCTTGATCGGAGCTTCACGCTGCCGCACCTCTTGCAAGGCGGGACCTGGAGCGCGGGACGGAAGATCGCGCGGCAGCTGCGTCCGCCCGACGGCCCGCCGCCAATTGCGGTCGCGGCCGACGGCACGGTGTTCTGAGCAGGCGCGCGCGTCGGGGAGGATGTCCGGCATGCCATACGCCGCGCTCCGCACGATCTTGCCGCATGCCGGCTGGGCCGACGAGCGGACCGACACGGTCCGGATCACCGGCGCCGATCCGGCGCTGCCGTCGCCCTTTCGCGTCGGCACGGCGAGCGCCGCCGCACTCGCCGCGGTCGGGCTCGCCGCGTCCGATCTCTGGGAGCTGCGCACCGGCCGCCGCCAGGAGGTCGCGATCGATCTGCGCGCCGCCGCGGCGTCCCTGCGCAGCAGCCACTATCTCCGCCTCGACGGCGTGCCGGTCGCGACCGATACCGACGAGGTCAGCGGAATCTACCCGACGCGAGACGGGCGCCGGATGTATCTCCACTGCAATTTCCCGAACCACCGCGAAGCGGCGCTCGGCGTGCTCTGCGTCGCCGCCGACCGCGAGGCCGTCCGGCACGCCGCGGCGACCTGGAACGCCGCCGACCTCGAGGAGGCCGTCATCGCCGCGAAGGGGGCCGGCGGCATGGTGCGCAGCGCCGCCGAATGGGCCCGGCATCCGCAGGCAGCCGCGGTCGCCGCGCTGCCGCTGCTCGAGATTCTGCGGATCGGCGACAGTCCACCCGAGCCGCTGCCCGAAGGCGACCGGCCGCTCGCGGGGATCCGCGTGCTCGACCTCACCCGGGTGCTCGCCGGGCCATCCGCCGCGCGCACCCTCGCCGAGCACGGCGCCGACGTGTTGCGGATCACCGCGCCGCATCTGCCCAGCCGGGACTACCAGGAGCTCGACACCGGGCACGGCAAGCTGTCGGCGTTCCTCGACCTGCGTGAGGCGCGCGACGTCGATGCCCTGCGCGCGCTCGCGTGTGAGGCCGACGTCTTCTCGCAAGGCTATCGGCCCGGCACGTTGGCCGCGCGCGGGCTGTCGCCCGAAGCGCTCGCCGAGCTGCGCCCCGGCATCGTGTACGTGACGCTGAGCGCCTTCGGCCATGTCGGACCCTGGGCCGGTCGGCGCGGCTTCGATACCGTGGTGCAGACGGTGAGCGGCATCGCGACGCGCCAAGGCGAGATCTGCCCCGGCGCGACGCCCGGCCCGCGCTTCTATCCGGTGTCCGCGATCGACTACGTCACCGGCTATCTGATGGCCATGGGGGCGATGGTGGCGCTCGGCCGGCGCGCGCGCCACGGCGGCAGCTGGCTGGTGCGCTGCTCGCTCGCCCAGACCGGCCGCTGGATCGTCGAGCGCGGCGAGATCGCCGCCGATCTGCTCGCCGACGTGGCCGCGGACTTCGCCGCATCCGAGATCGCGCGCTGGTCGACCGAGACGGAAACCCCGGTCGGTCGGCTGGCGCACCTCGCCCCGGTGTTGCGCCTGTCGGAGACGCCGCCGCGTTGGATACGGCCCACCGTTCCGCTCGGCCATCATCGGCCGGCGTGGCCCGCGCGCACGGCGCAAACCGGTCGGTAGTACCGGATTGAGCTGGGGCTGGCCACGGTCTGAATCCCTCCCCCGAAGGGGGAGGGTGGCCGACCCCGGCCTTGAGCCGGGGGAGGCCGGGTGGGGGGCATAGCTAACGAAATCGCGCGCAGCCTTCGCAAGCGAATGACCCCGCAAGACGTGAAATTGTGGGCTCAATCTGCGCTCCTGGCGAAAGCAGGGATTCCACTTTCGCCGTCAGGCACCGCGTGATGACTATGTCGTCGATTTTCGTCTGTCTCAAGCAGCGCCTTAGCGTCGAGGCCGACGGCGGTCAGCATAACTTCGACGTGCATGCGCGGCGCGATGCGGAGCGCGACAGGCATTTTGTCCGCCAAGGCTTCAGGGTATTGCGTTTCTGGAACAATGAAATCGATTGGAATCTGGAGGGCGTTCTGACGCTGATCGATGACTCGTTACGAACCCCCCACCCGGCCTCGCTTCGCTCGGCCACCCTCCCCCTTCGGGGGAGGGATCGCCCTGACATGGGCGATTCAGCCGGTCAGAATGATCGGATCGAGGTACTAGCTCGCGCGCGGGTGACCGCGGCGGCCGCGAGGTCGATCGAGCGCCTTGCCGTCGAAGGTTTGCGACGGTATCGACGGGGATCGACGTTGGACGTCGAACCGCAATGGGAGGCCGCGATGACGCGACCGTTCGAAGGCATCCGGGTGATCGACGTCACGCATGTCCTGGCCGGGCCGTTCGCCACCTATCAGCTCGCCGTGCTCGGCGCCGACGTGATCAAGGTCGAGCATCCCGACGAGCCCGACCAGAGCCGCGGCTCCGGCACCGACAAGGCGCTCAACCGCCGCAACATGGGCACGTCCTTCCTGACGCAGGCCTCGAACAAGCGCTCGATCACGCTCGACCTGAAAACCGAGCGCGACCGCGACGTCCTCAAGAAGCTCGTCGCCACCGCCGACGTGTTCGTCGAGAACTATCGGCCCGGCGCATTCGAGGCGCTGGGGCTCGG
>WNEZ01010247.1_pt1 | contig 12989 bp, 10 predicted proteins | sample 5400521 | NCBI WGS metagenome assembly WNEZ01 (sample SAMN13153339, study PRJNA577476) | soil metagenome | isolation source: 120 cm saprolite under Douglas fir tree site 2 hole 1 replicate 1 | place: USA:California | collected 2015-04-18 | reverse complement strand
GCGAACGTCGCGCTCGAGCCCGGTACATACCAGCGGAATCTCAAGCCCGCGCTGGCGTAGTCGGGAGAGAGCGACGAGCACGGTAGTGTGATCCTTGTGGCGCCAGAATTGATTGGCCACGTAAGCGAACTTGTCGGGTAACTGATATGTCGTGAGGGGGTTCCGCCCACCGCGCTCGCGTTCCGAAATGACGGAGCAGAAGGACCAGACCCGCGGGGTCACCACGGCATCTGGAAAAAACCGCTGAAAATCGTCGAGCGCCGCCCGGCTGCTCAAAACCAGCATAGTCCGTTTCGCGGCGATTTCTGCGAAGGCCGAAGTTCGGCGCTTGCATTCTTCAGTAGAAAAGAATTCAGGAAGAACCAGGTGCTGGAAGTCGGGAATCCAATGCACGTGCACGGTGCCAGGGACCGTGGGACCAAAGCCGGGATAGACTATATGTAGCTCCCCCAATCTTGCCGCCGGGAAAACCCAGCTGGCGCGGCGCCTGGCGGCGCCCCACACCCGATGCGCAAGTCGGAAATTTGTTCTGACGCCGCGATCGGCGATGTGGGGGTCGACGAACGCGAAGTTCCTCAAATCGACAACCAAATCGGGCTCGGCGAGTTCGTCGTAAAGAAGGCGCAATTTCGGCTGTTCGGTTGGCGGCAGGGCGGCCAGCGTATAGACGAGGTTGCGGAGATAGATCGCCCCGCCGATCCATTCTTTGGCCGAGAACATCTCAAGGCCGATCACCAATGGCTTTCGGTGCGAAGTTTTATCGGCCGGTGAGGGCGGCGTCACGAGCAAACCAATCGGCCCAAGCGGCGAGGCCTTGTTCGAGCGACCAGTGGCAGCGAAACCCCAGGGCATCTGCACGGCGAGTATCGGCACAATAATGCTCGGGATCTCCCTTTCGGGTGACGCCCGAAAACTGTACCTTCGCGCGTCGCCCGAGCGCCCGCACAACGGCGCCCGCCAAGTCGCGAACTCGGGTGGCCGATCCCGTCCCGCCATTGACGATGAGAGGTTCGCAGGAAGCTGCTACTCGGCAAGCCGAAACCAACTCGACCGCATCCTCGATATAGACGAAATCGCGGGTTTCCTCGCCCGACCCGAACAGCTGAATGACCGGCGGATCGTCGATCAACTTCCGGCCAATATCCCAAAGGATCTGCTTTCGAAGCTCCGGACCGTAGAGCGAGAAAAATCGGATGATCGCGCAACGCAGACCGTAGCGGTGCGCGGCGAGCAGACATAGTTCTTCGGCATAGCGCTTGTGGCTGCCGTAGGGTGACACCGGGAGGAGGGGACACGTCTCCGGGATCGGGTCTGGACTGTGAGCGCCATATACCGCGGCGCTCGATGACAGGACCAACGGCGTATCCTGTGCGCGCCGGCAAAGAAAGGCGAGGATTTGCGCTGTTGAAGCTGCCGTATCGAAAAAATCCGCGAAGGGGTCATCGAGCGAACGCCCTATCGAGGCTGAGCCGGCCGCATGAACGACGAGATCAGGTCGCCCGAATTGATCGAAGAGTGCGTTGAGCGCCGCGGGCTGAACCCCCGCGCCCGACCACGCCCCGACTCCCCAGGAGCGACGTTGGGCGGCGTCCCATTCGCTGCGACCGATCCCGATGACACGGTAGCCGTCGGCGCTGAAGCGGCGGGCGATGTGCCGCCCGAGAAAGCCTTTCGCGCCGAGAATCCACACCGTTGCGGCAACATCGGTACTACCAGCGCCGGATTGCAAAGGCCACTCCGTATCCGACGTCATTGCAACTCCAGGAGGAAAAGCGCGGATCCTCGATCACCATCCCGCGCCACACTCGGCTCAGTTCCGGGTGCAGTGGATGGCATACATCATCAAAAACGACAGCGCCTCCCACCGTCAATCTCGGCAGCACATCCGCGAGGTCCTGGGCAGCCCCGTCAGGCGAATGATCCCCGTCCACCGTGATCAAATCAAAACGGGCATCTGGATGAGCCGCGAAATACGCAGGCAAGGTTTCGTGGGAGTTGCCGTCTACGAAGTTCCGGCGGCCGATGTGTCCAATCCGATCGAGTTCGGCTACGACAAGAGACGGCCCCGGATTGTCCATCCCAGCGTAATCCTGTACCCACATATCGAACATCACCAGATCGCAGGTCTGCGCTCGGCTGGCGACGGCACAGACGCTGCGGCCTCGGCGCACACCGATTTCGAGATAATTGCGCGGTTGTATATGTCGGGCGAGAACCAGCAATACGGTCACGATGTCGCCGTATCCCCAATCTTTGCCAAACCGCCGCAGCCCGTCAGCATAGAAATTCCGTAGAAATATCGAATAGTCATCTGGGGTGAGAGAGGCCAGCAAGGAACCTGCTTCCGCCACGGTTTCAGGGCGCAGAATTTCGTTGCCCAGTGCAGCCGCACCGATCATCACCGATGGATACCAGTTGGCCATTCCGGTAGCTGGGGCGTGAACCAGACCTCGCGCGGTCTCGGTCATTTCGGTGTAGGTAGGCCTGAGGCTGGGCCAGGCTTTTGTCGAGCGTGTCGTGGAACTGTTGCCGCTATCGTCAACTGCTGCGCGCTTTGGTGGGGCCGACATACGTCGCACCAGCCGTGAAATGGCTGCTTTCATCATGCCGCCAATAGAACGTTTTCGCCGATAGTCTGACAGAATCGGTGAGAGTTGTAGCGCAAACTCAACTGCCTCTGCGGGGTGGCGCAAGGGTCCGCATCATAGAGACGACGCGGGCGAGTTCGCGTTGGGCGAAAGATCGCGCGGTCGGCCGAGGCTGATCTGCCGATTGCGGCGATGAAGACCTGTCCTTCCCCCGGCGAATTCCGTAGGCGTCGCGTTCAGTGATCTCGTCTGCAGTTCTACAGCGGGTCATGAAATCCGGATGCCGCAGCGGAAATTGCAAATCTCCCGGCGCTTGGCTGTCGATGCCGGTGGAAGATTTCGTATGCGTGGCGTCCGGACCGATACCGATATTGGTGACGAGATTGACCGCCGGGATGACGTTCAACCAAGAATTGATAACGCTGGCGTAGAAGAGTTGGTAGTCCCAGGTATCAATACGGCCGGACTTTACCGCCTCGAATATAGTATACCAGAAATCCGCCAACTGCGGGTCATCAAAAACTTCCTCGAGCAGCCGGTGTTCACGGGCCAGCGAAAGCGAGCGGAGCCCGAAATCGTAGTGAGCCCAACTGCGGCGCCACGTCGCCCATCCCCAGATATGAGTGTACCGGCTAAAATAGTAGCTCGCGGAAGGCTGGAAGTGGCGCCAGGTGAAGTTGCTGCCGGACACCAAACCGATCCGCGAGTCGTTGGCAAAGCGTGACAGCACGGTGCTGCAGAAGTCAAAGAACGAAGGCGCCGGGAGACAATCGTCCTCGATCAGGATCGCCGCATCGACATGTTTGAACAGCCAGTTGATGCCGCTCGAGATCCGGCGACCACAACCCAGATTGCGGTCGCTGAAATTGGTCGCGACCTCACACGGCCAACTGACGTCCATCAGGATTTTCCGGACTTCCTCGCAGGGAACGTTGTCCTCGGAACGATCCGGCCTTGGCCCATCTGCGACGAGGAACAGTCGCTTCGGCCGCCTTTCGGCAACGGCGTCAAAGACCCGGCGGGTCAGGTTGGGCCGATTGAACGCGAAGATCGCGACGGGAACGTCGAAGGCAGCGGCCTTCACCCGATATTCTCCTGAGGGCGGTTGCGAACCCGCGGTTACGGTTTATACGGGTTCAGCGACATGGTGCGCAGAGCGTCAATCGCGCCGTCCTCATTCCCTGGGTTTCCCTGGTCGAGCATCACCGATTGTTGCTCCAAAGCCGCCGATAAGCGGCTACGACGCGCCCGAGCCGCCACCCAACCAGGCGTGTTTTGGCCTGAATGACCGCTGTGGCCCGGAGGCGGGCTACCTGCATACCGTAATACGACGCCAACAATCGCCCCCGATAATTGCGATATTCGAGCACCACGTAGATGCGCCAAAAAATGTGTCTCGGGCCGTAGGCCGGCAGGACGCCCCATGGGGTCAAAACGCTGCTCGCGCTGTAGATCGAATGGAGGCGCGGTTGAAATGCCGGAGCATCCGTGAGAGCCAAGTTGCGATTGCGATCGGCCTCCGGCCCTTCCCAAGCGACGCCTTTGGCAAGGGGCACATGACTGTAACCATGATTCTGATGTATCGGAGTGACAATCCGGCTGGCATCGATCAAATCGACACCGCGGCGGCGGACGTCCATGATCAGCCAGTTGTCCCAAGCGGGCCGCCCGATGGCGAAGCACGGCATCGACGGGATCGCGCTGCGCCGGAACAGAAAATAATCGAGGCAGACCGGCGCCCCGGGAACCCCTCGCTCGGCGACCGCGGCCCGAACCTCAGCCCTCCAATTCTTTTCGAAATCGAGTTCTTGGCAAAAATCAACATCGATCCGCCGTCCGGTCATGACAAATGGGGTTTGGCGTTTTGCGAGTATCTCCGTCACGACAGCAAAATCCTCAAGTAATATTATGTCAGCATTAATATAACATAATAATGAGAACTTGCAATATTTTTGGGCTTTTGCATACATGTCGCTAAGTAGTGGGGTACCGAACTCGGTGCACGCCACGCCGGGAACCGAAACAAGTTGGTATTCCTCGCAAATCTCGGCAACGCCTTCGTCTGTGCCGAACAGCATCACTTCGATTTTGGGGCCAAGCCGTAGCCAGCTGTTGATGGCGTTTCTCTGCTGTATCGCCGTCTGGCCGCGAAAAGGCTTGGCCGAGCAAAAAAAAGTGATCATCGCTACGACAAGGTAGCTGTCGAGACCGGATCCGGTACGACAACGGGCCGGTCAAGACTTGTCGCCAAACCCAAACGATACTCTTCTCGGAAGTTCGCACTGACCCCGAACATGCCAGAAAATGGCGTGCGTTCTTCGGTCCAATACACCGGTAAGAGGCCAAGGGCGATGTGGCTGTCATGGAGCACGCCGTTGTCGGGATCACCCATAGGTTTGGCTGGTCCATCGACGAACACGTTCTGCCCTGCACCAAGCTCAACCAATGCCAGAACGCGACCAGAGGATTGAATTCGACCGCGCGAAGCACGCCGGAGAGAATCTCGAGCAACGTGCTCTTGCCGGATAGTGAAAGCACTTTGCCACGCCTTCAACATTTATGGCGCTGTGCGTAGTCACGATAGATCCGCATCTCGTCGCCAAGCCGGCGGGCGATCCCGTTCCCGCGACCGCGATCTATGAGCGATGAGGACGATCATGCCGTTACTTGAATTGATCGACGACGCTGTCAGATCTCGATGCGCCGGAACAGCATCATTTGAGCGCGCGTATAGCGTCTCGCGAACCGTCCTTTTCGCCGGCCGGCATCAACCTCAGCCCAAAAGCTTGAAACCGTCCGCGACGGCGACGCCTCGAGGACTCTCTCCATCCCTGCCATTTCGATGCGCTCGGTTGCGCTGAACGGTTCTTCGGCGAAACAGGACAAGCAGTTGTTAGCATAGCCACCCGGTACGACGGCGGCGAGCTTGAATCCCGCGATCTCGATGGCCTCTACGTAATGATGTGCGGGATAAGGCCATTCGTAGAGCCCGTAGCGTTGACAGAAAGGATGTGTCGCAATCAGTGTGTATAACTCGCTCGGCGAATCGGCGAACCATTCCCTAAAGGAAAACCACAACGCATCTTTTCGCATTTTCTGGCGGATTGCAGCCGCAGACTGGCTCAGATTCTTGAAATGATGAATACAGTTCTTCGTCACGACGACATCAAACGGAGCCGATGTGGCGTGCCAATCGGCGAGGTCCCGATGAATGACCATGCCTGCGGCGTCTGGCCGGGTTTTGAGGTATCCGGTCCCAGTATTGAAGTAATCGCTGGGTTCCAGCAACTCAACATGAAAGAACCCGCTTTGGAGGAGCGCCCACGCGAGGAAGCCCGGCCCGCCACCGACCTCGCAAATGCGGTCGCTGCGCCGCACTCCGAAGAGTTCGAGCAACTTGACCGTAACCTCGAAATCGCGGCTCCTGCGATAGCATGCAAAATCGGCAGCGCGATCGGCCCTCAAATAAATGCTCGCGAGCAAGGCTTGGATGCTTTCATCGCGCTGGGCCAATGATTGCTGCTCCGTGATCACCGCCTCGAGCTTGGCGGGAGACTCCTCGAGCCCGAAAATATTTAATGAATCGACCTCCACACTGGGATCAATCCCGCCGCCGACCACATGCCGGGTAAATGCTCTCAGCATTAGTCGCTAAGCCCTATCAAGGTTGCGATTGTCATAATCATCCTCGATATATCGCATTGATCGATTCCCGGCTCGGAAGCAAGGCCTTGCGATTGTCCAAGAGAATGTCCCTCATGCTACCGCAGTCCGGGTGACAGGCGTGTCACCGGAGCGGACTGCAACAAGCCGGTCTCGCGGCACCTCGCGGCCGGTCGTTCAGGCTGCTTCCACCGCCTCCGCGCGGAGCTGTGCCGGCACGGCCCGTCCGAGCAATTCGAGCAGCACAACGACGCGATCCTGGTCGCGTAATTCGACCAGCCGGCCGACCATATCCTCCAGCGCCCCTGCGGTGACCCGCACGAGTTCACCGAGCCGCAACGATTGGCGCGGATTGAGCCGGTCGAAGCCGCCAGCCTCCTCCTGCTGCCGAAGCGCGGTCACGATATCAGACGGCACTGTGGCAGGCTCGTCGCCGGCGCGGACAACATCGGCGACGCCAACCGTCGACAGGATCGGGCGCCAGCGCATCGACGCGCGATCGATACCGGCGAAAAGATAGCGCGGAAACAGCGGCCGCAGCACCGTTTGGTGACGGCGCGCATGACTGATCCGCGTGCGATAACGCGGCAGATAGGCCGAATAACCTTGCCGCAAGAGGTGCTCAAGCGCCCTCGTCTCCTCATGCGGCCGTGTGTAGACGGCATACCAGCGCATCATGGCGCCGTCTGCTCGACCGCGCACGTCGTGTTCGGCGAGATACGCAATAGGCTGGGTGCCACGACCCAGCTTGCCGGACGGCCACTCAGCCCGGCTGCCGACTGCAAGCGCTCGAAGTTGGCTTGCGGTGTACGCGTATCGGTCACGACGATCCCGTCGAGACAGCCGGGACTGGAGCGCTTTAGAGCCGCGTCGACGTCCGCAACGACCGGGAGGCCGCCGCAGCGTCGTCCCGACTGCTCCGGATCAATCACGCAAAGCACTTCGACTGCAGTCTCGCCAGCGCTCAGTATCGCGATCTCGGCAAGGTCACCTGCGCCGTAGAGAGCTACCGTCTGCCAGCCTCGTGCCTCGCAGTGGCGAAACAAAGCAGCACAATCGGTGCGGGCACGGCGAAAGAAGTCGAACGACACAGCGAGATATTCTGTCGTCAGCCGGCTCTTTTCGGCTAGGCCTTGGGGCGTCAAGTAATACGCATAGCGGTTCATCGGAACCTGGCGCATCTTGACCAAGCCCTTGCGGACGCAACGCCGCAAATACGCGTTGGCAAGCCCGAGAGCAATTCCCAGCTCGTGCGCGAGCCTGCGCTGGGTGATCGCGCTGTCGCGTTCGACCGATGTAAGCACGCTCAGCACTATGCTCGGATTGCCGCCTTCTTCGACTTGGCCTTGCTCCCCCACGCCGGATAGCCCTCATGGTACGACGCTGGAGCGTACCGCGTTCATAAGATGAACGTCAACCCGGCCAGGGTTCTCGGGCTGCCGCGGATCAGCGCTGGCTGGGGCGGGAGGATTCGAACCTCCGTATGGCGGAATCAAAATCCGCTGCCTTACCACTTGGCTACGCCCCATCCGGCAGAGGAGGTTATCCGCAAGGCAGCTTCCCGGCAACAAGGCTGCCGGCGGCGCACCACCAGCGAGGCTCGGCAGCAGCAAGCGCGGCGCGCCCCTGCTCGGCTGCGCGGCGGTCGGGGAAGAGCGCGTAGCAGCCGGCGCCGCTGCCGCTCATCCGCGCGAGCAAAGCGCCGGGGAGCTGAGCGAGCCGGGCCAGCACCGCGCCGATCTCGGGAACGAGGCCGATCGCGGCGCCGGTCAAGTCGTTGCGGCGCGACATCAGCGCTCGGGAAAGCCCGAAGACATCCTCCGGCATCGGCGCGAATCGTCCGGCCTCGCCGAAAGGGCCGGAGCGAGCAGCAAATACCGCGGCGGTCGGCAGTTCCCGGCGCGGGCTGGCCAACAGTATTCCGGCCTGCGGCAGGTCACCGGCAGGGTCGATCCGCTCGCCGATGCCCCCCGATGCCGGCCGCCACAGGGAGGTACTTCTCCAAATGCACGGCGGCGCCGAGGGTTGTTCCGGTGTAGTCAGCAAGCAGGCGAGCCGCGCGCAGCACCAGATTGTCGTCACCCGCTGCAGCAAGCCCGGCAGCCTCCGGCCCGCTGATCTCGAGCGACAGCGTCGGGCTGGGCTCGGCAGTGAGGAGATCACCGATATCGGCGAAGGCGATCAAGCTGTCGAGCAGGTGATAACCATCCGCCCGCCGCCCGATCACATGCAGGTAGAGGTTGACCTTTGCCGCAGCAAAGGATGCGACCACCGTCTCGGCCTCAGCCGCCGCCGGACCGGCTAGGGGGTACCAGGCCGCGATCGAGCTTGGCTTCGATCGGCTTGACCTCGTCTGCTTCCGGTCCGAACTGCAGGGCGCGCCGCCATTGAAAGCGGGCTTCGGTCGGACGCCCGCTTTGCCAATAGGCGTCGCCGAGATGGTCGTTGATCGTCGGATCCTCGGGCACCAGTTCGATCGCTTTTTCGAGATATTGAACGGCACTCGAGTAATCACCGAGCCGGTAATGGGCCCAGCCCAGGCTGTCGACGATATAGCCGTCCTCAGGTCTCAGCTCGACGGCTTTCTCGATCATCTTGAGGCCGCGGTCCAAATTTTCACCCCGATCAATCCAGGAATAGCCAAGATAGTTGAGAACCAGGGGTTGGTTGGGCTTGAGCTCAAGCGCATGCAGCAGATCGACCTCGGACGGCTTCCACTGACCGGACCGCTCGAGTGCGATGCCTCTACTGTAGAACAGCGACCAGCGCTCCGGCATGCCGGCAGCGGAGAGGCGGCGCATCGCCTCGTCATAGGCGTCGACTGCCTCGGGAAAGCGTTTCTTGGCGCGCAGGAGGTCGCCGAGCTGCATATCGGCGCTGGCCCGCATCGGAGCCTCCGCCGACATCTCTTTGAGCTGGGTGATCGCCTCTTCGGTCCGATTAAGCATCTCGAGATTGGCGGCGGTGCGCAGTCGTGCGGACCATGAATAGGGCGAGCTTGGCGGAATTTCAGCGAGGACGGCGAGGCTCGCTTCCGGTTTGTTCTGGGCGCTTAAAACATCGGAAAGCAGCAGCTGAGCCAGAGCCATGCGCGGGCGCAGCTCAAGGGCGGATCGCGCATAAAGCAGCGCGAGGTCAATCGTCTCGGCCTGGTTGACGACGCTCGCCAGATCGAACAAGGCCTCGGCGAGGCCATCTTCGGCGGTTTGGATCAGCGGCGCCGGCGGCGCGCCCGGCTGGTGTGCCGATACCCACTCGGCCAGCTCGCTGCCGGCGTTTTCCCGGATGAAACGCTGGTACAGCGCGTCAGCCTTGTCGGCACGGCCATGGCGCTCGTAAAAATTTGCGATCGCGTCCGTCAACCGCCAGTTAATCTGCCCGCTGGCATCGATGGTCTTCGAGAAATAGTCTTCCGCCGTATCCGGCTGTCCGGCAAAGTCGTACAACAGCCCCAGCTGATAATTTTGGAGCGGAGCGAACCCGTTGAATTTGTCGAGCTGCCGCAGCGCGGCATCGGCGCCGGCGAGTTCGCCCATCGCCATTTGTGTCCAAGCGCGCGCCAACGGGCCGACGAAGCGATGTACCCCATCTGCCGGCAGCGCTTCGGCTCGCGCAAGTGCGCCCTTCTCGTCGCCGGTCTTGATGCGATCGACCATCAGGATGAGTTCGGCCACGGCATCCGTCGGATCGAGTTTGAGCTCCTTTTCGGCGAGCGCCCGCGCCCGGTCGAAGCGGCCCTCGCTGGCCTCCATAAGAAACGTACGGTTGATCAGTTCCGGCGATTCGGGATCCGCCTTGAGAGCATCCTCAAACCACAAAGCTGCAGCCGTGTAGTCCCGGGTCTCCTGCGCATGGCGACCGGCCAGGTAGGCGCCGAACGGGGTTTCGGTACCGGCCGCCGCGCTCCCTATGGTCAAGACAATGGCGAGCAAGAGGCCGCCCACAGCTCGGTTGCGAAAAATGTCGTTCACCGATCTTTCCATCTATCCTCTATCCACGCGCCCGGTCACATATTCGGGTAATTGGGCCCGCCGCTCCCTTCCGGTACGACCCAATCGATATTCTGCTCCGGGTCCTTGATGTCGCAAGTCTTGCAGTGAACGCAATTCTGCGCATTGATCTGCAAATAGGGGTCTGCTGCTTCAACGGGGTGCACGATCTCATAGACGCCCGCGGGACAATAACGCTGTTCCGGCGAATCGTAGAGCCGATAGTTGATCGCGATCGCCTTCGCGGGATCGCGCAGGCGGAGGTGCGAAGGCTGGTCCTCTTCATGGCTGGTGTTCGAGATAAACACCGAGGAGAGCCGGTCGAAGCTGATCTTGCCGTCCGGCCTGGGATACTCGATGTGCCGCGCCGCACTCGCCGGGGTCAGCTGCAGGTGGTCGGGGTGGTGATGGAAGGTCCAGGGAGCGGCACCGCGCAACACATAGGTGTCAAGGGCCGAATAAGCGAGCCCCGCCCACAGGCCCCAACGGAAGCTCGGCCGAACATTGCGAACCCGCCGCAGCTCCTCCCACACCCAGCTCTCTTCGAGGGCGCGCCTGACCTCAGCACCGGTCTCTCCGACAAGCCGCCGAAACACGGTTTCGGCCGCAACCATCCCGGATTTCATTGCCGTGTGATTGCCTTTGATCTTGGGCACATTGACGAAGCCGGCAGCGCAGCCGACCAACGCGCCGCCTGGAAAGTCGAGCCGCGGGATCGATTGCAAGCCGCCCTCGTTGAGCGCCCGCGCCCCGTAAGCGATACGCCGGCCGTCCTCGAAGAAGGGACGGATCGCCGGATGGGTCTTGAAGCGCTGGAATTCCTCGAAGGGGCTGAGAAACGGGTTTCGGTAATCGAGCCCGATCACAAAACCGACTGCAACCTGCCGATCCTCGAGGTGGTAGAGGAACGAGCCGCCATAGGTCGCCGTATCGAGCGGCCAGCCGACCGTGTGCAACACCAGGCCCGGCTGGTGCCGGGCGGGCGCCACCTCCCACAACTCCTTGATGCCGAGCGCATAGGTTTGCGGATCGATGCCGGCACGCAGACGAAACCGCTCGACGAGAGTCTTGGTCAGCGACCCGCGACAACCCTCGGCGAACAGCGTCTCTTTGGCGAGCAGTTCGACGCCGGGCTGGAAGCGATCGGTCGGCCGCCCGTCTTTGCCGATGCCCATATCTCCGGTCGCCACACCCTGCACGCGCCCCGCGGCGTCGTACAACACCTCGGCCGCGGCGAACCCCGGATAGATCTCAACGCCCAGCGCCTCGGCCTGCTCGGCCAGCCAGCGGCAGAGATTCCCGAGGCTGATGATGTAGTTGCCGTGGTTCCTCATCGGCGCCGGCGTCGGCAGGCGTAGCGCTCGCCCCGCAGTCAAGAAAAAAAAGCGATCCTCGGTCGCCGGGGTGATGAGAGGCGCCCCCTGCTCACGCCATTGGGGGATCAGCTCGTCGAGCGCGCGCGGCTCGAACACTGCGCCCGAGAGGATGTGGGCGCCGACCTCGGACCCTTTTTCGACGACGCAAACGGCGAGTTCGCGTTCGGCCGCGGCGGCGAGCTGCTTCAGCCGGATCGCCGCCGACAGGCCGGAGGGCCCAGCTCCGACGACGACCACGTCGTATTCCATCCGCTCGCGCTCGACCCGCTCCTCGCTCACTTCTCTTCCCCTGGCATTCGCGAAACGACTATATCGGATCACGTCGAAAACGGGAGTGCGCCGCTCCGCCGCGGTGGTAGCATCATCGCGATGTTGTTTGGCGCCAACCCACTGAGCCGTCGCCAGCGCGAGGCAGCGATCTCGCTGTTGCGCTGGTATGTCGAGATCGGGGCGGACGAGGCGATCGTCGCCGAGCCGGCGAATCGCTTTGCGCCGCCGCAGGCTGTTCACCAGGCAGAGTCCTCGCCGATCGCTCCCCCGGCGCGTCCGGCGGCAACCCGTGCGATCGCGGCATCGCCGCCCAAATCCTTGGCCGAGTCGCCGGCCGAGGCCGCGCAGTCGGCCCGTCGGCTTGCTGCAAACGCGGAAACAGTGGCGGCGCTCGAGGCATTGATTGCAGCCTTCGAGGGCTGCGCCTTGAAGCGTACTGCGACCAACACGGTCTTTGCTGACGGCAACCCGGCCGCGCCCGTCATGATTATCGGCGAGGCTCCCGGCGCCGACGAGGACCGGATCGGCCGCCCGTTTGTCGGCCGCGCCGGCCAGTTGCTCGACCGCATGCTGGCGGCGATCGGATTGGACCGCCAGGGCGTGACGATTACCAACGTCGTTTACTGGCGGCCGCCCGGCAACCGGACGCCGACCACGGCCGAGATCGCCTCTTGCCTCCCCTTTGTGCTGCGCCATGTGGCGCTGGTGGGCCCCAAGATCCTCGTCCTGTGCGGCGGCACCGCCGCCGGCGCATTGCTGCCGCAGGGCCAGGGGATCACCCGGCTTCGCGGGCGCTGGTTCGACCTCGAGATCCCGGGGCTCGTCGACCCCGTACCAACCTTGCCAATGTTCCACCCGTCCTTTCTTCTGCGTGCGCCGGAGCGCAAGCGCGAGGCCTGGCGTGACCTCTTGGCGTTGCGCGCCCGTCTCGACGAGGCGCTGCAGAGCGGAGGCGAAAAATGACCACCCACAATTCTACTGTGGTCCTTCCTGACCGGGCGCAGGCGCTTCTCGACCGGTGGTTCGGGCCGTCGGGCGACCCCGGACGCGAGCAGCAGCGCCAGATCTGGTTCAAGAGCACCGAGGAATTTGACGCCGCGCTG
>WNEZ01006521.1_pt1 | contig 12991 bp, 14 predicted proteins | sample 5400521 | NCBI WGS metagenome assembly WNEZ01 (sample SAMN13153339, study PRJNA577476) | soil metagenome | isolation source: 120 cm saprolite under Douglas fir tree site 2 hole 1 replicate 1 | place: USA:California | collected 2015-04-18 | reverse complement strand
CGCGGCACGGCGTTGCCGGCCAGTGTGTTCACCGCGTGCAGCGCCGCGGCCCCGTCACTCGAGCCCCCACCCAACCCTGCGCGCACGGGAATCCGCTTGGCGAGCTTGATCGCGACGCCGAAGTGATTGCCGGTCGCATCGAGCACCATGCGCGCAGCGCGTACCGCCAGGTTCTCGTCGCTCGGGCCGAGGTCTGGACCATTCACCTCCAGCGTCACACCGGAGTCGGTGCGCCGCACAACCAACTCATCCGCCAGCTCGAGCAGGGCGAACGCTGTTTCGATCTGATGGAAGCCCGACGTTTCCCGCGCCAGGATGCGCAGGAAGAGGTTGACCTTGGCATGCGCCGCGACGCGAACCACGGTCACGCCGCTTCTCCCTCCGTCGCGGTGCTGAGCTCGCGTAGCTTGATATGGAGGCGCGACAGCGACCACAAGCCGAGCAGCGTGATCGGCAGAAACGTCGTCAGGTGGTAGGTCAGCGCGTAGCTCACCGCCAGACTCGAGTCCACACCGTACAACCGCAGCGTCACCAGCGTGGCGGCCTCGAAGACGCCAAGAAAGCCGGGCGTTGAAGGGACCGCGACGCCGAAACCGATGATCCCTTGCAGCAGCAGCGCCGCCTCCAGCGGAATGGCAAGTCCGAAGGCGCGAAAGCAGATCGCGAAGGCGGCGGCATTCTTGATCCAGAGCACCAGCGACCAGAGCACGACCCCGGCGAACCGGCCCGGACTCTTGAGCACGGCCAGGCCCGCGAGCACGCCTTCGGCTCCCGCGATCACTCGCTCGGCGATGCGCGGCGGCAGCAGGCGGCGCGCTATGCGCGCGAACAGCGCGAGCCACGGAGCCGGCCGGTGCACGATCACGAGCGCGAGCAGCAACAGCGCGCCGAACACAAGCGCCGCCGACGTGGCGACCGCCGCTAACGAGCGCCCACCCACCAGCGCGCTCGACGGGAACGATGGCGCCGCGATCGCCACCGCCATCAGCCCCAGCATGACGAGCGCGTCGAACACCCGCTCCACGCCGATCGAGCCGAGCGCCGTGGTGAACCGCACCGGCAGCTGGCGCGACGCGACGTAGGCGCGCGCGACTTCCCCGGCGCGAGCCGGCAGCAGGTTATTGGCCATGAAGCCGATCGTCGTGGCGTGCCACAACGGCAACAACGGAAAGCGATGGCCATCCACATCGCGCAGAATCAGACGCCAGCGGATGGCGCGCACCGGAAACGTGACGGTTGCCACGACGACCGTGAGGAGCAGCAGCCACCCATTGGCGTGCTGCGCGTATGTCCAGACTTGTCGTGGGTCGATTTTGTACAGCACCCAGACCAGCAATGCCGCGCTGATGGCGAGCCCAATCAGCCAGGCTCCCCTCCAGCGGCTTTTGTTACTCGGGTTCGATGGCGAGGACAACGAGATCGCAGACTTCGTCGATGATCGCGCGGAGGCTCTCGCCGCTTGCGCGCTTGGCCGCCTCGCGCAGCTCCTGCGCGCGCTGGCGGGCACTCGCTCCCTTGTAGAGAAGCGTCTTGATATCGACTGGTTCTCCTCCGTTTCCTCCCTTGGCAGAGCCCCCTCGGATCAACTCCTCGAGCGACGCCGGTCCAACACCAGCCGCGACCATCCGTTGATAGCGCATCCACGTCCCTGCGATATCGGGTGCGGACTCTGCGCCGGTCGGCGGCCCCTGCGGCGTAAGCGCTGGTGCACGCGTTGCCCCTGATGCCCGCGCGCGATCAGCAGGAGTGGTTGGCGGAGGAACGGGTATCGGAGGCGGCGCCGGCGCGCGTCGAAGCGCGGGAGCGGGCGCGGGGGCGGGGGCGGCGGGCTCTGCACCACCCAAGCGCCGCACCGCGAGTGTCACGGCCGCGAGCGCGGCCGCCAGAGCCGTCTCGTCGCCTGTCCCAGACGACGAAAGCATTTCTCCCGCCTTGCGCAGCTCCGCGGCAAAGAGCGCCGGCTGGTTCACGGCGATGCCGCTCGTCACAGCCTCTCGCGCGGCCTGCGCGAATTCCGCGACGCGCTCGGCGACTGCGCCCCCACCCGCTGAGCCGAGTGCGCGGAACGTGCCGGCCAAGGTATGGGCGCGCAGCTCGCGCTGCGTCGCGCTGGGCGCGCGCTCCAGCGAGTCGGCCGCCTGCCGCAAATGCTCGCCATGGCTCACCAGCTCCAGACGGCCGAGCGTCGCGGGCCGGGCACTCTCGCCACCCCCACCCGGTGGCGTGCCGCGGCGCACGATCGTTCCCACGGTCTCGATAGCTACGACGTCGGGCTCGCTATCCATGAACGCCACGAGTAGTCCGGCAAACTTCCGGAACTCCGCGCTCTCCGGATCGGGGCGGCCGCGCTCGGCGACCTCCCGGGCCGCGTGCGCGACCGATGTCGCCGCCATCTGGAACAGCTCGGCGATCGTCTCACCGATGCCGGGCGGCGGGGCGGCGCTGGTTCGGCTCAGCTCCCCGATGGCCTGCTCGATGCCCTCCAGTAAATCCGGCAGCGGCGGCAGATCATTGAGCGCGGCGAGCCCTCGCAGCGGCTGCAGCGCTTTGAGAACGTGCTGCAGCGGATCGTGCGCCATCGGGTTGGTGCGCAGGGCCCGTCCTGCGCGATCGAGCGCGCTCGCAATCGCCGCGCCCTCACGCGCGACGAATGCGCGCGCGCCCGCGTCGAGCCCCATCGCCTCCGCCGCCCGGACCTGGGCCGAGGGACGCCCGCCGAGCTGCTCGAGCTGGCTCGCCAACGCCTCGGCCTTGGCCGTATCCGCATCCGTCCAGCTCGCGGCTTTGCGGACGAAGATCTTGAGATCATCGACTGCGCGAATGGCGATCTGCTTTGTCGCCGCGTCCCATGGCCGCCGGCCCTCGCGCACGCCGCGCGCGAGCGCCTCGAGTCCCATCGCCGCGCGCGCGATCGCCTGCTGGCTCGCCATCAGGGCGCTGCCGCGCAGCGCGCGCGCCAGGCGCACCAGCTCCTCGGCCGCCGGCGGCGCCAGGGGCTGGAGCAGGGCATCGAGCCGGTCGAGATACTCCCCCGCCTCGAGGGCGAAGAAGTCCGACATGCCGAGCGGCTGCGGGGGGGGGGCGCCGGGCTGGGTCATGGTTGGAACAACATAAGTAGATTAGGCGCTCGGTGGCCATGGTGCTGGATGTAAAGGACTTGCGCTATCACTTGCCCGGAAACGGGAGACCCCTGATCGACGGGATCTCGTTCTCCGTGGGAGCCGGCGAGACGCTCGTCCTGCTGGGACGCAGTGGCGCCGGGAAGACGACGACGCTGAAGCTCGTGAACCGCCTCCTCATACCGACGGGCGGTGCCGTGCTGATCGCGGGAGAACCGGCAGCAGCCGTCCCTGCGACTGCGCTGCGGCGCGGCATTGGATATGTGATTCAGGAGGTCGGACTCTTTCCCCATTTCACCGTCGCGGGCAACGTGGGACTGTTGCCCCGTCTCGAGCAGTGGCCCACGGATCGCATCGAGCGGCGCGTGAGCGAGCTGCTCACGCTGGTGGGGCTGGACCCCGATACTTTTGCAGCGCGCTCCCCTCACCAACTCTCGGGCGGTCAGCGCCAGCGCATCGGGGTGGCCCGCGCACTGGCCCTCGATCCACCGCTGCTGCTGCTCGACGAACCGTTCGGGGCCCTCGACGCCATCACGCGCCTGGAGCTGCAGCGCGAATTCCGCGCTCTCCAAGGCAGACTCGGCAAGGGGATGCTGTTCGTCACGCACGACGTGCGCGAGGGGTTGTTGCTCGGCACGCGCATCGGGCTGCTCGACGCTGGCCGGCTCGTGTTCCTCGGATCGCCGGAGGAGTTTCGCGTCAGCACGCTGTCCGAGGTCCGACAATTCATGGAAGCCGCCTGAGGCTATTCGACTTTTACGCCCGCCACGCGGGCGAAGTGTGGTTGCTCCTGGGCCAACACATCGGTCTCGTGGCGATCTCGACCGCTATTGCCGCGCTCATCGGACTGCCGCTGGGTGTCCTGGTCGCTCGCCGTCCCGCCTGGCGCCGGCCAGTGCTGGGCCTGGCGAACGTGTTCCAGACGATCCCCAGCCTGGCATTGTTTGGTCTTCTGATACCGGTGTTCGGGATCGGCGCGTGGACCGCGATCAGCGCGCTCGTCGTCTATGGGCTCCTGCCGATCGTCCGCAACACGTATGTGGGGATTACCGGCGTTGACCCGGCTGTGCGCGAAGCCGGCCGAGGGATGGGAATGACGGAGGGCGAGCTGCTACGGCTCGTCGAGCTGCCGCTCGCCGCCGGCGTCATCCTGGCGGGTGTGCGCATCGCGACTGTCGTGAGCGTCGGGATTGCGACGATTGCGGCGGCGATCGGAGCGGGCGGGCTCGGCGTCTACATCTTTCGCGGCGTCGCGACCGTGGACAACACCCTGATCCTTGCGGGCGCGATTCCCGCCGCCCTGCTCGCCCTCCTCGCTGATGCACTGCTCGGGTTTGTGGAGCGAAGGCTCGTCTGGCGGCAACGATGAAGCGCGCGTTGTTGCTGGCTCTCGTTTTGTCGGGTTGTGCGAAGCGAGACCGTATCGTCGTCGGCGCGAAAAATTTTACCGAGTCCGATCTCTTGGCGGAAATAGTGGCGCAGCAAATCGAGCGGCGTACGTCGCTGCCGGTGGAGCGGCGCCTGCATCTGGGGGGAACGTTCGTCTGTCATCGCGCGATCACGGCCGGCGACATCGACATCTACGTCGAGTACACGGGCACAGCGTTCACCGCGATCCTGAAGCAGCCGCCCATCGCAAACCCGGACAGCGTGTATCGCTTCGTCGCCGCGGTGTACGCCCGCGATTTCCAACTGCAATGGACCGCACCGCTGGGCTTCAACAATACGTTCGCGATTCTGGTGCGACGCGCCGACGCAGAACGATACGGCTTGCGCTCGATTGCCGACCTTGCCCGCGTTGCACCGCGCTGGAAGGCCGGATTCGGGTACGAATTTTTGGAACGCGCGGACGGGTTCGCGGGTCTCGCCAGGATATACGGTTTGAGATTCTCACGGCCGCCGACGGCGATGGACTTGGGGCTCACCTACCGCGCTCTGGCCGAGCATCGCGTGGACGTCATCGCCGGGAACTCGACCGACGGACAGATCGCCGCGCTCGATCTGGTTGCGTTGACCGACGATCGCGGCTACTTCCCGCCGTATCAGGCGGCTCCGGTAGTCAGAGCCGCAGTGCTCGACAAATATCCGGCCGTTCGAGCAGCGCTGGCGGCGCTGGGTGGCAAGATATCAGATGTGGAGATGCGACGGCTGAACGCGCTGGCCGATGTGGAGCACAAGGACATCGCCGAAATCGCGCGGGCGTGGTTGGCGGAGCGGGTACCCTAACGGAGGTTTCCGATGGCCGAGGCAGAGGGTGTCGTTGTCGTTCGAGGTGGGGCGCAAGGGTTTGTCCAGGAGATCAATGCCGGCCGTCATCATCTCATCGCGGATGAGCCGGTTTCCTCCGGTGGCACGGACCGTGGGCCCGGTCCTTACGATCTGCTCATGGCCGCACTCGGCTCCTGCATGTCCATGACCATCGCACTCTATGCGCGAACGAAACAGTGGCCGCTCGAGACCGTCGTTATCCGCTTGACTCACTCGCGGGTTTACGCCAAAGACTGCCTCGACTGCGTGGTCAGGGACGATACCATGCTCGATCGAATCAATACTCAGGTTCAGCTCTCGGGCGCGCTCACGGCGGAGCAACAGGGCAAGCTGATGGAGGTAGCTCACAAGTGTCCGGTGCATCGGACGCTAATGTCCGAGATCGACATTCGGGAGGTGTCGGCGCTCACTGGGTAGGCTCGGTTGCGAAGGACAACGCGACGTAGTGCGTCGTGCGTTCGTGGCCGACAGTCAGCGCGCGAACGCGCTCCTGGACCTCGCGGTCCGCGTGGGTCGTCCGCTCGTGTTGACGGAGGTGCTCCGCCCACGACTCCACGAGCCAGCATTCCACACAGCGCTGCGGGTTCGCGGAGTCGACGAACAGCTCCCAAAATACCGCGCCGTCACGCCGGCGCATCGGCCGAAGCAGACGCCGCGCGGCGGAGGCAAACGCGGCCCGCTGAGCCGGTTCGATCGTATACTCCACCATGACGAGCACCGGGCCCGCTTCGTCGGCGAGCTCTTCAGCGACGACCGGATCCGGCCAGTTGCGCGAGGGCTCGAGATCGAGGGCCTCGCCCGCGGCCAGACGAAATCGGGGGATGAGACCAAGTCCGAGCAGCATGCAGCCTGCCGCCGCTGTGAGCGCCCACGCGACCCCCACGCGGTTCGCCACCAGGCCCCAAAGTACGGCACCGACGGCGAGTGAACCGAATAACGTCAGCGTCGATATCGCGAGCGCGCGGCCGCGTACCCAGCCGGCGGCTCCGCGTTGGGCCGCGAGCAGCAAGCTCGAGACTGTGGTGAGCCAGCCAATGCCCGCGATGACCATCGCTGCGGCCAGAACGCCGAAATTGCTGACCCACGCCAGCGCGGCACATCCGAGTGCGAAGACGGCGGTGGCGACCGCCGTGATCGCGTCCGTTGACCAGCGTTTGCGCCAGCCGGGCAATAGCGCCGCGCCGATCAGGCCACCGAGGCCCAGGCTGCCTACGAGCACGCCGTAGGAGACCGCGCCCCGGCCCAGCGATGTCTTCACGACGACCGGAAGCAGGGCCCAGAGCGCGCTCGCGAACCCCACGAAAGCCGGCGTGCGGACGATGACACTTCGGAGGGCGGGCGCATGCCGCACATACCGGACACCGGCGCGCATCGCCGACGCCAGGCGCTCCGCCGGCAGCACGGCCAGGCTCGGTTCCCGCCGCCAGCGCAAGAGGACTATGAAAACGCCCACCACCGACACGGCATTGATGAAGAAAACCGGCCCCGGTCCGCCGGCGACGATGATCACGCCCGCGAGGGCCGGTCCGATCGCGCGCGCGATGTTGATCGCAACGCTGCCGAGTCCGACGGCCGCGGGCAATTCCTCGCGCGGAACGGTCTCGGGAATGATGGCCTGCCAGGCGGGTAAATCGACGGCGCTGCCGGTGCCGATGGCGAGAGTGATCAGGAGCAGCATCCACGGCTGGACGACGCCGGTGATTGTGAGGACGCCCAGCAACGCGGTCGTCAGGAACCACCACACCTGCGCGATGAGCAGGATCCGTCGCCGGTCGAAGATGTCCGCGAGGGCACCGGCGGGGAGCGCGAGCAGGAACAGCGGGAGCGTAGTGGCGGCCTGGACCAGCGAGACCATCAGCGGCGACGGCGCAAGCAGCGTCATCAGCCACGCGGCCGCCGAGTCGTGCATCCAGGTGCCGATGTTGGAGGCGACGTCGGCGATCCAGAGACCGCGGAACAGTGGCCGGCGGAGTGGGCTCCAGGCGGAGGGCGCGGTCATGAACACGAATCTACGCCGGTCCGGGTGCACCCAAACGCCCGGCGGGTTGACTCAGGTATAGGTCGCGATCGCCTCCCGCAGGCTGCTCACCGCCCGGTTGCCGTGATAGCGCTCGCCATTGATGAAAATCGACGGCGTTCCCTCGACGCCGTTCGCCTCGCCGCTCTGAACGTCGCGTTCCACACGGCCGGCAAATTGGTGCGTGGCGATGGCCTTCCGGTAGGCACGCGCGTCAACACCGGCTGCCGTGGCATACCGCTCGAGACTGCCGGGCTCGAGGTCATACTGGTTGGCGAATAGGGCGTCGTGCATGACCCAAAAGGGGTCCGCGCCCGCGAGCGCGAAGACTGCCTCCGCCGCCTCCGCAGCCATCTCCGCGTGCGGATGAATCTCGCGCAGCGGGAAGTAGCGAAACACATACCGGAAGGAATCGCCGTTCCGGTCTCGAAGCTGCGCGATGACGAGCTCCAGCGCGCGCGTGTATGGACATTCGTAGTCGCCGTAGACGAGTAGCGTCACCGGAGCACTCTCAGGACCGCGCACATGGTCCTCATTGTCGACGTTCAAGGTCGGGCTCGCCGCTTTCATGGCGCGACCGCGCTCGGCGGTGGCAGCTCCGCAACGAACCTCCGCAGCTCCTCCATTGATCCGGCCCAGGCGCCCAAGGCCTGGACGTAATGCGCGATTTGCCACACTTGCTCAGGCGTCAGCGAACCAGAGGACTCGGGCATCGGCGTGCCATTGATTCCCGCCATGATCCGCAGATAGATGTCACGTGTGTTGCGCGCCCATTTTGCGCGGCCCAGCGTGAGGTTGGCCGGCGTGATGGCGAAACCCCAATCGTCCACCATTCCCTTGACGGCCGACGGCCCGTTGCCGGTGCCGTCGCCGTGACACTTCGAGCAATTCGCCTGGAACAGCTCCCGTCCTTGTGTGACCGACTCCCGCGTGGGCGCCGGCTCGTCGGTGACGGCGATCGGTGTCCCCGGCCCCTCGGTTTTCCAGCGTGGCGACAACGTTTGCAGATACGCGATCACGTCCCGCCGCTCGCGCGTGCTCAATGCGGCGAAGGGAGGCATGCGCGTGCCGTACAGACCGTTCTGGATCACCCGGTCGAGGTCGGCGGTCGTGGGCAGAAAGCCGTAAGGCGTCGAGCTGAATTTGAAGACGCCTTGTCGGAAGTCACGCGGCTTCGGCTGTGACCAGCGCGCCACTTCGCCAGCGCCGTCGGCGCGCGCACCGTGGCACTGGACGCAGTAGCGTTCGTACACCTGACGGCCGCGCCCCGCGTCGGCTGCTTGTGCCGGCAGTTGCGCCGCACGGATCGTGAGTGCGCCGACCAAGAGGGCAGCAACCGCCGCCGCGCGTCGTCTGGTTGACATGCGCTCCCCCTTCAGAAGAGCAGGTGGCTCCCGAGCCACAGGGAGTTGAGCGTCGCGTCCGCGCCGCCCGGTCCGACCGACTTGATCTTTTGCCGCCAGTACGTGAGCTCCAGCACCCACGCGAAGCGGGAAGTCAGCTCGAGCGCACGGCGCACGCCGACGAGCTGGAAGTCCTGGTCGCCGAAGTCGTCGGGGCGCCCCGCGATGGCTTGGCGCTGGTTACGAATGACCTGGAGGCGGCCGTAGAACACCAGGGGGAGCGTGGGCACGTATTCAAGCTGCAGCATGCCGGCGTCGAACGTGGGGTCCTGGGTCGCCGTCGGAACCAGTGCCCGATCGTCCCGCCCCGTCATGGCCATCACCGTGACTCGGAGCGGGAGCACATCCGACCCCAGTCCGAACTCCACGTCGCCGCCGAGCCGCCGCTGTGCCTTCAGATCCGAGCTGTCGGCGCCGGCCGGCCAGGTCACGTATGCACCGAAGACTCCGGCCCGCACGCTGCGGAGGAATCCGCTCGCGAACTCGTGGCGGTGGGTCACCCGGCCAAAGACGCCGGGGGAGCAAAACGAGCAATGCGCGGCCGGCGCTCCGCCCGCGGTGAACACGTTCACCGAGTAGCGATTCCGGCTCCCGCGATCGTGCCCCATGACCTCAATGCCGGGCTGCGGAAACAGCATGGTGAAGCGCGATACGGTCCCCGGCACCGCGTACGCGTATAACACGGCGAATCGCGAGTTACTCATGTTGTATTCGCGCCCACCGTTGATTGGCAAATCGAATTCGTTGGATCCTACTTTGATGTTGACCCAATCGGTGCCGAACGCTTGGTTATATCGGATCCAGCCGGCATCAGTAAAGGTGAACCCGTCCTCGTAGACGCTCGGAAGGAAGCGGAACGAGACTCTGTCGCTGACGGAGCCCATCCCTCCGAAGACCAGCGCACCGTCGCGGATGCGGCCGCGACGCTGCACCGTCTGCCCGCCGACCCGCTCGAGGTCGTACTCGTAGTTCTTCCACAGCCAAGCAAAGACGGGCCAATAGCCCGGCTCATTCGCCCGCAGATCGTCGGTGCCGTTCTTCATTCGGTACCCGTTGTCCTTGAAGGCCTGCCCGTAGGGGTTGAGCGCCGGCACCGCGAGGTGGCAGGCCGAGTCGCCAGGTTGCCGATAGCGCCGATAACACCGCCGGCTAACGCGACGGCGGTGAACGTTGGCGACCACAGCGCCTCCAGGCCGAGGAGCGGATCGAGCGAGTACGGGCCCGGGCCGGTCAGGGCGAGGACGACACCGACTGCCGCGTAGAGCAGCGGGAGCTCGATGCCGTTGTTCGACGCGAAGAATCCCTTCCCCCGGTGTACCGTCACCACCGCAACGATCATGACGGAGAGCAGCAATGCCGGACCGACCGGGCCGAGGAGACCGAGCGCCATAAGGAGACCGGCAATGATCTCCGCCGACCCGGCGAGCGCGGCGAACAGGCGACCTGGACGGAAGCCGAGCTGTTCGAAGAACCCGCCAGTTCGGGCGAGTCCGTAGCCGCCGAACCAGCCCAGGAGTTTCTGCGCGCCGTGGGCGCTGATGCTGAGTCCAAAGACGAGGCGCGCGATGAGCAGTCCGATCGAGGCGTATGTCACATTCCCTCCCATGTCTAGATGCTGAGTTGTCTAAGCCAACGCGGCTACCGGTTCTCCGCGCAACGCGGTCGCGACTCGGCCGCCGAGTAGTTCGATCGCGTGCATGAGCTTGGCGTGTGGCAGGGAAGAGGCGTTCATCTGGAACGTGATGCGAGAAATGCCGCCCAGCGCCTCGCTGTGCCGCAGGATTTTCTCGACCACCTCATCGGGACTGCCGATCAGTAGCGCGCCATAGGGCCCGAGCTGCGCGTCGAATCCCGCGCGCGTGACGGGAGGCCAACCGCGCTCCTTCGCAACACTCGCGACTGCGCGCGCGTAGCCGGGGAAGAAGGCGTCGGCGGCCTCTTGGGACGTGCGGGCGACGTAGCCGAGTGAGTGGACGCCGACCTTGAGCCGATCGGCCGAGTGACCTGCCTGACGGCCGGCCTCCCGATAGAGATCGATGAGCGGCCGGAAGCGCCGCGTCTCCCCGCCGATGATGGCGACCATCAACGGAAGTCCCAGCGTGCCCGCGCGGATGAACGATTCCGGAGTGCCGCCCACACCCAGCCAGATCGGCAACGGATTCTGCACCGGTCGCGGATAGATGCCCTGACCTGTCAGCGACGGCCGATATCTACCGGCCCAGTGCACGTGCTCGTTGTCACGGATCTTGAGCAACAGATCGAGCTTTTCGGCAAACAGGGAGTCGTAATCCTCGAGGCGCAGGCCGAATAGTGGAAACGACTCGATGAAGGACCCGCGGCCAACGACCATCTCTGCTCGTCCCTGCGACAGCAGGTCGAGCGTGGCGAAGTTTTGAAACACCCGGACCGGATCGGCCGAGCTCAGGACGGTGACGGCACTCGTGAGCCGGATGCGCTGCGTTCGTGCCGCCGCGGCTCCGAGAATCACGGCGGGAGCGGAGTCGAGGTATTCCCTGCGGTGATGTTCGCCGATTCCAAAGACATCCAACCCAACCTGATCGGCATGTTCGATCTGTTCGACCAAGTTGCGCAGACGGTCCGACGCGCTGACGGCGAGGCTCGAGTCGTCGTAGGCGGCGGCGAAGCTATCGATGCCGATTTCCATACTTGCCGCATGATGGCTACGTCGTTATGGATTATCTATGCCTACGAAGCCGAAAAACATTACCGCGCGTCCAGCCGCACCGGACATGCCAGTGGACGTCATTGGGGAAGTCATCGAAGCAGTTCACCTGCGCACGGTCATCTTCGGGAAGATCGATTTCGGGGCGCCGTGGCGGCTGCGGATTCCCGAACGCGAGTACTTGAGCTTCTACGTGGTCGCGCGCGGCAGCGCCTGGCTCGAGCTGCAGGGCGTACGCCCGCGTTCGCGCACGCCGGCCGAGATCGCGCTCTCCACTGGTGACGCTGTGATCCTGCCACTCGGCTCCGCACACGAGCTGCGTGACGTCGTCCGCAGTGATGTGGCCCCCTTGAGCTTCGACTTCGACGCCTGTCCGCGCGAGCCGCACGCGGCGCGGGCGGGTGGCGACGGACCCGTGACCTCCATCATCATCGGACATTTCGCGCTGGGAAGTGCGCCGCGCAACGCACTGCTCGCGTCGCTGCCGGCGGCCATCCATCTGCCCGCAGGTGCCGTGTCAGCCAGCCCGCAGCTCGCCGGCCTCGTGCCGCTCATTCTCAGCGAGAGTGGATCGCCCGGTGCCGGGAGCTCTATCGTGCTCGCGCGTCTGGCCGACTTGCTGTTCGTGCATGCGCTGCGCTTCTGGAGCTCGACGGTGGACGCATCGGCATGCGGGCTGGGCGCAGTCGCCGATCCAGCGATTGGCGGTGCGCTGCGCCTGATCCATGCGCGTCCCGCCGAGCCGTGGACCGTGGAGCGGCTGGCGACGTCGGTCGCGATGTCGCGCTCTGCGTTCGCGGCGCGATTCACGGAGCTGGTGGGCGAGCCACCGTTGCAGTACCTCGCGCACTGGCGCATGACGATGGCTGCTCAGCGCCTGCGCGAAGACCACGCGGTGATCGCCGACGTGGCGCAGGCGGTCGGCTACGCCAATCCCGTCGCTTTCAGCAAGGCATTCGCGCGGACGCAAGGCGTGGGTCCGGGCACGTTTCGCCGCCGGGAGCAGCTCGCGCGCCGCGCGCCGCGATAAGACATCGACACATGCTCCAGCAATCGCCCATGTACGCCTACATACCAGCGAAGGACGTTGCCCGAGCGCGGCGATTCTACGAAGGGACGCTCGGCTTCAAACCGGCGCGCGAGATCGCGGGCGGCGTCATGTACGAGTTCGGCGGGGGCACCGGGTGCTTCCTCTATCCAACGCCCAATGCCGGCACATCCCAAGCGAGTCAAGCATTCTGGCAGGTTGACGATCTCGAGCGCGAGGTCGCCGACCTGAAGGCTCGGGGCGTGCGGTTCGAGGAATACGATATGCCGGGGCTAAAGACGAAGGACGGCATCGCGACCACTCGGGCCAACAAGGCCGCGTGGTTCAAGGACAGCGAGGGCAATATCCTGGCGCTGGTGCAAAGCTCCGCCTAAGCGTGACGTTCGCGCTCGCATTCCTGCGCCATCGGGTTAGACTCAAGAGCGCATGGCTGACAAGAATCGCGAAGCAGAA
>WNEZ01003834.1_pt1 | contig 12993 bp, 11 predicted proteins | sample 5400521 | NCBI WGS metagenome assembly WNEZ01 (sample SAMN13153339, study PRJNA577476) | soil metagenome | isolation source: 120 cm saprolite under Douglas fir tree site 2 hole 1 replicate 1 | place: USA:California | collected 2015-04-18 | reverse complement strand
GTGCGCACGTAGTCCTGCCGGAGCACTTCGAGCAGCATGCCGCGCGTCAGGCGCATCAGCGCGGCTCCGGTGGCGATACCGAGGATCAGGGCCGGCAAGAGCAGCTGCGTCACGTGACCGAACGGATCTCGTGAAAACTCGACGAAGCCGGTCACCGGCCGCCAGCCCCACCAGATCGCGGGCAGCACGATGAGGAGCGTCGCGAGCCAGAAGGCGGGCACCGACAGCCCGAGGATCGCGAGGCTCCGCGCGAGGTAGTCCCTGATGGTGTCCTGGCGGGCGGCCGAGATGACGCCGACCGGCACGGCGATCAAGAGTGCGAAGAAGAGGCCGAACATGGCGAGCTCGAACGTGACCGGGAGCCGCTGGCCGATCTCCTCCAGCACGGGTCGCTTCGTCCACAGCGATTCGCCGAGATCGCCGCGCGCGACCCGGCCCAGCCACTCCAGGTACTGCACCGGCAGGGGCCGGTCGAGGCCGAGCTTGGCCCTCAGCTCATCCAGGTCCTTGGCGTAAGCCTTCTCGGCCAGCATGAGCACGACGACGTCGCCCGGGATCAGGCGCGGGAGCGTGAAAACGATCAGCGACGCGATCAGGAGAGACGGGATCGCGATCAGGAGCCGCTTGACGAGATACCGCCTCAGCACGGGCGGCTGACGACTCGCCTAGCGATCGAGCCAGGCGGCCATGAGCCGGCCGCCGTAGTCGTAGCCCATGTTCGGGCCGTAGTTCTTGAGCGCACCTTCCCAAACCCCGACATAGATGGGCGATGGCATCTGCACGTAGTACTGCTGCTTGGCCAGGTGACGCTGGATGTCGTAGATGATCTCGCGACGCTTGGTGAGATCGAGCGTTCGCCGCTGGCGGACGAGCAGATCGGCCACCACCGGATCGTTGATGTGGCTCTGGTTCTTCAGCTCCTCCGGGTAGTACTGGCCGAACAAGAAGTTGTCGGGCTCGAGGAATCCCGTTTGCGGGCCGAAGGTCATCGACTCGAACTTGCCGTAGAAGCAGGTCGCGATGTAGGCGCCGTACTCCTTCTGGTCGATCTTGACGTCGATGCCGACGTTTTTGAGATCCTTCTGCACGAGCTGCATGATGTCGACCAGCACTGGCGAGCCGTAGGTCGTGAAGCACATCGTGCCGGGGAACCCGTTCGGATAGCCGGCGGCGGCCAGCAGCCGCTTGGCCTCGGCCGGATCGTGCTTGTAGTACTTCGCCCCCTCGCCGAGCTTGTCGAGCGGGACCGACCACTCCTTGAGCGCGGCCGGCACCGGCGGATTGATCGCGCCCACGCCCTCGTACGCGGATTCGATGATGGCCTTGCGGTCGATGGCCATCGACATGGCGTGGCGGACTCGCACATCGCTGAACGGCTTCTGGTCCGTGCGCATCGAGATGTGGTTCATCACCGGCGCCGGGAACTCGACCGTCTTGAGGTTCGGCCGCCTCTGGGCCAGCGTGTCCTTGACCTGCACCCAGTCGACCCGGTCGATCGTGCCCGGGAATGCCCAGCCGAGATCGTACTTGCCGCTGAGGAACGCCGCCATGCGCGACGCGTTGTCCTCGTCCACCGTCGCCTCGACGCGGTCGATGTATGGGAGCCCTTGAATGAAGTAATTCGGATTGCGCACGTAGGTGAGCCCGACGTTCGGGCGGTACGAGTCGAGCATCCAGGGGCCGGTGCCGACGACCGATTCCCACTTCTTGAGATCGCCGTGCTTCTCGACGACTTCCTTGGCGACGATGGCGACCGCGTGCGGGTTCGCGAGCATGTCGAGGAACCAGACGAACGGTTCCTTCAACGTGAACTTCACGGTGTACTTGTCGGGCGCCTCGACCTTGTCGACCGATTTGAGCATGTACGCGTTGGCGTTGCCCTTCACGGTCAGGAAGTGGTTCACGCTGAACACGATATCGTCGGCCGTGAGCTCGCGCCCGTTCACCGGCGGCTTGGCCTGCCAGCGCACGCCTTTGCGCAGCTTGAAGACGTACGTCGTTTCGTTCGGCTGGGTCCACGACTCGGCCAGATCGCCCTCGATCGGAAACGCCCCGGGAACCACGCTCGGCCCCGCCTTGTGCCGGAGCAGCCGGCTGTGCGTGAAGCTGAGCGCGATGTGCGTCTTGTAGGAGATCGTCTGGAACGGGTCGAAGTGCGGCGGATCCCAGGTCCGGATCGCCAGGGTGCCGCCGCGCTTGGGCGTCTGGGCGCGCGCGACGACCGGAGCCATCGCCGCGCCGGCCAGCGCGGCGCCGCCCAGCTTGAGCAGGTGCCGTCGGCTGAGACTCATGGAGTCCTCCTCGATCTCACGCGCCGGCGATGACCGCGAGCGCCTGGTCGAAAATCTCGATGGTTTCGTCGACGTCCTTCTCGGTGTGGGCGAGCGACACGTAGATCTTGTTCACGGCCTTGACGACGTGGCGCCGGACCAGTTCCTGGTTGAACCGCTTGATCCGGTCGCGGTCGGCGGTCAGGGTCGCGCGATAGTCGACGACCTCGCGGTCGGTGAAGAAGATGTCGAAGACCGGCGGCTCGCCGCTGACCTGCGCGGCCAGGCCGTGCTTGCGCGCGGCCGCGGCCAGCCCCTCGCGGAGCCGCGTGCCGGTGCGGAAGAGTCGCTCGTACATGCCGGGCTTCCTGAGCTCGGCGAGTGTCGCGAGACCCGCCGCGCACGCGATGGCGTTGCCGTTGAAGGTCCCGGCCTGCCAGACGTAGTCCGGAGTACCTTCGAGCGCCGCGTCGAAGTGCCGCATGATCTCCTTCGGCCCGGCGATGCACGCGAGAGGAAACCCGCCGGCCACGACCTTGCCGTACGCGGCGAGGTCGGGCACGACGCCGTAATATTGCTGGGCGCCGCCGTAGGCAAAGCGGAAGCCGGTGACGATCTCGTCGAAGATGAGCGGCACGCCGTAGCGGCGCGTCGCGGCGCGCAGCCCCGCCAGGAACCCCGGCGCCGGCACGATCGTCCGCTGGTAGGGCTCGATCAGCACCGCGGCCAGCTCGCCGTGGTGCGCGGCGATCAGCGCCTCGGCTGTCGCCAGGTCGTTGTATGGCGCGATCAACACCTCGGCCTCGATCGCGTGCGGGACGCCGGCCGAGTCGGTCATCGGCGCCGGGAACGCCTTCGGCGAGCGCGGCACGACGCTCATCAGCGCGTAGTCGTGCGTGCCGTGGAAGCCGCCCTCGAACTTCATGATCTTGTCGCGCTTGCGGAACGCGCGCGCGACGCGGAGCGCGAAGAACGTCGCCTCCGAGCCGCTCGACGTGTAGCGCACTTGCTCGGCACACGGGACGGCCTTGACGATCTCCTCGGCGAGCTCGATCGCCGGCTCGTTCAGGAGGAAGTACGACGTGCCGCGGGCCATCTGGCGCTCGACCGCCTCGACGACGGCGGGATGCGCGTGGCCGAGCAGCATGGGGCCGGAGCCGAGGAGGTAGTCGAGGTAGCGCCGTCCGCTCATGTCCCAGAGATAGGCACCCCGGCCTTCCTTGACGACGAACTCGAGCCCGGGTCCGCTCCGATGACTGCCCAGGACGCCTCCGGGAAGGACCTGCTCGGCGCGGCGCAGAAGATCTTCTTGATCGCTCATCGGTGAGCCTCCGTCAAAACTGTTCGGTGATCATACGCGAGAACCCTCACCGGTCAAGAGGACTCCGGCTCCGGCAAAGCCACCGCGCTTGAGCAGCGCCAGCGCGCGGTTGGCGTCTTCCAGCGGGTACGTCGTCGTCGCCGTCCGGATCGGGATCCGGCCCGCCTCCGCCAGGAGCTCCTCGCCGTCGGCCCGCGTGTTGGCGGTGACGCTCCGGACGTTCTTCTCGTAGAAGAGGTCGCGCTCGTAGTCGAGCGGCGGCACCGGCGTCATGTAGATGCCGGCCAGCGCCAAGGTGCCGCCCCGCCCGAGGTTTCGCAGCGCGACCGGCACCAGCTCGCCGGCCGGCGCGAAGAGGATCATCCCGTGCATTTTCGCGGGCATCGCATCGCCGATGCCGCCGACCCACGTCGCGCCCAGCCGGCGCGCGAGCGCACGGTGGGACTCCTCGCGCGTGCACACGAAGACGTCGCAGCCGCGGGCACGCGCGACCTGGAGCGTCACGTGCGCCGAGGCTCCGAATCCATAGATGCCGAGGCGTCCGCCAGGCTCCACCTCGCTCCGTTTGAGCGCCCGGTAGCCGATGATGCCGGCACAGAGGAGCGGCGCCGCCTCGGCATCGCTGAAGACGGACGGGATCGCGTAGGCGAAGGCCTCGGATACCACCGCGTAGTCGGCGAATCCGCCGTCGGCGTGATACCCGGTGAACTCCGCGCTCTCGCAGAGGTTCTCGCGTCCGCCCCGGCATGCCTCGCACGTGCCGCACGTCCGGCGGAGCCAGGCAATCCCCACGCGATCGCCGGCCTGGAAGCGCCGCGCGCTCGAACCCGCGCGCTCGACGCGGCCGACGATTTGATGTCCCGGCACGAGAGCCGGCCGGACGAGCGGCAGCTCGCCCTCAACGATGTGCAGGTCGGTGCGACAGACGCCGCACGCGCTCACGCGGACCAGGATCTCGCCCGGCCCCGGTGCCGGAGTGGGACGAGCTTCGAGACGAAGCGGGGCGGTCTCGATCGGCGCCGCAGCGGAGAGTACGAGCGCCCGCATCCTACCTGGAGGGCCGAGGAGGCCCGCCGGATCCCTCCGGGCTCACTCCCCGCCCGCCCTCGCCACGAGCTTCTTCGCGCGCGCGAGGTGCGGGGCGTCCACCATCTGGCCCTTGAACGTGAACGCATAGACGCCGCGCCTGGCGTGCTCCTCGAACAGCGCGACGAGCTGGCGTGCCTCGTCCACGGCCTCCTTCGCCGGCGTGAAGACTTCGTTGATCACGGGGATCTGGGAGGGATGGATCGAGATCTTGCCGGTGAAACCCATCGCGATCCCTTCTTCGCACTCGCGCCGGAGGCCGTCGAGGTCCGCGATGTCGGTGAAGACCGTGTCGATCGCCTCGACCCCGGTGGCGGCGGCGACCACGGCGCACATGACGCGCGCGTACCGCGGGATGTCGAGGTAGCGGCCTTCGGCGTCACGAACCCGGCCGAGCCCCATCGCCGCGCCGAGGTCCTCGACCCCCCAGGAGATCGCGACGGTCCGCGGCGTCGCCGTGGCGATCTCGCGGATGCTCAGCAATCCGTCCGGCGTCTCCGTCGCGATCAAGGTGAGCCGGGTGGTCCCGTTCGGGATCCCGTGGCCTTGCTCGAGCCGGTCGAGGATTCTGACGATCGCGCGGATGTCGGCGGCGCTTCCGGGCTTCGGCACCACGTAACCGTCGGGGCGCGCCGCGATCGTCTCTTCGAGGTCCGCCTGCCCGAGCCCGGTGGCGATCGGATTCATCCTCACCCAGCGCTCGCGCCCGCCGAAATCTCGACCGAGCCACTCGCGGACCACCCCGCGGGTCGCCGCCTTGCGGTCCGGCGCCACCGCGTCCTCCAGGTCGAGGATCAGGCCATCCGCCGGAAGCGTCAGGGCCTTGGCGAGCATGCGGTCGTTGCCGCCCGGCACGAAGTGGAGCGAGCGGCGCCGACGCCCCACGGTCAGGCGCCCTTCTTGCGCATCATCGCGTTGCGTCGCGCCACCATCACGACCTCGCCGTTCTGGTTGAGCGCCCTGTGCACGAACGTCACAATGCCCCACTGCGGACGCGAGCGCGACTCGCGCTTGTCCACGACCTCGGTCTCGGAGTAGATCGTGTCGCCGTGGAAGACGGGCTTCGGGAACTCGACCTTCTCGAACCCGAGATTCCCCACGGTCGTGCCGAGCGTCGTCTCGCCGACCGAGAGCCCGACGGCGACGCCGAGCGTGAAGAGGCTGTTCACCAGCGGCTTGCCGAACTCGGCCTTCGCCGCCGCGTGAAAATCGACGTGGAGGGACTGGGGGTTCATCGTGAGGCAGGAAAACCACACATTGTCCGCCTCGGTGACCGTGCGTCCGGGCTGGTGCCGGAATGTCTGTCCGATCTCGAGCTCTTCGAAGTACTTTCCCGCCACGGGAGACCTCCGGATGTCGTTCGGGTTCCGCGCTTGACAGCGGTCGTGCCAGATTCTATCAATGATGCGCCATGGAAAACTCTTACGACATCGCGATCATCGGCGGCGGCATCCTCGGCCTCGCCACCGCGCGGGCCCTGGGCGAGCGCGCGCCGAGAGCACGCCTCGTCATCCTCGAGAAGGAAGCCCGGCTCGCCACGCACCAGACCGGCAACAACTCGGGTGTCATCCACTCCGGCATCTACTACAAGCCGGGCTCCCACAAGGCGAAGCTCTGCGTCGAGGGCAAGGGGTTGATGCTCGACTTCTGCCAGAAGCACGGGATCCGCGTCGATCACGTGGGCAAGGTGATCGTCGCGACCGAGCAGGCCGAGCTGCCGCGCCTGCAGACGCTCTACGAGCGCGGGATCGCCAACGGCGTGCCGGTCGAGATGATCGAGCCGGCGCAGCTCCGGGAGATCGAGCCTCACGCCAGCGCCCTCCGCGCGATCCGGTCTCCCTCGACCGCGATCGTCGACTACAAAGAGGTGTGCGCGGCGATGACGCGCGAGCTGACCGCCCGCGGCGTCGCGATCGAGACGGGCGCCCAGGTGACGTCGATCAGGCGCAGCGCCGGTGCGATCGACCTGGTCACGCCGCGCGCCGTCGTGCGGACGATGCGCATCGTGAACTGCGCCGGGCTCTACTCGGACATGGTGGCGCGGATGGCCGGCGCGAAGGTCGACGTGCGGATCATCCCGTTCCGCGGCGAGTACTACATGATCCGCCCGGAGCGTCAGGACATCGTCCGGGGCCTGATCTACCCGGTGCCGGATCCCGAGTTTCCGTTCCTGGGTGTCCACCTCACGCGCACCGTGCACGGCGAGGTGGAGGCCGGCCCGAACGCGGTGCTCGCGTTCGCGCGCGAGGGCTACCGCTTCGGGCGCGTGAGCCCGAGCGAGCTGGCGGGCACGCTCACCTATCCCGGCTTCTGGCAGATGGCTCGGAAGTACTGGCGCACCGGAAGCTACGAGATGTACCGCTCGCTCAGCAAGAACGCCTTCGTGCACGCGCTCCAGCGGCTCGTTCCAGCGCTGCGTCCCGAGGACGTCACGCGCGGCGGCGCCGGCGTCCGTGCCCAGGCCGTAAGCCGCGATGGCTCACTCGTCGACGACTTTCGCATCGTCGCCGAGGCGGACGCGATTCACGTGCTCAACGCGCCGTCTCCGGGTGCCACGGCCTCGCTGGCGATCGGGCGTCACATCGCCGGCCTCGCCGCCGAGACGTTCGGAATGAAGTAACCCCGCGGAGCGATCCTCTGTTCGCGCGCGGGCTTCGCCCGCGCAATCCTTCCTGGGGGAGGCATCGGAGAGGGCCGCCGAGGCCCCCTCCGAAGTTAATCCCGCGCGAGCGCCACGCAGATCACCCCCGCGAGCACGACCGAAGCACCGGCGAGCCGCGGGGCCAGTCGCCCCTCTCCGAGCCACAGGCTCCCGAGGAACGCCGAGAACAGGATGGAGAGCTCGCGCGACGCCACCACGTAGCTGACCTTCGAGAGGCGGAAGGCGAAGAGCACGAGCAGATAGCTGGTCAGGTTCATCGCGGAGGCGACGAGGATCGTCCGCCAGCGCAGGCGCCACTCGTGGACGAGCGCGCGCCGATCTGCGAGGACGACCGGGCAGAGGACCGCGCTGAGGCCGAGCCCCATGAGCGCGATGTACGGCATCGGGTGCAGGCGCGCGACGCCCGCCTTGTCCACGAGCGAGTAGCTCGCGATGGTCAGGCCGGTCACGACCGCCCACGCCGTTCCCGCGCCGATCCCGCCGCGGGCCGACCCGCGCGCCGCCGAGGGGCTCTTGCTGAGCCCGACGATGCCGAGGACGACGAGGCCGACGCCGAGCGAGCCGAGCCAGGAGAGCCGCTCCCCGAAAACGGGCAGCGCGACCAGCGGGACCAGGGCGACACCGAGCCCGCGCGCCATCGGATAGACGCGCGAAAAGTCGCCGTAGCGGTACGAGCGGCCGAGTGCCCAGAAATAGAGCGCGTGGATGCCTACGCTTGCGGCAACGAACGGCAACCCGGCTGTCGGCGTGCTCTCGGCGGGAAGACGCAAGAGGCCGATCGGGAGCAAAAGGAGCGTCGCCAGCGAGACGGACGACCAGAGGAAGGCGAACTGGTTCTCCGCACGCTTGGCCAGCGCGTTCCAGGTCGCGTGCAGAACAGCGGCGCACACGACGAGGGCGATGGCCGGGCCGCTCACGGGACGATCTTACCGAACTTCAGGTGTCAGAACGCCCGAAAACCCCTCTGTTGACAGGGGTTTGCCGATCAGCTACACTTCGTCACCCATGATCACCGTCCCGGCGCGCCGTGTGAAGCAGTTCGGCGTTGAGTTCTATCAGGCCGGCCTTTCGGCCAAGGATATCGACCGGTTAGTGAAGTTCGAGGTCCTGGGCTACTCGGGTGGCCCGGCGAACGAGCCGGCGAAGAAAACACGGATCAATCGATCCCGCGTCAACTGGGACAGTCTCGAGAAGCGGATCGGCGAGAGCGAGGCCGCCTACCAGCGGCCCGTCATCCGCCGCAAGATCGACGAGCTGGTGGCCTACTACCGAGAGTGCAAGGACGCCGCGACCCTGCCCGCGATCCCCGGCGCCGTCATCATCACCTCGGAGCGGCGGTTCACCTTCACGCCGGTCTCCGGACAGCACGACCTCGGCCTGCTCCAGATTCCGGAAGAGCACGGCGTCCTGCGCGTGCTCGACGGCCAACATCGCCTCCTCGCCCTGCACGCGCTCTCCCAGGCGGGCGAGAACATGAACATCGAGGTGCCGGCGGTCCTCTTCGACTCGCTCGACGCCCGCCAGATCGTCGAGCTCTTCGTCACGATCAACGCCAAGCACACGCGTTTGAACCCGTCGCATATCATCAGCCTGGCGGGTCGCAAGCTCTATCCCGACGCGAATCAGGCGCTCGCCCACGACGTGATCCGCTCGCTCAACGAGGACGACACGTCGCCGCTCCACGGCGAGATCAAGATGCTCGGGACGGGGCGCGGGCGCGTCAGCCAGGCGCCGCTCGCCGAGGAGATCGTCGACTTCTTCGAGACCGTCGAGAAGGTCGGCAGCGGCGGCAAGCTCCAGGAGCTGCGGGGCGGCGCCAAGCGCTTCTTCCTGAACTACATCAAGGCGCTCTCGACCACGTTCCCGACCGCCTGGGCGGGTCGAAAGTATTCCATCAAGACGGGCGCCGCCCTCCGTGCCTTCATCCGGGCGGCACCCGACGTGATGGCGCGCGCCCGCGAGCTGCGGCGCGATCCGTTCGACCTCCACGCGATCCGCGAGGCCATCAAGCCCTGGGGCGAGCGGCTGCGCGACCGGCGCTTCGAGACGGAAGGCGAGTGGAAGCTGAAGCTCGCCGGCGGCACGCGCGGGACCGTCGAGGTCCTCACGCGCGAGCTGCGCGACGCCCTCCGCTAGGCCGCTTCGCGCCGTCGCTCACTTCTTCTTGAGGGTCACGTCCTCCAGCGGCGCCGACCAGGGGTAGGGGTCGATCTTCAGCAGCGCCGCGTCTCCGACGCGGGGCCCGATCCCGCTGGGCCAGATGTACTCCCACATCGGGCCGAACCGCACGCGCTCGTGGAGGAGCTGCTGGATCTGGGCGAGCATCGCCTCGCGCTTTTTCCGGTCTGTCTCCCGCGCCTGCTGCTTGAAGAGCGCGTCGATGTCGGGATCGGCGCCACGCGCGAAGGATCCGTCGCTCGGCACGAACTCCGCCATCCGTGAGGCGGCGTTGCCGTAGGTCGCGTGGATGCAGACGCAGATCCCCCTGAGCTTCTTGGTGAGCCAGGCGCTCTGGAATGTCGCGCGCTCCATGATGTGCATCCGGGTCTTGATGCCCACCGCGGTGAGATTCGTCGCGACCGCCTCGCCCATCGAGAAGTACGGCGGGTACGGATAGAGGTCGCCGGCGTCGAAGCCGTTGGGATACCCGGCCTCGGCGAGAAGCTGCTTCGCCTTCGCCGGATCGTAGGGATAGGGCTCCAGCGAGAGCGCGAACTCGAACTTGCGCGGAATGAGGCTCCCCGTGAGACGCGACGCCCCGAGATTCTCCGCCTCGTTCAGCGATCGCAGATCGACCGCTTCGATGGCCGCCCGCCTGACCCGCTTGTCGGCCCACGGAGATTTGGGATCCCACTGATCGAAGAAATCCAGGAAGTGGATCCCGATCGCTCCCGAGAACGCCAGCCGGAGATTCGGGTCGCGCTTGAGCTCGAGCGCCGTCGGCGCGTCCAGCAGATAGGCGACGTCGACTTCGCCCTTCTTCAGCATCGCCGCCCGCGTGGTCGCCTCCGGCACGCTCTTGAAGACCAAGCGCTTCACCGACGGCATCTTGCGCCAGTAGTTCTCGTTGGCCTCCATGACGATCTCGACGCCGGGCGTGTTGCTGACGAACCTGTAGGGACCGAGACCGACGGGCTGCTTCCTGAATCCTTCGTCGCCGACCTTCTCGATGTGCTTCTTGGGGACGATCCAGCTCGACGCGGTCGCGAGCGTTCCGTAGAACGCCATGAAGTCAGGGAACGGCTCGTTGAGATGGAACCGCACGCGGTAGGGATCGACGATCTCGATCTCGCGCACTTTCTCCTTGAGGATCCGCGAGCTCTTGGCGCGCAGGAAGCTGAACTTCACGTCCTCGGCCGTGAAGGGATCGCCGTTGTGGAACTTGAGCCCCTGGCGCAGCTTGAACTCGTGGACGCGCTGATCGGGGCTCAGCGTCCACGACTCGGCCAGGCTCGGCGCCATGAGGTTGCCGGGCATCGGCTTCACCAGCGCGTCGTGGAGGGCGTAGAGAAGCCAGAACGGCGTGATGAAGCCCTGCACCTCTCCGGGATCGAGCCAGGCCTGGGGCACCGTCACGTACAGCGCCCAGCGCATCTCGCCATCGGGCTTCGCCTGGGCCTCGGCTCTGCCGACGAGGCCGCGCGTCGGCAGGGCGCACAGCGCGGCGCCGACGAGAATCCACGCGCACCAGGAGCCGAATGCTCGCCTAGCGTTCATACCGCGTCCTCCGTAGTGCGCGCTGAAGGCCGTCGCGGGGCTGGGGCCCCGCCGGCCGAGGCGCGCCTCTAATCCATGGTCGAACCCGCGCCCTGCGGATGGATCGCGGAGCGCGCCGATGGCGTTGTTCTCCGCACGAGCCACGTCTCCGGATCGGGACGGCCGCTTGCGCCCGCGCTAGACGACAGCGTCTTTCCGGAGAGTGGCGATCTCCTCGGTGGTATAGCCGAGCTCGCGAAGGATCTCGTCCGTGTGCTCGCCGTGCGTGGGCGCGGCGCGGCGAATCGAGCCGGGCGTGCGCGAGAGCGTCGCCGGAAGGCCCTGGACCCTCATCTCGCCGCGTTCGGGATGGGACACCGCCTAGGCCATCCCTAGGTGCCGGATCTGCTCGTTCTCGAACACCTCTTTCACGTTCAGGATCGGCCCCGAGGGCACCCCGGCGCGGTTGAGCGCCTCGATCCACTCGGCGCTCGGCTTCTTCACGAGTACCTTGTCCAGCTCGGCGTTCATCTGCTTGCGGTTCTTCGAACGGTCGGCCAGGGTCTTGAAGCGCAGGTCGTCGATCAGCTCGGGCGCGCCGATCGCGGTGCAGAGCCGCCTGTACATCGTCTGGCCGGACGCGGCGATGTTGATATGGCCGTCGGCCGTCGTGAAGACACCCGTCGGGATCCCGGTCGGGTGATCGTTGCCCGCCTGGGGCGGGATCTCGCCGTCGATGAGCCAGCGCGCGGCCTGAAAGTCGAGCATGGTCACCATCGCCTGCAGGAGCGAGGTGTGCACCCACTGCCCCTTCCCGGAGCGCTCGCGCTCGAGCAGCGCGACCAGGATGCCCTGCGCCAGGAAGAGGCCGGAGGTGAGATCGGCGACCGGGATGCCGACGCGCACAGGCCCCTGGCCCGGCAACCCGGTGATGGACATGAGCCCGCCCATCCCCTGGGCGATCTGGTCGTAGCCCGGCCGCTCGGCGTACGGACCGGTCTGGCCGAAGCCCGAGATCGAGCCGTAGACCAGCCGCGGATTGACCTTCGACAGCGCTTCGTAGTCGATGCCGAGCCGCTTCTTGACGTCCGGCCGGAAGTTCTCCACGACCACGTCGGCGCGCGCGGCGATCTTCTTGATGATCTCGACGCCGCGCGGATGCTTGAGGTCGAGGGTCATCGCGCGCTTGTTCCGGTGAAGGTTCAGGAAGTCGAAGCCGAGCGCCGTGGAGTCGCCCTCCATCTCCTCGCGCGCGTCGACCTTGATGACGTTGGCGCCCATGTCGGCGAGCTGACGCACCGCGGTCGGGCCGGAGCGGGCGCGAGTCAGATCGAGGACCGTGTAGCCTTCGAGTGGTAGTGGCATCAGCGTGTCTCCGCGGGAAGGATGGCCGAGCCGGTCTGGGAGGCGGGATTGCGTCGCGTCCACTTCCCGGCGTCCACCGCCGTGAGGAAGTCGAGCACGGCGCGGTTGAACGCCTCGGGCTCCTCCAGGTTGATCGTGTGGCCCGACTTGGGGAGGACGACGAGCCCCGCCGTCGGGATCTTGCGCTTCATGAAGATCGCCGGCTCGAGACACGGGTCGTCCTCGTCGCCGGTCATGATCAGCGTCGGCACCTCGAGCCGCTCGAGCTCGCGCCCGAGGTCGAGGATCGATGGCCGCATCATCTGCACGCCCCGCTGCGTGAGGGCGTGACCGCGGGCCGATCCGTCCGCGAGCTGCGCGTGGAACTCGCGCCAGCCGAACGGGTCCTTCTCCATGAACTGGACGCGCGTCGGGCCCTTCGCGTACATCTCGGCCGTCCGCACCATCCCGTCCTCCTCGAAGCGCCGGGCGACCACCTCGGTATCCCGGCGGAACTTCTCGCGATCGCCCGGCACGCTGCCGTAGCCGGCGCCGGCGACGACCAGTGAGAGGGCGCGGTCCGGGTGCCGGAGACCGAAGTGCAGCGTCGCGTA
>WNEZ01004129.1_pt1 | contig 12996 bp, 7 predicted proteins | sample 5400521 | NCBI WGS metagenome assembly WNEZ01 (sample SAMN13153339, study PRJNA577476) | soil metagenome | isolation source: 120 cm saprolite under Douglas fir tree site 2 hole 1 replicate 1 | place: USA:California | collected 2015-04-18 | reverse complement strand
GGCGACCACGCTGCGTGAGGTTCAGACCGTGAAACCGAGTCCACATTTTCCGCGTGGGCCTAATACATGCGAAAAGAGTCCAACTTTCACGTGCCACCGTAAGGTAACGGTATTGGGCTTAGCCCGGGGTAAGCACGCCTTCCGGAGGACCTTTTTCTGCGACAGCTTCATAGCGGACACAATCCTCCGACTCTGGTGGGGCCCAACCTGCCTGGCGGACCATGGCACTCAGGTCGGCTCGACCACGTCTTCGTAGCGGGAGGCCTGCAGGCGGAAAAGCTGCGCGTACCGGCCCCCGGCCGCGACCAGCTCCTCGTGCGACCCCAGCTCCTCGATCCGGCCCTGGTGCAGCCCCACGATGAGGTCGGCCATCCGTACCGTCGAGAAGCGGTGTGAGACCAGCAGGGTAATCGGCACCGGCCCGTCCTCGGGGCGCGCCATGCGGGCGAAGCGCTCGAACACATCGTGCTCGGCTCGAGCGTCGAGGCTGGCGGTGGGCTCGTCGAGGATCACCAGCAACGGGTCGGCCCGCATGAGCCCGCGGGCGAGGGCGATCCGCTGCCACTCCCCGTCGGAGAGATCGACCCCCCCAGTGAACGACCTCCCCAACTGGGTGTCGAAGCCCTGGGGCAGCCGTTCGATCACCCGGTCGGCACCGGCCCGATAGGCGGAGGAGGCCACCCTCTGCAGATCCTCGACCGCTTCGAGATCGCCCACGCCCACCGCCTCCCGGGCGAGGAGCTGAAACCGCACGAAGTCCTGAAAGGCCAAGCCGATCCTCGCCCGCCACCCCTCGAGGTCCAGGTCGCGCAGGTCGACCCCGTCCACCAGGATCCGCCCGTTGGTCGGGTCGTAGAAGCGGCACAGGAGCTTGACGAGGCTCGTCTTCCCGGCGCCGTTTTCTCCCACGACGGCGACCGTCGTCTCGGCCGGGAGGAAAAGGGAGACGTCGTCGAGGACGCTGGCCTCCGTCCCGGGGTAGACGAAGCTCACATGCTCGAGGCTGATGCCCCGACGGATCGCCGCCGGAGCGGGTGCAGCCTCCCCCGGCGGGCGGACCTGGATCGTCGGTCGGTAGTCGAGCAGCCAGAGGTAGCGCTCGCCCACGAAGGAGAGCTCCGCGAGCCAGGCGGCATTGCGGGTCGCCGCCTGCACCTGCCCGAGGGCCATGCGGGTGACCTGCACCGCCAGGGCGACGTCTCCGACGCTCGCCAGGCCGTGCAGGGCCCGCCAGCCCACGAAGCTGAGGGCGGCGGCGAGGGCGGCTCCGTAGAGGCCCCCGCTCACGACCCCGGTGACGGCCCTTCGCAGCTGGTCGTGGAAGAGCTTGCGGATGTATCCGTCCGTGACCCTGCGGTGGCGCTCGATCAGGGTGGGACCGAGAGCGAAGAGCCGAACCTCTTTGGCGGCGGCCGGCTCGGTGGCGAGCTGGAGGTAGTGCCTGGAAAGGCGCTCTTCCAGGGCGGTTTTGTCATACCGGGCGAAGTGCTTTCGGTAGGCGCGGAACTGCAGGAGGGTCCCGGGGATCGCCACGACTGGCAGGAGGATGAGGAGAGGGTGGACGAGGCCGAGGAGCACCAGCGCGGTCGCAAGCCCGAAGACGATCGTGGCGAGGGAGTTGAGGTTGGTCAGGGCGTAGTAGGGGACGTAGGCACGGTCGCTCACCAGCTTCACCTTGTCGGCGAAGTCGGGGCGTTCCAGATGCTCGAGGCCCGGGGCGGCGGCGGAGATGGCCATGAGTCGCTGCTCCAACTCCTGGCTGATGCGCTCCCCGAGGTCGGACTGGAGCACGACCGCGCCCAGGTCCTCGACCAAGTCGGAGCCGCCGGCGAGGATGAGGTAGAGGACCCCGGAGGCGAGGGCCCGGGAGGGCTCCCGGTGGGCGAGGGCGTCGACGACCAGCTTGGTGACAAGGCCGGTGCCCGCCCCGAACAGCCCGACCACGACCGCCGAGCCGAAGAGCACTGCGACCCGCCCGCCGGCGGCGTCCCAGGCGATCCTGAGGATCACCCCATATACCCGCGCCATGCGGCGCAGAAGCCCTCTCATCCCCTCCGCCCGGCTCACTCCAGCCGCCCCGTCCGACCGTAGTGGGAGGCCTGGATTTCGAAGAGTTCGGCGTACCGGCGTCCTGCGGCCATCAGCTCCCCGTGGCTGCCGTCCTCGACCACCCGTCCCTCCTCCAGCAGTACGATCCGCTCCGCCATACGGACGGTGGAGAAGCGGTGCGAGACGAGCAACGTCGTCCGGCCGCGGGAAAGGTCGGCGAAGTGCTCGTAGAGCTCATGCTCCAGCCGAACGTCCAGGCTGGCGGTCGGCTCGTCGAGGATGAGCAGGTCGGCATCCCGACCGAGCTGCGCCATCATCGTCCGGGCGAGGGCGATGCGCTGCCACTCCCCCCCGGATAGGTCCACTCCGCCGAACTCCCGGGCGAGCGGTGTCTCCCATCCTTCCGGAAGAGATTCGACCCGCTCCAGCACCCCGACCCGCGCCGCCGCCTCCCGGAGCAGGGCCTCGTCGTCCATGCGCTGCACCGCCCCGAAGCCGATGTTGTCTTTGACGGGCAGTTGGTAGTGCACGAAGTCCTGGAAGATGACTGCCAGCCTGCTGCGCAGCTCATCCAGGTCGAGCTCGCGTAGGTCAACCCCGTCGAGGGTGATCCGCCCCTCGGTCGGGTCGTAGAAGCGGCAGAGGAGCTTGATGAGGGTGGTCTTTCCGGCCCCGTTCTCACCAACCAGGGCCACCGAGCTGCCCGAGGGGACCCACAGGTCGAGGGAGGACAGCACGCGCCGGTCCGTCCCTGGATAGACGAAGGAGACCTCCTCGAAGCGCAGCCCGGACCGAGGAAGGTCGCGAGCGGGCCGGGTCCCGCCTACCTCCAGGCGGGGGTCGCGCCGGGCGAGCTTCAGCACCCGGAGCGCCGAGGGCAGGTAGAAGCTGCTTTGGCGGGCTCGGGAAGCCTGGCGAAAGAAGCTGACCATGGCGGCCAGAAGCCCCACCGCGGCCAACGACGCCGCGGTGAACCTTCCGAGATCGGTCCGGCCGGCGATCGTTGAGCGGAGCATGACGAGATAGGCGAAGGCCAGCGCGGCCAGGGCCAGGCCGTGCAGGGACAGGGCGATGATGAGACTGCGGCGGCGCATCTCCCACAGCTCCCGCACGCTGGCCAACCAGAACTGCGCCTGCCGGGCGAGACTCCAGTCCCCGAGGCCGAAGATGCGCAGCTCCTTGCCCGGCTCCCGGAGCACCGCCAGGTCCCGGTAGTAGCCGGCCCGGCGAGAGTCCGCCGAGCGGCGCCAGCGCGCCAGGCCAAGGATCGACTCGAAGCGCCAGGAGGCGCAGCCCCCGGGAAGCGAGGCGGCGACGATGAGGGCGGGAACCCATCCGGCGAAGGTGGCGGCCACGGCGGCCATGGCCGCCACCTGGGCAACCTGCTGGAAAGTCTGGGCGAGGAACGAGAGCGTGTGCACGGGGCCCCAGCTGATCCAGTTCGAGACCTCCATCTCGTCCCGGAATGCCGGATCCTCGAAGTAGGCAAGGCCCGGGAGGGCGAGTGCGGCGGCCATCAAGCGGCGGGCCAGATAGGCCTCGAAGCGGCGCTGCAGCCCGAAGAGCACCGCCTCCTGGATGGGACCGAACACCTGGCTGACCAGGATCGCCCCGGCCATGAGCACCAGGGCGCCTCGCACATCGGCGGCGGCGGAGGAGCCGGGTCCCAGCCGGATCGCTTGAGGGAGACCAGCCAGAAAGCGGCCGGTCTCGGCGACCACGAGGGCCGGAGCGACCCCCTGAACGCCGGTCAGCCCGAGCAGAATGAGCGTCAGGAGGGGCGAGGAGGCCAGCACCAGACCCATCCCGCGAACGTTGGCCCAGAGCTCCTCTCTGCGGGTGAGCATGTCGTCGGTTGGGGCGGCCACGTCGACTTAAGCATGGGACGACCTGAGGACGGAGGCAACCGCACCCTGCTGCCGCCTTTACATGGATCACGTCTCGGCGCATCCTGGGACGACACCGACCTAGGCAGACCCATTGAGCACTGCCGGCAGCGAAGGGGAGCGCACCCCCCGGGACGAGTGGGTCCTGGCCTCGATGGCCCGCCAGCTCTCCATCCTGGAGGGATTCGAGGCGGCGGCCGTCGACCAGGCCGACGACCTCAGCACCTGTCTGGGCTGGATCGCCCTCCGGCGCCAGGCCGGTCGCTATCTGAGGAGCCTGGCCAACTGGTCGGCCTTCGGGAGCTTCCAGCGCTACGCCGAGCCGATGGCCGCCCACCGGTCGGCCATCGAAGGCTTCGTCGTCACGAGCGAGTCCGAGCTCGCCCGCCTCGACGGGGAGGCTCGGGAAGAGGCGTGCCGGCGCCTGGGCAGGCGCCTGGCCGTGGTCGGAAAGGGAGGAGCGGGCAAGACGTTGATCTCCGGGACCCTGGCCCGCCTTCTCGCCCGGCGGGGGCGCCGGGTCCTGGCGGCTGACCTCGACACCAATCCCGGCCTCACGTTCACGCTCGGGATGCCCGACGGCGAGGCCGGGCTCCCTCTCGAGGCGCTGGAGCGGCATGAGGGGGCGGCCTACGGATGGCAACTGGCTTCGGGTCTGAGCCCGGCCGAGGCGGTGGAGCGGTTTGCCACCCCCGCCCCTGACGGCGTCCGCTACCTCGGGCTGGGCAAGATAATGGAGCCGGAGAAGCTCGTCCCGAGGCGATCTGTGGTTGCGATCCAGCAGATCCTGATCGGTTTCGGCGATCCGGGCTGGGACGTCCTCGGAGACCTCGAGGCCGGCACCACGACCCCCTTCGAGCGGTACCACCTCTTTGCCGACCACGTCCTCGTGGTCGTCGGTCCGGCATGGAGGTCGGCGCTCACCGCCCGCCGGCTTCAACCTCTGATCGGGGACCTTCCCACCACCGTCATCGCCAATCGGTTCCGGGAGGAGCCGGATCACCCGGGTCTTCATCCCGCGCTCCGAATTCCCTTCGACCCCGAGGTGGCGGAAGCGGAGCGGCTGGGGGTCGCTCCGCTCGACTACTGCCCGGACTCGCCGGCGATTCGAGCCATCGACGAGCTTGCAGAGAGATTTCTGGCCCAGGAGGTCCTGGTATGAAGATCGCGATAACCGGAAAGGGTGGGACGGGCAAGACCACCATCGCCGGGGCGCTGGCTCGCCACCTCGCCCGCCGGGGGCACGAGGTGGTGGCGGTGGATGGAGACCCCAACCCCAATCTCGGCATCTCCTTGGGGGTACCGCCCGAGCGGGTCGAGACGATGAGCCCCATCCTCAACGCCCTGCTCGCCAGTGGCTACACCCATCATGACCCCAAGCCGCACCCCGACGAGCTCATTCGGCGTTACGGAATCGAGGCCCCCGACGGGGTGATGCTCGTCGCCACCGGCAAGATCGAGCGCCCAACCGACGCATGCCTCTGCTGTGGCTCCCACATGACTACCCGGGAATTCTTCGGGGAGCTGCCGGCGGAGGACCGGATGGTGGTCGCCGACCTCGAGGCCGCTCAACGACCTCATCTGGGCCCAGCCCGGAGCCGAGGACGTGGTTCTGGCCGTGGCGGAGCCCAGCGTGAAGGCGATCGAGATCGCCCGGCGGGCCCGCGGGATCGCGGAGCGCCTGGGGGTGCGTTCCATCCTCGGGGTGGCCAATCGATGCGCCCAGGCCGACGACCGTAAGCGGCTGGAGGATGTCCTTGGGATCGAGGTCTTTGCGGTCCCAGAGGACCCGGCGGTCGAGCGGGCGGATCACCTCGGCATCGCCCCGATCGACGCCGACGCCTCCTCCCCCGCCATGGTGGCCATCGGATTGCTGGCCGACCGGCTGGAGCTGGTCCGGAGCCGGCCGGAACGTAGGAGCCAGCCAACCCGGACAAATCCTGGTCGAATCTCCCAGGCACTGCCGCTTCATCGGCGTTGGATCCGGCTGGATGGATGTAGGCGGCGCGGTTCTCGATCGATCCGCCTTGGAGGATCGCCGGCGGCCTTGTTCTGCTCTTCGGGACAGCCGGCTGAGCGCACTGCCCGCCTGAGCACCGGCCAGGTGAAGGTTGAGCCAGAAGCATGCGTCCTGGTGCGCCCGGCGAGCGACTGGCTGAACGTCCCCGAGTCGCCGCCCTTCTTCGCACCTACCTCGCCCATCGGCGCACCATGGCGACTGCCGCCAACGCTGACTCCTCTGTCAAGGTTGTTCCCGGGAGGCATGCCGGGCCGCCACATCGACGCCGCGCACATTGCCGACCCGACAGGGTGTGCGTCCAATTTCGACTGGATCAGTTCCGAGCAGAGATGGGACCTCGGCCAGTGCAAGCCATCTTGCTGAAGCTCCTACACCTCCGACAAGGGGAATCCACCACTTGAAGCAGTGGGCCCCCCAAGGTGGAGGTCGGCAACCCGGCCTTCACGAGGAGGAGTTTTTTTGGCCCATGTCGGTGGTCAGCTGCAAGCGCAGTTCATGGCCCGGATCCGAGGTCGGGGTCTCGAGCGGTGCTCGGTGGTCCCGGCCGATGTCAGTAAGTCCACCGCCATGGCACTGGTTGCGGACCACTACGGCGGGGTGGTGGTCGAGCCGTTCGAGTTCCCGCTCACCGAGCCGCCCGGGTTCACCGTCTTGGCGTCGGCGATCGCCCATAGCGAGGCGCCCCGCTCCGCCGAGGTCGTGCGGGTGGGTGTGGAATCGGCCGGTCATGACCACCGCACTCTTGTGTGAGACCGGGACAAAGTGAGGGAGGCATGAGTTCGGGGGCCAGAGCTGACCAGTAGAGGGTGGCGGCATTGCTCGAATTGCCCACTGGCGGCCCCATTCCCTCCACCCACGGTCAGCACCGTTCTCAGCTCCTGACCTGGTGACCTCCCACGGTTTGTCCCGCTCCCAAATAGCACTGCATGGAACCCGGGGGACCTCAGCGGCGGCTCTGTGAGGTTATCAACGCCGTAGCGGTGTTCCGGCCGGAGGGCAAGAGCAGATGGGACGAGGGCTCTTGAACGAACTGTAGACAGAGCGCTCGAAGCGAAACTCCTTTACGGAAGGTCTGAGGGAAGGGAGTCGGCTCGGCCGCTCTGGCTTGTCGGCATCTTCGTGAGGTTGCCCACCGCATCGGCGACCGGGTGAGTGAGGATCACCTGGACGGTGTCGCCCGCTGCCGGGGCCTTGGTCAGCGCGATATCCACCACAGGGTCCGCTTCGCCCATGCACGTCGCGAGCACGATGGAAGCCGGGGTGCCGTTGACGGTTACCGAGAGGTGGCCGGTGTCCACGGTCGAGCAGGCGATGGGCTTGCTGAAGACGAGCGAGACCACGTTCGAGCCCGGGGCCGCCATCACGGCCTCCAGCACCGGGGGCGAGGCGTTGATGAGCACTGTCTGGGTCACCTCCTGCGACGTCGCACCGCCGCCGTCCACCGCCCGCAGGGCGATCGTGTGGGGACCGTCGCCGAGGCCCACCGGTGCCTGCCAGGTCCAGCTCACCGGGACGGCGACGGGGGCCCAAGCATTGCAGGTCGGGCAGGCGGTACCGGCGCCGCCGAAGGTGCCGCCGTCGATGCTCGCCTCGATGCCGGCCACCCCGCCATCGGGGTCACTCGCCCATCCCTGGTAGGCGGGCTGGCGGTTGGAGGGGAGGGCGGCGCCCGGGGTTGCGCCCGTGACCGAGATCGTGGGGGTGGCGTTGGTGGCGGTGGTGTTCACACTGCCCGTCAGGTGGTTGCCCGCTCGATCGGTCGCCCGGGTGCCTCCGGACAGGACGACCGTCGCGCCGCCAGGCACCCGCGTCCCGAGGGCGAAGGTGATGGACTGGCTCGTGGCCCCGCTGCACACGATGACCGAGACCAGAGCCGGCCGTCCGGCGACCACGGCCGCGAAGTCGCTTGGCACCAGGGTCGGGCAGAGCATGGGCTTGGAGAAGGCTACGGTGACCGAGGCGCTGCCACCGGTGGCCTCGAGCCCGGTGAGCTTCGGAGGGACGGTGTCGACCGTGACGGTGCGGGTGCTCACGGGGGACTCGTGCCCGCCGGTGTCCGCCGAGCGGAAAGCGAACGTGTGGGTGCCGTCTGCCAGGGGCGCCGCGGGCTGGAAGCCCCAGGTGACGTTTCTTCCGGGACACCCGCTGCAGGTGGTCCCCGTGACCGACCACGGCTCGCCGTCGACGCTGGCCTCGAGCCGGACGACGTCGCCATCCTGGTCAGTCGCCGTGCCAGTGAACGTCGGCGCCCGCTGGTTGGTCACGGCCCCGGTGGGGAATTCGGATCCCACGTCCAGCGTGGGCGGGTCCGTGTCAACCGCCACCTTCATGTAGTTGGCCCAGATCGCTGCCGGGATTGTCCCTCCTACCACATGGGGGACGCCGCGAACGTTGATGAGCGGCTGGTTGCTGTCCCGGTAGCCCATCCAGACAGCCGTGGCCAGGGTCGGCGTGTAGCCGACAAACCAGGCATTCCGGTAGTCCTGAGCAGTTCCGGTCTTCCCGGCGGCCGGCACGCCGATGTTGGCCGCCGTGCCGGTTCCACGGGCGATCACCTGCTGGAGGATCTGCGTCTCGGTGGCCGCCACCGGTGCCGGCAGGGCCTGGATGGGGTCGGAGGGACCCGAGTCGAGGACATTGCCCGAGGCATCCGTGACCTGCGAGACGAGCTTCGGAGCCCGGTACACGCCCCCGGCCGCCAGGGTTGCATAGGCCGAGGCCATCTCGAGCGGGGTCACACTGGCGCTTCCGAGGGCCAGGGAGGGCAGCGGGGGAAGGTACGTGTCGCAGACGTCGCTGCCAAGGGGGCGGCACCCGACCGCCGGCGGCACCACGTCTACCGGGCCGGGAATCCCCATCTGGCGAGCGACCGCCGCGACCCTCTTGGGGCCAACCTGGAGGATCACCTGCGCATAGACCGTGTTGACGGAATACACGGTGGCGTCCAGCAAGCTGATCGTCCCAAAGGATTCGTCATCGAAATTGCTCACACAGCCCGGGGTCCAGCCTGCCAGGCAGAGCCGCGAGGGACCTGAGTAGAGTTGCTGTGGTGAAATGCCTTGCTCCAAAGCGGCGGCCAGGACGAAGGGTTTGAAGGCGGAGCCCGGCTGCCGGCGCCCCATCGTGGCGATGTTGAACTTCTCCTGGTTGTAGTCCCGGCCCCCGACGATGGCCCGCACGTATCCGGTTGCCGGATCGATGGTGACGATGGCGGCGTAGGGGTCGGAGGCGTCGGGCAGGGCCGTGGCGATGGCTGATAGGGCGGCGGCTTGCATGGAGGGGTCGAGCGTCGCGTGGATCTGGAGGCCGCCGCCGTAAACCTTGGCCGCCCCGTAGCGGCTGATCAGGTCGGTGCGGAGGGCGTCGAGGAACCATGCGTACTGCGGGTTATCCGGCACCGGGGCGACCAGCACCGGCCGGTCCAACCGGGCCGCGGCCGCCTCGGCGTGGCTGATCGAACCGAGGGTCTCCATGCGTCCGATGACGCGCAGCCGGTCGGCCTCGGCGGCGGTAGGGTTTGACATGGGCGAGTCGTGACTGGGCGAGTGGATGATGCCTGCGAGCAGTGCGGCCTCGGAGATCGTGAGCGAGGAAGCGCTCTCGCCGAAGTAGGTCCTCGCCGCCGCTTCCGCCCCGTAGGCACCATCGCCGAAGTAAACGGTGTTCAGGTACCGGTCCATGATCTCGTCCTTGCTCAAGGTGCGAGTCAACTGCAGCGCCACCCTTGCCTCCAGCATCTTCCTCGCAAGGCTCGGCCTGCTCCCCACGTAGGCGTCCTTGACGTACTGCTGCGTGATCGTCGAGCCGCCCTCCACGATGTGGCCCGCCTTGAGATCGTCGATGGCGGCCCGGAGCACCGACCGAGCGTCCACGCCCGGGTCGGAGTAGTAGCGGGTGTCCTCCTCGGCCACGACCGAGGTCGGGAGATACTTCGAGATCTGGGCGAGCGGGACCGGGATGCGGTTGATGGGCCCGTGCCAGGTGGTGATGGGGGTGCCATCCGCCGCGTACACCTGGCTGCTGGCCACCGTCGCCGTGGGCAGCTCCTTGGGGATGGGAATCGGGCCGAGTTGGAGGAACAGCACCACCCCGGCCACAACGACCCCGGCAAGCATCAGCATGAGGAGGATGGCCAGGACGGTGACCGGCAGCGGCAGGTTGGAAAGGTGCGCGATTGCTTCAGATATCCGTCGGTGTCGCTGGCCCTCGCGAACAGGGTGGAAACCTTGCCTCGAGGTCGATGCTTGTCTGTACGACCGGGCCACACCTGCCGGCAGGTGTGCAAGCTCAGGGCGAGCACGGAGGGGACGGCCGCCGGTCAAGCTCGGGGAAGGGTGACGCCGATGCTGGAGTCGCTCTAAAGCGGCAGACACGAGCCGACCATCGACGTATGGCTCGACGACCGAGCCCCCCTGGCTGGCCCGCGTAGGCGACCCCCAGCGAGCCCGTCGCCGGGAGGACCATGACCAGGCTGGTCCCGGGTCCAGCTTGGCAAAGAATCCTGCTGGAGCTCTTTGCGCTCCTCTTCGGACAGCCCGCCCCACACACCGATGTCCTGACCAGTGGCAAGTGCCCATTCGAGGCACTGCGCTCTCACGCAGCAGGTTCTACAGATCTTCTTCGCTGACTCGATCTGTTTGAGCGCAAGCCAAGTCGTGCCGATCGGGAAGAACACGTCTGGGTCGGCGACGTCACGGCATGCAGCCCGCTGGCGCCAGTCGGACGCCGCCGAGGAGGTGGGATCGAGGAAGAAGGTGATTTCCTTCATGCAGGTTTCCCCCGGCTCCTAGGCTCCGAGGACAAGTCTATGCGCAAACAAGACCCGAACGCGCCTTTTTTCTCGATGGCATTTGTGGCTCTCCTGCCATTTCCGTGGGTCTCTTCAGCGGAGTGAGGGCCGCCTGAAGACGAAAGCACTCTGCCCCTGCTGACGTAGGTACGGTGCTGCTGCGGGACGAGGTGGATCACCGCAGTTCGATTCCACGGAGGACGAGGGGCCGGCTGATCAAGTAGCTGAGAGAAGAACACCCCGATCTGGCCCCAGCGCGCTATTCAGACGTGGCCCACCTTTCGCCGAGTACTCGCCGATTCCGTCCTCAACGATCGTGACGCCGCCGTCGTCATTCTGACAGTGAATCAATGTGGCGGGCAACACAACACCTTCCCCTGCACCGCAGCCAGGTTGTCTGTCCAAGGGGCCGGGGTGAATGCTTCACCGGGCCAGCAGGCCATCGCCTCCCCGGACCTTGCTGCGCAAGGGCGAGGCGCCTCAGGCGGGTGGCATCGCCGGCACATCGCTTCCCCATGACCGAGGGGTAGGCCCGGTCGTGGAAGAGCTTTTTCCCTGAGGACCCGGGTCGGCAGGAGGCGCCAGGCCGCGGCGGCGGCGAGGCCCCGACCGCGGGACCAGCAGGTAGACCCAGAGGACCCCGTAGTCGCCGGAGACGACGGCAGGGCCGAGACTGCGGGCGGGGTTCAGGCTGGTCCCGTAATCGGTAACCGAGTGACAAGGCTCTCTGGCGGCAAATCCAGTTTCGTTTCCGTTGCCGCTGCACAGGCCCGGATTCGGCCTGCCCGGTGAGCAAGCCCGAGACCCCTACACCCTCCGCTCTTGGAGGACTTGACCGCGGAGAGCAACGTCGAAACCCGCACCAGCTTGTCGTCGCGCGCCCGGAGCCCTCCACGACCGGAGGAAGCGCCTTGGCGGTGAGGGGAGCCTCCTAGACACGCCTGCGAGGATAAGGCCATGGAGCACCCACCTCGAGTCGAGCTCATCGGCTCCCACGACCTCGCCGCCTCGCCCTACGCCTACGCTGCGGTAGCCCATTCGGTACGCGGACTGGTCTTCACCGCCGGAGCCTGTCCACTGAACGCTGCGGGTGACACCATCGCCGTTGGCGACGTTGCTGGCCAAGCCGAGCAAGCGATGCTCAACCTCGAAATAGCACTCCGCGCCGCCGGGACCGGGCTCCGTGACGTGGTGAAGACGACGGTGTACGTCGCGACCCAACAGCGGGAGGACCTCCTCGCCGCCTGGGAGGTCGTTCACCGCCATTTCGGCGACCACGAGGCGCCGAGCACCCTGCTCGGGGTGGCCATGCTGGGATACCGAGACCAACTGGTGGAGATATCGAAGCTGTCGCTGCGTAGCGATGAAACCAGGTCGTTACCAGGCGAGGGGCGGCCCATCTCGCTGAAAGCACCGGTGGGGCCAGCGCAGGTTGCATAGGAAGGGTCATCGCGGCCGAACCGGACTGATTCGATATCCCAGAGAACGCGTCGCACTCGATCTGCCCCCAGAGCGTGAAAGTCCTTCTCCGCAAGGGACCGACAAGCTGATATCGCAAGGGAATAGCCCATTCTCCGCCATCGCACGAACCCCCCACTACGTTGGGAGGGGGCGGGGACTGCGGGGAAGGGGACGCGTTACGGTGACCGGCGCTGGTAGCGGAACGTCGTTCCGACCGACGGCTGCACAAAGGCGTTGGGCAGGTCGCGGGCAATGGCGTGGGTGGCCCGCCAGCCGGTGCAGTGTGCCGGCACGACCTGCTCGACGCCGATTGCCTTCACGTCGGCCACGGTCGCGGGGATGATCGGCTCGAAGAGTCCCCCTGTCAGGTGAAACCCCCCGATAAAGGCGAGGATCCGCTGCTCACCGGTGAGGCGCTGGGCGTTGCGGAGGACGTTGACCGCTCCGGCGTGGGAGCAGCCCGACACCACGACGAGGCCCCGGTCACGGACGTTCACGATCGCGTTCTGGTCGTCCCAGATCCATGGGTCCGGTTCCCATCCACCGTCCTGGGTGCGTGTCTGATGGAGGGGGAAGCCCCTCTCGTAGTCAGTTGTCCGCTCCACCTGCCCGGATACCAGGACGCTTTGATCCACAAGGAACGAAGGGCCTCGTTCCTCGACCAAGGTCAAGCCCTCCCGATCCAGGTCGTTGGCGCTGGGCGGGGGCATGTGCAGTTCGGCGCCGGTGGGGAGCACAATCTTGCGATCCTTGAAGGCGTCGGGGTGCAGGACCAGCGGCATGCGGAGCCT
>WNEZ01003832.1_pt1 | contig 13002 bp, 12 predicted proteins | sample 5400521 | NCBI WGS metagenome assembly WNEZ01 (sample SAMN13153339, study PRJNA577476) | soil metagenome | isolation source: 120 cm saprolite under Douglas fir tree site 2 hole 1 replicate 1 | place: USA:California | collected 2015-04-18 | reverse complement strand
TCGCCCTGGTCGAAGGGGCGAAGCGGCAGCGGACGCCCAATGAGATTGCGCTCAATATCCTGATCGCCGCCTTGACCATCATCTTCCTGCTAGTTGTGGTCTCCCTCGAACCGTTCGCCATCTACTCGGGCCAGCCGGTATCGGTCACGGTCCTGATCGCGCTGCTGGTGTGCCTGATCCCGACCACCATCGGCGGGTTGCTCTCGGCCATCGGTATCGCGGGGATGGACCGGCTGGTGCAGCGCAACGTGCTGGCCATGAGTGGGCGCGCGGTCGAGGCGGCAGGGGACGTGGACGTGCTCCTCCTGGACAAGACGGGCACGATCACGCTGGGCAATCGGCAGGCAACGCGCTTTGCGCCAGTGCAAGGCGTGGACGAGCAGGAGGTGGCCCACGCGGCCATGCTCTCCAGCCTTTCGGATGAGACCCCGGAGGGACGCTCCATCGTGGAGTTAGCGAAGGAGCGCTACGGCTTTTCGGACAAAGTGGATCCTGGAGCCACCTTCATCCCCTTCTCGGCGACGACGCGCATGAGCGGGGTGGACCTGAATGGAGCACAAAGCTCTGATGGTGCAGAGCATGTCCACACGATCCGCAAAGGGGCGGCGGACGCTGTTGCTGAATACGTGGCGGAACATGGTGGTGATCAGTCCAATCATGACGAACTGAAACAGATCGTCGATGGCATGGCACGTGCGGGTAGTACGCCTTTAGTCGTCGCAGAGACGGAGTCCGGCCCCAATGGCACAGCGGAGAAGGCGCGCGTGCTGGGGGTGATCGAACTCAAGGACATCGTCAAAGGCGGCATGCGTGCGCGCTTCGATGAACTGCGGCGTATGGGTATCCGTACAATCATGATTACCGGAGACAATCCGCTCACCGCTGCCACCATCGCCAAGGAATCCGGGGTGGATGACTTCCTGGCGCAGGCGACGCCGGAGGCTAAGATGAAGCTGATCCGAGAACAGCAGGCCGGTGGGCGCCTGGTGGCGATGACGGGCGATGGCACCAATGATGCTCCTGCGCTCGCCCAGGCGGACGTGGGCGTGGCCATGAACACCGGCACGCAGGCGGCTAAAGAGGCGGCGAATATGGTGGATCTCGACTCCAACCCAACCAAGCTGATCGAGGTGGTGGAGGTGGGCAAGCAGCTCTTGATTACACGTGGGGCGCTGACGACGTTCAGCATCGCCAACGATGTGGCCAAGTACTTCGCCATCATTCCGGCCGCATTCTCGATCACCTATCCACAGCTCCAGGCCCTGAACGTCATGCGCCTGGCAACGCCGAACAGCGCGGTGCTCTCCGCCGTGATCTTTAACGCGCTGATCATCGTCGCGCTGATCCCGCTGGCGCTACGCGGGGTCAAGTACCGCCCAATCGGAGCAGGGCCGTTGCTGCGCCGGAATTTGCTGATCTACGGCATCGGTGGCATCATCGTCCCATTCATCGGCATTAAAGCCATCGACCTGTTGCTGCAGGTGCTGCACCTGACGCTCTAAGCAGTCGCGGATATGCGCCGCGGCAGCCTGGTCCACCTCGATCGGGCTGCCGATCATCCAGTAGAAGAAGGAAGTGTGATATGAGTAAAGCTACGCTGAACGTACCTGACCAGGCGCCCGATCAGGCGCCTAAGCAGTCATTCTGGCGAAACTTCATGAACAAGTATATACGCCCGGCGGTGGTACTGACACTGCTCCTGACGATCCTCACGGGCTTGATCTACCCGGGGGTCGTCACGGTGCTGGCGCAACTGATCTTCCCGCAACAGGCGAATGGCAGTCTGCACTACGTCAACGGCAAGCTGGTGGGCTCGGACCTGATCGGGCAGTACTGGACCTTACCGAAGTACTTCCACGGGCGACCCTCGGCGACCGTCAACCCAACGACTGGCACACCCGAGCCCTACGCCGCCGATAACTCGACTGCCTCGAACCTGGGGCCGACCAACGCGACGCTGATCAAGGCCGTGCAGCAGCGGGTCGCCGAACTGAAGAAAGAGAATCCCAACGCGCCCCCTGGCCCGGTGCCAGTTGATCTCGTCACCACGTCTGGGTCAGGACTGGACCCTGACATCACGGTTGCAGGAGCACTCTACCAGGTGCCCCGCGTGGCCCAGGCACGGGGCTTGAGTGAGAGCACCGTGCAGCAGTTGGTGATGAATCATGTGCAAGGGCGCTTCCTGGGTATCTTTGGCGAACCCTACGTCAGTGTGCTCGAGTTGAACCTGGCGCTGGATGCATTGAAATAGGATTGCAATGTCTAAGCAACCACCAGACAAACAACAACGTGAGGGGGGACGGCCCGACCCGGAGGAACTCCTGCGGCGCTACAGCCTGCGTGACCGCGACCTGGGCGTTCCTCCCCCTGCCACGACGGCTACCGGTGCTCAAGCTGCCCCGGAGGCCAGCGGCTATCAGCACAGGCGCGGCCGGCTGCGCGTCTACCTGGGCTCGGCGGCTGGTGCAGGCAAGACGTATACGATGTTGAATGAGGGGCATCGTCGCGAGAGCCGGGGCACCGATGTCGTGGTGGGCTACGTGGAAACGCATGGACGCCTCCAGACGCAGGCGCAACTGGGGGACCTGGAGGTCATCCCACGCAAACAAGTCACCTATCGCGGTGTGACGCTTGAGGAGATGGATACCGAGGCCATCATCGCTCGTCATCCCAAAGTGGTGCTGGTCGATGAACTGGCCCATACGAATGTACCTGGCTCCAAGCACGCCAAGCGCTATCAAGATGTCGAGGAGATCCTGGATGCGAGTATTGAAGTGGTTACCACGCTCAACATCCAGCACCTGGAGAGCCTCAATGACCTGGTGGCGAGTATCACTGGCGTGCGCGTGCGTGAGACGCTGCCCGACTGGATCCTCGACCAGGCCGAAGAGGTAGAGTTGATCGATATTTCACCCTACGCGCTGCGCCAGCGCATGAAGCATGGCAATATCTATCCACAAGAGCGCATCGATGCAGCGCTCGATAATTTCTTCCGCGAGGGGAACCTGACAGCGCTGCGTGAACTGGCCCTGCGGCGCACAGCGGAGAAGACGGAAGAACAACTGCAGGGATACATGGCCGAGCATGGAATCAGCCAGTTGTGGCCTGCCAGTGACCGTGTGCTGGTGGGCTTTGATGCCCGGCCCCATACCCGCGAGGTGATCCGCGACGCGTGGAGACTGGCTCACGGCCTGCACGCCGACCTGATCGCCGTCTCGATCCAGGCGGAAGGCTATCTCGCTTTCACGAGCAAGCTCATCGGGCTGATCAAGTTTGGCAGTGATGCAGGCCGACATCGCGAGGCCGCGCTGCGCCGTTTAGAAGAGCATGCGGTACTCGCAGAGGACCTGGGGGCCGAGGTCATCCGTGTGAAGAGCCATGATATCGCCAGGGCGCTGGTGGAGATCGCCAAAGAACGTCAAGTGACGCAGCTGGTCCTGGGTCAGCCTTCGCGTAGTTACTGGGAAGAGCTGATCCGTGGTTCGATCATTAATCGTGTGTTGCGCATGAGTTCGGACATCGATATTCACCTCGTGCCACGAGAGAAAGACGAGTGGGAAGGATGGTGAAGAGATCGTGATGCTTTCAGCAGTATCTCCATGATGAACGCATCTGTGAGTCTGTCAACATCATTTGAAGGGCCTTCGTAGTTATACAAAAACCTGAAAGAGTATTGTGAAATTGTCATGGTAGAGTGGTGATAAAGGCAGAGGGACAGCGTACAGCTACCTCTACTGCCCCAGAGAGATGGGGAACAAGGGCACACGCTCCCAAAGGATATAGATATGTTTCACCTCATAAATGCTGCCTCGCGCGCGGGCCAGGTATTGTTCACCACGGTGAAGACCTGGGCCACTGGAAACACAATCAAACTGCTGGGTAGAGAGACCTGGAACTCGATGCGGATCATCCTGGTGCTGTTGATCCTGTGTGGGGTCATCTATCCGCTGATCCTCTTTGGCGTCGGTCAGCTCGCCTTCAAGCAGCAAGCCAATGGAAGCCTGGTTACGGACGCTCACGGGCGTGTGATCGGCTCAACACTGCTCGGGCAGCAGTTCACGCGTCCCGAATACTTTCATGGTCGACCAAGTGCGGTGGGGTACTATGAGTCTTCCAAACATTGCGCAGTACGGTCTCTTTCTCGTGGTGGTTCTCCTGCTGGTCAAACCGCTCGGCGGATATATTATGCGCGTCTTTAGCGGGCAGAAAACCTTCTTAGACCCGGTCTTCGTGCCGGTGGAACGTACGATTTACTGGCTCACTGGCATCGATGCGAACCGGCAGATGGATACAAAGCATTACACGCTCGCCTTTGTACTCTTTAGCCTGGTGGGAACACTCTTGCTGTACGCGATCCTACGCCTGCAAGCGTTCTTGCCCTGGTACGATCCTGTGCATCTGACGACGCCCATGACCCCTGACCTGGCGATGAACACCGCCATCAGTTTCTCCACCACAACCACGTGGCAGGCCTACGCGGGAGAGACGACCATGAGCTACTTTAGCCAGATCGTTGGCCTGACCGTTCAGAATTTCCTGGCAGGAGCGGGCGGCCTGGCTATCGGCATCGCCTTTATCCGTGGCTTCGCCCGGGAACACACCACCAGCCTGGGAAACTTCTGGGTTGACCTGGTTCGCGCGCTGTTGTGGGTGCTCCTGCCGGCATCAGTGCTGGTCAGCATCGTTCTGATCTGGCAAGGGGTCCCGATGAACTTCAACCCGTACATCCACGCGACAACTCTCCAGGGGGGAATTCAGACCATCGCGCAGGGACCAGTTGCCGCCCTGGAGAGTATCGAGAACCTGGGCACGAACGGGGGCGGGTTTTTCAATGTCAATGGAGCGCACCCTTATCAGAACCCAACCCCGCTAACAAACGTACTCGAAATGCTGAGCATCATCGCCATTCCCGCAGCCCTGACCAATACCTTCGGGCGTATGGTTGGGAGTCCTCGCCAGGGCTGGGTGCTCTTCTGGGTGATGCTCTTCCTGTTTGTCGCTGGGTTGGGGCTGCTTGGCTGGGCAGAGCAGAGTGAGAATCCTGTTATGACGCCGTACGTTGCAACAGGCCAACCGATGGGAAATATGGAGGGGAAGGAGGTCCGCTTTGGCATTGGCGGCTCGGTGCTCACGACGGAGACGGCGTCGAACGAGTCAACAGGGGATACCAACGCGATGGCCGATAGCTATACACCCTTGGGCGGAGCAGTTCCGCTGACGAACATGCTGCTGGGGGAAATGATCTTTGGTGGCCTGGGAACCGGCATTTATAGCATCCTAATGGTCGCTCTGGTGGGGTTGTTTATCACTGGCCTGATGATCGGTCGCACGCCGGAATACCTGGGTAAGAGGATTGAACCGCCGGAAATGAAACTGCTCTCGGTCTACACCCTCATCGGTCCCATCGGTCTTCTCATACTGACCGCCCTGGCAGTCGTAACGGGGCCCGGACTGGCAGGACTCACCACCAATAGCGGCGCGCATGGCTTCACAGAGATCCTCAACGCGTACACGTCCTCCTTTGCCAATAATGGGTTGAGTTTTGCAGGACTCTCGGCCAACTCTCCCTTTTACAATGCGACCACCGTGGTGGCCATGCTCCTGGGTCGCTTCGGACTGGCGATTCCTGCCCTGGCCTTTGCAGGCCTGTTCGCGCGGCAGACCCGAAGACCTATGACCCCAGGCAAACTGCAAACGGACTCGCTGCTGTTCGCCACGGTGATCATCGGGACGGCACTGATCGTGGTGGCCCTGACCTACCTGCCTGCGTTGGCCCTTGGGCCGATCGTCGAGCACATACGCCTGGTGATGGGCGGCTAATTGAGGAGCATACAAATGATAGAAAACGATACACAAAAGCCTAAGACCTATTCTTATAGAAAGAGCAAAGCGCCCGAGGAGGTGAGCGAGCCCGTAGAAGAACCTGACCAACGACGGCAAGACATGCAAATGCAGCGCTTGCTGCGCAACGAAAAGATCAGGTTGGTCATCATTGGCGTTGCCTTGCTCGCGATCATCCTGAGCGCAGTCCTCTTTCTTTTCACGAGATCTATCCTTCCACTGTTTGTCACGATAGTAGTAGTACCCTTGTTCTACAGGCGTGTTGGTATGTATCTCGAAAAATCAGAGGCTTCTGCGCACTGATAATGCAGATGAACAAAATAATCCGGAGAGCGGAAAAGCCAGCCAGGCCGATAAATCGGCGGTGGCCGCGATAAATCGGGCCCTACGGATGGCCGGAGTATTTTGTCAAAGGGCATTATCTGCGCCAGGTGCGGAGATCAATCGCGAGGATCTTCCCCAAGTGCACCCTGATTACAGTGAGCAATAAAAAAATATGGAGGACGTATGCCAGCAATCTATACGACGGGTCAGAAAATTGATCACTACCAGGTCATCCGTCTACTTGGACGAGGAGGGGCGAGCCATGTCTACCTTGCCCAGGACTGGCTTGCGTTGCAAGAGGTCGTGCTCAAGTTTCCCGATGACGATGTGATCGGTGGCGCGGCTGTCTTCAAGCGCTACCAGCGTGAAGCACAGATCGGCAAACGCCTGAACCATCCATACATACTGCAACACCTGAATCAGGGAGAGCAACGGAGCGCGGAGTACCTGGTGCTTGAATACGTGCGCGGACGGACGCTGCGGATGGTGATGAAGAAATTCGCACCTGAGCTTCTCCCGACTGGTGAGGTCCTACGTATACTGCTTCAAGTGTGTGACGCCCTGGTCTATGCTCATGAATGTGGAGTAATCCATCGCGATATCAAGCCAGAAAATATCATGCTGCTGGAAAACGGTGACATCAAACTACTCGACTTTGGTATTGCACTGATTGAGGGAGAGCGCCAGGTCGGCTGGCGAGGCTTCTCATCGCCCATTGGCACCCCCGACTACATGGCTCCAGAACGGCTGCTTGGCCAGCGTGGTGATGCCTGCGCTGATATTTATGCCGTTGGGGTGGTATTCTATGAACTGCTCTGCGGGCGGACGCCATTTGAGGAAACAGACGGATTTGCTATTATTACTCGACATATCTCGCATGACCCACCAGGCATTTTGCAGTTCAATCCGGCCTTATCCCCTGTTTTGGCGACGGTGGTGATGCGCGCCATCCGGCGCGATCCAGAGAGGCGCTACGCTTGCATGCAGGACATGCTCAAAGATTTACTCGACCTGGATAGTGTGGCAGCGGTAGACTATATTCCTGATCCACCTAAGCTCGGTGGACGTTACCGGCAAGCCATCCGCATTGCACTCATCGTGCTGATCGTCTGCCTTTTCATCGTGGCATTCGGTTTGCTCGCACAATTCGCGCACCATCTCGCGCGGTAGCCCTGGAGAAGCTCAGAGGAGTTTGCATATGCTGACGTATTTTGGCGCAGGTGCAGTGACAGTCATGTTGCTCTCCTATGCGCTTGAACATCGCTCTGCATGGGGTGTACCGGAGCTACTAGAATAGAGCAACGGCACGCTCGAACATGCCCAGCAGATGACAAACCACTCGTCACCACGCACCACCAAGCTGTATGATCGGCGCAGCAATGATGCCTCGCTCGACGAGTACGAGAAAGTGGGGATTTAGTGATGTCAACCGGCCATATAGGACTCCGGCCGTTCCTTGCGCAACGCCAAAGACTCCTGGCAGAGTTTGATTCTCTCACGATGGAGGGGTTGGATGATGCTGTGAAGACAACACATGGGCTAGGGGCCGAGGCAGTCTACCGAGACTGGCTCGAAGGCTTCTTGCCGAAGCGCTTCGCCGTCACAAAGGGCTACATAATAACGCCAAATGAACAGGGCAATCCTGACCTTCAGGAATGGGATGTGCTGATCTACGACCAGCTCGCATCGCCTGTGCTATTCACCCGCTCTTTCGACGGTACAAAACGGCGAGCGATACCCGTTGAGTACGTCCGCCACGTTATGGAGGTGAAGGCCAGAGTGACTCCAGCGGCCGCGAAAGAAGTCGCCAGCAAACTTGAAAAGTTGAGACCGATTCTGGGTTTCGACGAACCCGATACAACATTCAGGATGCACCTCTCTAGGAGCTTCACCTGTTCCTGCGTATTCTTTGACATTGGAAAGACCACGAAGGATGAATATAAGCAGGCTCTCGACAACTTGCTCCCGTTGCTTGACCGGCAGATTTCGTTCAGAAACGGGCTGATTCTTCGGGGCGCGAGAAACCCAGAATGGGGCGGTGTACTGTGGCGTTTAATCCGTGAGCCAGGGCAGGATGAAACGTTTTTCAACGACACTAGTCCTACGTCATCTTGGCTAGATGCAGAAAACGGCAGAAAATGGGCTATCGGCTGCGGCATGAGCGTGGGCCTAAATGCTTTTCAGGAATTCCATTTCAACTTGATACGATCTCTTGAAGGCAAACTTCCTTCAATTGTGCCGAGCCTCTACGGCCGTGACATGAGTGGCGGTCCAGTGCCAACATTGTTCTGACGTGCATAAATCCGCCCTTATTGCCGCTCTGTACATGTAAATGCAAAAGAGCAAGCTATCCGAGATAACTCAATTCGTTCCGTCTCGTCTGTGGCTCACCAGGATACTTGTTGTAAAAACGACCAGGTTAAAGTTTGCATTTACAACGTGCGGCATAGTAACTTGACCCAGATGCGCCTCACATAGAGGGGATTTTTTGTTGTTTGTCGAAATTCTTGGTTCTCCAGGGCAATCGCATCTCATTTTTGATGCTGCCTGTAGAGCGCGTCTACACGTTGTGTTTTGAAAAGCTCATCATTATGAAATGGCTTATCACCATCGTTCGTGAATGTAGATGCGATTGCCCTGAGATTCCTTACCGAAGACTTTGACCTTACCCTCCATTCTATTCCATACTGATTTCGTTACATTACGCAATGTAACGAAATTGAAGAGGCTACCGACAAAGCTCATTGGCGTTTTTGGACAATCAACAACGGCTGAGAGAAGCATGGACACGTGTGTTTGATCCAGCCACCGACAGAAAGAGGAAAACGATGCGACGCGATATTGCATTCGATGCAGAGGGCCTTACTCTCCGTGGATGGTTCTATCTGCCCGATGGCGCGAAGGAGCCTGTGCCCACAGTCATCATGGCTCACGGCTTTTCGTGCCTCAAAGAGATGTTCTTAGATCAATACGCAGAAGTGTTCGTCAAGGACGGACTCGGCGTCCTTGTCTACGATAACCGCTGCTATGGCGCGAGCGATGGCCAGCCGCGTCTAGAAGTCGACCCAATGGCTCAGGTGCGTGACTATCAGCACGCCATTACCTTCGCCAGAACGCTGCCGGAAGTGGACAGAGAGCGGATCGGCATTTGGGGGACAAGCTACACAGGCGGACACGTTCTGATCGTTGGAGCCATTGACAAACGGGTGAAGTGTGTTGTCTCGCAAGTACCGGTAGTCAGTGGCTATCGCAACGCACACCGCGCCGTTCGGGAAGATTTCATCCCGGAACTGCTCTTGCGCTTCAGAGCAGACCGTGATGCCCGCTACACGGGGCAACAACCAGCCATGGTTCCGGTCGTCTCGCTTGACCCGAACGAGGTATGCGCTTTCCCAGGCTCCAATGCTTTCAGGGCTTTTCAGAGCGCACAGCAAACAATCGCCCCGAACTGGCGTAACGAAGTAACGTTGCGCTCACTCGAGCTGTTTTGGGAGCATGAGACGTTGGGGTATATTGAGAAAATTAGCCCATGTCCCCTGCTGATGATTGTGGAAGACCAGGATACGCTTTCCGCTGCGGATCTGACGTTTGATGCATATAGTCATGCTCTTGAGCCGAAAAAATTGGTTATCCTGCACGGCGGACACTTCGACGCCTATGTGCGCGACATTACCCTGACTGCCCGTGCCGCCCGCGACTGGTACATGGAACATCTCGTCCCGGAAAGTTCGCGCCAAATGGTAGGGGTATGACATATGGTGCTACCAGCCGCAAAGGAAAACTGACGACAGTTCCGTTTTGCTCACAGGTTTTGGAACGCGAGCACTTTTAGCGGCTTCTCTTCGACTTCGTTGGCGAATGAGATTCTCAGGCAAAAGCAGCTCTGTCAGAACTACCTAGATTTCGTCCAAATTAGTGGCACAATGCTCGCAACGTAGTTCAGCACTACCTTCAGGAAAGAGGTTTGCTCCTCGCCGCGCTAGATTGTGGCACATTAGCTCAACGATTGTTTCGTGCTCTCAAGCTATCCGAGCACGTTGCCGCTAATTTGGGCAAAAATTAGGGAACTAAGAACGCGAAGGCCAACGGGTCCACTCAACGTTTCTCAAATGCCGTCAGCCGGACAATGAGATGGCAAACATGGGATCCCGACATTTTTACCCGTGTGTCGCTTCAGTGGCAGATTTGGCTATATTCGGTACCAGCGAAATGCTTGAGAACACTGTTGCTATCCTTAACGAAAATCTGAATAAAGACTTCCTTCCCCAGCTCGCTTGGTAGGTACATAAAACAAGAGAGGTCCCACGGGATGCGCAACGAGATGAAAAGCAAGCGAGCAGAAAAACAACGGGAGATATCTCTTCGTCCTGACAGCAGGTCACAGGGAGCCGAAAAAAGGAGATGCGCATGAGAAGAACCATCGATCACGTCCGACAAAAAGCGTGAGATAGTGGGATACCCTGACGAAAACGCGCAGAGAGACCTTCTCGACGAGAGAACATACGTCGAGGACGAGCTTCATCGAGAGCTCAGTCGGCTCAAGCGACTCGCAAACCGAGGGCTTGGGCAAACACGGGTGAGAGCCCATAGACGGTAATCTCGACGGGTGGGGCGCTGGGCAGTCGGGCATTGCGTGCGAGCCGTTGTTGCCAACTCAAACGCCAATGCGCTCGCTTTGCGCGCGAGAAAGGAGAAGGCGTCGAGAGGGGTGGTGAAACGGACGGGGCTTCCACGATGACCAGGTGGCTTCGCTGCCAACGTATCCAGGCTCGGCGAGGCTGAGAGCGCGACCAATCACCCCACAGGATGGGATGAGGAGCAGAAAGGCAGGGAGGTAGATGCTCTTCTGACACTGGCTGAGGTAGTGGATGCAGCACGGCGCTGACACGACGAGGTTTTTTCGTGGACGTGCCATGTTCTTGACAGAGCGTGCGTAAGGGACAGGGACGACAATCAGCAATACGGGCGGCATAGAGCACGCGCACCGTCCCATCGTGTTCGCGGCGTCGTTCCTGTGGATAGAGCGTAGCTCCTTGCAGACAACGCAGCGTGCCGTCGACCTGAGGAAGAAAGTCTTGTCCTCCCAGGCTTCCGACTCGCGCTGCACGCGCCCACTGCGGGGGACCGAAAGAGGGTCCAGCCGCAGAGAGGTGCGGGGATGGCATGGCTTCAGTTTGAGGGGGGGGAAAACTCGGTGAGACGCATCGAGGTGGGTTGCCACTGTTGGCTCAGTTCTTGGCGCAGATTCCATACCCATTGCGAGAGGATCTGCCAGACCTCTTGACCGTGTGGCGCGTAGGAACTCCAACGATCACTGTCCTGCTCACGATCTTCATCAGTAAGCACCGTCTCGAAACTCCCACGATGCAAATAGAGCTTGACCACATCGGCAGCAGTGAAGCCGGCAGCAGGCAAGGCCGTGAAAAAGAGTTCATAGACGCACTGATCGCGGGTCACCCCAATCGGACTGGTGGCAGCCTGATGAGTTGCAACAATCAGACGAGCATGCTGCCCTTGTGCGGTGACAGCCACCTGCCCACAATCAAACAGGTTCCGGCAGGTGCCACTTTCAGGATGGGTGAACTGCTCATCGGCGGGCAAGGCGAGGCGCTCTTTGACTTGTGTCAGATCCAGCAGGGCATAGTCTTTGCCACGCATCACGAAGCAGACTCCTGCAGCGATCAGATCCACGACGATGGCTCCATTGCCATACAGCCCGTCGAGTCGAACGAGGGCCTGGGTAGGCAAGAGACCCAGTGTGGTCTGATAGGCAACGATCACGCTGAGTCCCCGTAACAACTCGCCTCGATAATCTCCATTGCCGGCTCCTCCACCGGTGAAGAGCCATTGATGCGTATGGGCTTGCAGAAGCGTTGTCCGGGTGCGCACAACCTCCCCACGCTTGCGCCCCGTGTAGCCGGGCGCACACACGGCAGACAAACGCCGCTGTGGTGGTGGCAGATCAGGCCCCTGAGGCAAAGCACGTTGTCGGGCAGCCTGTCGGGTGCCATCGAGATCGAAGACGATCCAGCGGTTTCCTTGCCGATCCCACAGACCCCCTACGTCCGCCTTTGGTCCGAGGCGAGCGAGCGCATCTTGGAGGAACACGCTGCGCAATGCTTCCACAGATGTCTCGTCCAGCGCGGCAAGGAAGCGGCTCAGCGTGGAACGATGTGGCAATTGGCTGCGTCCGAACAAGGCCATAAACGCAGGCGCAAATGGCTGCAAGCGCTCGTAATACGCTTTGAGTGTCGGTTCACCACTGATGGCATAGCCCATCAGCACGACCACAAAGTCAATCACTTCAAAGGTGCCGAAGCGTTTGCGAGCGAAGCGAACACGCTCGGAGATTTCCGAAAGCAAGCCCAGACGGGTCAAGGCGTGGGCGAGAAGAGTGACTTCGCCAAACCACGCAGGCACTGAGGGGATCGGCGAGGCGTCGGTCTGAATAGTCACCGAGGAAGGATTGTCCGTACTCATACGCTCTCCTGTCATGGTATTTCCCGCTCGCTCTGCAATGGCTGAACGGGTGTCAAGAGTACTCGATCTTCTCAAATGAGGGGCGCTATCATCTCAACATGCTCTCAGTATGCCACACAATGACCTGGAGTGCACCAAAAACCACTCCCTACTTCTCCGCTTGTTTGCTTGCATCTCGTTGCGTATCCTGTGGGCAGAGATCACCAAACCTGACGGAGTTCCAAGTTATGGATCAGTAGGCCACTTTTTTACCAAAGATGGGCCGAGACGACTGCTCACCAATCAGCAGGTTCGGGAAAAACATGCTGGTATGTGGAGGGTCGGAAGTAATCCCTACTAGCAAACAAGCATAGTGAA
>WNEZ01003829.1_pt1 | contig 13004 bp, 12 predicted proteins | sample 5400521 | NCBI WGS metagenome assembly WNEZ01 (sample SAMN13153339, study PRJNA577476) | soil metagenome | isolation source: 120 cm saprolite under Douglas fir tree site 2 hole 1 replicate 1 | place: USA:California | collected 2015-04-18 | reverse complement strand
GGGCGACGTCCTTGAGGCGCTGCGACACCGCGCAGAGCAGCTTGTCGCCGAGCAGATGCCCGAGCGTGTCGTTGACGTTCTTGAAGTGATCGAGATCGAGGCACAGACCCGCCACCATCTCGCCGCGGCGAACCCGCTTGAGCGCCTCCTCCATCTCGTCCTGGAACGCGGCCCGGTTGGGCAGCCCGGTGAGGCTGTCGTGCCGTGCCATGTGCCTGATCTTCTCCTCGGCCTGGGTCCGCTCGGTGATGTCCTCGTGGGTCGCGACCCAGCCGCCATTGGCCATGGCGCGATTGACGATCGAGATCGTGCGTCCTTCGCCGGACTGCAGGAGCTGCGTGTGCATGCCGCCGCCGGCAAGCGTCTGCCGCAGCACGTTGAGATATTCGTCGATGTCGGCGGAAAAATTCCCGCACTCGTTGCGATGCTCCAGAATGCTGCGCAGCGTCGCCCCGGGGCCGACGATATCGCGCGAGAGCCCGTACATCTCGATGTAGCGGTCGTTGCAGACGACGAGATTGGCGTCCGCATCGAACATGCAGAGGCCTTGCGACATGTTATTGAGCGCCGTTCCGAAGAGCTGGTCCTGGTCCCGCCGCTGACGCTGATACTCGGTCGACACGAGCTGGGCGGCGCGCTGCGCCGAGTGCAGCTCCTGACGGACCTGCGCATGGGAGCGTTCGAGCCGGCATTTCTGGGCGAGCGCGGCCGCCAGCTGCAGCGCCCTGCCATGGTCGTCCGGAACGGCCATCACGCGTTCCGACACGATGTAGTCGGCCAGGCGATCGAGCCGGGACGCTTGGATGATCAGGCCGAGCCCGTCATTGGCGCGCAGGATGGCCGAGATGACGGCGGGGTCGTTCGCCGAAATCCAGGACTGGGTGACGATGACCGCCTCGATCGCGCCCTTGTGGCCGCCGCCGGGCCAGATCACGTCCACGGGGGCGCTGTTTTGGCTGAACGTCACGAGCTCGAGCGAAGCGGAGGCGCTCGCCGCGACCTGCTTGATCGCGTCGCATTCAGCCGCCGTGCCGCAGAAAAGAATGCGTAAGGGGTTCGCACCCACTTGCATGCTCCGGAAATGCGCAAAGCGGCGGCACGCTACGGGCCGGAGTCCCAAAAAAGGCATAAATGGTGTCGGCTTGCGCCGGTGCGCCGCGGCTGATCGCACTCTTGGCTAACGGTTGGTTAAGGCGCCGGCGTCTTGTTCCGCCGAGGCATAGGATCACTTTTCCGGCGGACGGGTCTCGCCATGAAACAGCCGCTCGATGCGGCCGCCCAACGTCAAGACCAGGAGGGCGAGGACGACAGCGATGACGATCACCCGCCAGCCGGCAAAGCCACAGACGATGCCCAGACAGGCGACCAGCCATGTGCAGGCGGCCGTCGTGAGGCCATGAACGCGTGATCCGCCCATGCCGCGAACGATGACGCCGGCGCCGAGAAAGCCGATGCCGGTCAGCACGCCCTGGATGGCGCGGCTCGCGGCCGTGAAGTCGGCGCCGGCCGATGCGGGAAAGTCCATGCACGCCACGACCACCAAGGCGGAGCCGAGGCCGACGAGACCCAACGTTCGAATGCCCGTCGGCTTGCCGTGCAGGTCGCGATTGAGGCCGAAGATCGACCCTATCACGGTTGCGGCCACCAGCCGTAATGCGATTTCGATCCAGTCCATGGGAGCGCCGAAGGTTGGAGAGCCGAAGTAACGGTCATTGTGCACGCGAAATTGCGCGCGGTTCAATCGGTGACCGGCCCGCACCAGCCCGGCAGGTAGTTCGCTTCCGGGCCCTTGGCCAGCCGGAGCGCGTTCTCCATCGCGGCGGCAAAGTCGTTCTCGACCGTCTTGCGCTTGATCCGGCGGCGGAAGAAATCGGCCCAGAGGAATTCGCTGAACGGCGTCGTCTCCTTGGAAAAGCCGCCCGCCCGCCGCAACTCTCCCGCCAGGCTGCGAAATGGATCGTCGCGCAGGTCGGTCACCGAGGGCGGAATATCCTCGAAACCGCGACGGACGCCGTTGTGGTCGTAGGGGTGGCACCATCCTTTGAGGTCGAGCACGACCCAGAACGCATCGCGCTGGAGCGTGCGCAGGTCGGCGACGACCGCGATCGAAATGACGTCCTGTCCCTCCTCGATGAGCGCGCGGGCGAGATGATGATGATCGATGACGTAATGGCGGTCCTTCGGCCCCCGGATGACGGGGATCAGATGGCTGCCCAGGAATGTCGCCTTTTTCTTCCCTTTGTGCTCGCGCCAGCGCTTGCGCTTCTCTTCGACCTCCCGCATGCCGACCGACATCTGGGTCGGGCGCAGGCTTTCGATCTTGACGGTGGTGAGAACGGGTTCGCGGACGTGCATCGGACTCTCCTGTCGAACGGATCGAGGCTGCCGCAAGGCATGCATCTACGGCTTCGGCAGTTTAGCCCCGCCTTGCGGCCAGTCCCACCGCATTGACGCGATGGGAGGCGGCCCGTAGCCTCCCTATCGGTCTCGTCGCAGGGAGATGCTCATGCACCGTTACGTCATGCCGGATGCGGTCAAGGAGCGCGTGATGCGCCGCCAGGGCAAGCTGTTCAGCCACGACACCATCGAGGCCGCCCGCGCGGCGCTCGTCGTCGTCGACATGCAGAACTTCTTCTGCGGCGAGGGTTTCCCGCTCGAGGTGCCGCTGTCACGCACGATCGTGCCCAACATCAATCGCCTGGCGCGCGCGATGCGCGCCGCCGGCGGTACGGTCGTGTGGATCCAGACGAGCTCCGCCGAGGCGCTCACCCGCTGGGCCAATCATCACAAATACATGCTCACGCCGGAACGCATGAAGACGCGGCTCGCGAGCCTGACGGAGACGGCGGAAGACTTTGCGTTGTTTCCGGCGCTCGAGGCGCTGCCGGGCGACCTGCGGGTCAAGAAGGCGACCTACAGCGCCTTCATGCCGGGCTCCTCCGACATCGAGGCCCAGCTCAAGAGCCGCGGCATCGACACCGTCATGATCACCGGCACGGCGACCAACGTGTGCTGCGAATCGACCGCGCGCGACGCCATGCTGCTCGACTACCGGGTGATGATGATCTCGGACGGCAATGCCACGTGGACCGACGAGGAGCACGCGGCCACGCTGAACACCTTCATGATGTTCTTCGGCGACGTCATGAGCACGGACGAGGCGGTCGCAAGGCTGGTGCCGGTGGCGCAACGCAAGACGGCGTAGCGCAATCGGCCAAAATCAGTTGGTTTTAGCTTCTTCAGGCGCTCGCCGGCGTGAAGCTGGTCCGAACACTGCTCTCCGGCGGGCGGAGACGCGTCAGCGAATTTCGAGAGAGACGATCTTCCCGTCCTTCAGTACAAAGCTGAATTCGACCACGATGGGGCTGCCCGGAAAGTTGCCGGTGAGCTTGGCCTTGAGAGCCGTCTTTCCGTCGCGCTCCGCGACCTCGAGTGGCGCGACGGTGTGATTGTATTTCTTCTTCGTCGCGATCTTCCACTCCTTGATCGCGGCCAGTCCCCGATAGATTTGGCCCTCATCGCGAACCGTGGCGTCCGACGCAAAGCAGCCGGACAGCGCGTCAGCATCGCCCGCGTTCTCAGCCTTTACATAGAGATCGATTGCCGGCGGAAGATGGATCGACATCGTTCCTCCTTCTGCTGATGGCCTTGGTTCGCAACGGCGATCACCGCCGCCGCATCACGACGGCTTCCAGCCACGAAATCGCGAGATACATCACGGACGAGACGATCGCCAGGATGGTGATCGCGGTCATCACGATGTTGAGCTTGAAGATCTGGCTGCCGTACTGGATCAGGTAGCCGAGGCCGAGGTTGGCCGACTGGAACTCGCCGACCACCACGCCGACGAGCGACAGCCCCACATTGACCTTGAGCGCCGCGATCAGCGTCGGCACGCTGCCGGGCAGCACCACCTTGGCGAGGATCTGGCCCTTGCTGGCGCCGAACGTTTGGGCGAGCTTGATCTTGTTGGGATCGCTGCCCTGGAATCCGCTGTAGATCATCAGGATGGTGACGAACAGCGAGATCGCGAGCGACATCGCGTAGATCGACAGCGTGGCGCCGAGCCAGATGTAGAAGATCGGCACGAACGCGGTCTTCGGCATGGCGTTCGCAATGACCAGATAGGGGTCGAGCACCTTGTAGAGGTCGCTCCACCACCACAGCGCCGCGGCGATCGCGATGCCGAGCGCCATCGCGGCGGTGAATCCGATGATGGTCGCGAACACGGTCGCCCAGGTGTGGGTCAGGATGCTCGCCTGCTGCGGCGTCGCCTTGAGCATGTCGAGGAAGGTCGGCCACAGCGCCGACGGGTAGCTCGTGAACAGCGGATTGATGACGTGCGCCTTGGGAAGGATCTCCCACAGCACGAGGAAGACGAGCAGCAGCGCCAGCTGCGCGGCGCGCACGGTGAGCCGGCCGCGCCGCTCGCGGCGCAGCCAATCGAGGTACTGCGGACTTGCGCCGGCGAGCGCGACATCAACCTTCGACATGGACTTCGAGCTCCTGCCAGAGGGTGTTGAAATAGCCGTTGAACTCGGGCGCGTTGCGCGCCGCGAGCGGCGCCGGGCGCTCGCCGTTCGCGGTCGCGAAGCGGATCGGGCGGTCGGATTTCACCTGTCCGGGCCGGCGCGAGAGCACGATTATCCGCTCGGCCATGCTGATCGCTTCGCCGATATCGTGGGTCACGAGGATGGCGGTCTTGCCCTCGCGACGGAGAATCTGGCCCACTTCGTCGGCGAGTGCGAGCCGGGTCTGCGAATCGAGCGCGGAGAACGGCTCGTCGAGCAGGATCACGTCGGGCCCGGTGCAGAGCGTGCGCGCAAGCGCGACGCGCTGGCGCATGCCGCCGGAGAGCTGGCGCGGCAGGTAGTGCAGGAACTTGCCGAGCCCGTAGCGCGTCAGGAGCTGGGTCGCGCGGGCGCGAGCAGCATCCATGTCGGCGCCCTGGATCTCCGCGCCGAGAACGGCGTTGTCGAGGATCGTGCGCCATTCGAACAGATAGTCCTGCTGCAGCATGTAGCCGACCTTGCGGCTCGGCCCGGTGACGGGGCGGCCGTCGAGCAGGACCGCGCCCTCGGTGGGCTTGAGGATGCCGGAGATCAGCGACAGGAGCGTGCTCTTGCCGCAGCCGCTCTGCCCGATGATGGCGACGAACTCGCCCGGCGCGATCGACAGCGAGATGCTCTTGAGCGCCTCGGTCTCGCCCTCGCGGCCGAAATAGCGCAGCCCGACGTCGCGCAATTCGACCTTGCGCGCCGCCGCGCCGCCGTTTGTCGAGGCCTGCACGGATCACTTCGCCTTGCTGGCGAACTCCGTCGCGATCAGGTCGGAGAATTTCACGCGCTTGCCCTGCTCGAGCACGTGACCCTGCACCAGGATGTCCTGGAAGCGCTCGATCGCCTTCGGTTCGATCACCGGCGTCGACTTCCAGATCTTGAGCCGCCGATAGCGCTCGGCGGCGCCGAGCAGCGCCTGCGCGGTCACGCCCGGGAAGAACGGAGCGAGCGCCGTCGCGATCTCCGCGGGCGGCGCGGATGCGGTCCACTGCATGCCCTTGTAGATCGCATTGGTCCAGCCCTGGATCACGTCGGGGTGCTCGCGGATGTATTTGTCGGTCGCCATGAAGGCGGTGTAGTCGGCCGGCCCGACGGTCTCGCCGATCGAGGCGAGGAAATGCGCCTTGCCGTCGATCTCGAGCTGCGAGGCGTCAGGCTCGATGAAGATGGCGTACTGGTTCTGCCCGGCGAGCCATGAGCCCACCCGCGCCGGGATGCCGACATTGTTCATGAGCTTCACGTCGGCCTGCGGATCGATGCCGTTCTGCCGCAGCGCCGCTTCGAGAAAGAGAAGCGGCGTCGAGCCCGGCCGGAAGCCGAGGATTTCCTTGCCCTTGAGCGTCTTCCAGTCGAACTTGTCGACCTTCTCGCGGCCGACCAGCATGAAGCCGTCGGTCGAAGTCAGGCCGCAGAAGATGCGCACCTTGGTGGGCGAATCGCTGTTGAGCACGTAGACCGCGCTCTCCGGCCCGATCAAGGCGATGTCGGCGCTGTCGGAGAGCAGCGCCGCCATGGACTTGTCGCCCCCGTTCGCGGTGGTGAGGGTGAATTCGATGCCCGCCTCCTCGAAATAGCCTTTGGTCATGGCGACGTAGTGCGGCGCGTAGAGGATCGAGCGCACGACCTCGTTGTAGCGGAGCTTGATGGTGGGCTTGCGCTGGGCCAGTGCCGGGGCGGCGAGCGAGACGGAAACGGCGGCGAGGCCGCCTCCAAGGACGCGACGACGATCGAGCATGGATGTCCCCATTCATGGCTGTGGACGCGGGCGCGCGTCACGCGCGCTCTCCCGCCATGTCATGCAAGATTAGCACCAAGTCCGGCCGATTTGTCACGCGGCGCCGTTTGCAGCAGGGCCGACCCTTTAGTTCTTCTTCGCCGTGCCGAGCGTGTTGTAGCGGGCAATCACGTCTTTCGGCGTGGCGATCGAGCGCTCCAGCAGCTTGAGCACGCCGTCGGCATCGATCGGGCTGAGGTCGAGACCGATCCTCTCCACGTCCTCGATGAAGGCCTTGTCGCGGCACATCTCCATGAAGGCGTGTTGCAGCGCCTGGGCGCGATCGGCCGGCAGGCCGGGCGGCGCCGCGAACGGCAGCGCCATGAAGAAGGGAAGCTCGGCGAACTCGATCAGCGAGACCGCGTCCGCATCGGCGGCGAGCTCGCGGCCCATCGGGATGTCGGCAAGCTCGGGCAGCCGCGTGCTGCGCCCGAACTGGAGGAGCGGGCGAAACATCTTCTGATTCCACAGGTCGCGCTGGCCGGTTCTCACCGAGCTCAGTCCCACCATCTGGCCGTCGAGCTCGCCCCGCTGCATGGCGACGAACAGGGGCGCGGCCCCGGTATAGCCGCGCACGACGTTGACGTTGAGCCCGAGCACCTCCTTGGCGATGAGCGCGAAGATGAGGTTGCTCGACGCCGCATTGTCCGCGCCGAGGCTCACCAAGACGCCGGGCTTGCGCAGATCGGCGACCGTGCGCGCCGAATGGCCGTCATTGATCAGCAGCAGATAGGCGTCGTTGGCATAGGAAGAGAGGCTGCCCAGCCAGGTGAATTTGCGCGGATCGAAATTGGCGTTGGGATTGCCCTGGATCGCGAGCTGCGGCACCGCCCGCTCGAGCTTGGCCAGAACCGTGCCGTCCTTCTCTGCCCCATGATAGATGCGGTTAGCGGTGACGAGCCCGCCGGCGCCCGGCATGGTCTGCACCACGATCATCGGGTTGCCGGGAATGAAGCGGCTGAGATGCCGCGCGGTGACGCGCGCCGAGATGTCGTTGATGCCGCCCGGCGCCGTGCCGACCAGCATGGTGATCGTGCGCCCGCGGTAGAACTGCTCGACCGATTGCGCCGCAGCCGGCGCCGCCGCGAGCACGGCGAGGCAGGGAAGCATGAATGCCGGATACAGCTTGCGCATCTCTCGATCCTAGCCGATCACGGCAGCGCTTCCAGCATGTGGCCGTAACCCTTCCGTGGCTGGCGCACGTGCAGCCGCTTCTGGATTTCCCACACCCGCGCCGTCACCGGATGCACCACCGGCACCTGCAGGTCCTGCTCCAGCGCCTCGATGATGTCGAGCGTGCGCCAGCCGGAACCCAGCATGTAGATCGCGTCGGCGCCCTTGTGCGCGAGGAAGCGCCGCTTGATGAAGGCATAGACCTGCTCGCCGGAGAGCTCCTGCACCTTGTCGAACGGCACCTCCATGCCCGCCATGCCGCGCACCGTGAACCCCGCATCCACGAAATATTTTGCGAAGACGTCGTTGATCTTGCCGGGAAAATATGTGGCGCCGACGATGGTCTTGGCCTTGAGCGCCTGGAGGGCGGCGACGTGGTTCTGCGCCACCGTGAAGATGGTGGACTTGTATTTCTTCTCCCAGCTCGCGACGAGTTTTGTCTCGGCGCTGCGGCCGAGCACCATGAAGGGCGGCGCGCCGACCGGATGGATCAAGTCGCAGGCCTGCTCGGCCAGGATCGCCACCTGCTTCTCGTAGGCCGGCATCATCTTCTCGAACTCGTCGCGCACGCCGCGCTGCACATTGAGGAAGAGCGGAATGAGGCCGATCCCTTCCGGCAGCAGGCGGATGACCTCCTCGGTCACGCCCGGCCGCATGGTGGGATTGATCATCCCGACAATTCCGCGCCAGCTGGTGAAGGGCATGTGGTGGCTCTCCCCTAATACGACTTCGGCAACCCGAGCACCTTCTCGCCGATGAAATTCAAAATCATCTCGGCGCTGACCGGGGCGAGGCGCGCGATCATGGCTTCGCGCAGATAGCGCTCGACGTGGAATTCCTTGGCGTAGCCCATGCCGCCATGGGTGGTGACCGCGGTCTGGCAGGCGGCGAGGGCGGCTTCGGCGGCCAGGAATTTCGCGGCATTGGCTTCCGCGCCGCACGGCGCCTTGGCGTCGTAGAGCGTGGCGGCCTTGAACACCATGAGCTGCGCGGCCTCCAATTCCATCCAGTGGCGTGCGAGCGGATGCTGGATCGCCTGATTCTGCCCGATCGGGCGGCCGAACACCACGCGCTCCTTGGCGTAGGCGACGGCGCGCGCGAGCGCGGCGCGCCCGAGCCCGACCGCCTCGGCGGCGATCAGGATGCGCTCGGGATTCATGCCGTGCAGGATGTATTCGAAGCCGCGGCCTTCCTCGCCGATGCGGTCCTGCGCCGGCACCGGCAGTGCGTCGATGAAAAGCTGGTTCGAATCGACCGCCTTGCGGCCCATCTTGTCGATCTCGCGCACCTCGACGTAGCGCCGGTCGAGATCGGTGTAGAAGAGGCTGAGCCCGTGCGTGTGCTTCTTCGCATCGCCGGCCGGCGTCGTGCGCGCGAGCAGTAGCACCTTGCTCGCCACCTGCGCGGTGGTGATCCAGATCTTCTGGCCCGAGACGACGTAGTGGTCGCCCTGGCGCACCGCCTTGGTCTTGAGATTGAGCGTGTCGAGCCCTGCATCGGGCTCGGTCACCGCGAAGCAGGCCTTGTCGGTGCCGGCGATCAGCGGCGGCAGCATGCGGCGCTTCTGCTCGTCGGTGCCGAAGACCACGACCGGATGCAGGCCAAAAATGTTCATGTGCAGCGCCGAGGCGCCGGAGAAACCCGCGCCGGATTCGGCAACGGTCTGCATCATCAGCGCGGCCTCGGTGATGCCCAACCCGGCGCCGCCGTATTCCTCCGGCATCGCGATGCCGAGCCAGCCGGCTTCCGCGAAGGCACGATGGAAGTCGTGCGGAAAACCGCCGTCGCGATCCTTCTGCAGCCAGTAGTCGTCGCCGAAACGCTCGCAGATGCGGCGAACATTGGCGCGCAGCGTCTCCTGCTCCTCGGAAAACGCGGCGCTCATTCGCTCTCCCGCGGCTCCCCGTCCGCCGTGGACGCGGCGGACGCCCCGACCGCGCCTTCCGACCGCAGCTTCGCAATCTTCGCCGCGGACAGACCGATCTCGCGCAGCACCTCGTCGGTCTGCTCGCCGAGCGCGGGCGGATGGCGCGTGATGGCCGGCTTCGACCGGCTCCAGCGGCTCGGGATGCCGACGAGCCTGATGCGGCCTTCGGTCGGATGGTCCATCTCGTGGAAGAAATCGACCTTCGCGAGATGCGGATCGTCGATGAGCGCATCGAGATCGTTGAGCGGCGTCGCGGGAATGTCGACGTCGCGCAGCAGCGTCAACCATTCCGCCGTCGTCCTTGTCGGCATGATCTCGGTGAGCAGGCGGTACGCCTCCGGATAGTGCTTTGCGCGGGCGGCGGGAGTCGTAAAGCGCGGATCGCTGTGGAACTGCTCGGCCTTGCCGATCGCGGCGAAGAACGCTTCCCATTGCCTGTCGGTATAGACGAGCACGCAGATGTGGCCGTCGCTCGTGCGATAGGGGCGCCGGTCGGGCGCGAGCAGGCGCGCATAGCCGGGCTTGCCGATCGGCGGCTCGTACGCGCGCCCGCCAAAGTGATCGGACAGCACGAACTGGGCGAGCGTCTCGAACATGGCCAATTCGACCGCCTGGCCTTCGCCGGCGCGGTCGCGCTCGAACAGCGCCGCGAGCACGACATGCACCGCGTTGAGGCCGACGATGTGGTCCGCCATGGTGAGCGGCACGTAGCGCGGCTCGCCGCCGCCGGTCTTGCTGATGGTCGCCGGGATCGCCGTGATCCCCTGGATGAGGTCGTCATAGGCGGGACGGCCCGCATAGGGACCGGTCTCGCCGTAACCGACGAGGCTCACATAGATGAGCCGGGCGTTGGCGGCGCGCAGCTTGTCGGGTCCGAGCCCCAGGCGCCGCAGCGAGGCCGGCCGCACATTGTTGATGAAGACATCCGCGGTCGCGCACAGGCGCTTGAGGACGTCGCGGCCGCCCGCCGTCTTGATGTCGACCACGATGCTGCGCTTGTTGCGGTTGGCCTGCAGGTACATCGGCCCCATGGCGGGATTCCGCATGGGTCCCGCGTGGCGCATGATGTCGCCCGCGGGCGCCTCGACCTTGATCACGTCCGCGCCGTAATCGGCCAGGATCTGCGTCGCGTACGGGCCCATCAGCACCGTGGTCATGTCGATGATGCGGACGCCCGCGAGCGGTCCGCCGCGTGGCGCGGCCTTTCGGCTTTTCTTGCGTTGCGACGGCATCGCGTCCTGCATTCCCGTGCGATCGGCCGCAAACCCTATACGAAGCGGGGAAAATGGGTAAGCGGAACGCGCGCGAACCTCGCCGGCAAGTTCATCAGTGCCGGGGAAAATCTCCGGCCGCCGCGCCAGAAATAGGGCTTACGGCAGGATCGGCTGCGCCGGCAGGTAGCCGGTCGCGGTGATCTGCTCCGCCGTGAGCTTCTCGCCGGGCACCTCGATATTGTTGTTGATGAAGTCGACCGTGTTCTTCATCCGCGTCCTGTCGATATAGCCGAAGCCGTTCTTCTGCACGTCGGCCGAGAGCCCGATGCGCTTGAGGATGTTGATCTCCTCGATGACGATCTGCCGGTCGAGCGCCTTGACGTGTTGCAGCTGGATGTCGGCGGCCGCTTCGGGATTGGCGAGCGCGTCCTTCCAGCCGCGCAGCGAGGGGCGCACGAACTTCTTCACGACGTCCGGATTCTTCTTGAGGAAATCCTCGGTCACGCCGGTCGAGTTGCCGTAGATGTCGAGGCCGTAGTCGCCCGCGAACAGGCACACGGGCTTGGCGTCCGGCACCGCGCGGCGGATCGCCGGCTCGCTCATGAGGAACTGGTCGATCGATTGCACCTTGCGCGCCGCGAGCATCGGCACGCGCGCGGCCGCGTCGATGTTCACCACCTTGAGCGTCTTGCTGTCGACCTTGTTCATCTCCATGAAGGCCGACCAGATTTTTGGCACGAAGGACGCGGTACTCGAGCCGAGCTCGAGGCCCGCCATCTGCTGCGGCTTCGTGACGTTGGCGCCGGGATCGAGCGTGAAGATGCAATAGGGCGGCTTCTGGTAGTTGACCGAGACGATCTTGATGCCGGCGCCGCCGCTGCCCGACGCGACCAGGCTCGGGATGTCGATGAAGCCGATCTCGGCCACACCGGTCACGACCGTGCGGATCGCGTCCGCCGTGCCCTTCGACGGCATGATGGTGACGTTGAGCCCTTCCTCCTTGAAGTAGCCCTTGCCGAGCGCGACGTACCAGGGCGCGTGTCGCCCGAGGCTGATGAAGTCGAGCACGAACTTGATGTCGCGCTCCTGCGCTACGGCGGTCGCGGCGAGCAGGCAGGTCGCGGACAGCACGGCCGCGGTCAATCGGGTCAGCATGGGCTCCTCCCAGGGCGATCGTACGTGCATCGGCCAACAGATGATAAGATATTCCGCGTGTTGTACAACACACGTTGCGCTCGCCGTTCGCGCGCGCAGGCTTGGGGTTCGGGGCGTCATGCCGTTCGGGTTGGTCACGCATGTCCGCAAGGTCTTTCCGGGCGAGGAGCGCCTCACCCGCACGGCCGAGCCGGTGGTGGCGCTCGACGACGCGAGCTTTGCGTTCGAGGCCGGCGAGTTCGTCGCGCTCCTTGGGCCGAGCGGCTGCGGCAAGACCACGTTGCTGCGCATCGTCGCCGGACTGATCAAGAAAACATCCGGCTCGGTGGTGATCGGCGGACGCGAGGTGGACGAGCCGCTCGGCGACTACGGCTTCGTCTTTCAGGCGCCGAGCCTGATGCCCTGGCGCAACGTGCTCGACAACGTGCTCTTCCCGATGGAGATCCTGCGGCGCAACGACCGTGCGGCGCGGCAGCGCGCGCTCGACCTGCTCGAGCTGGTCGGCCTCACCGGCTTCCTGCGCGCGCGGCCGCATCAGCTCTCGGGCGGCATGCAGCAGCGGGTCGCGCTCTGCCGGGCGCTCATCCATCAGCCGAAACTGCTGCTGATGGACGAGCCGTTCGGCGCGCTCGACGAACTGACCCGGCTGGAGATGAACGACCAGCTCCTGCGCATCCGCCGCGAGACCGGCGCCTCGGTGCTGTTCGTCACTCATTCGATCGCGGAGGCGGTCTATCTCTCCGACAAGGTCGTCATCTTCAGCCGGCGGCCGGCGCGCGTCGTCAAGGAGATCGCCATCCAGCTGCCCGAGCCGCGCAGCCAGAAGACCCGCTTCACCGCCGCCTTCACCGAGACCGAACGGATCGCGAGCGAGGTGCTCGGCATCGTGGCGCCGGTCGCGCACGAGGAGGCGGCGTCATGAGGCTGCGCGCGCTCTCGCACATCGGATATCCGCTCGCCGGCGTGGTGCTGATCATCGTCGCCTGGGCGCTCTTCTGCTGGCTCGCCAACGTGCCGACCGTCGTGCTGCCGACGCCCGACAAGGTCTATCGCGCCTTCGTGGCGCGCGGCGACCTGCTGCTGAGCGAAGGCCTGGTGACGCTGAAAGAGACGCTCTACGGCTTCCTGCTCGCCCTCGTGATCGGGCTTCCGCTCGCGGTGGCGGTCGCCAATTCGCGGCCGCTCAACCTGATGTTCTATCC
>WNEZ01006544.1_pt1 | contig 13005 bp, 13 predicted proteins | sample 5400521 | NCBI WGS metagenome assembly WNEZ01 (sample SAMN13153339, study PRJNA577476) | soil metagenome | isolation source: 120 cm saprolite under Douglas fir tree site 2 hole 1 replicate 1 | place: USA:California | collected 2015-04-18 | reverse complement strand
TCATACGTCGCCTTCAAAGGAGGGGACCATGAGCTATGCCAAGCAGATGCTTGACTCCTACTCACGCACCTTCAAGGTCGATAGCGGCGTGCTGGCCGCTACCATCGACGCGCTCAACGACTGCGCCCAGGCCTGCACCGCCGACGTCGACGCGGACCTGGGCGAGCCGGACTTGTCTGAGATGGTCAAGTGCATCCGGCTGTGCCTGGACTGCGCCGATATCTGTGCCGCCACCGTCATGCACACAAGTCGCCTGGCCGAGTACGACTCAAGGATCACGAAGCTGCTGCTGGAGGCGTGCGCGGCTACCTGTAAGAACTGCGGTGACGAGTGCGAGCGGCATGCCAAAATGCACGAGCACTGCCGCGTCTGCGCAGAGGCCTGCCGGCGATGCGAGCGCGCCTGTCGGGAGCTCCTGGGCGCCATTTAAGGCCGCGTTTAGGCCAGGGACTCCACCCACTGCCGATGCAGCGAGCCGTAGCGGCCGCTGCGTTCGCGCAGCTCTGAAGGCGGGCCGTCTTCGACCACCCGCCCACCATCGATGACCAGCACCCGATCGGCGATGTCGACCGTCGAGAGCCGGTGGGCGATGATCACCGCCGTCCGGTCCCGCAGCAACGTGCGCAGCGCCCGTTGCACTAGGCGCTCCGATGGCAGATCGAGCGATGACGTCGCCTCGTCGAGGATGAGGACGCGTGGGTCGGCCAGGAACGCCCGCGCAAAAGCCACCAGCTGGCGCTGGCCCGAAGACAGCCGCACACCTCGCCGCCTCACGTCGGTCTCGTAGCCGTTGGGCAGGGCGCTGATGAAGTCGTGGGCGCCGATGGCGCGCGCGGCCTCTTCCATCTCCTCACGCGTCGCGTCGGGCCGCCCGAACAGCAGGTTGTCGCCCACGTTGCCCGAGAACAAGAAGCTCTCCTGAGTCACCACCGTGACAGCTCGCCGCAAATCCTCAGTGGCGATCGAGCGCAGGTCGACGCCATCCAGCGTCACGCGCCCGGCGCTCGGGTCGTAGAACCGCGCCATCAACCGCGCCATCGTCGTCTTGCCCGCCCCGGTCTCACCGACCAGCGCCACGATCTGCCCCGCCGGGATGTGGATGTCGAGGTCGTGCAGGACCGCCTTGTCGCGATACGCGAAGGTCACACCTTCGAACGCCACGGCGCCTGCGATCGAGACCATGCGCACGGGACTCACCGGCTCCGGGACGGTGGGAGTCTCTTCGATCACCCCGGCGAGCTTCTCCAGCGCGGCGCCGGCCGCCTGGAACACGTTGTAGAACTGCGACAGGTCCTGCATCGGCTCGAAGAACTGGCGCAGATAAAGGACGAAGGCGGTCAGCACGCCCAGCGTCAGCTGGCCCTGGACGACGAGGTAGCCGCCGAACAGGAGCACCAGGGTGGTCGTCAGCCGCCCGAGCAGGTTGATCGCGGGGCCGAACGTCGAGGCGAGACGGTTCGACCAGATGTTGGCGTCTCGGTAGCGGCCGTTGACGTCCTCGAAGATCTCCTGGTTGCGAGGCTCACGCCTGAACGCATGCACGGCCCGGATGCCGCCGAGCGACTCGACGTAGTGAACGATCACGAGCACGATCGCGCGGCGTACCGCTCGGTAAGACCGCGCGGAGTTGTTCCGGAACCACCACGTCAAGCCGAGCACCAATGGCATGGCGACCAACGTGACCAGACCAAGGCGCGCATCCAACCGCAAAAGGATCACGGTGATCGCGACCACCGATATCAATGAGGTGATGACCGACGTCAACCCGGTCGCCAGCAGCTCGTTGAGTGCGTCGATGTCCGAGGTCAGCCTGGAGATGATTCGCCCTGACGTGTAGCGCTCGTAGAACGACAGCGATAGCTCCTGCACGTGCGCGAACAGCGTCCGGCGAAGGTCGAACAGGATGTCCGCGCCGATGCGACCCGAGAGCCGGAGGAACGCGTAGTTGGCGAGGGCCTGCACTATGAGGGCCAGGAGCAGGGCGCCGACGATTATCTCCAGCGTCCTCAGGTTGCCGGTATGAATCCCCCTGTCGATGCCGAGCCCGACGAGGTACGGCAGCGAGAGGTAGGCGGCGGACCGGATCGTGATCAGGGCGGCGGCGACGAGCAGCTCGCCGCGGTATGGACTCGCGAGGGTCGCGAGCAGGCGCCTGCTGCGGCGTCGGAGCAGGCCGGCGACGTTGGCGGAGTACTCGTCGACGTCTTCGGACGCGACTCCACGCCAGCGATCGGCAGGGGCAACGCTGCTCAAGCTGTCTGCTGCCTCGAGGCTTCGTACTCCTGCGACAGGAGCGCGCGGTACAGGTCGTTCGACTTCAAGAGGTCGCGGTGCGCGCCAACCGCGACCACAGTGCCGCCGTCGATCAGCGCCACCCGGTCGGCGAGCGCAAGCGTCGACGGCCGGTGCACCACGAGCAGCCCGGTGACGCCCTCGAGGACGCGCGTGAGCGACTCCTCGATGACCGATTCGGTATGCACGTCCACCGACGACAGCGGGTCGTCAAGAACCAGCACGGCCGGGTTGCCGAGGACGGCGCGCGCAAGCGCCAGGCGCTGCCGCTGCCCGCCCGACAGCGTGTAGCCCTGCTCCCCCACACGAGTTTCCAGACCCCAGGGCAGGTCCCAGACAAAACCCGCCTGCGCGACGTCGATCGCGCGCTTGAGCTCCTCGTCAGAAACGACTGGCCGCCCCATGACGAGGTTTTCGTGGACCGAGGCCGAGAAGAGGATTGGATCCTCGAACGCGACGCCGACGTGTGAGCGAAGCGAGCGGAGATGGAGGTCACGCACGTCGATGCCGTCGAGAAGGACCTGGCCTTCGGCGACGTCGTACAGACGCGGCAGCAAATAGGCGAGCGTCGTCTTGCCGCTCCCGGTGCGCCCGACGATGCCCACCGTCTCTCCAGGCTCGATCACCAGGTTGAGGTCGCGCAGGATCCACTCGTCGGATTTGGGGTACTTGAAACCGACGCCGCGAAACTCGATCCGGCCCCGACACCGGTCGAGCGAGTGAGCGCCGGCCCGGTCGGCAATCTCCGGTCGCGAATCGAAGACTTCGTTGAGCCGGTCCGAAGCGGTCTGGCACTCCTCGCTCATCGAAAGCACGTAACCGATCGCGTCCATCGGCCACGTGAGCATGAAGACATAGTTCATGAAGGCGACGAGGCCGCCAATGGTGAGGCTGCCCTGCACCACGTTGAAACCGCCCAGCAGAAGGACCGCCACTAAAGAGAGGTTCGGCAAGAAGTTCAGCTGGGTCCAGAGCTCAGAGCGAGCCTCGATGCCCTCCAGGCTCGTGGCACGCAGGAGGCGCGCCTGGTCCTCGAAGCGCTTTTGCATCAAGGGTGTCCGTCCGAAGGCTTTGATGATGCGGACGCCCGTGGCCATCTCTTCGATGATCGTCGTGAGGTCCCCCTGCTGGTCCTGCAGGCGGCGCGCGATCACCTTGTAGCTGTCGTGGAACTTGAGGCTGAAGTAGGCGATCGGCAGCATGCAGGCGACGACCACGATCGCGAGCACCCAGTCCAGGCTCAGCATCAGCACGACCACGACCGCGAACGTCAAGAAGATCTGCAGGAACCAGATCAATCCGAAGCTGACGAAACGGCGCACCGTGCTGATGTCGGCGATCGCCCTCGACAGCAGCTGACCCGACTGCCAGTTGTCGTGGAAGGACACCTGCAGGTTCTGCAGATGTGCGTAGAAGTCGTTGCGTAGGTCCGTCTCCATGTGGAGCGAAGCGGTGCCGGAGTAGTTGCGGCGAAGGTAGATGAAGACGAACTCGAGCAGCCCGATCAGCACCAGCAGCCCGGCCATCGGGAGCAGCTGGCCCAGCTGGTGGCGGGTGATCGGACCGTCGATGATGTACTGGATCACCTTGGGGATCGAGGCCGCCGTGGCGAGGCTGCCCAGCTGAGACACGACGAAGACGATCACCAGCCCGACGTAGGGCCGCATATACGGGATGTAGCGCCGCAGCGCCAAAAAACCCAAGTGTTTTGAACTCCAGCGCCCTTTTTTTGGGCGAGCGAAACCAACGGCTGGCGGGAACCGTGCATTTTACCGAAGATCCCCCTCTCCCTTGGGGGGAGAGCGGCGTGAAGAACGCTAGCCGGCGAGGTCTCGTATGGACACGATCCCGATCACCTCGCCGTCCCTGACGACCGGCAGGTGCCGGAATCCGTGGTCGAGCATCGTCTTCAGCGCGTCCTCGACCTGCTCGTCGGGGCCGATCGTCATGGGATCCTGCGTCATCCACGACGAGACCTCGTGCGAGGGGGCGTCATGGGAGTGCGAGATCGCCCGCACGGTGTCGCGCTCGGTGAAGATGCCGGCGAGCCTGGTGCCGTCCATGACGAGCATCGAGCCCACGCGGTGCTGGGCCATGAGCGCTACTGCTTCGCCCACGGTGGTCGAAGGGCTGACCGTGAACAGGGTTTCGCTCATGACCTTCCGCACGGTGGCCATGGGCGGATTCTATGCCTGGCCGGGAGGCATTGGGAAAGCCGCCAGCATGGCGGTGGCGGCGAGGACGATGAGCACCAGCGCCCCTTCGGCTCGGGCGTGCTGGAACCCACGTCGCCAGACCAGAACCGACATCGCGACCATGACCAGGACGCCGGCCGTCTTCAGGCTCAGAACCAGCCCATATGGCGTTCCCCACAAGTCATCGAACCCGCGCAGCTCCTCGCTTGCCCGCAGCACCCCGGTCAAGGCCGTGATCGTGAAGGCCAGGAACGCGACCCGTCCGAATCGCTGGATCATCGCGCGCCCTTCGTCCGCTCCCCATCCGGCCGGCGGTCGCAGGGTGGCGAGCGCCAGGATGCCGCCGGCCCACGCTCCGGCCGACAGAACATGGGTCGCGTCCGTGAAGATCGCGCCCGCGGGGGGATTGATCATGGCCGCGTGGCCGGCAAACGCGAGCGCCGCCGCCGCCAAGATGCCGGGCGGCACCACCAAGGGATAACCCCGGATGCACAGGCCTAGTGCGACGCCTTCCGCGGCGACGCGAACGATGCCAGAGACGGACGGATGACCCAGGCGCACCGCGTCAATGCTCACCACCGCAAGCCCACCGACGAAGGCTGCAGCCAGCGCCGGTTGCATCGACGGGCGCGCCCAGGTGATCGCCGGTCGCATCGCCGCCAGCCGGCGCACCACCAGCACCCCCACGAACGCGAGCAGGCCCGCGTACTCGAGCCAGCGGAGAGCGGCGACCGCGAGGTCGGTGGGCGGCGGCAGGTTCAAGGCGCCGGAGCGGTCCAGCTCGGGTTGATGATCGCGGTCAGCACGTGGTCCTCCCACCGGCCATCGATGAGCAGATACGCGGGCGAGTTGCCCTCGACCTTGAAGCCACATCGGTCCAGGACCGATGCGCTGCGTGTGTTGCGCGGCATGTAGCCGGCCGCGACCCGGTGCAGCATCCAGGTCTCGAACGCGAATGCGACGGCGCCGCGCACGGCCTCGGTCATGTAGCCCTTGCCCTGCTCGTCGGCGGCCAGGTTGTAGCCCAGCACGCACGATTGAAACGCCCCGCGGTGGACCTGCGTGAGGTTGAGGTTCCCGATGATCCGGTTCGGCAGGTCGCGAGCGAACACGAAGGCCCGGAAGCCTGCCCCGGCCGCGAACTCGGCCAGACGGACGCGCACCTGCTCCAGCCACGTCGCCTCGTCGAGAAAATCGGGCGGATACGTCGGCGAGAACGGCTGCAGGTGCTCGCGGTTGTCGCGGTAGTAACGGATGATCTCCCGCACATCCGCGACCTCCGCCAGGCGGATGAGGAGCCGCTGGGTTTCGATCAACTTGATCCCCTCTCCCCTCGAGGGGAGAGGGTTAGCAGAGGGGTGCGCCGGGAGCTGGCTCCGCCAGGCCCGGCGCATAAAGGGGGGAGTTCCCCCCTTTCGAGGGAGAGGGGCGTGCAGCACATTGGCGACTTACACTAGCGCCGACCTCGATGACCGCTCAATCGGTGCTCGACGCAGTCCGGCGGGTGGAAGAGGCGCCCCTGGCCGATCTCGTCGGCGTCAGCGTTGACGATGTCGAGGCGCAGATGGACCACCTCCTCGAACCGGAGATCGATACCGCCTCGCTGTACCGGCGCTGGGAACGGCAGCAGTGGGCGGTGTCGGACCTCGATTTCTCGGCCGACGTCCAGCACTGGCAGAACCTGCCCGCGAACATCCGGCAGGTGATGCAGAACACGATGACGCTCTTTTTCATCGGCGAGCAGGCGGTCACCGACACTCTGGCACCGCTGCTTCATGCAGCGCCATACGAGGACGAGCGGATCTTCCTCGCCACCCAGATCGCGGACGAGGCCCGGCACACCGTGTTCTTTCAACGGTTCTTCGAGGACGTGCTGGAAGTCGGTGGAGGCCTGCACGCGGCGCTCGAGGCGATTGGGCCACGTGCTACCGAGGGCTTCCGAAAGATCTTCGAGCAGCAGCTCGTCGATGCGATGGACCTGATCCGCCGCGAGCCCCACAACGAGCTCGCGTGGGTGGAAGGCGTGGTCACCTACCACCTGATCATCGAGGGCTACCTCGCGGTCACCGGCCAGCGCAGCCTCCTGCGCACGCTGCGGAACGTCGGCATGATGCCCGGCTTCGTGGCCGGCTTCACGGCGGTGGCTCGCGACGAGTCCCGCCACATCGGGTTCGGCGTCCTGGCGCTGCGCCGCCGCATCGCAAAGCAGCCTGAGATGGCGCGCGTGGTCACGCTCAAGGTGCTCGACCTGCTCGAGCCGGCGGTGCGGACCGCAGTAGCGCCTGACCGGAGACTGCCGATCGAAGATCCTCGCGCTGTGCCGCCTCCCCTTCGGGTCAACGGCCAGGAGCTGAGCGACTTCGCGCTCTCCTCGCTGGCCAAGCGCTTGCGTGCATCCGGCGTCTCGGCGCCGGCTGCGGAGGACATCCGTGCGCAGGGCGCGAAGTTGTACGAGGCGGCGTGGTCGGAGTACGAGCGCAACCACGGGCTTCGCCACCCGGTGCGGTTCTACCAGGAAGGGTTGGTTACAGCGCTCTGACGATGGTCCCGCCGCCCAGCACCTTCGTGCCTGTGTAAAGAACCGCCGCCTGCCCCGGCGCCGCGCCGAGGAAGGGCTCGTCAAGCGTGAGGCGGCCGGACGCGTACATGGCGGGGATGGCTTGTGAGTGATAACGCAGCCGCGCCTCGCACCGAACCGGCTCGGCCTCCGTTCCGGCGATGAACGTCACGTCGCGAAGTTCGATCTCGCGCACCGCCAGCTCCTCCCTGCGCCCCACCACCAGCTGGTTGGCGGGGGCGTCGATCTTGATCACGTACCACGGCCCGGCCTCGCGCAGATCGCCGAAACCGCTCCGCTGGCCCACCGTGTAAAGCGCCGTGCCGCGATGGTCGCCGAGCTCGCGTCCGGACGAGTCGACGACCGCACCCGCCCGCACCGGCAGCCGCTCGGCCAGGTACCGCGCGGTTTCGCCCCGAGGCACGAAGCAGATCTCCTGGCTCTCCGCCTTGTCGGCGACAGGCAGCCCGAACTCTCGCGCATGCTCGCGCACTTCTCGCTTGGTCATGCGCCCGAGCGGAAACGCGATGCTCGCGAGTCGATCGCGATCGAGGTGATACAGCATGTAGGACTGATCCTTCGCGGGATCGATGGCGGTGTGCAGCTCCGGCCCCTCCTGGCTGTCCAAGATGCGCGCGTAGTGCCCAGTGGCGAGCTTCTCGAAGCCGAGCTCCAGCACGCGCGAGAGCATGAGGTCGAAACGGACGAACGCGTTGCACCGCACGCATGGGTTCGGCGTCCTGCCCTCGAGGTAATCTCGGTGGAAAGGCTCGATGACGCGCTTGCCGAACTCCGCTTCCAGGTTCCAGCAGTAATAAGGAATGCCGAGCACCGTGGCGACGCGTCGTGCATCCTCGACCGCGGACAGCGAGCAGCAGCCGCCATGCTTGGCCGATTCCTCGGTCTCGCCTCGCGGCCACTGCTGGAGTGTGATGCCGACCACGTCGTGGCCCTGCGCCTGCAGGAGCGCGGCAGCGACCGATGAGTCCACGCCGCCGGACATGGCGACCGCGATCCTCAGGTTCGGCTCTCTACGATTTGCCGCGCCACAATCTCCGCGTCCTCGCCCACCCCGGCGAGGATCGCCGACTTGTTCTTTCTCATCCAGTGCACACCTACAAAGTAAAGCCCTGGCACCGAAGTCGCGCCGTTGGTCTGGATCGGGAAGCCCATGGCGTCGAAAACCGGAAACTCCACCCAGCCGTACTCCGGTCGATAGCCGCTGGTCCAGATGACGGTTTCGATGCCCTCGCGAGCGAGGTCGAGCTCGGTGCGGGTTTCGATCCGCATCGGTGGCGGGAGATCGTAGATCGGCCGAGGCATACCGGTCCTCACGCAGCACGCATCGATGTAGCCCCTGATGTCCGCCCAGCGCGCATCGCCGAAGTCGACGCTGGCGGCCAGGTCGTCAGCGAAATGCAGCGCCGAATCCTCCGCGCCCACGAATCGCCCGAGCAGCTCGACGCCCATCTCGTGCAGCGTCCGGAAATGAAGGTCGTGCCCGCCCCCGTGACCGGTGGCTTGGGGATTACCGACCAGTCGCGCCGCGGGCGACGGGAGCTGGTCCGGTGTGCGCTCCGTGAAGCCGGACTCGATCAACCACCAGACCAGGTCGTGGCCCCCGAGGCGCCGAGGCATCCATGGGGCGCGACCGCAAGCGAGGAAAACCTTCCGACCCGCTTCATGCAGCTCCTCCGCCAGCTGGCAGCCGGTCTGGCCGCTGCCGACGATGAGGACGTTCCCGGGTGGCAGCGTGGCGGGACTCGCGTACTCCTCGGCGAGGATCTGGTGGATCGTCGCGGGCAGGGTCTCGGCGCCGGCGGGCCGGTGCGCCTTCTGGTACGAGCCTGAGGCCACCACCACCGTGCGGGCGCGGACCTGACGGTCGCCCACGCTCAGCAAGAACCGCCCGTCCGACTCCGCCTCGAGCCGCGAAACGTGCGTGTTCTCTCTCACCGGGGGGTGAAACGACGCGGCCCAGGACTCGAAGAAGGCGACCAGCTGCGCGAGCGACATGAATCCGTCGGGCTCGGGACCTGCATATGAACCGCCGGGGAGCTTCACTGCCCAGTTCGGTGTCACCAGGCAGAACGAATCCCAGCGCCGGCTGCGCCAGGTTTCGGCGATGCGGCCGCGGTCGAACACGACATGGTCGGCGCCTGCCTGGGCCAGGAACCAGCTGGTTGCCAGCCCGGCCTGTCCGGCCCCGACGACGGCGACGTCGACGTTCTCAATCACCCGGCGGCCATGTTAACCGGCAGCTAAGCTGCGCCCGTGCCCAAGCTCAGCGACGTTCAGGCGGGCCGCATCGGCGAATACCTCTTGTCCGTCTACGCGATGCTGACGACGGGCGGCACTCTTGTCCCGTTCTCGGTCGTGGCCGACGATGACCATCGCGATCTGGTCGTCGTTGCGAAGGGCAAGAGCGCATTCGCATCGCTCCAGGCCAAGGCCTGCTTCGAGCTTGGAGCCTCGGGCTTCGTGCAGTCGAACGCCACCTACTTTCCGAACTCGATCCCCAGCCAGCCGTCGTGGATATACGTGGTCGTGCTCGTGCTCGAACTCGCGCCTGTCGTGTGGTGGCTGGTGCCGGCGCCCGATTTCAACCGCCTCACGTCCCACGCACCTGCGCGCGGCGGCCGCAAGGTCGAGCTCCACTTCCGCGCCCACCCGAAGGGAGATGACGCGTTCGCGCCGTTCCGAACCGAAACCAAGGACGTCGGTCCGCGGCTGCTCGACATCATCGACAGCCTGCCGCCCGGCACCAAACCGCTCCGAGGCGCGCCCCTGCTGGTCAGACGAGCCTAGCCGACGAGGTCGCCCTCGGCCGGTTCGACCTTGACGCCGCGCGACTCGAGATATTGGACGCCCCGATCCAGCTCGTCGGGTTCGCCGGTGACCTCGAGGAGCACCCAGCCCTGGTCCTTGGAAACGTCGGCGCGCCGGATATTGGTGACGAGCTCGAACTGCTTCCCGAGCTGGTAGATCACCGGCTCCTTGACCATGTCCGGGGTCATCTGGCCCTCGGAGAGGCGCCGAAGCGGTCCGGGGATGCGAAATTGAGGCATGGCTAAATATTCACCTTTTCCCGAAACGACTTGAGGGTCGGATCTATTTCGACCCGGCGCGCGTGGCCGTCGACCGAGGCCAGGACGTCGGCGGTCTTGAGGCCATGCCCGGTGACGTAGGCGACCACCACCTCGTCGCCCATCCAGCGCCCCGCTCGGGCCAGCTTGGCCAGGACGCCGATGGTCACGCCTCCCGCGGTCTCGGTGAAGATGCCCTCGGTGCGGGCGAGCAACCGCATCGCCGCGACGATCTCGTCCTCGGTCACCGCCTCGACGACACCGCCCGTCTCGAGGGCGATTCGGTTCACGTAGATTCCGTCCGACGGATTCCCGATCGCGATGGAGCGCGCGATAGTGTTGGGTTTGACCGGGAGCACTCGCTCGGGAGTGTCGGACTTGAAAGCGTTGTATACAGGGGCGCAGCCAAGAGCCTGGGCTCCGGTCAGCGCGGGAACGCGATCGTCGCGCACGAGCCCGTAATCGATGAGCTCGCGGATGGCCTGGCGGTGGCGCACGAACTGGCAGCCGCTGGCGATCGGGATGATGATCTCGTCCGGCAGCCTCCAGCCCAGCTGTTCGATGGCCTCGAAGGTGAGTGTCTTGGAGCCCTCCGCGTAGAAGGGGCGGATGTTGATATTGCAGAAGGCCCATGGCGTGGACTCGAGGAGCTGGCTGCAGAGCCGGTTGACCTCGTCGTAGTTGCCCCGCACCGCGACCACGTTCGGGTCGAAGACGCTGATGCTCACGACCTTCTGCGGTTCCAAGTCGACCGGGATGAACACGAAGCATTCGAGGCCTGCGCGTGCCGAGTAGGCCGCAACGGCATTGGCAAGATTGCCCGTCGACGCGCAGGCGATGGTCTCGAAACCGTGGGCGCGCGCCCAGCTGATCGCGACCGACACGACGCGGTCTTTGAACGAGTTGGTCGGGTTCATGCTGTCGTTCTTCAGATACAGGTTGCGGAGCCCCAGCTCGGCGCCGAGCCGATCCGCTTTGACCAGCGGGGTGAATCCTTCCCCGAGTGTGACCACGGGGACGTCGTCCTCCACTGGGAGGAGGTCGCGATAGCGCCACATCGAGGCCGGCCCCTTCTCGATGCGCTGCCGGCTCACCACTTTCTTCAGCGCCACCGTGTCGTAGACCACATCCAGCGGGCCGAAGCACATCTCGCAGACGTGCGTGGCCTGGAGTTCGTACTCCGCCCCGCACTCGCGGCAGCGCAACCCCAGCAGCTTGGCCATGTGGTCAGTTTAGAGTGGGAGTTACGGAGGCATCAGCGCGCGTGATCGTGGACACGTACCAGCCGGACGCGAACTTCATCAGCGCCCGCCACATTGAAGTTGCCGCGGCGCCAGAGCGGGTGTGGGAGGTGCTGCCCGAGCTTCCAGTACTGCTTAGGAACTCGCGGTGGGCAAAGGTCGGAGCGCTGCCCCTGCTGGTCGCAGCGCTGCTTCGACGTGACCGCGCGTTGGGCGCTCTCGACTTTGGCCGGAGGCAGTGGACTTATCGCGACGGCGAGGTTCTAGGGGGCGCGTTCTCAGTCGATCGCGTAGACCCCGGCAAGGAGGTCGTGCTGATAGGGCACCATCGCATTGCCGACTATGCGACGAACTTCTACATCGAGCCGATGGCCGGCGGCCGAAGCCGCCTGTACAACGTGACACGAGCGAAGTTCCGGACGACCGGGCTAGGACGCATTTACCTCGCCGGGGTGCGCGTGTTTCACAACCTCTACGTGGACCGGTGGTTGCAGGCGCTGAAACGTCGGGCCGAAAGCGGCTAGTCCGGGCCTCGCGCCAAGCGCTGGTACGGAGTGATCGGAGGGATGGTCAACATGCGGCCGTCATCCGCGCGCACGATCTGCCATTCCCCCTCATGCACCATCCAGTGATGCCGGTAGCAGAGGAGGACGAGATTGGGAAGGTTGCCCTTCCCGTTATGGATCCAATGCACCAGGTGATGGCCCTCGGTCCAGGTCGCCGGCCGGTCGCAGCCTGGCCAGACACATCCTCTGTCGCGGACCTTGAGCGCCTTGCGTTGCGGTCCAGAGATCGTTCGCTTGGCGCGCCCGACATCGATCACCGTCGAGTCCGAGCCGAGCAGGATGCGCGTGACCGAGCAGTCGCACGCCAAACGCTCCACCGCCTTGGCCGAGATCGGCAGCGAGAACTCCATCTCCGCCGCCGGAGCCCCAGAGAGGCCGAGGAGAGTCTCGAGCGAGGTCGTGACCTGCAGGTGGGTGCGCCGGCTCGGCGCCCCGTTGTCGAGCGAGTGCGTGCAGACGTCGACGAGAGCATCGGCCACTCGCCGCTCGCGACAGCGGTCGTCGTCCTTGCCCGTGCGCTGGGCCAGGGGCTCAAGCGCCGCCTGCACAGCAGCACCGCCGACTTTGTCGAGCATGCCGTTGACGTAGACCATGCCGTCATCGCTGTTGGCAAAGGTGAGACTGCGCGCTTCCACGCCCTGGGCCTCATCGGCGGCGCAGCCCTTGGGGTCGGCGGCATGGCGCGCGTGGTAGCAGGAGTCGTGGAAGCGGGCAATGGTTTGCTTGCGTGCCTGGCCAAGAAGCTTGCCCTCGTCGAGGCGCTCGCCGACCGCGGCTGAGGTGCGCGCGATGAGCGCGAAGTGGGCAAAACCTATCTCCCCGTCAGCCATTGCTTTTGAGGTCTGGCCCAGATGCTCAACCTGCTGGCCGGCGCAGATGCGCGCACTCGCGGCGCCGCCACTCAAGTGGCAGTTGGCCTTGAGCCAGCCGATCGGGCTGTCAAACCCTTGCCAGTCGTACTCGTCGGTCGCGGCGAACTTGGCGGCCAGGTAGGAGAACTCGAGTTCCTTCTGATCGATCTCCTGGCGGCGGCGGATCAGCTCCGCGGCGATCGCCTCGCCGGCTCTA
>WNEZ01003827.1_pt1 | contig 13006 bp, 10 predicted proteins | sample 5400521 | NCBI WGS metagenome assembly WNEZ01 (sample SAMN13153339, study PRJNA577476) | soil metagenome | isolation source: 120 cm saprolite under Douglas fir tree site 2 hole 1 replicate 1 | place: USA:California | collected 2015-04-18 | reverse complement strand
GCAGCAGGTACTTGGCCATGGTGGGGACGATCGTCCGGGAAAGCAGGTAAGAGGCCAACATAGCGAAAACCACAGCTTCGGCGAGCGGCACAAAGAGATATCGGGCGACGCCGGACAGCAAGAACATCGGAGCAAACACGATGCAGATCGACAGTGTCGACACGAAGGCGGGTGTCGCGATTTGCGACGCGCTGTCCAGGACAACTTCATCCATGTCCTTCTCTGGTTCCGCCTCCCGGTTGCGGTTTATGTTCTCGACCTCAACGGTCGCGTCGTCCACCAGGATGCCGACCGCCAGAGCGAGTCCACCGAGCGTCATAATGTTGATCGTTTCTCCGATCGCACTCAGCACAATGATGGAGGTCAGGATTGCCAGAGGGATGGAAGTCGCGATGATAACGGTGCTTCGCCAACTGCCCAGAAAAGCGAGAATCATGAAAGCGGTCAGGCACGCGGCAATCAGTGTTTCCCGGACTACGCCACTGATCGCGCCACGAACAAAAATGGATTGATCAGCCAGCGGTGCTATATCGAGCTGCGGTGGAACCGTGGTCTTAATTTGAGGAAGAAGAGCCTTAATGCCGGTGATCACGTTCAGGGTTGACGCATTGCCCGCCTTTTGGATGGTCAGCAATACGGAGCGCTGCCCGTTGACGCGCACGATATTCGTCTGCGGGGGGAAGCCATCGCGCACCCAAGCGACATCTTTGATGTAAATCGTAGTGCTGCCAATCGTCTTAATCGGGATTCGGTTCAGGTCGGCAATTGTCTGGGGTGCTGCGTTGAGAATGGAAACATCATATTCCTTGGGCCCAATCTTGGAGGTTCCTGTAGGCAGGATTAGATTTTGAACGCTGATCGCATTGACTACATCCAGCGCGGATAATCCCTTCGACTGCAACGCGGTGGTATTCAGATCCACTTGCACTTGGCGTTGCTTACCGCCATACGGATAGGGCACCGATGCGCCAGGGACTGTGATCAGCTGGGTCCGAATAAAATTCAGGCCATAGTCGTTGAGTTCTTGCTCTGACAGGTTTTGGCCCGATAGGGCCAACTGGAGAACCGGCACACTCGATGCGCTATAAGCAAGGATCAGCGGCGGCGTCGTTCCCGCGGGCAACTGCCTCAGTTGGGTCTGAGAAACAGCCGTAATTTGCGCAATGCCTTGTTGAATGTTCGCGTTCGGCTGCAGAAACACTTTGACAACAGCAGTTCCATAGAGCGATTGCGATTCGATGTGCTCGATATTATCAACGGTGGTGGTAAGCGCTCGCTCCGTGATGCTAACGATGCGGTTGGCCATGTCCTCCGGCACGAGCCCGTTAAAGTTCCAGATGATGCTGACGACAGGAATGTCGATGTTCGGAAAAATGTCGGTTGGGGTGCGGAAAATCGCAAGCGTCCCCATAATCACGATGAGTATGGACATCACCACAAATGTGTAGGGCCGCCGCAGCGCGAGTCGAACAATCCACATTTTTCAATCCCACTAATCTTTCCGTCCGGCTTGGCCGGGCTACGATAACCAAGTTGGCTCTACGTCCTATGCTTCGGGGTCTTTGCATCCAGGGTCGCGATCAATTGCTCGGCCGCTGGGGGCACGGCAACTGTTCCGGACAGAACGATTTCCCTCGCAGGAATCTTCCTGCCGTAGACACGGCGGTTGTCGCCATTGTCTGGGCGGATTGTGGAGCCTTCAAGGGAGACTCCAGCGAACAAGCCGCGCGCCCTTGAGTAGCTCAAGATTTCGGAACGCAAGGTCGCGTCCGTGTCGGCGGATGCATCGCGTCCGACCGGGCCAGCGGCCACGGAGGCGTCGCCTCCCAGCTTGACCTTGCTGGCGAGAATGCCCCTCGCGCCACTTTCATTCATAACGAGCAAGACAAAATCAGTAGCTTGTCCACCGATCTGAAAGCCGAAGCTGCCACCCTCAAGAGCCATCATCGTAGGAGCGCCCCACGGTCCCCTGAAGTCTTCGCCCTTGCGGCACGACATAGCACCCCGCCCATAGCTTCCGCCGACGATAAATGCGGCCTTTAGGACAGAGGGAAAGACGACGACGCAATCAGCTTTGTCGAGCAGATCCTGCGGAATGTCATCAGGAACGTCGAGAATCTCCTTCAAGACCGTTCCACAATTTCTCAATCGATCGTCATCTTTGGTTTGGTCCGATGCGATCGCCACCTCTGCGAAGAGTGGTGCAACTACAAATAGAATGCAGCTCAGACAGGTCAGAAACTTTCTCATGTGATTTCCCTCAAGTAGTTTTTCTTGCCCCGGGCACTAGACGATGCAGCCGGGATGCCACTGTGAAGAGTGAGCGAGAGTTTCCGGAAGTGGTTGAAAACAAGGACCCTTAAGAAGATGGGTCTGAAATTAGGGGCAAGGGCCGAGGAGCGAAGAGTCCAGCTCATTGGATGACTGTCAACACCCTGACAACTTGTCATTCCGGATGGAGAGCGACTTCCGAAAGAGGAGGAACGAATGTGGATGGGAGGTATTTGCGCTGGTCTAGGTCCCGCCAGGACTTGAAGTGTCCCACTCGCGGAATGCTTTACGAACTCACAGTCGGGGGCCGTCGAAATTGCATTTGACAACGAGAATGGTGACATCATCGTTGAAGTTATCGCCGCAAAAATCTGCCGCAGCGTTATAGATATTGGTCATGAGGTCCTCGGCGGAAAGCGAAGAACCGCTGCGCACTGTCGCGGAAAGGCGCTCCAAGCGGAATTCTTCGCCAAGCCGGTTCTCTGCTTCGGTGACGCCATCTGTATAGAAAACCAAAACATCGCCGGCCATGAGATCTTCCGAGGCCAGGTCACAAATCTCTTCTGGAGATAATCCGAGGGGTGGACAAGATGAGTTCATGAGGGAGAGGGCGCCCGTCTTTGCTCGAAAAAGAAGCGCGGGATTGTGGCCACAGTTGACATAGCGAAGCGTCCGCTTTTGGGCGTTGATCTCGGCGACGAGCAGTGTCACGTAGCGTTCGCCTTCCGACACCGAGTGGATTCCCGTATTCAATCGTTCCACCTGCTCCAGCATGCTTCGATCATGGTTCGCTTCAAGCCGCATGGCTGCCGCCGTCGCGGACATCAAGAGGGCGGCGGGAACACCTTTTCCGGCTACGTCTGCAATGATGATCTGAATGGCGTGCGTGTCGATAGGGATATAGTCGTAGTAGTCGCCGCCCACGCCCCGCGCTGGCTGCATCATGCCAGCTATTTCGAGTCCAGCGATGGCTGGTTTGCCCAGGGGAAGAAACAAGCGCTGGACCTGCGCGGCCAGCTCCACGTCCTTAAGGAGGTCATCACGCTGCCGCTGAATGGTCTTGACAAGCGCTTCCCTCTGTTCCATATACCGCTGGATCACATAAACAACGAAGGCGAAGCACAACATCGCGGAGAGATTGTGGAAGATTCGAAGTCCCGGATTGATTCCCCTTGGAGAGTAATAATCATGGAATAAGACACAAACGACGATAAGGCTGTAGCTGATCGTCTTGCGCAGAAAAATAGCACCGACGGCAAGGGGGAGGATGTACAGGTAGACGAGCGAAATCGAAGCAACAAGGTGGTCGGCATACGCGACCGCGCTAACGGCACCCAAGACCAATGCAAGGGGCAGCCACGCCGGCCCATTTAAAGCTACATCCCTTCGCAGAAGTGACAGCAATGGAACCCTTTCGCGAAGACCGCACAACTCCGCAGGCCTCGATGCTCGGACAGCAGGATGTACTAGGTCGTTCATTCAAAGAGAATCTTCGCCATCATCCCCTTGTCTTCGTGATTGAGGAGATGGCAGTGAAAGACGGACAAGCCCCTGATTACGGGGTCGGTGAAGTCCATAATGACGTCGACGGAACCGCCATATGGAACATTCACTGTGTCCAGCCACATTGGGTCGGCGATTGGTTTACCGTTTTCGGCATAAGCCAGGAAATGGACCTGATGGATGTGCATGGGATGCAGTTCTTTTGTGGCATTAACAATTCTCCAATGCTGAAACGTCCCAATCTTTCCGCGCACCATCGGAGCGGCGTCTGGCGCGAATTTTTCTCCGTTGATGTAAAACCCCTTCTTGTCTTCCGTGAATGTCACGATGAATCGAGGAGGCGCTTTTTCTTCTGCCGCCAGATCCGGTGTTTTAAGACTAGGTTTGAAGTGGCTCTCCGACGTTTTGGGTATTGGGCCTGCTGCCGAGCGCGAAACGATGTCGGCTAATACCATCGCTGGATTCGGATCGCCGTCTGGCCCGGTATCTACGCAGCGGGAGATCAGACGCCTAGGCGTACCAGCCGCTGGACCAGTAACAATGGCTTCAAGCCTGCCCGCCGGTGGCAACAAGACGTGATCGGCGCTCCGCGTTCGGTGATTCGGATCGTGCAGGGCGATGGGCATCCCGTCCATGGCAACGATTTCAAACGTTTGCCCCTCAAGCTGCAAGTCGAGGTAGCGATCCGCGGAAGCATTCACAAGACGCCAAAACTGGCGCTCACCCGAAGCGATTTCAATTTGAGGCCGCACCGATCCGTTCAACGTGAAGACTTCTTCAGGCGTCTCTGGTTCCGCACCACAAACATCTGAACTGAGTTCAACGCGATGCTTCAAATCGGTGGACTGAGGATCGTTCACAATGGAACGGCCACGCACAACCAAGACGCGCTCCGGCAAGCCGGCTAGAGGCGGAAAATAAGATTCGATTCCCTCGATCACGAGAGCTCCGGACATGCCGTCAAGCACTTGTCGGTGGCTCTCTCCATGAGGGTGCGTGTGGTACCAATACAGGCCAGGCGGATGGTCTCTCGGAATCTGCACGGTATAGCGGAGTGATTGTCCAGGCATGGCCATCATGTCCAAGACGTCATCTTGGGGTGCGTCGGGAGAAACCGTTAAGCCGTGAAAGTGCAGATTCGTCATGTCCATGCACGGAGCAATCGCGCAACTCTCCTTCGCCTTGGTCGGGAGATCATTGATGTAGGTGATCTTCAGTTGGTCTCCCGGTGACAGGCGCAAGGTTGGAGCGTTTGGCTGGCCGTCAAAGTAGAAGGAGTTCTTTCCGTCACTTGCGATGGCAGCGTGCAGAGTTAAGGAAAGAGCTTGGTGTTTCGCGCGAAGTTCCGGAGGATTCTGAAGCAGGCCTGGCGGCTTCCCCGTCAGTTCAAGCGAACAAAAAACCGCGGCCGCCACAACAGCAATGGCAGCAGCGGCGATTCGGGGAACGGACGCAAAGCGTGGCATTGACAACTTCCAAAGCATCGTTCATTCCGCCTTGTGCCAGGTGGAATCCGGGTCATAGGTGGTCATCGCTTGTGCAAGCTTTGTCGTGTTGGGACCAAGGTCCTTTTCGTAAATGGTTCCGGATTCGTCGACAATAAAAGTCATCACACCCGAGGAGCGGTACTCCACAGGGTAAGCGACGAAGGCGAATCCCGCGGTCATCTTCCCATCGACGATATAGTTCTTGGCTCCGCCCGGTGCATGTGGTCCTTGGCTAGTAAGGATCCGGAACATATACCCATTGAACGGAACATGCTCGCCAACTTGGTCCGTTGGAAGATTTTGGCGCGCGTAAGCGATGAGAGGGTTGATGGGGCTATCGAACTCATCGTCAGCACCGTGCCAGTACAGACCATTGTGCCGGCCTTCATCGCTGACCAGTCTCTGGGCGAATTGCTTTGGAAGTTCACCTGGCGGATGCGCAAAATACTGTTTTTGCGCTTGGACCAAATCGCGGCACGCATCCATGGCGGCAATTTCATTTCTACCGATGCGCCGGAATACGATCTCGTCTTTGCCTGCGGCCGTGTCGAAATACCACGAACCGTGGTTGTTAACCAAGGGAATCGGGAACGGCCAGTTTTCGGCTCCGACAACCAACGTGACAGTTCCGTCCGGTTCTGTCACGAACCGATGCATCTCCTCGTACTTGACGACGAACCCCACGCGAGCATCCGAATCTTCCGTTGGGTCACCGGACGAGAGGACCTCCTTTCCGGTTGGTCCTAGGATGTTCAATGGAGCTTGACCGTCCTGTGCCTGCATTGCACCAAAGAGTGCACGACTGGCATCTTCGGCGGAGGCGAAGGTCCGCTGTCCTGGCTCCTGGGCGAACATTGGTGCAGACGAACACGCCAAGGAAAGTGCGAACAGGGCGGACGCAGCAAATCGAACAAAGCTCTTGCATTCAAGTTTAACAAAAATCGAAATCCTGTGCAGCATGGTATTTCTCTCCATTCTTGAATTCTCGAAAAGCTCTACAAGCGGGTACATGCGATCAGCGATGTCGTCCACCGCCTCCATGAAAACCACCTCCATGGGAGCCACCTCCAAAGCTCGACCGTCCGCGGGAGGAAAAGCCCCGGACATTGCCGCCGTGATCAAATCCACTGAACGCGCCGGAGCGTGTTCCTGGCTGAAAGTGAGGACCCGAAGACCCGTGGAACCCCGGACCTCCGCCGCCAGGTCTGCTTCCGTGGAACGCGTTGCCGTGATTGATGTTGGCGTGATTGAAGTTGGTGTGGTTGAAGTTGGTGCGATTGATGATCGTTCGGCTGTGGGAAATGTAGGTGTTGTGGTTGTAGATCACCGTGCGGCCGTGCCAATCGTATCCCCAGTGATGCCAGCCCCACCCAAAACCCCCGAAGAAGCCGACCCCGAAGCCGACTCCAAATCCAATCCCCGCTCCGGCAAGGAAAATCCCCGGCACGGGATACCAGCCTGGATATGCAAAGATCGGCTCGCCATACACGAGCCAGGGATCATAGGCAGGCACATAGACCACCTCAGGATTGGCCGGTTCAATGATGATGGTGCTGCCTTGAGTTGTTACCTTCTCCTGTTCATTGCTATTCAGGTGGCCGGCCTTGTGAGCCTGCTGACGCATCGCCTGGACGGCATCCGTCACATCCTGCTGCTGATTGGCGTATGCGTCGCCAAGAGATGAAGACCAAGAGAGGTTCTTATCCATGTTTTCAAGAACCGATGGAAATTGTGTGAGGGCCTTTACGCTCGGGTCCCAGGGCTGTTTGTCGACTTCTTTTGCCAGCTCTTCACCCTTGAGGTTGGAATGACTCTGCATCCAGCGATCCGCCTCGACAATCTCGGTTGGATAGGTGGAAGCGGCGAGAACTTGTGCAACGAGGGCGTCAGGGTACAAGGCGATCGGCGCGACGAGTTGCTGCAGCTCTTGAGGAGAGTGTTGGACGGGCGGTGATGGCGGCTGCTCGTTGGATTGGCCCGTAGGATCGAAAGACGCGGCCTGCGCAGTGAATCGCACAAGCGAACAACAGAGAAGTAGGATCAAAACCTGCTTGGACAACTTCATGGCATATTCTCCAGTACAAAATTGGGATCATCCCCTTGGTGTCAAACCCGTGTTGAAACAATTTCATGAACCCTCGTCAACAGCGCTAAGGAGCCTCACTGGCCGCGCAGCGTGCCCGGTGGGATGTCATTGCGGCGGGCCAAGTCTTCCAGTGCGTCGAGCTCCCTTTCTGTTTCGTTCACACGCTGCTGAAGGATTTCAATGCCGGCTTCGGGAGTGATGCCCATATCGCCCTCATTGAGATTTATGCCGCCCGTTGTTTTTCTGAGACTTCGGGCATCTTCGAGCGCCTGTCGGTATCCACCGAGCTGAGCCTGTCTGCGTTCGAGTTCATCGCGCAGTCTCGCCGCCTGCTCGGCATACCACGCAGGATCCTGTGACTTCACGTAAGGTGAAGGCAGTGCAACGGCGGTTGCGTCTTCCGCAGTGCCGGGTTGACCGACGGTGGAAATTAGGCCCAGAGCTCTGAGTCTTTCCAGGTTTTCGTTCGTCCATAGCACGGTGGTCTTTTCCGTCTTCCCCGCGCGCGGCTTGTTAGCCGCGCGCAGAGGAATGGCCAGGGTACTCAGGGTCATTGAGATAGCGAGTGAAAAGGTCAGATAGCGATTCATCTCGCTCTCCTTAGTGCTTTGTCGACGGGGCGGGAGGAAAATGCTGGAACATTTTCTTCACCCCTTTGTCGAGGTTCTTGGTGTTCTTGTCCGCCTTATCGGAGAGCGTATCGCTCGATGAGCTGCGCCAGATCAATTTCTCCGTTTTTGCGTCGAATAGATCGACCACCAAGGTTCCCACTTTGTAGGTTTCGACTGTCGTGGTGGCGTCGCCAAATCCACCGCCGAATCCCCAACGGCGACCGCCTCCGAACCCGTTATAGAACGTGTCCAGGGTTTGCTGATTCTGAGTCGTCTCAATGGCGAAGACCTCGACGTCACCTCCGGAGGGAACTTCCGTCCAACCTTTTGCCGCCAGAGCGCTGTTCACTGCGCTCTTGATGCGGTCGACCAAGAGCTGGTCTTTCGTCTGAACCTTTTCCCAAGAGTAGGTCTTGTATTGGCCAAAGTTTGCACTGTGGTCGTAGTCGGTCTTGACGTGTTGAGCGAATGAGACGCACGCTAAAAGCAGCATGAGTCCCACTGATGTTGCGATTTTTGATTGAAGCTTCATATTTCCTCCTTTTCAACTTTCCGAAATAAGACTTTCCGCGCGAGAAAGAACCGCCCGCTCGCGCTCAGGCAGATGCTGTTTCAGGGGCCCGTTGGTTTTCTCCTCGTTTGTGCTGCCACGAAAAGTTTCGGTGCCTCGAGCGACACAGCTGGAAGAGGCAACGGGATTGCCAAACGTGTTGATTGCGTAAATGACTGAAAGTAGAGGCCGACTACGCGCAATGGTGCCGTGTGCGATGCCAGCCCGCTAAACACGACGTCCGCATGCCGACATGGTCAGTGAGGCTATTTGTTTTGACGGTGTATCAGATAACTTCGGATTCAAGTCGGCCGGACACGTGAGCGCTGGTGCGTCCGATAACTAATGCATCGACAGGGTCAATCGATTGGAGGGTTGATGACCGGATGATTGCAACTCTGCTATGCGGGATGGAGATCTCTGTTGGTACGTGAGATGCCAAGCTTTTGCATGCGGAAGTAAAGCGTAGACCTCTTGATTCCCAATCGCGCAGCGGCGCCGTTTGGACCGGCGACAACCCATCGGGTTTGCTCAAGAATCTTGCGTATGTGGTTTCGCTCCGCTTCCTCCAGAGTAATTGCCTCCAGGGATTCTGTTTCGGAGTCGGCCTTCAGGCTCGCGAGAGGGGGGTGCAGGACGTTGCCCGAAGTGAGGATTACGCTCCGCTCGATGAAATTCTGGAGCTCGCGAATGTTCCCCGGCCATTGATAGGAGGTGAGTGCAGACATTGTTTCCGGAGGAATGTGTTCGATTGGCTTAGCCATCCGGCGGGCATAAATCTCGACAAAATGTTCCACCAGCGCTGGAATGTCTTCCCGGCGCTCCCGCAACGGTGGCAGTGGGATCGGAAACACATTCAGACGGTAGTAGAGGTCGCTACGAAATTCGTTGCGCTTCACCATGTCAACCAAATTCCGGTGGGTCGCAGCTACGAGGCGAACGTCTACTTGGTGAGTCCGGCCGCTGCCCAAGCGCTCGAATTCCTGCTCCTGCAGCACACGCAGCAGTTTGGGCTGCAGCGCCAATGGAATGTCTCCCACCTCGTCCAGGAACAGAGTCCCTTTGTCAGCCAATTCGAAACGACCAATCTTTTGTGCGATAGCGCCTGTAAAAGCGCCTTTCTCATGGCCAAAAAGCTCGCTTTCCAGTAGATCGAACGGAATGGCTGCGCAATTCAGCTTTATGAACGGGCGTCCGCACCGCGAACTGAGATTGTGAATCGCACGCGCAATCAGCTCCTTGCCCGTGCCGGTTTCTCCCTGGATAAGAACCGTGGAATCCGTAGGCGCGACTTGCTCAACTTGTTCAAGCACCGATTCCAGAGCAGGACTGTTGCCTATGATCTGCTCGAATCTGCGCGGATTACGGTCCTGGTCACCGGATCCGAATCTTGCGACAGCCGCCACGGAGGACCTCCTTGCGCAACCTGATGCACGCTTCTACTTGCGGGCTCAACTTTCCAGAGCCGCTCGAACACTCTCGAGCAATGCTTCGTCGTTGAACGGTTTTGCCATGAACTCCACTGCGCCTGCTCGCAACGCCTGCATCCGCATTTTTTCGTCGCCATGTGCTGTGATGAAGATGATCGGAATCCTGCAACGTTCGGCGTTCAGGTGCGCCTGCAGTTCGAGACCAGACATTCCCGGCATACGGATGTCGGCGATCAAACAGGCAATCTGATGCTGTTGACCGGATTTCAGGAATTCTTCCGCCGAGGCAAACGATTGTGCAGGAAACTCGGCACTTTGCAGCAAGCCCTGCAGCGCGCTGCGCATCGAGTCATCATCATCGACAATCGCTACTAGTTTGGTGTTTCCCTGAGTGGCCATGCTTGAAATCTAGCAGCGTCGCCAAAGTGGCGCAATTATACTTTGGTATAGGCCCCGGTTATCGCCCTGATCAGTGGGGCAGCCACAATCTAGAGAGGCTTGAGAAAGCGGCAGTTAAAAAGGGAGGACTGCTAACAGGCAAACCGGCCTGTGTAACACCGGCGCGTTGGCATTGGGCTACTTTTTTTCGGGTGGAGGCTCCAGTTTGGCCGCCATTCTAACCAATGCTGCCAGCGACTCAGCCTGCATCTTCCGCATCACGTGGCCGCGATGAATCTTGACGGTGATTTCGCTGATCCCGAGATCAAAAGCTATTTGCTTATTGAGCATGCCGGAAACCACCAGGCCCATGACTTCGCGCTCGCGTGCGGTAAGTGCCTCATAGCGTTTTCGTAGCTCGGCAAGGTTACTCTGCTTTTGGCGTGTCATTCGGTCGCGATCCAAAGCCTGGCGGATCGCATCCAGCAAGTCCTGGTCGTGGAAAGGCTTGGTCAGAAACTCCACAGCACCTGACTTCATGGCCCTCACCGTCATCGGAATATCTCCATGACCGGTAATGAAGATGATGGGGATTTGGATGCCCGCGTCAGCCAACTGGTGCTGAAAGTCGAGACCGCTGATTCCAGGAAGGCTCACGTCCAGGACAAGGCAGCTTGGCCCTTCCGGTTGCCTACTGCGCAGGAATTCTTCTGCCGTCCCAAAGGATGCGGACCGTAAACTCGCTGATTTCAGCAGTCCTTGGATGGACGCACGCACATTAGCATCGTCATCAATGACGAATACCGTGGCAGTGTCTGAGAGGTTCATTCCTTTGCCTCCGCGCTGATGGGTAGAGCGAAACAAAAACTTGCCCCGCGCGGAGAGTTGTTAGTAGCCCACAAGCGGCCGCCATGCGATTCAACGATGGAGCGGCTAATCGATAACCCCATACCTGTGCCGTGAGGCTTGGTAGTAAAGAACGCGGTGAAGATCTGGTCGGCGTGCTGCAGGGGGAGGCCCGCGCCGGTATCGTTGACGGACACAAGAACTTGGTCTGCTTCCGCTCGCTTCGATTTGATAGTGAGCTCCCGGGTCCCATCCGCGTCCTTCATCGCTTCGATGCCATTGATCATGAGGTTCATCAGCACCTGCTGCAATTGCACGCGGTCGGCCATGACCTGGGGAAGATCTGCCGCAAGGTCCGTCCCGATTAATATGTCGTATCGCGTGGTCTCGCCGCGCAGAAGAACGATCATCTCTCGAATAATCTCGTTTACATTCACGAGCTCCCGTTGCGAAGTACCTTTCTTGAAGAGCTGGCGGATCCGGCTGATGATTTCCCCCGCGCGCTTTCCGTCTTTCACGATTCTCATGGCCGCCGCGCGCGCCTCTTCGATGTTTGGAGTGTCGCCCGCGAGCCAGCGCAAGCAGGTATTAGCGTTGGTGCTAGCTGCGGCGATTGGTTGATTCACTTCGTGCGCCAGGGAAGCGGTCAGCTCCCCCATGGTGGTCACCCGGGTGACGCGTGCGAGATCCGCCTGCGCCTCGCGCAAAGCCTCCAGCGCCTCTTCAGCCTGCTTGCGCTCAACGGCAATGCTCGCAAGATGGACGATTTGCCTTATGAAACTGTGGTCTAGCGCAGTAGGGCTGCGCGGTTCGCGATAGTAGATCGCAAAGGTCCCCAACACCTTCCCTGCTGAGGAGAGTATCGGCGTGGACCAGCACGCTCGTAGCCCGTGTGCCAGGGCCACATCGCGGTAATCGGCCCACAGCGGATCCGTGTTGATGTCGGAGACGATCACTGGCTCTGCACGGTAAGCGGCCGTTCCACACGAACCCGCGGACGGGCCGATGGCCACGCCATCAACTGCCTCATTGTAGGGGCTTGGCAAGCTGGGCGCCGCTCCATGCCGAAGACGGTTGGCACTCGGATCCACCAAAAGGATCGAAGACAGAGAACCGCTGGCCAGTTCTTCGACGAGTCGGCATATAGCATCGAGGATGAGAGCGCGAGAATCACCCTTAGCTATCATCTCGAGAAGCCGGTTCTCGCCGGCCAGCAACACCTCGGCCCGCTTGCGCTCGGTGATGTCCGTCGAGCTACCCACGAATTCCACCAAATCCCCAGATGCGTTCAAAACCGGATGGCCGACGGTGTGGATGTATTTGACCGTGCCGTCGGGAAGAAGGATTCGGAATTCCACATCGTAATCCGACTTTTCACCAATTGCTCGCTCGATTACCCCCTGCCACTTGGCCCGATCCTCCGGATGGACGCGCTGGAGCCGTTCTTCCCAAGTCGGCGGGCCCTTTTCTGGATCGAAGCCATATAGGCGATACCATTCCTCGGACAGATGCAAGGCGTCTCTTCCCGCTACCTGCCAGGCCCAACTCCCTGTATGCGTGAGCCTCTGCGCTTCCGCCAAGTACGCCTCGCTTTGCTGCAGCTTCTCTTCCTGCAATTCCAAGGTCTGCGCAGCGAATCGCCTATCCACCCAGGACGTCAGCAGAGCCAGCCCGAGGACGATAAGGGTGACGGCGGCAATTCCGCCGGTGCCAAGTGTGGAGATGCTTACGGCATGAGACAGATCCATCGGCATGCCCGAGGGGGTGAAACTGGCGGCGGCCATGCCGGTGTAATGCATGACGGGGATCGCGGCACCCATCACGACGGCTCCGGCTAACTTTTC
>WNEZ01003826.1_pt1 | contig 13006 bp, 9 predicted proteins | sample 5400521 | NCBI WGS metagenome assembly WNEZ01 (sample SAMN13153339, study PRJNA577476) | soil metagenome | isolation source: 120 cm saprolite under Douglas fir tree site 2 hole 1 replicate 1 | place: USA:California | collected 2015-04-18 | reverse complement strand
CCAGGTAGCGACTCTCCCACGTAGGTTGAAACTTCTTTTTGAAGTTAAACAGCGATTGGCTGTTATTAAGATCGCCAAAACGGTGTGTCAATAAATCAATGCTGCTATCCAGTAGCGAAGCATCTTCGTTATTTGCATTGCTCATTGGAGCGAGGCCTAAGCTGACCATGTCAGCACCACAATTCTTCAGGTATTCAATCGAGCGAGCAAGCAAGAGTTCCATCGTGCCAGGGGCGCATCGTTCGGCTCTACGCATCAAGTCAAGCCCCCATCCCTTACGCCCATAGATGGGTATGAACGTTACAAATGCATGTACACGGTTATTGTCTTCAATCGCCAACGCGGTAATTTGTTCTGGATCTCCAATGGAATCGAATTGACCCAAACTAAAGCCCATCTCCAATCCACCTTTTTGAGCCAGCCACCTCTGCGAAATCTGCTCCATCTGCACCAATTGTTCGATGTTTTGTACTTGTCCGTGATAGAAAACGACTCTTAATCCTTCCTTTTCAGCACGTTTGGCGCTAGAACGCACATTTGCCATTGCTCCCCCCTTAAGAGTAAAGGTCTGAGTATTGATAACCGCATCCTCCCCGATCTTAAGCAAGTGCAGGCCAAATGAATGATAGAGGTCTTTGAGATCATTGCGCACCTGCCAGAACACAATTGTCCAATCCTGCTGATAACAGAATTCTTTGAATTCATGAAGTGCTCCTGCAAGTTCACTCTCTGGCCCAATTGGATCACCAGCTACCACAGCTACATTTCCCTTTAATACGTAAGCGATAACTACTTTCCTCGATGCTGAAAAGAAATAGGATTTCTCTTCACTCAAAGCGAAGTAAGAGATAGAGTTTTTGCCATAGATGCGTGTATTTGAAGCAACTACGTGCCGTTCCTCTTCATTTGGGAGAATCATTTTGGCCACTGGTCGCAAAATCGAGATCATACCATAGAGTACTGCGCTGACACAGAGTGTGGGTAGCGCGCGTGTAAAGAAAAATGCTTGCGTACCCTGTGATAGATGTAAGTGCGTGTTGGTTAGTAATTGTAGGATGACTCCACTGATGCCGAAACGATCAATCAGTGGCGCAAATTGTTCAAAGTGCACAACAAAACCTGTAATAGTGTAAAACACAACGATACCCAGTCCCAATACAAGGATAAAGTAACCACGTTTTACCGATGGAGGATCGCTGCGTGCCTGGAAGTAGCGGTACAATAATGAGAGTACGATAGTCAGAGCCAATGCTGAAAGCGTCGCGAGTATTGAACCTCCACGCAGTATATGCAGAAAGAAAGACAGGATCAGAAGCGCGAGCGTAATGTTCCAGGCCTGATACTTCCCACGTATTAATCCATATGAAAGCATCACAAGGAAGAAACCAACAACTACAGTGAGTTTCTGCGCGCCATGGTAGGCATTAATAGTCCATACACCTAGTAGGATATCCCAATTGAGTTTAGGAACAACCGCAGAGAGCATATCTGCTACGCCTACCAGTCCTGTAACAAGCCCAATTACTAGACGCACAGTCAAGCGTGTATTATCAGAAAAAGGTAGTGACGGCTTTAATAGGGTCTTCATAGCTTTCAATCCTTTAGATGTTTTTAATAGTTTTTAATGGCATATAAGTATTATGAAGTGCTACGGAGCCATTACAACAGTGACAAATGTCCCATTGTTCAGAAGGTAAACGCTCAGGTTCACCAAAATTACAGACTAGATTTCAAATGACCTTTTAGATGTATTGCAGTAGCATTCCATCAGAATCGCGTTTCAATTGAAGTATAGATTTCGAGCGTTCCAAAAACGTTACGAAAAACGTTACAATACATTTCTTTGGGAAGAGAGATCGGAATGATTCTTGCACCCCAGGTGTTTTATTAATTGGACAGCAAACACTCTCTATGGTATACTGCAGTTCAACACAATGTGAACATGCCTGGTTCGGCATAGGCCATTGGTTGGTATGCAATCCAGACAGACAATCAAACAGATAGAAGATAGGCGAAAGGGGTCTAGAAACAATGGCAAAGAAAGGCGAACTTTCAAAAACAGCGCGTGCCTCACTGGCAAACCGCGAAGATATTAACCACATGACCAGCCGCATCTGTGCAAAGTGCGGCGAAGCAATCATGCTTAAAGAACTCCAACCCGTGAAGGTTGTTGGTAAAGGGATGGTATACTACCACAGGTCTCATTACAGCATGCAGTAACTCAGGAGGGAGTTCCAAGGAGCAAGACCTTTTGGTGGGGTGCGGAGCCACTCATCAGGGGGATGCAAGAGCGGGTCGCCGCCGGAAGCGGCGTAAAAGAAAGAAGAGCCATCGATTCGATCGAATCGATGGCTCTTGTGTTGTTGAATGGAGAGGTTTGCTTACTCCTGATCTTGAATCAAAAATTGTAACTTTCTCTTAAAAACCTTCTCAAAAAGATCAGCCTTCTCATAAGCATGCTCCAATTCATCATCGAGATCGGCCAGAGGACGTACCCATAAAGAGACCGTCCAGTTACGATCATCACACAGCGCTTCATTAGCAGCCAGTCGTTGCACTCGCCCATCATGGCTCCAATCAAGAGCATCGGCAATACGAAGCAGGGCAGCCAGTATCGAAACACGTTTGCGAGCAGAACGATTCAAAGCCGCAAATTCCTCGTGTGATAAACTGGGCAATGCACGCCGGTGGTAGCGGGCGATACAGGCAATCTCATAACGCTCTTCTTCAGTAAAATCCGGTAACGCAGTCTCTTTAATCAGACGAAAAGAGTGTTTGTGGTGGCGGCGTGCCTCGATCATCATACCTGTATTGTGTAGAAACGCCGCGCGCTCAAGCAAACGCAATGCACTTTCATCAAGTTCGTGCAAAGGCTGTGTTGCTTCAAACAATTGCACTGAAAGTCGTTCTACCTGGCGGGCATGTGGCCAGTCTTCTACCAGTAATCCCCCGCTTAAGCGAAGTTCCTCAGGAGTAGGCTGGAGTTGTTGCCACGAGTCCAATTCTTCGACTGGAAATGATTTCATATGTTTGCCTACCTTTGCTCATACTGCTTCCAGAACAACTATGTCTCCAACAGTTCTAGAACCTGGCGCTTGAAATCACGCGCCTGGAGTGCGTACCAGTGTTGGCGAAACGCATCGTATTGCTTATTGCGCAACTGCTCTTGATTCTGTAAAAAATGCTCAAGCCCATAACGTTCTTCAACAGAAGGCACGACTGCCGGGTCCAATAGATCCGCGCCTAGATCAGACGAAACAAGAGATTTCTCTTTTGGATGTTGCTTGTTTCCATTGAGCTGCACCTTCTCAGGAACTGTTGAAGTATCATGGCTACCCAGACAAAGCCGCAACAAAGCGATCATCACGTCACTATCATGAAAGTCACCGAGTTCCTCCTGAATCTGCACTATCTCTTTGACGATAGGCCGACTTGCTACAGGGAACACATCTTCAAATACTTCAAACGTATAACGAAGCCGCTTAGCTGCAATACGCATGTTATGCAACTCTACTATGTTGTAAGGGTTGTCGACAAATTTTTCCCAACTATACAAATCCTCCAGCCGTACCTTGGCAATCATCTTTGCATTTTTACCCGTCGGGTCCTGAGGATTAAGTCCTGTAATCGGTTTAGCTTTTGCCATGCGACATCGCTCCTTCCACAATGCTCAGATCAATCTGTTTCTTAAGGTCATCTTCATCCAGCCTTTGGAGAAATGATTCCAATTCTAGCTGTTTCTGCTCGCGAAAAGTTTGAAGGCGTTCAACAAGCCACTCTACACCTTCCTTTTCCTCACTCTTGACCTGCTCGAGCTGTGCGTGCAAATTGAGTAACATGACGTCTGTATCGCGTGCTGCGCCTAATGCATCAGCAATCTGCGTGACCTGGCGATAGACTTTCTTAAAGCTTTTGGGGTCGCAAATTGATTGATAGGCATCAAGCGTCGCCCTCAGGCGGCGTGTGGCAACTCGCATTTTATGGACTGCCTCGACATCCTCGTGTTTCAGTACCTCTTCAGGCCACTCGAGCATTTTCTGCGTACGTTCTTGAAACAATCGTCGCCCTGATTGAGCGAATGGTTCCGCCTCTGGGGTATAAGAAATAAATTCTTCTGACTTACCATCAGACTGCTGCATACGATCAAGTACTTCAGCGCTCTGACTCACGACCTCTAACCACCGCTCCCCATAGCGCTCATAAGCAAGCAAGACTCCTTCTCGTATGCCATGTGAGCTTACATGAATTTCGTTCATGTGCAGACGTGACATCACCGTCTGAATAATTAACGATCCTGCTAATAAAATACGTGCTCGCCCTAGTGGTTGCTCGAAACGTTGAGCAACCTCTTCTGCTGGTAGTGAGATCAACAGACCTTGACAACGAATCAAATCTTGCTGTGTTAGTTGAGTACGCTGCATTCCCAAATTGAATGCACAACGCGCAAGAAATAACAGCGAATTTGCGCTCCCCCCAGTTACAATGAGTACAGCTGGATGGTGTTTCAAATGCAAACCCCTAAAGTAAGTTTGCAAAAAGGCTTCTGCAACTGCTACTTCGTCATAGGTAGGAGGATTCGAAGAAAGATAACGGTCATGAAGCCACCCAGATCCAATTGGTAGAGAAGTTCGCCATGTGATGTGCATATTCCTTGCAGTCACCAATTCCAGGCTGCCTCCGCCAAGATCCATCACACATATTTGCGCTGGAGGATGGGGCTCTTTATAAACTTCGTAGGTTGAGCCAAAAAAAGTGAGCGCAGCTTCGGCTGTCCCGCTGATCAGTTGCACTGTAAGTTTAGTCTTATGCAACACTTGCTCCAGAAAAGCAGCGCTATTGCTAGCCTGGCGAATTGCTTCAGTAGCCACGACAAGTATGGGACTCGCCTTATGTTTCCTCGCCAGCGCTTTGTAGCGTTTGAGTGTAGCGATAGCTGTCCTGGCCTTCTCTTGTGAGATTGCACCTGTAGCAGTGACACTCTCGCCGATACGCACCAGTTCCTGCTGGTCTTCCACAATATCCAGGTCGTGTGGTGAGCAGCGAGCAACGACGAGATGGATAGTATTGCTGCCAATATCGATGGCAGCGCGCATGGGGGGTAAGGATTGATTTTGCATAGTAACTATCCGGCTCCTCTTTTACATATTACGGGAACAGGTCAACCATAATACTCTAACACCTGCTACTATCCTTACATTCATTTCAAGTGTTTAACGCATATGAAAGCCTGGTTCACTCTTTCTTGGGAGATTTGTGCATATTATATCACAAGTAAGCCTGATCTGATGAGCTTGAAAACTATTGACAGCCCCCAAAAGATACAGTAATATAAGCTTCGAGCCGAAGTGGTGAAATCGGTAGACACGCAACGTTCAGGGCGTTGTGCTCGAAAGGGCATGGGGGTTCGAGTCCCCCCTTCGGCACTCCTCGTTTTTCTACGTCCACCAACGTCCATTCCAAGCTCAAAAAGTCCCTCCGAAGTCCACAGAAGTCCACTGTTGTCTACCGATTTTGCTGTCGTTTTGACAGAACATCGATGTGCCAGGGTGAACCTGACAAGGGAGCTAGTTTCTTCAATGTTTTGTCTACGCTTATTATTTAAAGTGAGCAAGCAACAAAGTTCACCAGTCCGTCTCCACTTTTGACGTTAAGGGAAGAAACAGGGGAGTTAGGGCAAACCCTTTCAGCTTATACTTTCCACAGGTGTATCGCCTGGTTAGCACCTTGTTGCTTGTATTTCAAGGCACCCAGAGATGGAGCGGCACGGCAAGCGATGCGCCGCGCCATGACGGGCAGATCCCCCGTGCCCGTCATGTTTGTGTTCATTAGTATCTGACTTGATCAGGACGTATCGGCAAAACTTACTGCATGACAGAATATAACGGGAAGGAGGCAGAGATATGAGTAATGTGGTTGTCATTGACGATTCGGTGGTGGTGCGTAAAATCGTAGAAATCATCCTACATCGCTATGGAATTGCCTGTATGAGTTATCAGGATGGATATGAGGCTTTGCGAGCTTTTAAGGCAGGCGAAGACTATGTCCCTGACCTTATCTTCCTCGACATCGGTCTGCCCAGAATCGATGGCTACGATCTTTTACGCCTGCTGAAGATGAGTCCACAATTCGATCATACCACGGTTGTGATGCTCTCAGGCAGAGATGGCGTGCTGGATCGTCTCAAAAGTCGTCTTGCAGGGGCCAAAGGCTATATCACTAAACCCTTCAAGACGCAGGAATTGCTCTCCATTGCTCTTTCCTACCTTGAGCAGCCTTCGAATAATAACGCCAGGCCCGCAGGTGCGGTAGTGGAGGAGCGCAACCGCGCGACCGGATAATCCACAAATCCAGCGTGGTGTGGGTCGATGACTTTTTAAGACAAAACTGGTATAAGACGAAAAATTCTTGTACATAGCTGACAAAAACATCATAGTAAGACAATGTAGCATCGTACTTTGAGTAGTTGGATGGAGGAGCCATCTGAGATGCATCAGAGTGAAGTTGCCTTGCTACACCAGCAAATTGAGTTGCAACTGGAAGCTATGCGGCGTGGCATGAGCGGCTTTGCCACGGGAAAAGCCCGTCACGCATTCATCCGGGCGCAAATGGACCGTGTGGGAGAGTGCCAGGATGCGCTTTCCAAATATGTCGGCGAAGGTGCTGCCAATCAGGTAATCTGCAGTCTCTATGTTGAAGTAATGGAAAGAGAGCAATAAGAATTTTACATGCATACACATCACCGAAGTTTATTTATGAACAGGCGTGTTTCACTTCGCACTGCCAGGATTGGTTTGCTTTTGCTTGGTTTCATCTTGCTGATCGATATCCTGGCAGTGCGCTTCTCAGCAGAAATACAGGCTTCTCTGACCTTGCCAGTGATAAAGATCAAGTTAGCTGCTCCCACGCATATAGCTATCCCGACACGTGAAGCGACTGCGACAAAATTAACTGTACCAACGTCAACGAGCGCTTTGACGCTACCAGCTAACGCTATCCTGGCCCAGGACACGTTTCAGCGTGCAAACCAGGTTTCCTGGGGCATCTCTTCTGATAGGCTGGCCTGGGGCGCAGACGCAAAGAGTTCGCAGAGCTTCGCGATTGTGAACCATACAGGACAGGTCACGAACGGCAATGGCGTCTATGATGCAATAATAGGTCCTGTCGCCGTAAACTCCGAGGTCGTGTTTAGTGGCTCTTTGACCAATTACACGTTGTCAAGCCTGGGGGCGGTCTTGCGCTGGAAGGATGCGAACAACCTGTACAAGGTGTTTCTGGGTGGTGGTCAACTGATCCTGCTTAAAAAAGTAGCAGGGGTGGTGACGGAATTAAAAACTGTAGCGTTCCCAGTAAAAGACGGAGCTTCGTATACCTTCCGCTGTCGTGCAGTGGGGCAGCTGCTTTTAGCCGGGGTTTGGCCAACGGGTCAGGTGGAACCTCAAACCTGGATGCTGACGGTGACCGATAAAGATTTACAGTCGGGGTATGACGGTATGCGTCTGGTGGTGCAGAATGGAACGACGGCTACTATCACTTCATTTACGGAGACTGGCTTGTGAAACAAAAACGTGTGGGTAGCGGTGCAAAATTCGTCCCGGAGGTGATAAAGCAGTACGGAATAGCCTACGATATCCACTTATGGGTAAGATATTTAAGCTGGTTGGGCATTACAAGCGGTGTCTTACTGCTTTTATGGATCTCGGGCGGTTTTCCTCCATCGGCATGGCTGCTTCTACTACAGGCGACTCCACAACTCCCTCACTTGTTCAATACGCGGGGACCTCAAATAGGGCTATCCCTGGTGGCGCTCGTCGCACTATCACTGACATGGCTAGCTCTCTGGGGTGCACTCCTGGGGGCAGGTATGGCTGTGATATCGCGGTGGGGGCGTAACGAGAGTATCCAGCGCAAACAGCAAGTTACGAAGACCGGTTGGGAGCCAACGCGATCGAACCACAGTGGAGGAAGAAAGCGTACTTCAACGCAATTCTTCAATCCGGCAGAAGCCTTTTCAGAACCCTCTGAATACGCTCAAGCAGAAACACAGAAAGCTCCTACTTCAACCCTTGTGAAAACCAGAAAGATGCAGGAAAAGGATGCAGCGGTCTTGAAAACAGAAAATGTGGGCATCGGGTGGGACGCTGGTACTGTACGCAGGTTCAAGCCAAATGAAGATAGCCTGGTTGCCTTACACAACACATGCACGCACAATGGACGCCTCTTGCCACTCGACCTGTATGTGGTGGCTGATGGTATGGGGGGGCATTCTCATGGACGAGAGGCCAGCCACCTGGCCATTCGATGTATGACGCAAGCGGTTGTACCGGATATCATCGGTAGTGATCACATAACTGACGATTTCCTGGTAGAGACGCTTGTCGAGGGAGTACAATGGGCAAATCAGACAGTACATGGAAGCAGTCAACAAAGCGGAGTCGAGATGGGTACGACGATCACTGCTGCCCTGGTGTTTGATGGTAGCGCCTACATTGTGAATGTGGGAGATAGCCGCACGTACATATATCGCGAACGTGAAGGACAACTGTCGCAAGTGACACGCGATCATTCCCTGGTAGCGCGCCTGGTTGAGGCCGGAGCAATCTCTCGCGACGAGGTCTATACTCACCCTGACCGCAATAAGGTATACAGGGGCCTTGGAGACAAGGACACCGTGAAAGTTGATTGGTTTACCGTCCCTATACGTACGGGAGATTATCTGGTGCTGTGTTCAGATGGTTTGTGGGAAATGGTGCGCGACAAGGAAATCGAGCGCATTCTAAAGAAGTGTGCGGTTGATCCACAGCAGGCGAGTGCGGCCCTTGTCAAGGCTGCTTTAGAAGGTGGAGGAGCAGATAATATTAGCGTGATTGTAGTACGGGTTAGATGTTAGATTTTTAGTTACTGGGGATGTTCGATTGCTCGAGTGCGCAGAGCGACCACTCCACCTCGTGATGTGGAGCGGTCGCCTTAGAAACAGGTAGTGAGTAGCCACGCTGCTACTCACTAATCATCATCATCGTAGTGACTCACTCTAAATACTCATCCAATTTGCGGTTGCGACTCAAGGGATCGAGTTTGCGTAAAGCCCGGCCCTCTAGCTGGCGTACCGCTTCGTGACTCAAACCGAGCTTCCTACCTGCCTGCTGCAGAGTATGTTCATAATCACCATCCAGACCATAGCGGAGTTTGATAACCTGCCGCTCGCGAGGTGTGAGGCTTGCGAGCAGGTCTCGAATCTGGATTTCAAGGGTTTGGGTAATGACCTCCCGCTCAGGCGAATAGAGCGAATCGTCCTCGATCAAGTCGCTGAGTGGTAATTCGTCTTCCCCAACTCTACGGCGTATGTCCAGGCTAAGCGGCTCCTGAGTCTGGTTCATTATCAATAGTTCAATAACCTGTTGGATACTCAAATCCATGTGTCCTGCCAGGTCTTCCAATGTGGGTTCACCCTCTAATCCTTGTTGCAAGCGTTGACGGACACGACTGAGTTGCTTCATCTTCTCCACCTTGTACAGAGGCACACGTATGATACGCGCCTGCTCTGTCAGGGCTCGCACAATGTACTGCCGAATCCACCACGTGGCATACGTGCTGAACTTGTATCCCTTCCTATAATCAAACTTCTCGACGGCGTGGATCAGTCCGAGGTTACCCTCCTGAATCAGGTCCATCAAATCCAAATTCAGCCCCCTATATCTCCTGGCAATGTGAATAACCAGGCGGAGGTTGGCTTCGATGAGCTGACGTTTAGCCTTTTCTCCCTCCTTGATAAGTTCCTTGTGTCCAGGCTGCCTGGGATCGGTCGATGCAGCCCGACCACCTTCTATACGCTGCGCCAGGCTAATTACCTCCTCCGCAGAAAGTAAATCTACACGCGAAATCTCATCACTATAGAGCCTCGCGGAGTTACTAGAAGGAAGTTGCGTTGAAGAAGAAAAGTCACTCCTTCTTTCGTGACCGCCCTGCTGCTTCACTGGCGGAAGGGCGACTACCTGTGAAGTATCAGGTCTTTCCTGTGTTTGGACATTGTAATTCATGGTCGATGTACTTACCCCCTCTAGCTATTACTTTTGGTCATGGAATGGTTAGAGTGTACTCTGAAGGTCTTCTCATGATCTCCCATGTTACTTCCAAATCAGGGGATGCAAAGTCCTTTTCCCACCCCACCCGGACCATAAAAGTGGAAAGGTGGGGACACCCAATACACCGGAAGAGAGCAACCGCCCTGACTTCCAGGAAGCTTTTAGCAGTTAGGGATAATGGGGAATGGCCAAATCAGGAAGAATTGATTGAGGTGTGCCCAGGCTGTCACAAATTGTTTGGCTAAACCCACGAAGTATAGATTGTTGGATATCTTATACCAGTCTTCTAATTGTTCGAGAATTCCTGTCTTTTCAGGAGTTTTTTAAGTTGACACATTTTGATATAATGATTCAGTCTCTGGCTGGACGCTAGCTTTATTTATTTGTTTCGGTTCGGTCAGCATATTCAAGATCATAGCTTGTGCGTGCTCCGTCGGAGACGATACCCAAAGGAGAGGTGAGATGAGTGGCGGCAAGATCACTTACCACCAGCAGGTCAGTTACTGTGGCAAACCCCACTGCCGAAGATGCCGCGAGGGCATAGGGCATGGCCCCTACTGGTACTCATACCAGACTGTCAATGGGCGCACAATTCGTACCTATGTGGGCAAAAATCCCCCTGTAGAGATGCAAATGGCTGCGGGAGAAACGCGAGAGTCTTTACGAACTCCCGAACTGGCTGGTGTTGTGGTACGTCTCTACGCTTTGGGGCAGTTTCGCCTGGAGTACAGAGACGAGCAACAACAATGGCAGCCGGTTACTGATGCCACGATGCAGCACCAACGCGTCCGTTCCTTACTGCAATGCCTCATCAGCAGCCCCGGACGTAAGCTGGGACGAGAGCAGGCCATTGAAATGCTCTGGCCAGATCTGGATTTTGAGACTGCTACCCACCGCCTGGATCGCGCCGTGTACAGCTTGCGCCGCCTGTTGGAACCTGGACGCAGCCGACCCGCCACCTCAGACTTATTGCTTACCGAACACTCGACGCTTGTGCTTGCCGACCAGGCGCGGTTATGGATTGATGCTAGCGCCTTCGACTCCTTGCTCGGCCAGGCACGGACCACAAGCGATCCCGGACAAACTGAGCAGCTTCTAGAAGAGGCTATGCTGCTCTACGGTGGGGATTACCTGCCAGAGGAACGCGATATCCCCTGGATTCAGACACGACGTGAGGCGCTGCAGCGCAGTTGGATCGGGCTATTGCTAGAGCTGGCTGATTTGCGTATCGCGCGTGAGGCTTTGCCTGGTGCCATTGACATCCTTGATCGACTGATGGCGGTTGATCCCACCAATGAAGCCGCTGTGCAGCGCTTGATCATTCTGCTAACGCAATCAGGTCGGCGTGCGGAGGCGCTACGCATTTACCAGCGCTTCGCGGCCTTGCTGAGGCAGGAGTATAAAATAGCGCCTCTTCCAGAGACACGCGCTCTTTATGAATCCGCTCAGCGCGGCGAAGACCCGGCCGCTCAGGCACGAGCGGGCATGTCCTCAGGTATTCCACAGGTGGATACCCAGGCGTTGGATACGCAACTTATCGATTCCCGCGCTTATCTTCAGGTTGGACGCAGCAACCAGAGTCCACTGGTTGGACGCGAACATGAACTGGAGATTCTGCATCGTCACTTGCTCGCAACCCAACAAGCGCGGCGCATGAAGCTGGTAGGCCAGAAGAAAGCCTCAAACCTCTCGCTCGATATACAGCATCCTATCCAATGCGTTATGTTGATGGGAGATGTAGGCATCGGCAAGACTCGCCTTGCCGAGGAGACGGGGCGCGAAGCGAAACGACGCGGCTGGACCATCGCCTGGAGCCGGGCCTATGCACAGGAAAGTAGCATCCCCTACCGGATGTGGGTCGAGGTGCTGCGTAAGGCCATGACCCAGGGTCTTTGGCAGCGACAGGAGATTGCGCGACGACCTTTGATCTATCAAGCGCTCGAAGTCTTGTTGCCTGAACTACATGACTTGCTGACACAAATAGATCCCTCCTCGCCAACGCCACCAGAACAGGAGCAACTGCGTCTATGGGAAGCCACTCGCGCACTGCTGGCCACAATCAGCGAGAACACCCCCCTGTTCATCGTGCTCGATGACCTGCAGTGGGCCGACAGCAGTAGTTGCGAACTGCTCGCCTACGTGGTACGTCAACTACGCGGCCAACCTGTCATGATCGTAGGCACCTGCCGTGAGATCGAACTCCCTGCCAACCATCCCTTGCGTCCTGTACTGATTGATCTACAGCGCGAACAAGCTGTTGAGACTCTGATTATCCAGCGACTCACCGATGAGCAGATCCGCGATCTGGTCTCTCATCTACCGGAGCCTATGGTGCAGCAAATCCAGACCCGTGCCGCTGGTAACCCCTTTTTCGCTGAAGAATTGGCACGCGGTGTAGGGGCGCAATTTATTGCACCCAATGAGGAGACTCAAGATATTGCTGGCTCAACCGACCTTGCGCACATACCCGCAACCTTGCCAGATACCATCTCTGCGGTACTCGATCTGCGTATGGGCAGGATTAGCAGCGCCTGTCAGCGTCTCCTGGTCAGGGCCGCCGTTCTGGGTGGCTCATTCGAGTTCAACACGATCCGCTTAATGGAGGCGGGCGGCCCAGACGCCGACGAAGACACCATCCTCGACCTGCTGGAGGAGGCGCTACAAGCTGGTATGCTCACAGAAGAGGGCAGCGGTACGCACATCACCTACCACTTCTGGCACCCCCTGTTAGTGAGCTACCTCTACGACGGCTTATCCGCAGGCAGGCGTGCCAGCCTCCACCGGCGGGCGGCAGAAGTCCTGTGGCAGATATACCAGGGACGGGAAGAGGAGGGAGCCGCTGCCATTGCATACCACCTCGTAAATGGTGGGGTGGATTCTCCGCAGATCGCTCACTACGCAGAATTGGCGGGCGATCGCGCGTATGC
>WNEZ01013376.1_pt1 | contig 13008 bp, 12 predicted proteins | sample 5400521 | NCBI WGS metagenome assembly WNEZ01 (sample SAMN13153339, study PRJNA577476) | soil metagenome | isolation source: 120 cm saprolite under Douglas fir tree site 2 hole 1 replicate 1 | place: USA:California | collected 2015-04-18 | reverse complement strand
TCGCGTCGCCGCCAACTTCATTCATGTTCGAGAAAGTCCTGATTGCCAATCGCGGCGAGATCGCGCTGCGCATCATCCGCGCTTGCAAAGAGCTCGGCGTTCGGACGCTGGCGGTTTATTCCGAGGCGGATGTTGATTCGATGCATGTTCAACTCGCGGACGAATCGATCTGCATCGGGGCAGCGCCCAGCTCGGAAAGTTATTTAAAAATCGACCGTATCATGAGCGCGGCCGAGGTGGGCAATGTCGATGCCATCCATCCCGGCTACGGTTTTCTGGCGGAAAATGCGCATTTCGCCGAAGTCTGCGAAAGCTGCAAGATCAAATTCATCGGACCGTCTTCAAGGGCGATGCAAGCGGTGGGAGATAAAAACACGGCGCGCGCTTGTGCTCGCAGAGCCGGCGTGCCGGTGACACCGGGAAGCAACGAAATCGTCGAAACAGAAGTGGAAGCGGTGAGGATCGCGAAAAAAATCGGTTATCCGGTCATGATCAAGGCGACCGCCGGTGGGGGCGGGCGAGGAATGCGCACCGCCCACAATGAGCCGAGCCTGATCAACGGTTTTCACAGCGCGCGTCACGAGGCCGAGAAGGCTTTTGGGAACGGCCACGTGTATATCGAGAAGTTGATCGTCAATCCGCACCACATCGAGTTTCAAATCATGGCCGACCAGCATGGCCGCGTCGTTCATCTAGGCGAGCGGGATTGTTCCATTCAACGGCGCAACCAAAAGGTCATCGAGGAATGCCCATCGCCTCTCATGACTGCGGCTTTACGCAAAAAAATGGGCAATGCCGCGGTGAAACTGGCGAAGTCGGTCGGTTACGAGAATGCCGGCACGGTTGAATTTCTCGTCGATGCGGATCGACACTTTTACTTCATCGAGATGAATGCTCGTATTCAAGTGGAGCACACCATCACAGAAGAAGTTTACGGTTGCGATCTGGTCAAGGAACAGATTCGCACCGCCGCGGGTCAGCCGCTTTCACCGCACGTTGCGCATGCCGCCGCGCGGCTCCACGCGGTCCAGTGTCGCATTAACGCCGAAGATCCGGCGAAGGATTTTCAACCAACGCCCGGACGAATTGCGTTTTACTACGCGCCCGGTGGCCGCGGTGTTCGCATCGATTCGCATGCTTACACTGGCTACATCGTGCCGCCATATTACGATTCCATGATCGCGAAAATCATCACCGTCGGTGCGACCCGCATTTCCGCCATCGATCGCATGCGCCGGGCTCTGGACGAGTATTACATCACCGGAATCAAAACGACGGTCCCATTTCATGCCGCCATCATGCGCAGCGCCGAATTCCGCGACGGAAAATACGACACCGGTTTTGTCGAGCGGATAATGGCTTCGGATAATTTCGAGCTGAGGCATGCGCCCGGCCGCCGGCTGCACGAGTAACGACGTTGCGAAGTCTAAGCTACTGCCGGCTCTACGGTATCTTAGATCTAAGCTATGTTGATGTCTTAGACTTGCCTCGCGTAGCCGAAGCGATGATCGAAGGAGGTGTCGATCTTATCCAACTGCGCGGCAAACAACAATCGGTCAACGAACTTGTCGATCTTGCATCGGACTTGCACAAAATTACATGTCGATCTTCGATTCCGTTGATCGTGAACGATCACGCCGAGATTGCGCGAAAAGTCCCGGTGGAAGGCGTGCATGTCGGCCAGGAGGACGATTCAATCTCCCTAGCCCGAGAAAAAACCGGCCGCGCCATTGTGATCGGGAAATCAACCCACAACTTGACGCAAGCAGCCGCAGCGCAACAAGAAGGCGCGGACTACATCGGGTTCGGCCCAATCTTCGCGACGCCGACCAAACCGGATTATGCGCCAATCGGCCTTACGGAGATTGCACCGGTGCATGTCGATGTAACGATGCCAGTCTTTTGCATCGGCGGAATCAAGATCGACAATCTCGAGCAAGTCATCACCGCAGGCGCGCGCCGCGTCGCCATCGTTTCCGGATTATTGAAAGCGCCCCATATTGTCGAGTACGCCCGCGCTTGCAAAAAGCTTCTGATCGCTGACCTCTGACTTCCGATCTCTGACTTATGTCTGTCTTAGTCGTCGGCTCCATCGCACTGGACACGGTTAAAACGCCGGTCGAAGAACACAGCGATTTGTTAGGCGGCTCCGCTTCCTATGCCGCAGCGGCAGCGAGTTTTTTTTCTCCGGTCAAACTGGTCGGTATTGTTGGGAATGATTTCCCCGAATCGGAGTTCGAGTTTTGGAAATCGCGCAAGATCGACAGTGAGGGAGTGCAGCGGGTGAACGGGAAAACTTTCCGCTGGTCTGGCGAATATTCCTGGGATTTAAACACGCGCGAAACGCATTCGGTGGCGCTGAACGTTTTCGAGAATTTCCAACCGAAGTTACCGGGCTCGTATCGCAAAACTGATTTTATTTTGCTGGCAAACATCGCGCCGACGTTGCAATCCCATGTGCTCGATCAGACGGAACAACCGCGCTTCGTCGTGGCCGATACGATGGACCTTTGGATCGAGACAACGCGCGCCGATTTGGATGCGCTGCTTCCACGGGTCGATCTTCTCATCTTGAACGACAGCGAGGCGCGGGAAATGACCAAAGAGACAAGCTTGATCAAAGCCGGCCGGCGCATTCGCAAATCAGGACCGCGCTATGTCGCGATTAAAAAGGGCGAGCACGGTGCCTTACTTTTCGGCGATGATGAATTTTTCAGCTGCGGCGCCTATCCGCTGGAAGACATCCACGATCCAACCGGGGCAGGGGACACCTTCGCCGGCGGCATCGCGGGATATTTGGCCGGAGCAGTGAAGACCGTGCATTTCACCGATCTGCGCAAAGCGATGATTTACGGAAGCGTGCTCGCCAGTTTCGCGGTGGAAGCATTCAGCTTGGAGCGTTTGCGCAAACTGTCGATGGACGAAATCAAAGAGCGCTATGAGACATTCAAACTCATGAGCCAATTCGAAATCACGGCCTGATCTTTAATCGGGTCGCTCGCCTAAGATCCATTCTCGCACAAAGGGCGCAACGGGCACGAAGGACTCAAACGCAATGCACCTAAAAGAGAATTGACGTTGTGACCTTCGTGGCCTTAGTGCGAGACAAAACAAAGAAATGCGCGCTCGTGAAGATTCGCACTTCACACCTTCTGATCCGTAGTTTTGTTGTTGACTTGAACCGTTCTGTTTTGTATTGTTCGCAGCTGCTCTGGTTATTACATTGATAGTGAAAGAGTTGCGGAGATATAAACATGAAAAATTCAAAGCAAATCCAGTCAGGAGTGAACAAAAAAAGTGGCCAAGAAGTGGCCAAGCAGAGTTTCGGCAAGAGCGATGCGCGCTACTGGCATGATGTGATTTTCAAGCCGATTTACACGCGGGACGGGAAAACGCGATTCGTTGAAGATTGGGCGGCACGAATCCAATGGCGAGGCCGCCGCGAGTTGTTCAATCTGCAAACTCCCAACAAGACCGCTGCTGCGGCGAATGCGAAAGACATTTACACAATGCTGGTCGGTGCGGGGTGGGATGCGACGTTGGAAAAATTCAAGCCAGGGATGGCGCGTAAATCGGTTTCGACGGTTGGCGATTTTTTGACTGAGTTGCGCGGGCATTGGTCGGGCACGCCAAAAACATTCGAGGATTATTGCCGGAGCTTCCGCACAATTCTTTCGCAGATTTTTGAGATTAAGGGCGGGCGCGAGAAATTCGATTACGTCAAGGGGGGCCGCGCTGCGTGGGTCGCAAAGATTGATCGAATCAAGCTGGCGGACGTGACGCCAGATAAGATCAACAAGTGGCGCATTGCCTTCGTGAGAAAAGCTGGGGGGAATCCAGTTAAGCAGCGGCGGGCGCGGATCACGTGCAATTCACTAATGCGCCAAGCCAAGAGCCTTTTCGCATCGAATCTGCTCACGCATGTAGCAATGCACAAGCCCGACAAGCTGCCGTTTGACCGTGTGGCGTTCTACAAGCGGGAAAGTATGCGTTACCATAGCACGGTCGACATCGAGAAAATGATTTCAGATGCCGTGCGAGAACTGCCTCAGGAGCAGTTGAAAATCTTTTTGCTGGCGACGATGGCCGGGCTGCGGCGCGACGAGATCGACAAGCTGCAGTGGCAAGCCTTCCGTTGGAATGATGGCGTTATCCGGATTGAGACTACAGAACATTCAACGCCAAAGACTTCCGACAGTGCGGGGAACGTGCCGATCGACAAGGAGCTTGCCTCTTTATTTCGGGGTTGGCACGCGAAGGCAACCGGCTCGTTTGTGATCGAAGCGGACGCGGAACCACGAACCGGCACGAGTTACGCGCACTATCGCGCGCAAGCAGATTTCGATGCTTTGATTTCGTGGCTGCGTTCAAAAAGGGTGACGGCCGTCAAACCGTTGCACGAGTTGCGGAAAGAGTTCGGCAGTCAGTTATGTGCGAAATATGGCATCTACGCCGCGAGCAGAATGTTGCGCCATGCAGACATTGCTATTACCGCCCAGCACTATCTTGACCAAAAGGAGCGCGTGACCTTCGGCATGGGCAATCTGCTCGTGATGCCGGACAACGCGACGCCGATGCCGCAGCGAACGGCGACTAAGATCATTGGCCTGCGCACAAGAAAAAGAAAGTCTAAACCGGCCCGCAAGTAGGGCGTACCATACCCAATTTCGAAGGCGTGATTTCTGAGTCAGAGGGAGGGAGATTTTCCATTGAAAACTGAGCAGGGGTGGAAAAGAGTGAGCTAGACCGCAAAGAGTGGGATTTCAATTTAATCCCCAAGCCCGAAATCGAGACGTGCTTCATTTACGAATACGCACGTGAGTTGACCAGGCGGTCCCCCCGAATCTTAGATTTGCTTGCCCAATGGCAAGCTGGTTGGAGCGCGGGAAAAAAGACGCGTCAATTTTCTGAAGGAAGGAAGGCATATAAGGAATTTAGAAAAATAATGACAGCCTGCTTTCCTGACTTCCCGCTTATAAATGAGGACTGGTTTCCACACACCCCTTGGCAAGGGTTAGATGAAAAAGTGCGTCTCTAACGGAGCCGACCTTCGCGCACGCGGGGCATACCCACCAGGACCGGGGGTGTCTTTGATTGCGATCTGAACGAACGCCTGCCTAATCGACCAGCGGTGTAGGAATCGAGGCGGTCTCCGAGTGCGGCCCGCCGGCCCCGGGGCTTCGGGTGGCAGCAGCTCAAGGCCGTGTGGGTTCCCGCCCGTGGCAATCCCTGGCTTATTAACGCCTCCCTATTCTTACCCGATCAGTTCCAAAACTTTCTGGTAACGTGGATGGCTTCGGAGCGGGTCTAGGGTGGAGTCGTGCTTGATCCATCCACGTCTTAACTCGTGACCGGCGTGCGGAAGTAAGCGTTCCAGCAAATCGAAAGCCGGTTCGACGTCGCCCAGCTGGGAGTAGACGCAGGCGGCATTATATTGAGTGAGAATATCGTCAGGGTCGATGGCCAACGCTCTCGATACCCATTCCTTGGCACGGTCCGTCTCGCCAAGCGAAAGGAGGGCCCCAGCGCCGAGGATAGCCGGCCTCGGATTCTCAGGGTGAAGGGTGAGTTCACTCTCTGCCCGTTCGATGCCTCTTCGTGCGGCATCCTTTTTATCCCGATCGCGGCCAAGCGACTCGGGCATAGAAGTAATGAGCCTCGAACGAATTGGGATCGAGCGCGATTGCCTGTTCGAATTCCGCCATCGCTTCCTCATATCGTTGCCCAAGTGAGAGCGCGAGCCCCCGGGAGGCATGCGCTTCGGCGAGCCCGTTCTCCAGAGCCAGCGCCTTCGCGCTGGTGGCCAGAATGCTGTCGATCCCAACATCCACATGATATTGCAGAAATAGGAAAGAATCGCAGTCCGCGATGCCGGCGTAAGCGCGTGCATAGAGCGGGTCCAACTCTACCGCCTTGGCGAACATCCGCCGCGCTAATTGATAGTAGGACTTCGATTCCCGGTGCAGGAACTGTCGGCCTCGCAAATAATAAGTATAGGCTTCAACGCTGTCCGTTGGTGCCTGCCCGATGACCTTTCTTTCTTGAGGCAACAGCTTGACTTTCAACTGCTCCACGATCGCGTGGGTGATTTCGTCTTGGATGGCGAAGATATCGGTTAAGTCGCGGTCATAGCGGTCAGCCCAAACATGTCCACCGTCCTTGCTTGAGATGAGCTGTCCGGTAACCCGCACGCGCGATTCCGCTTTTCGAACGCTTCCTTCCAGGATAAAGGTGACGCCAAGCTCTTGACCTACCTGCTGCACCTTTACCGGTTTGCCTTTGTAGATAAACGCGGTGTTGCGGGCGACGACGAAGAGCCCGGACACCTTTGACAGGTCCGTGATGATGTCCTCGGTGATGCCATCACTGAAATATTCCTGCTCCGGGTCGCCGCTCATATTGTTGAACGGCAGGACGGCAATTGACGGCTTTTCCAGATGTTCCTGTCGCGCTGGCGCTGTGTCCTTGTATCCCGAGCGGCGAGGCTGCTCAGAGAGACGCTGTAAACGCGAATCGGCCTCTCGATGTTCTTCAGGGTCTGCTCGCCCATATCCTCGAAAGCCAGGTCCAGCCGGTTGCCCACGTGATCGCGGACGGATCCGGAGATCGTGATCCCGCCCGGCTTGGCAATGCCCTCCAACCGTGTCGCTACGTTGACACCGTCGCCAAAGATGTCCTCGCCTTCGACAATCACGTCGCCAAGATTGACGCCGATGCGGAATTCGATGCGGCGGTCCTGTGGCAGACCGGTGTTTCGATCAAGCATCCCGCGCTGAACCTCGGCGGCGCAGGCCACCGCGTTCACCACGCTCGGAAACTCCACCAGCATGCCGTCGCCCGTCAGTTTGACGATGCGTCCCTGATGGTCGGCGATCTTGCCATCAATGAAATCCGTCCGAAGTGTCTTCAGTGCGGCGAGCGTGCCGGTCTCGTTCGCACCCATGAGGCGGCTGTATCCGACCACGTCGGCGGCAAGGATAGCGGTCAGACGGCGTTCCATGTGGGCTCAGAAAATCAGCTCGTGAAGATGATCAGACAAGACTACCACTTACTTGGCAGCAAGTCATGGCGAATCAAATCATCCGATGCCCACGTTGGCGCGCGAACAAACCCGCTTGTGTGCGGCCCGGCTCAAGCAAAAGATTCAGTGCGTTCTGGCCGACAGATTGCGTGAGGTGCTTCGACGCGTCAAAACGGTTCCAATGGTCTCTAGGCAACGCGAGCGTCTAGAGATGAAATATTTGGGAAATCATCGCCGATCGTCCCTTCGACTCCGACCCCCACTCAGATACCTGCAGGGGATCCCGCAGCTTGCTTGGCGGGGCAAGGACGAGCAGGACTGGAGCGACCTTAAGCTCATTCCGGGATTCATATCGAGCGTTTCTTACCTGCTATTTCAGGCGACGAGCCAACCCACGAAATAATTATTGAAGATGCCAAAGAGGCGGCGGGCGTCGGAAGGTCTACCAACGTTCCGCCCCTCTCGCGGATCGCGACGTTTTAAGAGCCATTTATGTGGTTTATCGGCCAAAAAGTTGTCTGCGTAAACGACCGATTTCCGCAGCGAATTTTAGAGTGGGCGTCAAACCTTCCACGCCAAGGTGAGATTTATACGATCCGATCAATCGAGATAGGCCCCTGTCTTTATACCCGCAGAGTGACGATTGGATTGCACTTGCATGAGCTACCGACGCTCCAAGATCGCCTTGCCTTCCGTGCTGACCGTTTCGTTCCGCTTTTGGAAAAGGTTGAGCATGCCTGTGAAGCAAAAGCTTTGGAATTGACCAGTCTTGTCCTCGGTTCCATCGCCAATGGTGATTCAGCGGGGTTCGCGGGCAGCCCAAGCGGATTTCCTAACGAATCAGTAAAGCATTGCGAAGTATTATATGCTTGATGAGGTGTTAGACCCGCTAGCGAAGTCGAGGCCGCAGCTAGACCAATTGCCGACGGAGCTCAGGAAAGCAGCGGAGCAAATGTGGTGGCGGGCGGAGGCCTCCAGAGGGTCGCCGCCGGAACCGGGCGAGGTGGAAATCGGACCGTCCCCGAGACATTTGCCTTTGTTTCTGCTGCCGCCCGCGCCAATTGGAAAGCAGATCGCGATTCAGGAGACGAGGGGCGCGTTTGCCCGTTTTTGGAAGGGCATCTCCGGCCCGATTCTCCGTTAATCTAACTCGTAACGAAGGGGAGTGGCACTGCGACCCTGCCTCACGAATCCCCAATGTGCGGCGGACATGGAACTTGGGTTTCGTGTGGCAGGGGCAGCAAGTGCTTCACGCAATTCTGTCGGCCCGAACGCAATGAATCACGACTGCAGGGTTATCTGGAAGCAAGGTTGCACTATGCCAAGGAATTCTTACGTGCGCGATGACCTACTCCTCACCCCTACACAGGCCCAGCGCGAAAGGCCACCTCAATCCATCGCCTTCTCATCGCCCGTCGCGAAACAGCCGGCGCGCTTCGATCTTCCAGCTGGCCTCGATGCTAACGAGGCCCGCGCGTGGAAGGCGGGAGATTTGCTCTCGACCAGGCGCACGGGCATCATTAGGGTTGCAAAAGGGGTGAACGCCCAAGATACGTCCGTTGAGCCGAAGCCCGATCTCCCGATCGAGATCGCACACCTCTTACTGATCGACGCGGTGGGTTATTCAAAGTTGCTGGTCAATGAGCAGATTGAGTTGCTGCAGGAACTGAATCAAATCGTGCGGAGCACCGAATGTTTTCGGACGGCTGAAAAAACTGGCAAACTGATTCGAGTGCCGGCCGGAGACGGGATGGCGCTCCTGTTTTTCCACAGTCCGGAAGAACCGGTGCGGTGTGCGCTCGAGATCAGCAAAGCGTTACAAGAGTTTCCGCACATCCAGCTGCGGATGGGAGTTCACAGCGGCCCTGTCAATCAAGTGACCGATGTGAACGACAAAACGAACATCGCGGGATCAGGAATCAATGTGGCCCAGCGGGTGCTGGATTGTGGCGATGCCGGGCATATTCTTTTGTCCGGGCATGTCGCGGAGGATTTGATTCAATACCGCCACTGGCAGCCGTATTTGCACGATCTCGGCGAGTGTGAGGTGAAGCACGGGCTGAGGCTGCACCTGGTTAATCTCTACAAAGACAATCTCGGCAACCCACATCTTCCGGACAAACTCAAGCGAAGAAGAAGATGGAAGCAGACGTCCGGTGTTAGCGTCCGTCCGGTCATTACGCCCCGTGGGCCCAAGTACGTGCTTACAGCTGTTTTGCTCGTTTCAGCTGTGGCTTTGGCGATCAGCTTTTCAGTCTTTTACCGACGAGGCTCACCGGCGGTTGCACGCTCCTCTTCGGGGAAAGCCGCCGACGTAGGACTTCCTATTGCGGAAAAGAGTATCGCCGTGCTTCCCTTCGAAAACCGGAGCGAAGACAAAGCCAACGCCTACTTTGCCGACGGCATCCAGGACGAGATTCTGACGCGCTTATCGAAGATCGCCGATCTGAAGGTCACCTCGCGCACATCCACCCAGCATTACAAAAGCGCGCCGGAAAATCTGCCTGAGATCGCAAGGCAACTTGGCGTCGCCCACATCCTGGAAGGAAGCGTGCAGAAGAGCGGCGAGGCCGTGCGCGTCAATGTCCGGTTGATCAAGGCGATCAATGATTCCCAGCTTTGGGCTGATACCTTTGATCGCAAACTGACCGACATCTTTTCAGTTGAGAGTGAGGTGGCCAAGGCCATCGCCGATCAGTTGCGAGCGCACATCACCGGTCGGGAAGAACAAGAGATCGCCGCCAGACCGACAGATAATCCTGAGGCTTACGATGCCTACCTGCGCGGGCTGGCTTATAACCTGAAAACGTTAAACACACCGGCCAAGGCCCTTGGCGCACAGAAATATCTCAGAGAAGCGGTGCGGTTGGACCCGAAGTTCGCCCTTAGTTGGGCGCTGCTGTCATACGTTGATGCGCTCGGCTACATCACACTGACTCTTCAACCAACCGTCGCCCTGCGTGAAGAGGCACGGCAGGCAGCCGAAACCGCCCTCACTCTTCAGCCCAATCTCGGCGAGGCGCTGATGGCCAAGGGCTATTACCAATATGCCTGCCTAAAGGATTACGACACCGCGGTGCGTTACTTTGAGCAAGCCCGTCAGTTTCTGCCAAATAGCAGCCAGATTCCTGAATCGCTGGCCTATGTCGCACGGAGGCGAGGCCAGTGGGACCGGAGCGAGTCGTACTTCAACGAAGCCGAGCGGCTCGACCCGCGCAACGTTTCCCTGCTCTCCGAGCATGCGCTTTCCTATATCGCCCTTCGTGGTTTCCCCGAAGCGGTGAGGAAGCTTGATCAGGTTCTAGATATCACACCGGACGACTTGGATACTCTTGCGGAAAAGGCGGCTATTGCACAAGCGGAGGGTGACCTGCCGCATGCCTCGGCGCTCCTCACCCCTTTGCATCCGCTGGCCGACCACCCCTCCGCCTTGGAAGCACAAGTTTATCAAACGATCCTGGAACGCCGCCCTGCACAAATCATCCCTCGGCTAAAGGAAATATTGGCGAAGCCTGATTCAGCATTGGGTTTTTACAATGGCGAACTGCGCTTTTGGTTAGGCTGGGCCCAACAAGTCGCCGGCGACCATGCCGCCGCCCAGGAAAGTTGGCGACAGGCGCGGAGCGAATTGGAACCTTTCCTCAAAGAACAGCCGGAAAATTATTACCTGATTGGAGATCTCGCGCTGACCAGTACGGGCCTTGGTGACAAAGCCGCTGCGTTGGCTCTGGCTGAGCGGGCCATGGCCGCGAATCCGATCGAGAAAGACGCGATAGCTGGTCCCGGTCCGATCGAGATCCTCGCCCGTGTGGCGGCGCAGATAGGAGAGCCCGACCGGGCCATCGCCGCTTTACAGAAACTACTCTCGATACCGTACGCTGGTCCGCTGGTTACCCAAAACATACCGCTCACTCCTGCGCTGCTCCGGCTCGATCCCATGTTCGATCCGCTCCGGAATGACCCGCGTTTCCAAAAACTCGTCGCCTCGCCCGCGCCGAAACCGGCGAACAAATAACGCGACGCGGCGAGCGCCAGCCAAACTCCTCGCGGAGCGACGTAGTCGGGCTTAATTCGACATTTTGGCTATCATCAATCGAAACACAGAACCCCGATTGCCCGGGACCATTGGAACCGTTTTTGATGCGTCGAAGCCCTTCACGCAATTTGTCGGCCTGAACGCAATGAATCACGACTGCTCGATTACCTTATCGCGCAATCGCACGGCCTTCAGCGCGCTTTGACGCCTCGGCCAATTCCGTGCCTGTTTTGCGATCGCTAATCACAAATGTGTTGTTTTCTCCGAGCGTCGACCACGGTCCGCGCGGCACTTCGCTAAACTCCACGAAGCGCCAGTCGGTCACATCCGTTTCGTTTAATCCGAGATAGTCACGCACAGCGGGAGAGACATCGAGACCCGCGCCTCTGTTCAGTTTGGGTTTCGGACGTTCGTTGCCAAAGACATATTGCCAATAATCGGTGCGGAAAGGTCCTGCGTCTTCCCATTGCGCATAAACTGTTCGAGTCCCTTTGCGAATCGCGACCCATCGATCCTTGCAGGTGGAAACGCCGGGACCTTGGTACGCTTCCTTGAACCACGGAACGACGCGGGGCGCTTCCGGCCGGTGACCATTGACTGTCTTGTCGTTGTATGGGAGGGCGCAGTAAAACGGGTTCTGTCGAGGCGTGAACTTTACCGGAAAGTAATTGCTACGATGTGCAGGATTTGGGTCGTCAAATCCGCCGTAACTTCTGCTCCAATTTTTGTCCCATGAGCTCGTCCGATTTGGCACCGGACTGTTTCGGCTCGGCTGCTCGCCGATCCAAAAGACAGTTGTCACAATACTTTTCTTCCACGGATAGCGCTCTCCTGTGGCTGAGGCACTGTGCTCAGTGTTTACACAGCCCGCGATGATCGCTGCCAGCGCACCGATCGACAGGATCGATATTGCTTTCATCATATGCTTCCTTGTTCACAAAGGAAGCGGGTGTTGATCGAGTCAAGCGCTATCCGAAGCAAATCGCAACCAACACCCTGCGTCTCGTCAGGAAATTTCTCCGCGAATAAAGCTGATCGGTGTGAATCACGACTGCAAGGTTATGGTCGTTGCGTATCTGAATCGTGATCCGACCGTTTTTCAACGGTTTCAGGACGACAGGATTCGTCAATCTGCGCAAGATAAATTCGGCGCGTGGCACACGAACCGGTTCAGTTTCTCGACGATCCGCCACATAAAAGCTGCGGGTGGACGAAATATTAGCAGCGCCATATCGTAAAAAATACACGCTCTCACCAGCCACGACGAGCGTGTGGTCGATACTGCGAAGGCGATTCGCGACTACCTCTCTCACCGCAGCGACAGCGCCTACCAAGAGATCACACCGAAGATGGCGTGGAATATAAGATTCGTTGGGTCAGGCAACTTGCCATCCAAAATAAAAGCTCGACAAATTGCCGCTGGATCATCCTGCGATTTCGCCGATTCCCTTGCCGTCTTTGCGGTTCCTGAACCCATAGGACTAAAGTCCAATATACGGCTGTCGGGAGTGCTGGTAAATCATCGCGAATGCTTCGTCTCTGCGTTGCGGCCCTTGCCCTCTTCGCTTGTATTTCGCTGGCTCGCAGTGCCGAACTTTTGACCGAGCCTACCGGCCGAATCATTATCAGCGTGCGCGACCAAAAGCTAATGTTTGTCCAGAGCGGCGTGAAGCCAATCACTTATCGCGTTTCCACTTCCAAATTCGGTCTGGGCGATGATTGGGGACGGATGACAACGCCACTTGGGTTTCTGCAAATCGTGCAAAAAATTGGCGACAACGCGCCCACGGGAGCCGTGTTTCACAATCGCCACTGGACCGGCGAAATTCTCCAGCCGAATGCGCCCGGGCGTGATCCCATTGTCACGCGCATCATCTGGTTGAGCGGTCTGGAAGTGGCCAACGCGCATGCTTTCAGCCGATGCATTTACATTCACGGCACGCCCCAAGAG
>WNEZ01007775.1_pt1 | contig 13008 bp, 8 predicted proteins | sample 5400521 | NCBI WGS metagenome assembly WNEZ01 (sample SAMN13153339, study PRJNA577476) | soil metagenome | isolation source: 120 cm saprolite under Douglas fir tree site 2 hole 1 replicate 1 | place: USA:California | collected 2015-04-18 | reverse complement strand
CGTACATCACTCCGGCGCGCACTCGCCATTGATCGGCGACGGTGAGCTCGCCGCCGGTGCGGACCAGCCAGGCGTGTTTCCATTTTTTTGGTAGGAACGTGTCGAGTGGGCCGAGGGTATTGGGCGGGGTTGGTGGCGTGTCTGGAAAGCTGATGGTCAAATCCTGCACCGCCTGCCATCCGGTGTATTCGGTCTCGGCCGCAAGGCGCAGGATTGGAATCGGCCACAGGGCGAGCCCAAAACCAAATGTCTGCGGCAGATGGACGGTGGTCTTCGCTCGTTGATCGTGAATGTTTCCCTGGAATTCCGGCGGAATGCCGGTGAAATGAGCGTTGCCGGTGATGTCGAACGTCGCCGCGCTGCGGTAGGTGGCGCCGAAGGTGAACATCCTCGGAATGATGTCCACCATCACTCCTCCGTTACCGCCGACCGCCCAACCTCCACCGCCCAACGTGACCCGGCCATCCTGCTGGCCCGGGAACAACAATGCACGGTCGAGCTGGGCAGTGCCGCGGATGATCTCAACCCCGGCACCGACGCGCACCCTGTCTCCAATCCTGATCGCCACTTCTGGATTGATGAAATAGGTCTTCAGTTCAGTGCGGATGGTTTGATACTTGCCCGGCCAGTCGGGTGCCCAAGGCACAACCAGACCAAACAGTGAGAACATGCCAATCCCGAGGCTGATGTCGTCGTTGAGCGCGTAGGCCGCGTAGATATGCGGGGGAGGCACCACCTCTTTTTGGGTGGTGTATGAATTCCCTGTCGCGGCATCCTTGACGCTGAGCGCTGGAATAATCAGCGTGTCGCCAACCTGGATATCGAATTGTCGGCCCATGATCAGGCCGGCGGGGTTGAAGAACACGGCAGAGGCGTCGTCGATGTGGGCTTTCATCGTCTGGGCCATTCCAACCGCTCTGGCGCTGTGCACGTCGACCGCGAACCCGGCCGCCTGAGCTACCCCAGTCCAGAGAAGCACCAAGACAACGGGAATCGTCTTCATCAATATCTCCGAGTGAGAGCGTCTCACGGGCAAGTTCCTATTGCACCGGTCTCAACATAATTGGCTACTTGACACTGTGCCGTCTGTATTGTTGGCGCGTCGGGAGATCGAAGCAGGAATCCATGCCGCGAGGGAATCGTCGGATCGCAAACCCCCTGGGGATTGCACGACGGTGGATAAGCCACCGTCGAAGGGTTGAACAGGAATGTATCGAGCTGGGCAGCTCCAATCCCAATCCGATTTCCGGCACTGATCAATTCGGTCGTTGTAACATTTGGAATAACCTCGTCGAGGGTGATGTACTGAACGAGGGCTTTTCGATCAGCTGGCCGGGCGGTTCCAACGACACCATTCATCACACTGAACGCCATGTTTTGAGGATCCGCGGGATCCAGGATCCACTTGGCAATACCGATGAACGTGTCGAAGGCAATCGAGCCTGGAGCGATTCCCTGGCCGGCGAGGGTCCGCAAGAATGCGGCCCTTTGGGCGCTGAACGAGGGCGACAGCAGCAGGATGCTTCCCGGATCTGCCCCTGGCACGTTGAGAACGACGTTGTGAACGTCCGGCGCTACAGAGGTGTACAGCGTTCCGAGGATTCCGCCCAGGCTTTGACCGGCATAGTTGATGATAAGGGGATTGATTCTTTTGCCTGATGCGACGACTGCTAGCAGATCGTTGAAATTGCCAGGACTGGTACCGGACATGACCCGCGTCAACTGCGACAAGTCGATAACCTGCTGTCGGAAGTTGTCTCGAGTGGCAAAAAGATTGGTGAGATTTAGAATGTTCCAGCCTGAAATGAGTGGAGTCGGGTCGTTTACAAAAGGAGTTAAATCAATGCCCCTCCTGAAATCTCCCCCTTCACACTTCATGTCTGTCAAGCATATGCCCTGCCGGCGAGTCGGATCGGAGCAATACAGATCTGGTGGGATCAGGCCGATGTCTCCTGGGGCGCAGGACGCTCGGTCAATGGACCTAACTGCGATGCAGCGGCCGAATGTCGGGCTCTGAGGATTCACATCGCAATTACCTCGACCCGTGGTCGGGGAATCGATGCAGGCAAAATCATCCGAGGCGGCCAGTGGTCCGGTCAGGACGCGGCTGGAACCTGCGCACGAAGCGCGTTCGCCGTGCCACATGACGTCGGTCGCTATCGAGGCTTGCCCGCTTTGAGCCAGTCTATCCGCGAGAAGAACAAGGTCAGTGCGCGCACGAGGGTATCCTTCGGATCGATGGTGCGTCCGGATTGAAGACGCCCCCGGGACCGGTCAGCAAAACAGCTGCGATAATTTCGCCGACTACGACCGCGCCAATATTGGGGCAGCTACTGGGCATAGGACAAAATGACGATGTCGCGTTGGCCATGAAGAGCGGGTTCGCGGGCAAGCCCTGCGGTACGAGACGAAGTTGCTGGAGCGTAGTCACTTCGCTCTGGGTAGTGAACGCCCAGGCCAGCGCGACGTTTGAACGACCGCCGATGCTGTTCGCCACGCCGTCGATGAAGGGCTTCAGCGCCGCGCGCAGTGGCTCAAGCTGCTGAGCCTGAGCATCGCTGATCAAATCGACGGTGCTCTTGCCGGCATCGAACAGCGGGTTCGCCGACCGCAACAGTGCGAACGCGGATGAAGGAATGGCCTTGTGGCCCTGCTCATCCGTTACATTCGTCGTGAGGTAGACACCGTATTGCGTCCTCTCATCCAGTGGGACGTTGGGAATGAATTTCAGCCGCTGCGCATTGTTCGGAGTTCCTCCATCCGTCAGCAGACTTGATTGGCAGTCTAGACATGCCATCACCGAGGGCGCTGTGGCGGGATGCGCAGGAGCTCCGCCGAGTCTCAAGATTCCCCAGCCGGTACCCAGGGTCAGACTGCCCGCGTCAATCCTTCCCTGATTGAGCGCGCCCAAGTTGTCGGCGTTGAAAACCGAGACGATCGGCGCGGTCGTAGAAAACCCATCCAACGTATTCAGACCCCCGTACAACTGGACGATGTCCGGAACCCCTCCGTCCGGCAGTGTCCCGGCGTCGGGAATCGGCAGCGAGACGCGGCGTCCGCCATCGGCGAGCACCGTGGTGCGAAGGATGTCGTTGGGAAACGGAATAATATTGCGCGCGGGATCGAATGTTAGCTGCGGCCGCGAGGTCACTTTGAAAGTCCAGGCGAGCGGAACGCTGTCGCGGGCAATCCCCTGACTTTCGAGAATGTCCAGGAAGCCAACGTATTGTTTGCGGAGCTGCTCCAGCTGAAAAGCGGTGCGGGCCTGGTCCTGCAGCCGCGCGGCTGGATCATGCTCATTGGAAGGAATGACGCTGACGGTTGGTTGGCAATCGGGGTTGAAGCTGCCGTCAGGGAGGGTGAGCGTGGTGCAGGTCACCAGAGGCGTTTTGGACCGGACCAGACCCCACACCACCGATCCGACCACCTGCGTGCCTCCAGAACCTCTGAGGCCTGAGCTGCCGCCGACCAGCGCAACCCCAACGATGTTCGTCGCGGGCCAGCCGCTCGGCGGCGGTAGGATCGAAATCTGACTCTTAGCCAGGGAACCGCCGGGCGTCGCGGTGTACGCCACGGTCGCCCCAACGATGGGCGCTCTTGCCACAAGGTCAAAAATCCGGAGGTTATTCAAGTTGACGGTGCTGGGATCCAGCTCACTGTCAAAGAGAGCCTTGCCGGGCGTGTCCTCTGGAAATCCGTCCAACGAGTTCAAGAAGGCGACAAACTCCGCCTGCGCCGGCGACGCATCGGGCGCCAACGGCACCGCGAGCAATCCGGTCCGAGGGTCCATCGCGAGAAGATTCGGGGTGGGCACGACGCTGTTCGACGGATCAAACAGCGCGATCACATACGTCGAGGGCGGGGTGTTCGGAATGTCCGGATTGCAGCCAGCGAAGACTCCGGCCAGGCACCCAAGCACAACCAGTCTTTTCATGGTGAAGACCCCTCGACGAAAGCGAAGCAGTGCGCTCCGCCCGAAACGGCCCGGTCGCCTTTTTAAACCATCCCGCAGAGCTAGGCAAAGAAGAAGCCCCTGACCCTGCGTCTGGCGGAGCAGCAAAGCTTGCGCCACGGAGTTAGTATCGCCACCTCGGGGGCGAAGTGAACAACGGCGCTGATCCCAACTCAACCGTATCGGTGAAGAACGTCCTCATCGTTTGCTTCACCATTCTCGGCGTCGCAACCCTGGTCTACGCTGTGATGCAGACGCGGCTCGCGCTGACCCTGAGCATCGGAGCCGCGTTGATCGCCACCGCACTCAACCATCTGGTGGAAAAGGTGGAGAAGCTCGGTGTCGGTAGGCCCTTGGCCATCGCGATCGTGGTGGTGACCCTCCTGGTAGTACTTGTCGGGATCGGGCTGATGGTTATCCCCACCGCGATCGACCAGGGACAATCGTTGGTTCGTCAGGCGCCCCAAATGATCTTCAGGGTCCGGCAAACCTACTTGTATGAAAGCTTGAACACCCGGTTTCACCTCGATGAGCACCTCTCCGGGGTATGGGAGGTCGGCGCGGGAAATCTTCAGGCGGCGGTGGAGCCGGCTCTCCGGGCCATCTCCAGCGCCTTGGGCGTCTTCGTAGCGTCGATCACCTTGTTCTTCTTGAACGTGTTCATGCTCGCGTTCGGCGGGCGACTGGTGAACGCCGCGCTGGAGGAGGCAACCCCAGGCCGCCGCGAGCGCTACCACCGCATTCTCACCAAGATCTACGACTCGATGGGCGGGTACATCGCCGGGTTGCTGGTGATTGCCTCGGTGAACGCTTGCTGCACCACGATCTTCCTGGCCATCAATGGGGTCCCATACTTTCTGCCCCTGGGCATCACCAGTGGATTGCTCAGCCTGATCCCGTATCTCGGCCCGGCGACGATGGCGATCTTCACCAGCGTGCTCTCGCTGGTCACCGGGGGCGTATGGCATGCCCTGGCCACCGTCATCTTTTTCATCGTCTACGGTCAGTTCGAAGGTCAGGTTCTCTCGCCGATCGTGTACCGGCGGACCGTCCAATTGAACCCGCTGATCGCCGTCCTTTCGGTGCTGTTTTTCGTCGATCTGGCGGGGGTCGTGGGTGCGGTGATCGCGGTGCCGGCGGCCGCGACCGGGCAGATCCTCCTTCGCGAGTTCCTGGCCATGCGGCGGGAGCGGCTGGCAATGAATTCGCCGCCTTGAAGGGCAGGAACCGGTCGAGTGGGTCGGAATCTGGACACCCGATAGGCCCGGGCGTACCCGCTGGCGTTGGAATGCGGTACACTCGCCCTTTCCTGCGAACCGGGGGATGTCCGATGGCCGGCGTAAGTGCGACGAGCGAGAGCCTCCAGCCCAGTGGCGGCTCCAGTGAATTCGAAGAAGCCTACGACGATGAGCGTGAGATTCGCGGCGCGGTGTTCAGCGAGCCGTTGAGCAAGGTGCCGCGCCGGCCGACGCTCACCCTTCCGCTCTCGATGTCGATTGCCGACGCGATCCGCGCGATGAACGAGAGACGGGTAGGGGTTGCGCTGATCGTCCAGGGCGGAAAGCTCGCCGGCATTTTCACCGAACGCGACGTGCTGCGAAAAGTAGCAAACTCGTCCATGGACCTGGACAAGGTGCCGGTATCCAAAGTGATGACCGCGGATCCATTCACCCTCCCGGAGGACTGCTCGGTGGCTTTTGCGCTTCACCACATGAGTGGAGAAGGGTACCGCCACCTGCCCCTGGTAAGGACGGACCGGACGCCGGTGGGCGTCGTCGGCGTCCGCGACATCGTGGCCTACCTGGTCGAGCTTTTTCCGGAAAGCCTGCTCAACGTCCCGCCGGAGCTCACCACGCCGCGGACCGTCGAGGGCGGGTAGCGCGACGAAACGCCCGACCCGCTCAAGCCTTCGAGCAGTCAAAAGGAGCTTTAATGCCCACCGCTCATTGATCGACGGAGCGGTCCGCCGCCGGCCCGCTGCGCGCGCTGGGCCGTTTATCTTCGGCGGATTCTCTACTGACTTTGATTGAATTGTCGTCTGGCTTTCGATCGATCAATTTGTTCAAGGGATCGATTCCAGCTTTCGCCGGCAACTGATCGACAACGATCGAGAACTCCATCTCCGACCGGTCGATTCGTTCCTTCTGGAGATAGATCGCGTTGCCCTTTGCGTCCAAGACTCCGATGTCGATGAAATCGTTGAGCGGGACTTCTTGCTCCTTGCCTAAAGGATCGGCGCGCAGCTTCTTCGACTGCGTGTGGAGTCGAACTTCGTACTTGCCGTCCGGTCTTGGCGTGTACGCCGCCTTGATCGCCCGGTTGTCGTAGAGGGTGATCGTCTCGAACATGTCCTCGAGGACGTATTTGTATTGATCGGGCGTCACCTCGCGAAGATAGGCGAGCAGCTCGGCGGACGTCGTATAGGGAGGTCCGTGAAACGCGACCGCCTGGATATAGCGGGCGAGCGCCTGGTTCAGCGCCCATTCGCCGATGTAATCCTGAAGCGCGTACATCACCAGGCTGCCTTTGCGGTAGTGGACGTAGTCCTGGTTTTCCACCCGAAGCAGCGGCAGCTCTTTCTTGCGCTCGGTCGTTCTTCCCCGCAGGTATTGATCCAGCTCGTACCTGAGAAATCGCCGCATCTTCTCTGGTCCGAACTCCGATTTCATCACCATCAAGGCGGAGTACTGAGAGAGCGTTTCAGAGAGCAGGGTGGAACCCTGGACCCGCGCGCCGATGACTTGATGCGCCCACCATTGGTGCGCTACCTCGTGGGCGGTGACGTAGAACGGGTAGTCGATGTCGTTTTCGTCTTTGTCGTCGACCTTGGCGATGAACCCCACCCCTTCCGAGTAGGGGATGGTGTTGGGGAATGATTGGGCGAAGAGTTGATAGCGCGGAAACTCGACGATTCGCACTTGATGGTGCTGGTAAGGGCTGAAATTGCGCGTGTAATAGTCGAGAGACTTCTTCACCGAGCTGATCATGCGATCGAGATCGTATTCATGACCGGGTTGGTAGAAGACCTCTATCGCCACGTCCTTCCAGTGGTCCCGCTTGACCGCGTACCTGGCCGAGAGAAAGGCGAAGAATCTGAGAATCTTGGTGTCCATCGCGTAGTGAAAGTAGCGGCGCCCGCCCTCTGTCCACTCCCTATCCAGATATCCCGGAGCGATGGCGATCTGGTCGGCGCTGGTGCTGACCGTCGCATCGAAGGTGATCCAATCCGCGTCCGAAGTGATGTAGTTGTTCTTTCGCCCCTCTGGATCGTTGAGATCGCGCATCCTCTCTTTGGGCGAAAGACCATGTTTCTTGCGATCTTCGTCGGCGGCGATCTCCCTTCCTTCGGTGTAGCCGAGCGCCGGTAACAGACCGCTGTTGAAGAAAGAGCCGTTGTAGACAACATCGGTGCCGGACTCCCCATTGACGAATCCGGGATGCTCGTAGGCGAGCTCGAAATTGAGGCGCGCTTTTCCCCCCGCTGGGAGCGGTTCGGCGAGCTCGAACTGGTAGAAGCCGATCGTCTCGTCGTCGATCACCCGCCGGTTGGCCAGGCTGAGGTCAAGCTTGCCGATCACCGCGTCCGAGGGCAGGTTGATTGCCACCGAGTCGCAAGGCGCTCCGGCCTTGTTTTCCAGATCATACGTCCCGCGAAGGCTGACCCTCCGCTCGGATGGAAAGAGGTCCGCCGAGACGCTGATCCCGGTGACTCGAGGTTGGGGAGCATCTTTGAGGCGCTTGTACTGTTTTTCGTATCGGGCCTGGAGCTCGTTGCGTTCGAAACCGGTGCGATAGTGGTTGAGCCGATTGGTGTTGTAGAAGATGAACGCCCCGATGGCGACAGAGGCAAACGCCGCCGCCGCTGCCGAGACCCGAATCGCCGGCGTGATCCGCATCCGAGCCAGACGCGCTCGCCAGGGCCAAGACTCATCGACGCCGCGGACCCAGAAGAGGCTGGCGGCGATGGTGAGAAGGACTGCCAAGGCAGTCCAATAGAGATCGAACCAGATGATCGGAGCCACGAAATGGCCATAGCCATTCATGTCCGAGTATCTCGCCGGAGGCGTGGAGGGGTAGTTGTAGAGGCGGTGCTCGAAGCCCAGCGCCGAAAGGCCAAATCTGCTGAGCAGGTAATAGATCACCATTGCGAAGTGGCCGAGGTACTTCTGGTTCACCAGCACGTGAACGGTGATCGCCAGCACCGAAATCAAGCTCAAATAGACAAAATAGACGACAAACAGCTGTTTGAAATACAGCGCCGGCTCGAAGTGAAAATATCCCCGCGACGCCTGCAAGGCGATCCCGGTAACCATCACCACCGCGCAGAGGAGCGCCTGAACCATCACCAGCGAAAACAGCTTCGCGCCGACGAACAGCCAGGTCGGCGCGGGTGAGCAATCGACGATTTGTGCTATCCGCGCATCCCGCTCGCGCCACACCAGCTCGCCAGAGTAGAAGGTGATGATGATGTAGAAGAATATGAAGAAAGACCCGCCCACGGTTTCCACCATCAGAAACGTCACCGGATAGGTGGGGGTTCCGTAGATACGGTTTGCCACCAAAAGGGAGGTGGTAACCATGAACAGGACGCCCGCGGCGACGATCACCGCGAAGTAGATGTTCTTGACCGTCTCGGTGAGCTGGAGCCAGCTCGACCGGAAGAAGAGACCGACCAGGGCGGAAGGCGAGAACGACTTTGCGACCGGAACCTGGGCGATCGCTCTACCGTCCGCCTCGAGCAGCTCGCCGGCATCGGACCGGGAACGTCCGCCTTCGAAAGCCTGAGCGAACTTGAAGCGCCGATAGGCAATGGCGAAGAGCACCACCGCGATCGCCATCCAGAGCGCGCGGTTGACCAGGAAAATGCCCTGGAGCGGGATGAGGCGGCCGTTGCGCTCGGAAATCGTCCAGTACTCGGTGAGGCGACCCAGGGCAAGGGTTCCGAACGGGTCGATCAGCGCCGCCAGCGTCTTGTTTTCCAGCTGCCCGGACAAGGATAAGCCAAGCAGATACCCGACCAGGGAGATCACCGAGGTGAGGAAAACGGGCAGTATCTTCCTCAGCAGCGCCGCCATGATGAAGAACACCGCGCCGGTAAACAACAGATTCGGGACGACAATGAACAGCATCGGGGCGAGATACCCGATCGCTCGATGGGGGCCGACGCGGGAGGAATCGATCCACGGGGCGACGCTGGCAAAAAGAGCGCCCGCGGGAAGGGCGGAGAAAATCACCAAAACCAATCCGAGCGCGGCAAGGAAACGCCCGCCCAGATACTGGAGCTTGGTGATCGGAGAGGTAAAGAAGAATGGATAGATCCCGTACTCAAAATCCTGCTGCACTGCCCGGCCCATGATCGCCGCCGTGACGGGGAGCCCCCAGAAGCTCAGCAGCCCGATGATCTGGGCAAGGGAAAACGGCGAATTGACCATTACCTTTTCGCCGCCGCCGAAGGAAACGGCCGCGCCCTTGAACGCGCCGGCAGCCGCCGAAACCATTAGGATCGAAAGGCCGAAGAAAACCGCAGCGTAGATGTACGTCGACAACCGGCGCAGGCGATGCAGCAGCTCGAAAGCGAAAATGGAGAGCATTCAGGTCCTTCGATCAGTGGATCTGCGCCGAGGACCTCTCCGGGACGCCGTCGGGCGATTGGCGTTTCAGGGTCCAGAAGTACACGTCCTCGAGATCTGCTTCGGCCGGTTGCGACTGCGGATCAGGTCGTTCCTGGCTGTAGATCCGTAGAAGTGTCTTTCCCGAGAAGAGTCGGGTGGAAAGTACTTGAAAGCGCTTCTGGTGGTCCTCCACTTCGGATTTCTCGACCGTCTTCTTCCAGACCTTCCCGGTCAGCGCGGCGATCACCTTGGATGGCTCTCCCATCAGCAGCACCGTCCCGGCGTTGATGATCGCCATTTTCTGACAGAGATCGCTTACGTCGGCCACGATGTGAGTGGAGAGGATTACCACCACGTTCTCGCCGATCTGGCTGAGCAGGTTGTGGAACCGGACGCGCTCCTCGGGATCCAGGCCGGCGGTCGGCTCATCCACGATGATCAATTTTGGATTTCCGATCAAGGCCTGCGCGATTCCGAATCGCTGTTTCATCCCGCCGGAAAACGTGCCCAGAGGTTTTCCACGAAAATGATACAAGTTCGTCTGGCGAAGCAGATCGGCGACCAGCGCCTTTCGCTCTGCCCCCTTGGAGATCCCTTTGAGCAACGCGAAGTGGCTCAGCATGTCCTCCGCGGAGACCTTGGGATACAGCCCGAACTCCTGGGGCAGGTATCCGAGGATCTGGCGCAACCGATTCTTTTCCTTGAGGACGTCGATCTCTCCCAGGGTCGCAACGCCGCTGTCGGGTTCTTGCAGCGTCGCCAGGGTGCGCATCAGGGTGGATTTGCCGGCGCCGTTCGGACCGAGCAGACCGAACATGCCCGCGGGAATCGTGAGCGAGACGTCCTTCAGCGCTCGGACTCCGTTTCCGTACGTCTTCGAGAGGTTTTCAATCCTCAGATCCATGTCGCTCTCCTGGGACCGTCCGATGGTAGGCGCTCTATGCTGCGCGGTCGAACTGATTCGGCGCCGTCGCTATTCCAGGCAATCCCGGAGTGCTGCCGGCGCGACCTACTCCGTCAACTTCGCTCTGACTTCGGCGGTAAAGCCAGCGAGCACCAGCTTCCCGGTGTCGATGATCGGCCTTCGGGCTCCTCCAAACGGTCTTTTCGCTGCGCGAGAAACTCCCGCGCCGAGCGGCACCCGGTTCAGGAAGACTTGAGATAGAGCTTCGTCGGCATCTTTGGGTTTGTCTAGCAGGAGGCCCAAGAGCCGACAACCAGGTATGATGGCTTGTCCATGGTCACCGACCTCCCGCCCGATCGACCTGGTTCTCCGGAAGTTGACCGGCGCAACGACGAGCGCGTCGTTGCCCGGGTGGACGTGCGTTTCCAGGAATGCTCGGATGCGGTGCGCGCATTCCGCGCTTATTCGCTGAATTTCTCCGTCGGAGGGCTCTGTCTAAAAACGCGGCGGCGGTACGAGGTGGGATCGCAGCTTCAACTTGCGTTGACCGTTGAGGGCCAGGAGTACAGCTTGACCGGGGTGGTGGCCTGGGAGCGCGGCGGGGCGATCGGGGTGCGCTTTCAAAACGTGGACCCCGAGGATCGGAAGCGGCTGAGCGATCTGGTGACCCGCTTCAAGGTGCCTTGAAGCCGGCTGCCCCCATCGGCTAGCCCTTGACCGAGCCAACGGTGAAGCCAGCGATGAATCGGTCGACGAAGAAGTTGTAGAGAACGGCGATCGGCATGCTGGCAATGAAGCAACCGGCCATCAGCGAGCCCCAGAAGTAGACATCGCCGCGGACGAGCACCGTCGGGACCCCGACGCTGATGGTGAAGCGCGACGAGGCGCTGATGAAGGTGAGGGCATACACGAATTCCTGCATCACCAGCGTCAAGGTGAAGATGATCACGGTGAGAATCCCCGCCACCGAGACCGGGACGATGACCTTGAGGAATGCGCCGAAGCGGCTCAGCCCATCGATCATCGCCGCCTCCTCCAGGTCCTTGGGAATGACCTTGAAAAAAAGCGACCAGAGCGAATCCTGAAGCCCGAGCGAGCTGACGATCCGAGACATCGGAATGAAGAGGATCGTCGAGGGGACGAGATAGGTGAAGAAGATCGCGATCCCCAGCTTCTCACCGATCGGGCCGGCCAGCCGCGCCAGGGCATATCCGGCCGGGATGGCGAGAAGCAGGGTAATCGCGGTCACCGTCGCACCGACAAACAGCGTGTTCGCGGCAAAGCGGCCGAATTGCGTCTCGAAGAAAAGGACGCGCAGATGCTCGAGGGTGGGCGCCTTGTGAAAGACGAATGGATTGTGGTTGGGGTCGACCAAGTCGCTGGTCTGTTTGAAGCTGGTGATCAGCATCCAGACGAAGGGAAACGCGGCGAAGCTTGCGAATCCGGCGATCACCCCGAAAAAGACAACCTTCGAAACCCATTTCCTGAGCGGTCCGTAGCGAGCCATCTTCAGCCCACCTCTGAGCGGCGAGCCAGCCGGAGAAGGACGATCGCGCCCGCGGCGAGCACCGGGAAGAGGAAGAGGGCAATCGACGCGCCTCCCGCCAGGTCGCCTCCGTCGATCCCGGTGAAGAAGGCGAGGGTGGCGAGCACCTGGGTCTGATCGTACGGGCCGCCACGAGTAAGGACGTAGATCACGATCATGTCCGTCACCGCGAAGATCATTCCGAACATCAAGGCGACGAGGAGAATCGGTCGGATCAGGGGAACGGTGATCTGGAAATGGTGTCGCAGGAAGTTGGCTCCATCGATCTGCGCCGCATCGTGAATGTCCTGTGGAATGGAGCTGAGCCCACCGAGCAAGATGATCGTGGCCAGCGGCAGCAGGCGCCAAACGTGGACGGTGATCACCGAGGCCATCGCCAGCCGAGGTTGACCGAGCCAGATCGGCCAGGTGTTCGGTCCGAAGATCCCGATCGAGCGCAGCGTCCAATTGATCACGCTGTAGATCGGCTCGAAGATCCAAAGCCAGCCGATCGTCCCCAGCGAAATCGGGGCCACCCAGGGCAGGAGGATCAGCAAGCGTACGAACCACTTGCCGGGGAAATCCTTTTGCAGCGCAATCGCCAAGATGGTGGCGAGAATGAGCACCAGGGACTGCGAGATCAACGCGAAGATGAAGGTATTGCGCAGGGCGCGCAGGAAGGTGGGGTTGTCCAGCGCCTGCCGGAAGTTCTCCAGGCCGACAAACCTCATCTCGGTGCTTCCCACGGTGACGTTGCTCACGCTGTAGATCAGCGCGAGAAAGAAGGGGAACCCCACCAGCGCGATGATGTAGATCACCGCGGGGGCAAGCATCAGCCGGCCCAGCCAGGCCTCGTCGTCCGCGATTCGCCTGCGTCGGGGCCGCGCGTTTGGCCGAGACGCGATCTCTGCCGCCGTGCTCATCCGCGTTTCCAGAATGGCGCCGGCTTGACCCGGTTTCCGGTGGTCCGGTCGAAATACTTCACGTCCTGCTCTTTGATCGCAAACTCATACGA
>WNEZ01003822.1_pt1 | contig 13008 bp, 16 predicted proteins | sample 5400521 | NCBI WGS metagenome assembly WNEZ01 (sample SAMN13153339, study PRJNA577476) | soil metagenome | isolation source: 120 cm saprolite under Douglas fir tree site 2 hole 1 replicate 1 | place: USA:California | collected 2015-04-18 | reverse complement strand
ACCACCACCACCAGTGTCACCGCCGACGAGTACGACCAACACATCAACACCCTAGGACCAACTAGAAGAACGAACGTGCGCCAGCACGAATGCCATCACCACCACCAGCGCCAACAAGTACGACCAACACCAACACTGCCAGGGCCAACACGAACGCCACCACCACCACCAGTGACCCCGCCAACGAGTGCGACCGACACATCAACCAATACATACCGGTACAATATTACCCCAACTGGTTGGTAAAAACATGTCAAAATAGTATGTTGTAAGGGGTCACATCTTATGAGCGCTCATAAGGAACAAAATTAAATATCCTATAATTGTTTTCTTGAGCATAAAATCACCAAGGATATGGGGAAAAGATATTTCTGGGGCATGATGAAAGAAATTGGATGAAAAAAACCCTCTGTGAGTGCTCAGAACAGGAGTGTGAGCGATCATAAGAATGTCTTTGATCGTGCATAAGGAAAACTCTGATCGCTCACAAAGCTGATTTATAAAGGTTTGATCGCTCAGACATATTTTATGAACGCTCATAACGCATATTTTGTGAATGCTCAAATACTTTACAATTTCTTTGTGGTGTAAAATTGAGGTGGAGGAGATTCTCATTCCTTGTTTGTTGAAAATAATGTGAAAACATTGGCCCCCCTGAGCGGTCAGAACAGCCTTGTGAGTGCTCACAAGAATGCTCTGGCAAAGATTTAAATATTCTATTGTGCATTGAGCATACTATCACTAATGATATGGCAAAAAGCGACACCCATTGCATGTTGAAAATAATTGGAAAAAGAGAGCAAGCTCTCTGTGAGTGCTCAGAATGGGCTTGTGAGCGCTCATAAAAATATTGTTGATCGCTCATGAGGACATCTCTCTGATCGCTCACAGACCTGATTTATAAGGACTTGATCGCTCAGAAGAAAATTACTGATCGCTCACAAAGCTGATTCATCAGCATTTGATCGCTCAGAAGGACATTACTGATCGCTCACAAAGCTGATTCACAAACATTTGATCGCTCAGAACCAAATTATGAACGCTCATAACACATATTTTTGTGAATGCTTGAATACCTTACAATTCCTTTGTCATGTAAAATTGAGGTGGAGGAGATTCTCATTCCTTGTTTGTGGAAATAATTTGAAATCATTGACCCCCTGAGCGGTCAAAACAGCCTTGTGAGTGCTCACAAGAATGCTTTGGCAAAGATTTAAATATTCTATTGTGCATTGAGCATACTATCACTGATGATATGGCAAAAGCGACACCCATGGCATGTTGAAAATAATGGGAAAACGAGAGCAAGCTCTCTGTGAGTGCTCAGAATGGGCTTGTGAGCGCTCATAAAAATATTGTTGATCGCTCATGAGGACATCTCTGATCGCCCACAGACCTGATTATAAGGACTTGATCGCTCAGAAGAGAATTACTGATCGGTCACAAAGCTGATTCATCAGCGTTTGATCGCTCAGAAGAAAAATACTGATCGCTCATACCACATATTTTTGTAAACGCTTGAATACTTTACAATTTCTTTGTCATGTAAAATTGAGGTGGAGATTCTCATTCCTTGGTTGTGGAACATAATTTGAAAACATTGAGCCCCCTGAGCAGTCAAAACAGCCTTGTGAGGGCTCAAAAGAATGCTTTGGCAAAATTTAAATATTCTATTGTGCACTGAGCCTAAAATAACTGAAGATATGGGAAAAAATGGCACCAATTGCATGTTGAAAATGATTGGAAAAACAGAGCCCTCTGTGAGCACTCATAAGGATGTTTTTGATCATGCATAGGGAAATCTCTGATCGCTCGCAAAGCTGGTTATAAAGGTTTGATCACTCAGAATGAAGTTACTGATCGCTCACAAAGCAGGTTATAAAGGTTTGATCACTCAGAAGGAAATTACTGATCGCTCACAAAGCTGATTTGTCAGCGTTTGATCACTCAGAAACAAACTATGAACGCTCATAGCCCATATTTTTGTGAGCGTGTGTGCTTTACAATTTTATTGCGGTGTGAGGAGGAGATCCTTATTCCTTGTTGTGGAAAAACAATTTGAAAACACCGAGGCCTCTGAGCGGTCAGAACAGCCTTGTGGGTGCTCATAAGAATGCTTTGGATCACTCATAAAGAATGCTCTGATCGCTCAGAAGGCTAACTTGTAATCATTTGATTGCTTGAAAACAATTTCTGAACACTCATAAGAATTATTTCTGTGAATGCTTGAATGGTTTACGATGGCATTGGACTGTAAAATGGGGAAGAGGAGCTTCCCAGTGCGTGTTGATGCAAATAATTGGAAAAGTGAGCCTTCTGAGCATTCAGAACTGGCTTGTGAGCTCTCATAGGAATGTTTTTGGTCGCTCACAATGGAGTTTCTCTCATTAACAATTATGTTTGCTCACAAGAAATAGTTCTGGACTGGAATACTTTATGGGTTGTTTGTTGCATAGAGTGAGGGGGGAAGCGCTGTTGCTGGTTGAAAATAATTGGAAAAGGGGGAACGTTCTGAGCTCTCACAGAAACAATTCGCAAATGTGGAAGTTTACAATCGCTCACAAAACAGAAAATGGAGGGATGACGATGGACACCATTGATGTATTACATGCTAGCCTTGATATTGCATATAGTAAGGAAAACCATAATCGGGGAATCCAACTACCTAATAAATGGTGTTACTCGCTATCAAAGGCATCCAGCTGCATATCAATTTCTAATGAGAGCATCTCAGCGTTGAGTTGATTCAGCAAGGATAATAAAATGCAAGCCAACCTTCAAGGGATTGATCAGGACGATGCGCAGAGTGCGTCTTGGAGACCAAAGGCTCGTCGTCATCATCATCATCAGAACCCGCCACCCGCCTCTTCTTTTTAGGAGGTGCAGTGGACGTGGGGACTGACTTGGCTGAGCGTTTACCTTTAGAGGAACTTGGCCTCCCAACAGCTGCATGCTTATTCCGTTCCATCATGTCCTCATCGCTATAGATGCGTAGGATGCAACTCCCTGCTGCATCGAAGACTAGGGGGCTATTGTTCTTACAGTTTAACACGGCAACATCTGCCAAGGAGGGTTAGTGGTAGGGAGATGGGTGAGAACGATATGGGCTCACCCCAATCTTTCCTCTCAAATCGAAGGAATGAACGTGAACCATCCTCATTCAACTCACCAACAACGCATGCTTGAATTATTGCATATGAAATGGTGTTCTTGATGGGGTTCTTCCTTGCCCCTGACTGCCCAAGAATGGTTGCGTTTGCTGGGTAGTCGAAACCGATGGGGAACCCATGCATCTGGAAGGGCCAGTACGTGTCAAGCCCCAGAGCTTTTTTCCGAAGTTCACTTGGCGCAATAAGAACTTTAAAGTTGCCTTTGGAAAAAATAATGAGCCTAAGGTACACAAATAAATAATAAATGGCCATACCGCCTTTCTCCTTCGAACGGGACACATTCCCTACAAACACACGCATGTAGGGTTACATATGACCTTGTAAATTGCATTGAAGAAACATACCTTGACGGTCTTTCCAAAGGGCCTTTGCAAAGATCCCTAAGAGGCTTGCTGTTGTTTTGTTTTTTGGTTGGAGTTTTTTTACACGTTCGGTGAGGCTTTCCATCAGATCCTCAGCTTCACGTGATCCTGGAGTAACCTCAACTAGCCGTTGCTTCAACGCATCTTCATCTGGCCCCCCAGATGTATTGTTGCCCTCTGATAAAGCATCGAGCCCAACCTTAGAATGAGAGGGCTTGGGGATCTGGGCAGAGGAAGAGCGGTTCGCCTGAGTCGCGGGAATTCCATGAGTAGCATGCCGGGGGAAGGTGACAGGGGGGAGGAGGAGTGGAGGGGGAGGCAGTGTTCCAGCGATGATGTGACCGAGATATACTTGACTACAAGGAATAAGGATCAGCAACACGCAACACATTTGGACCTTGGAAACAAGGACACACGAGATACTGGTCGACATATACAGCTGCTGGACCGAATGTTGAAGGGCGCCGTTATAGAAAACATTTTTCACCTCGTCATTCGGCCCAAAAACCCACCTGCCTTTATAGCTGCTAGGCATAGGGGCTGCAGCACCAGTGACAAAACCCACAATGGCAAGACCATACTGAGCCCATGCATTACGAGCCTGAAGGTAGGCAATGGTTAGCTTAGGCCATAGGGCTTTACGAGTCCAATAATAGAGAAATTGAAAAATGACGCACGAAAGCATCAAGGCTGTCAGATGCAGCTGCGGCTGCTTTTGCCCGAGTCTGATCATTGGAGATCTTTTGTCGCAGGCTGGTGATTGCACCATATCCCTTGGCTACCACCGCTGATGCCCATGCTTCGAAAGCCTCTGGACCGGCAGCAACAGCAGCGGCTTTCTCCTCATTATATCGAGCTGCATCCTCCTTGGCCTGTCTCCCCCTGCTTCCAGAGGCCACTACATAACAAGCATTGCTTCAGTGAAGATTGCAATAGATAGCTGTTATTTGAACGATACATGTACCTTGTGACCCATCCTCCCCATCAGATCCAGATACCTCATCTTCGCCACCAGACTGACAGGGTTCCTCTTCTTCCTCGTCCTTGCCGTCCTCCTTGTTCTCCTGGTCCTTAGTGACCCTCTTGACCGCATGGTGCATTTCCCACATATCCCACAACGAGCTCGAGAAATAGTCAAGCTTCTTTTGGAAGAACTTGGTGGCAGCAGTGGGGTCGGTTCCATGCTTTTGGGAGAGTTGGAGGAGGGTCATGAGCGTTTGGTCGATAAATGCGGAGGCCTCTTCTTTTGCTGCCCCTTTAAATGGCTTGTATTTGGGGGCTGAAGGTGCGTCTTTCGGGAGGCCTGATAAACGCTGGGCCTTGGCCACTGCTTTGGAGGAGAAAGCCTTGAGCATGGCCTCAGGGAGACCAAACTTGTCGGATAGGGCCCCAGTAAGAGGATCTGGCTGGTCTGCTGATGTAGACGGCTCACGGGCAGAGGGTTCCTTAGGCTCAGAATAGGCCTGGACAGTATTGACGGCACGCCCTTTGCCTTTCAGCATGGTTTGAAAGGCCCCAAAAGATGTTGGGCAGCCAAATTTAATCCAGGCTTCATGGATCTCGATAGGCCGCTGCTCGTCTGGCTCAAAATCATTCAGGTCATCCTGAAGACCTGCTTTCCGAGCTTCCATCGCCTTATACACGACATAGTTGAATTCGGGTCCCAATATTGGGTCCCCAACCTTCCCAAATGCGCTTGGGCGAGGGGGCTTGTGGCCGTTGGGGGTTTGATAGACTGGGGCAGTAGCAGGTATCACAAGGTGGTTTGAAGACGAAGGGGGTGGAAGCAAACCTTGAAAGGGGGCGTTTCCCTCATGGGCTGCAGGGTCACTGCTGCCAGCACTGGAGTCGGCCAAGGGGGCGAAAGTGGCAACCGAGATGCGTGCCTTGTCTACTGCTGAAAGATGTCATGCAGTCAGCTAAAAAAGCAAGGTACCGTTAAAAGAACTTGCTCTTTTCGGACAGCATACGACGCTTTGAGGGGCTTGTGATGACCTGAGGTCATGTTTGCGTCAGCAAAGACCCTGGAAGAAGGACAGCGGAGGCCCATACCACTTTGGCCTTCGGTAGAGAGCTTGTTCGAAGTGGTGATGTCTGCTTAGGAGCCTCTGGCTGGGTTACGCATTGCAAAACACCGTCAGCCTAATACCAATCAATGAAATAGGTAGCATTCCCACCTGAGCTGGCTCGGTGTTTGTCTCATTGACTGCCTTATTTAAAGGTGCTTTTAACTGCCATAATAAATTGAGGTTGGAGCAAATTGAACCAACAAACGCTTGCTTGCCTGATCATCTGCATCACCTCTTCTTTGCTTTCTCAGGGGTGCTACTTTTGAAGCGGTTGGTTGCTGATGATCTCAATCAGTATAAATGCTAATGGCCCAGAACGGATAAGCTGCAATCTATACTTCTGAGGCGGCTACGTCCTGGGAGGAGCTGGCTTCCTCTTGAGGTCCAGGCTGATCACACCATGTATGTCAATATAACACAAGGGAGAGATTGGTAGAGGCTAAAATTACATTGGCTCTGGTTCGGCGAGAACCTACAATTTCCAATCAGTCACTGAAGCGAGAAGAATTTCAAGGGAAGCATACCTTGATGGGGCACCCTGTTGTGAGAGTAAGAGCCCTGCTTACAAACAGAAAACGGCAAGATTTCTCCAGCGGTGAAACTAGCTTACCGCACAGTTTCCTTTGCTCTAGATCCTCGAGGCACTAAGGGAAAGGGCATGAAGAATTTAAACCTGGAAAATTAGATAGGTTTGGGACTCACTTGCGATATAGTGAGAGTGGACTTAAGTACTGAACAAAACTGTGAGTTGACAAGCTCATCGCAGACATGCAACAGTAGTAAGAAGGGCGGGGTGGAGGGCATGTCTGAGAGCCTGAAGAACGGGTCACAGGATGTGTACTGCGTCTTGATGACCAAGGTACAGTTCATGCTGTGCCCTAGCCTTCTGACAACCTGACTTGTACGTGTCTAACATAGATCTCAACTTGCGTGCCTGGGTCCCACAGGTAGCCATGATGAGCCAGCCAGCAACCCACAGAGTGAGATACCGTCTTACACCATCAAGCAATTCTGGAAACTGCCTATGCAACACGCATACTCACATTTTTGTCTTGTTGACCAACAACAGACCGTGTTATTGACAAGTATTTGGTTGCCAAAATGAATCAAAACATCAATACAATGATTTCATTGGAGGTAATACATGGAATTATACAGGAAGGTAGGTTGCTAAACATAAAAGGAACAAGATTAATTATTATCTAATAAGCTAATATTGTAGTCGAGTCGTCGCTGCAGTTCAGACATTAGCTGCTGCCGTGAAGCTTCCCAAGCCACCATAAAGGCTCTGAAATCGATGGGGAGGAAGGAAGAAATGCATTCGTCTGCCTTCCGTGCAAGACGATCCAGAATGTCCAACGTTCGATTAGTTGCTGCCTGCGTGCTTGGATTCTGCGACATCCGGTTTTTAAGGTCATCCAGCGGCGAAAAGTCCTTCAGCCAGGCTGGGTTCTCCAGTTGCCTTTGATGAGGGAGACTGCTGAGCCAAGGCGCAAGGCGAGCATAAATGACAAGGGCGAATACATTGCCGTTTTGGAGAATGCGGGAGGGGATGCCATTCAGGCTACGGATGAGGAGGTTGTGGAGCATCCAGTCCACGTGGACAATGATACAATCGTGGGTTGCATTGGTCCACACGTCATGCCATGCGCTATGAGATATAGCGGCCTCTAGCATGAGGGGCATGGTGTACTCGCTGATGAAATGGGAGCCTGACATGATGACGCATGTAGGCCTGTATCCCTCCAGTACAACGGAGAAGACGGCATGCGGAAGGCCTGGGATCATGATGCTAAAGACCTGAAGGCTTCAGTATGTCGATTAGCACCAGAATAAGCAGCAAGATCTTACATTGAATCCCCTGGGCCCAAGACAGCTGCATAGACAATACAGTCCTCAAATAACGCCCAGTGCCATGACCAAAAGCTCCCTTGCTTTGGAAGCGGAGTTGGAAGCGGTGAGCGGGAGCGGTGAACCCCCCATATCCACAGCTTGTAACCTTCTTTGACGGTGACCAACGTGCAGACGCCATTTGCATCACGATGGGGAGTGTGATAGGTACCGCATGACGATGCAATAATCCATTTCCGCAAACCATGGCCCCGATTCCCAACGACAAACGCATTTGCATTGACAGGACCGAGAGAGGCGTCAGCCTGATTGTCGCTTGACACGGCACTGACGTGACAGGGAACCTCAATAACGCAAGGAATCATGGAAACATGGATAACGTCTCTCACCGATAAATATCCATATCGGGATGCGATGCTGAACTTGGCATGTTCAATGCATTGATAACCCGATCAGTGGCGCTGCTCTCGAAGATGTTCGCCACAACTTCCTTGATTGGAAGCTTCAACATTTCCGGCTTCTCAAAATTCTGCAAGCTTTGATCTGCCGCCATTGCTGTTATCATGAAACTCGGGAAATATTAGAAAAAAGGTACCTTGTGCGGACACTATCGACTCTCCATCTACCCCCAAATCGGCCATATACCTTGCAGCCAAGTCACACCGCTGCTCCTTGCTGAGACCTTTGAACGCCTCGATTGGAAGGCTCGAGGCGGAGATGTTGGACGCGCTCTGGACAATCCAGCCCCAGACGTCAGCACGAAAATCCGGCATCGAAATTGAATCTTCGGTGAAAATTTGGGCCGTCTGAGACTGCAACTATATAAAAGCAATACCTTAATTCCTCTGGTTTGATAAGCAGACTACTCAAAATAAACACGTACCAGCTGTCGCTGCGCTTCCTGCCAAGAATGGAGGGCAAGGTAAACGTTGCGAATGACATGAATCCCACAGTCAAAGGGGTTTGTTTGCAACCGCACCTACAAAAAAAGAATGAATACCACGATCAGGCGTTGTAAAGCTGGAAGTAAACCTCACTTTAGGGCGAAGGAATTTAATCCTCCCCATGAGGTCTTGAATGGTTGGCGCCTCTTTGCAGAGTCCAAGGGATTCCCGCTCCCCTTCCAATGCCGCCCAGGCCTCAAGTAGAAAATGAGCCCAAAACAGGTTGGGTTCTGAGGACCCCTGCGGCAACGAATCCAGGGTCACCACCTGGGTAACCTCCGAGCCAGGCTTCAGGCATGCCAGGGGACTCTTCACCATGCCACAAACGTGGTGGCCCCTATACAAATCAAATGAGTACATTGGAAGTCAACGGATGCGCCACAATACCTACCCCGTTGTAACGGGGATGAACCACCACGGGCGACGGGCAAAGGCTGCAAGGGACCTCTTCCACCCATTCGCAACACTCGGCGGGAAAGCCTTGCCCTTCATTCGGTAGCACAGGATTTGTTGTGAGAGCGTGGAGGTGACAATCACGACTGAACCAGCAGTATTATGGAGGCCGACTTTCGTGAGACCTTGATGAATATACCTGCAGTCAAGTGAGTAAGGTACGGGGAATTCAGAACCGTGAAAACCTACCTCAGCCCGAAGTCCAGCACTGAGGTGTCAGTCCAATGAGGACCAGTCAATGCAGCAACCGCCGCATAACGGACCATCAAGGATTCGACATATGGAGCCCGTGCGGTGAGAGAGGTGAGAATAGCGGCGCTGCAAAAAAAGCTCAGTAGACGCCTAGAACTGCTCAAATGCGGCTTACCTCGGGTTTGACGTTGGAATTTTTTCCAATCTCCCATCATTCCCGATTATCTCAAGCTCAGGGTCAGATGGGGATGCAGCTTCAGCATCAACTGGCCTTTGTCATGGGATGAGTTTGGATATTGAACTCGTGGGAATTAAAGATGAATAGCCCCACCTTGGCTTGAACTTCTCGGGAATGGTGGGATCCTTGACTAGAACAACGTGCTGGAGCAGCATCTCCAGTTGTGGGGGAGATGCGCTAAGGAGGGACTCCTTGGTGATGACACGCGGCATGTAGACAGCGTGCATCGCATCGTTCTTGCTCTCCTCGACCTTTTGTAACGCGGTGAGAAGAGGACGGAGTCCAGGCTAGCGTTTGAAGGTTTAATCAGAATATGAAGATGAAGATGAAGATGATAAAGGATAAGCATGCTTACTTGCCCCTCATCCGGAAGTGGAGCGTTTGCTTCTGGCCCTCCCTATTATTTGACCGATTAGAAATGCATCTAATGAGCTAAAGCATATAATTACCTGAGCATTGAATGGAAAACAAAACGCCCCATCCGACAGCTCAACTTCCCCAAGGGCCTCGAGCTCAGGGTTGAGAGTCATCCGCGGCGCTGCAAAAGAGTGCCACCGACGGGTTGGCAGCGTTTGTGATACCGGGGGGGAGAGGCCTGAGACAGGGGCAATCGATTTTGTTTTTCCCTTTTTCGATGGCTTTCCTTGTGGAGCAGTCGGATGCACGGGCGCAAACCAGTCCAACTCAAAAAGCTCGCCTTCCTCGAGTGGATCACCAAGAGGCTCATATGTGACTGGAGTATCGTTTCCCAGACACAGGGTTGTGCGCAAGGAAGGTATCTTATTACCAGCAACAAACCTTCCACGCAGAGGATTTGCAGCCTTCTTGCTCCCTCGAAACTCGTTGCCATGTCCTCCCATGACCTCCTCATTGTTGCTCCCTTCTCCGTCCTCACTCTCAGGATCATCATCTGAGCTGATTTCCATGTCATCACGCGAGCGATGTTCCTTCGTTTTGATGGAGGATTGGGCGGGTCGTGGAGGACGAGTTCCGATATTCGTCATAACAGCCTTCGGTTTCGCTGCCGATTTCACCCCACGAAACCGCTTCGAAGGAGCCTTTGCAGCAGGTGAGGAACCAGCCCTCGGTCGCTTTTCTGCCCTACGGTGGTGAATGGCGGTATCCTGGTCGCTGTTGGTTTCGTTGTCGGGGGGATCTGAGAGATCCTCGTCATCGCTAAACGCTGCCTTTGCCAGTGCGGAGCTCGGGGCGTCAGGACCACCGCTGTTTGTTCCAGCTGCTTGCATGACTGGTGGTGATGTAGGGGTGGGAAGACTAGGGCTGGCGGGTTGCTGAGGCTGGGGCAATGGAGATGCGATGCTACGCTTTACATGTTGGTCAGGAATGGACTGGGGAACAGGGCGGTGGGTGGATGAGGATGCAGGAACAGACGTGCTTTGTAGGAGGGGTGAAGCGCTCGAGGGGTCACCAACCGTGGATTCAGTTGACGGGGCTGGCAGAGGTTGGGTCTCAGAGATGGAGGCGGTGGGTGGGTTTACGAGTTGAAGGGAGGTGCTGGACGGTGATTTGGCGGGCGGTGAGGGCGGGTTGGTGACTAAATGAGGGAAGGAGGGGGTTGAGGGGGCCCCAACAGCATCGGTCATGGTGGATGCTGGTGGTGGGGACAGCGATTTAGTGGCGCGGGCATTGCCATCAGCATCAGGGTTAACGCCACGGATGGCAGGGGCGCTGCCTAGTGGCACTCCAGCAACCCTCTCTGAGCCTGGCAATGAGGTGGTGCCTTTCATACCTTGATGCCCTAATGCACCAGATGCATCGAGCGCACCCCTTTGATTTTCTACAAGGCAACCCACAGCAGATGATCAACAAAGACTTGGTTAGATATCCGATGGAGAAAAAACCGGTGGACGTACGTCCAGTGATTCTTAGTGCCTCCAAAGAGCGATGCGCCTCCTCCAACTCACTCTGCAGTGGAGGGATTTGGGCCGCAGTCGCCATACCACTGTCAGGCGGCCCTTGAGGAGATGAAGGGCTGGCGGTGGCAGCAACCTGACTGCTGGGAGCTACCGCTGAGGCGGAGGTCGAGGTGCCGGCGAGAGAAGATGGGTCGGCAGTGAGGGATGGGAATGAACATTTTTCGTCCTCGCTGTCACAGCCTAAGGAGACCAGATTAACCAACGACTCAAGGCCGCTGTGCTCTCGAAGGAGCGGATCAACCCAGGGGGGGGGCGGAGACTCTTTTAGCGTTTGTGCCAGCATGATGAGCTTGGCACCGCAGTCCTTCCAGCGTTTGCCTCGTGCAGCCACGCCAAAAGCCAACTCCATGAGGATATCCATCAGACCGGCTGAGAAATCGACAACAGCCTGGTCTATCACTCCATTAATACATATCGGCGTACAGCCCAGGGCATGCATCTAGTAGAAGGGATAAGCAGGTTACATAGCTGTTCAGATAAGAAACGGAATCACCCAAAAGTATCCTTTCGGAGGCGGCTTGGCGCTGCTTGAAACGGGCGTTTTGAGGAAAAGGAGAACGGGTGATATCAACGATATCGGAGACGATTGGTGGGCACCAGCCCACTCATCCTGAGGGGTGTTTCTCAGGAGAAGGTGCGTAGATTTAACCTATGAAGCCCATCAGAAATGTGCACCTGTGGAACGCAAATTATCCATACCTGCTCCTTATACAGCGCACGACAACTTATAAGCTTCAGGACAAGGGAAGAGAGATGGGAAGTAATCCCACGTCCTCCTAACCCTGCACAGCTGGTCCAGTAGTTGACCGAGGAACCCGGCGCCTTTGCGTCTGGATCTGAAACGGAGGGCAAAAAATTGAACAGAGCTTGATGCTCCCGAAACCTCATGGCGCGATGCGCCAGCTCTGGCACAGAAGCGCGTTCGACCTTTGATGCAAGGCTGGAGGGCAGAATCGTATATGGAACCCAGGACATGGGGGACTCGGGCAGAGAAGGCGGGGTTTGAACGTAGCCAACGCTGAAGAAGATGGAGGTGATGAAGGAGACGCAATCGAAGGCTTCAAGCCCGTGTCTTAACGACAGCCTGGCGGTGTGGGTGTCCCTGACGTTTTGCGAGTTTATTGGCTCCATGGCCAAAAGAACAGGTGAAATGGGAGGAGCGCCAGTAGCCCAGAGCCCAAGGTTGATAATTTGAAGAGCCAACCCATGAAGCACGTCTTTTTTCTCAACGACATAGCGCTTTGGGTGAGGCGACGACTGTTGGGCGCATGCCTCTTCAAAAGCGATTTGGAGACGGGTGGGAAGCTCTTCAACTGGGCCCTCGAGACAATCAGGAGCCAGTGGCATTGAGCGCCTTACTGAAGCAACCCACTTCTGATATGGGAGCGTTTCGTGATCATAACGGGCGGCAGTGTGCAACACGAGGTGGTTGAATTGGGCCGGAAGAAGCCAGGCTTGAGCAGGGGGAGGGAGAGGGAGAGGGAGAGCGTCTAAATCACTCGTGAGCATGAGCAAAGTACTTGCGTGATAATTGCATTATGAACCTGCAGTACCTTGCATTGGGGATGCTTTGTCACAAGGATAAGCGTGGTGGGATTGAGATGAAAGGAAACTGCGAAGTGAAAAAACCCTGCAGCGAGCTCGATTTACAGTAGGAAATGACCAAGGGAGACTCACAAATAAGATGCTCGACGGGAGAGAACGCGGACAGATGGAAAGCAGGGTTGAGATTGAAGTTATGCGGTACAGATACTCCCAGGCGAAGTCTCTGAGCAGCAAACTCGTGAGCAGT
>WNEZ01003817.1_pt1 | contig 13012 bp, 9 predicted proteins | sample 5400521 | NCBI WGS metagenome assembly WNEZ01 (sample SAMN13153339, study PRJNA577476) | soil metagenome | isolation source: 120 cm saprolite under Douglas fir tree site 2 hole 1 replicate 1 | place: USA:California | collected 2015-04-18 | reverse complement strand
GCACGCCCCGCCGACAAAGCTCAGAATCACCGCCGGCCCCGCAAGCTTCACGGCGATCGCGCTTCCCAGGAAGAGACCCGTCCCGATGCTGCTGCCGAGGCCGATCATGGCAAGCTGGCCGGGCGTCAGGCCTGGATGGAGTCCTTCCTCGCGCTCGACAAGCGCCGCAGGATCAGGCGCGCCGGAAGATCGTTCGACTGTTGGTTCTGGGATGGCCATGGCGAGGCATCGTAACAGAAAGTCTTCCTGTCTTCCCGGCCTGAACCAAGGGCCAGTGAACGACGCGGCACGACTGTACCGCGGCGATGGCCCGCAGGAGGGCGGCATTTTCTACAATGGCAGGCGTGGCGGAACAACCAACGATGCCGCCACGGAGGCAGTCATGAAAGCGGTCCTGGCGCTGATCATCATTTACGTCGGCACATTCTTCATCGCCATTCAAGGAGCAACGCAGAATCCGGTGCAGGCAGCGCCGCAAAACGCGGCTTCCCCCCAGGACAATCCTGCGCCCTCTCCCGTTAACTCCGTTGATCCGGCGAAAGAAGCGGACATTCGCTCGTTGATGGAGCTTGTCGGCGCGCGCGACGCCGTGCAGGACGGCGCAAACAACGCCATCGAGCAGTCCCGCGAAAAGCTTATCGCCACTCTTCCCAATAACGACAAGGGCCAGGCGTTTGTGACTGCGTTCGCCGCCAGCTATGAAAAGAAATTTAGCGTGGATCAGGTGACGGAACAGCTCGTGGGAATCTACGACAAGCACTTCAGCGAAGACGAAATCAAAGGCCTGCTCCAGTTTTATGGATCGCCCCTGGGACAGAAGGTCGCTGCGGAGATGCCGAAGATTACGCGTGAAATGCAGGCGGCAACCCGCGCGGTGAGCACCAGAGCCGCCAAAGAAGCCCTGGCGGAAGTGAAGCAGCAGAATCCGGAAGTCGGGCAGTCGGCACGGCTGGGTTTCGGCCCCGGCCGCTGGCAGCAGCGCGGCCGAGGACGTCAGCCCGCTCAGCAATCCGCTCAACAGCAAAACCCTCAGTAAGAGCGGGCGCAATTCGAGAAGCGCTTTCCCATGACTAGAAGCGCTTTTTGATTTTTATGTCGATACCGAACGTGCCGTTCTGATCGCGCAATCCCACAATGGAGACGTTGCGGTCGACATTGTATTCCACCTGGATGACCTGCTGCTGCGTCGAGCTCACATTGGATACATAGGTGATTGTGAGGTTGCGCGCGATCCGTTGTTCGACAGTCACACGCGCCGCGGCGTTCTGCTCCGATCCTGTCGAACCCACCCCAGCAAGGCCCGGATCAACGCGAAAACGCGTGATGCCGAAAAGCCGCTCCAGGCGTCCACCCAATTGGCTGGAAATCGCTTCGGAAAGGATGGCAGAAGCCCCCGCGGTTCCGCTCTGCGCCGTGCCTCCGCTGCGCGCCGTGGCCTCGGAGCTGGTCTGGCCCAGCGCCAGCAGCGTCACAATGTCGTTTGCGGGAAGAGGCGGATCGGAGCGATATGCCAGGCTCAGCTTGCTGGCGGGCCCGTTGAAGTTCAGCGTGATTTCGTACTGCTGGATCGTCGTCGCGGCTTCCACGTTCACTACCGGATCGAGGCGGAACGGGTTGGCAAAGTTCAAGTCCCCGCGGGACACGCGGTAACGATTGCCCGCAAAATACAAATTCCCAGAGACAATGTGGATGTGACCGAGAAGAATGGGATGCTCCCATGTCCCCCGCACGCGGAGATTGGCCTCGGCTTGGAGTTCGGCGCCAGGCCACTCCATGCGCGCATCGGGAGCCGAGAGGGCTTCCACGTCGAATTGCAGATTGCGCAAGTACGGCGAACTGGTGGACGGGCCGGTTATGCCCTCTTTTACGGAAACGAGCATTCCTGCCACTTCCAGGCCCTGCGTCAAGGTGACTCGCTCGATCAGGACGCGGCCGGAGAGGAGACCGGCTGTGGGCGTGCCCGTAAGCCGCAGCGATCCTCCCACGAGCCAGCTCATGCCCTCCGGATAGCGAATCCGCACGCGGTCGGTGCGCAGGCTGACGTCGTAGCGCAGCGGGCTCTCCGCATAATTCACGCTGCCGGAAAGACGCAGCGTGCCCCCACCGGCTTCCGCGCTCACATTCTCGAAATACAGTCGCGTGGCGTCAAAGACGAGGTCTCCCTTGATCGAACTGAGGCCCGTGGGAAAATCCGCCACACGCGCGGATGCATTCTCGATGTGTACTCGCCCGGTGATGCGCGGCCGGTCTAAAGCGCCTTCGAAGGAAGCATTGATTTGCGCCGGTCCGCGCGCATCGAGATCCGGCACGAACCCGCTGATGAGCCGAAGGTCCAATGCGCCATTGAGCTGCAATCCGATGGTGCGGCGCCCCGCAAACCGTACCGAACCCGCGATTTGAAGATTCGTGTCCGCTCCGCGCAAGGTCGTCGGTTCAACCTCCAGACTGTCTTTCGTGGACCGGAAATGCACCGGGCCCGTGTTCTCCAGGCGGACGTTTGCGTAATTAAGAGCCAGTCGCGAGAAGTTCGCATCCACCACGATGCTCTCCGGCTTCTCTAACGCTCCGTTCAGGGAAATATCCCCATCGGCATTCGCGTTACCATGGAATTTGTCCAGATGCAGGGCGGTGAGCAGAAAGGGATCCAGGTCAATGTTCTTGATCGACACCTTCCCGCTCAGAGGATAGGGGTCGGATAGCCCGAGCGTATAGCCTCCGGAAACCTCTCCTGTCGGCATGGCGGACCGCAATTCGAGGCGGGCGATGTGCCCGTCTGATGTCAGATTGCCGTCGAAACTGCCGATAATCTCCTGACCCACTCGGACATCCACGGCACGAAACGTCCCTTCCCCCATCGGGGATTTCACAGGGCCACTGGCCTTGAGTCTGAAACTTACCTGGCCTCCAACGGGAAGCCGCCGCATTTGCAGTATTTCAAAATTCTGGAGAGGCAGCGCGGCGCCGACGAGCACTGCGGAAATCGTCTGACCCGCGTAGCGGTAGCTCGCCGAGCCGGTGACGATTCCTGCCCCGCCTCCACTCTCCTTTCCTGGTGGGAAGAATCGCAGCTCTGCGTTGGCGATGCCTACTTCGTCCGGCGCAACATTCAGTTGCCCGCGAAGCCGATTAAAGGAAAGTCCGTAAACCTTGCCTTCCGCCAGATCGAAGAGTCCCGTAATACTGGGTTCCTCCCGCGTCCCGTGCCCGTGGAGTTGGCTCGTCAGCAAACCACTCACGGGATATGACCAGCCGAATAGCCGCTCGATGTTTTCCACCGGCGCCTTTTCGAAATTGAACTCCGCGGACCAATCGTTTTTGGGCAGAAAGTTCCAGTCGGTCAGAGTCAGGGTCCCCTCGATGTCCGTTTCCATCTCACCGCGGCGGACATGTCCGTGCGCGAAGGACAACTTCGTGGGCGAATAGCTGAGATCACCGTCGAGATAATCCAGGAAAACGCCGTCGTAGCGCGCTCGCTCGCCCCGCAAATGGCCCTGAAAGGTGGGACCGCTTGAGGGGCCCAGGATCTTGCCGTCCCATCGCGCGCTGCCCGAGATCTGTTTTGCGGCCTCAGGAGAGCCGGGCACGGCCCCACGAAGCGCGCCGATGAAATCCTTGTAAGTTTCCACGGCGCCCGTTTCGAATCTCACGCTCAGTGCGGATTTACGCGGGGCCAGCACCCCTTCGATGGTGCCACGGGACGACGACGTTTCGAATTCACCCGAGTCAATCGACAGCACGTTGGCATCGTAACGATAGCGGAACTTCCAGGCGGCGTTCACCGGCTGGTGGCGTTCGGCGGGTTTGTCCGGAGCCTCCCACATCATTTTGTCGGAAATCTCAAACTGCCGGAAAGGGCCGGTCCAGGTCTCGACCGTATCCGCTGTGATCATGGCGTCCCAGTGCAATTCGTCAATGGGGAAGCCGCGATGCTCGATGGCTGGCAGGACCGCGGCCAGTCTGACGTTCTGAACATGCGTATCCGCGCGAAATTGCAAACCGTCGAAACGCATCGTCACGCGTCCGGTTACCACGCCGCCGAACGCGCCCGCAAGAAAGTCGGGCACTTCCAGGCCGCGATTGTCGACTCGATAGCTGCCGCGGCTCATTAGACCTGTGGCATGAAAGATCGTGTAAGACAGGGCGACGTTCTGCGTGGAGTAACTCCCGCTGCCTTGGAACTGGCCGCCGGCAAGGTGGCCCTCACCGCGCAGTTCGACCCGCCCGGTCGGCACCAATGGCTCGCGCAGCGTTTCGCGAAAATCCAGCAACTCGACCCACCCGCGGCAACGGAAATTCCATTGGGGATTCGTGAAGCTGTTCATTTCCGCTTGCGCATCCAGACGCGAGCGCCCCGCCACCAGCATCCCTTGTTCGAGCGCGAAGCCGTCGCGCCAGATGGTGAACTTTGCAGAGAGGCTGACGGGCAAAGGCTGGTAGCGCTTCGAGGTGAACTGCAGGTTCTGCCACTCGAGCTTGCCAAGGTACAGCGTGTGGTCCGGCGTGCCCCCGGCATCGAGCGCGAGATGCAGGTCGCCGCCCTTCACGGCAAGCGGCGTTTTTGCGTCGTTGTAGAGGATCCAGCCGTCCTCCAGCGTCAGCCGCCGGATATGCAATGCGAACAGCGCTTCGCGGACCGGGTTCGTGGCGGAACCTGGCCGCGGCGGCACGGGCACGTTGCTCGAGCCGTTTCTTTCGATACGAATGTTCACGTGCGGCTGGCGGACGAGAAGCTCGCTCAACGAAACTCTGCGGCCCCAGAACGAATCGATGCGCAAACCCGCCTGCACCTCTTCCGCGGCAAAAAAAGGCGCCGTGCTTGCGGGCTCCCTCCCGTGAATCACAAGGCCTCCCAGAGTCGCCCGCATACCCAGCCACTCCACCGACAGCGAGCGCAACTCGACCTTCCCGCCGGTCATCAATTCCAGCCGATGCACGATCAGCCGGCTCAATAACGGATTGCCCGCGCCGCTGCCGAAAAACACGATCACAGATAGAATGGCAATCACGGCCAGCACCCACGGCGTGTGGATGATCCACGTCCAGATCGGGTGGCGAGTTTCGCGTTTCATTTCGCCCCCGCATCGAGAAGTTTCTCGATGTGCAGCCGGCCCCGGCTCTCTTTCAGCCACAGATCGGCCTGCTCATTGATTCCGCGCTGCACCAGAGCTTCCTGGATGAAATCGCGGGCCGCGTCCAGGGAGGGCGGCTCCTGTCCACGAGCCGCGGCCCGGGGCACCACGGAATTCCGGTAGAAATCCTCAATCGCCTTTGCATCGATCTGCACGGCGGCGCGGAAGCGCGAATCGAGATAGCTGCTCAAGTACAACTGCGAGGCCACCATCCCGCGAACTTCGGAATCACTCAGGCCGCTTTGCTTTTTCCTCGCTTCGTATTCCTCCGGCGAGACAAACGACGCTCGCAAGCGTTCCAGGCTCCGCTCTATATCGGCATCGGAAGGATGCGGAAACCGGGAAACGTCTGCCTCAGTGCGCACGATCCACTGATCGATCAGGCGGTCGAGAGCCTGGGCTTCCGTTTCCGGCTTGCCGTCGAGGAGTTGCTGATAGCGGTTCAGAGCCCGGATGTCACTCAGAAGAATCACGTCGCTTTCCACTTTCGCGGCAACGCGGTCCACGACTTCCTGCGAGCGCAGCGGTATTGTTGCGAGCGCCGCCAGCGCCCCGGATGCGACGAGGAGGATGACGCGGCTCATCAGAACGTCGATCCCAGGTTGAAAAAGATTTGAAAGCCGGGAAGCCGCGTCCTCTGCTGGCCCAGCGATCCCACGAGGCAAGTTGGGGCGTTGCTCGGGCACGGAATTGGAATCACGAATGACGGGCGATTGATTTGATAGCCGAAGTCAACGCGAATCGGGCCCACCGGAGTCTTGTATCTCACTCCGATACCGATGGTATGAGCGAAATAATTGAGCTCGTTGGTGCAATTGCTGACGCACTGGGGCAGATTGGCGGGTCCCGGGGGTAGCGTGGGATTTTGCAGCCCGAACGTGGGCTCTGGCAGCGTCGCGCGGAAAGAAATTCGGCTCAGGCGGCTGTACACATTGCCGCCGTCATAGAAAATGGCGCCGCCCAGTGACGTGCCCAGATATGGCAGCCGCATCGGGAAACGGAACTCCTGGTTTAGCACGAGCATCGCCTGGCCACCCACCGGGAAGCCGGTGCAGGCATCGCGCGGCCCCGCCTGATTGAGAGCAAAGCCGCGCAGCGACGTGCCGCCCCCGGCAAAAAGTCGCTCGGGAAGGGGGATGATTGTCGGCGTCGGTCCGGGAGGTGGTGCCGTAGCGATGCACTGCCCCGGCGTGGGCGAAGGGAAACTCAGCGAAACGGTGTCGCGGTAAGGTACGAGAAAGCCGAGGCGGGCCGAACGCGCGAAGCTGAACCGGCGCTTGATGGGATAGTAAGTGGAATTTTGAAAGTTGAAGCGCAGGAAGCTGGCGCTGGAACCGAGAGCAGTCTCCGCATCGCTGAAGTCGGCGCTGTTGAAACTGCCCTTGGAAGCGTCGGCGGGATTATTCCGGGAATCGCGGAACCACGTCACGCCAAATTGCGAAACGAGCGTCGGCTGGTTGAACAGCGGTACTTCCTGGCTGAGAATCTTCAGGTTGGAGACGCGCACTTGCCGAAAAGTGTAGCGGTAAAGCACTGTCGTCAGCGCCGTGAGCTGGTCCGTCAATTGTACCGAGCCCTCGTAACGCTGCTCCGTAAAGGTGTTGATGTCCCTCGTTTTTTCGGCAAAAGCGGTCGCCTGAAAACTCAGGTGCGAATCTCCGAAGGTGTTTGGCGCGGAATAACCAAGCAGCGCCCGCCCTTGCAGCGTGCTGCCGCGCAGCTTGAAGGAAAGCGCATCCGCGCGTCCCGTAAGATTCAGCTTGCTGACCTCCAGAATGCCGCGCGGAGCCGCCTGCACCTGTCCGCTCGTTGGATTCGTGGTGCTTGCGAGCCGTTGCACCTCGAAGCCGCCGCCGTACGCAATGGTATAGCGCTTGGCTTCTTCGACGAGGACCGCGACGTCCTTCTCGTGGTCCGTGCCGTTCGGATTCTGACGCTCGATCGTTACGCGATTGAAAATCCCGAGATTGTAGAGACGCCGTTGCGAATCCACGACGTCGCCTTCCCGCAGCGGCTCATTGGCCTTGACGCGCACTTCGCGCCGGATCACCCCCGGTCGTGTGTGCTTGTAGCCGCTCACGAAAATCCCGCGGACGCGCGTTTGCGGGCCTTCCTCGATGCGGTACACCAGACGAACCGCATCGGCTTGTTCGATCAACGCCTTCGGCCCTTTTTCCTTCCCCTCCTTTTTATCGTTTTCTCCGGAAGAAGCGCCGTTCGTGCCTCCGCCGCTTTTGGCCGCGGCCAGTCCCACGGGGATGGGTTCCGCCGTTACGGTAAAGCGCGCTTCGGGAAATCCTTCGTTGAAGTACAGCGCCAGGATATTGTCGCGATCGGTCGTCACCGTGAAATCGGAGTAGGGCTGTCCGCGAGTCGAGCCGATCACGTCGAGGAGCTCTTCTTCCTTGAAAGCGTGAATTCCTTCGATCGAGAGCGAGGCCACGCGCGTCTGTTTCCCTTCCTGGACGGCGAAGCGAATGAACAAATCGCCTTTTTTGCCTTTGTAGTCGTCGTTGACCTGCCCTTCCACTTTGGCTTCGAGAAATCCGTTGGCCTGATACAGGCTGCGCATCGATTGCGCATCGGATTCGACCAGCCGTTGGCTGAAGTGTCCGCGCGATGCGAACGCTCCGCCAAAGATTTGTAGGCGGCTCTGCAGCAGCTCCGTATTGAAGTATTTATTTCCCGTGATCTCGATGCCGATCAGTTTGTGATGTTCGCCGCGCTCCACGGTATAGGTGATGACCTCTTCCGTGCCCCGCGCGGCTCCGCCGCCCGATTTCCCTTCTCGCACGGTGGTCGTGTAGCTGACCTCCGCATCGAAGTACCCTTCGCGTTCCAGGCGCTCCCGTAGATTCCGCTTTCCCTCTTCAAGGAGGTCCGCGTCGACGGCGCCCTCCTGATAGATCGGAATCAATTTTTTCAGTTCGCCCTTGGAAAGTCTCGCCCCCTCTACGGTTACCTGAACACGCGGGCCTTCACTTACCTCCAGGTCCAGTCCAACGGTGTTCTTCGCCGCGTCGTACTCGCCTCGGCGCACCCCCGCTCGCGCGCTCAGGTGCCCCTTCTTGACCAGAAATTTGCGGATGCGGTCGGTTCCTTGCTGAAGTCGCGCGGACGTGATCGCTCGGCCTGTCTTCATCCTCGATCGGGAGAGGATCTCTGCGTCACGGTATTCCGTGTTGTTCTTCAGTTGGACGGCGCCGGTGCGGGCACGCGGCCCGGATTTCACGCGTACCACAATGTCCATCTGATGGGTCTCCGCATGCGGAACTTCCTCTGCCGACACTTCCGCCCGATAGAGGCCCTCGTCGCGAAGCGTTTCCCGCAAGCGCTCCAGAGCTTCGGCGACCACCGCTCGATGGTAGGTTTGTCCGAGCCCAAGTTGCATTGCCGCGGCAGCGGAAGCCTCGCTCGGCGGCGCGGTCAGGCCCTCGATGCGCACCTGGTTGAAAAACAGATTTTCCCGCACGATGAAGTCCAGCCGTACTCCGCCGGAGATTGGCGTTTTCTCCGCGCGCACATCGGCGTAATTCCCCGTGCGATAGAGCGCTCGCAGACTCTCCGCAACTTTTCCGGGATCGAGCGGTTTCCCCGTTTCTACGGCGATTCCGCTGGGCGATTCGGAGAGCACCCCGCCCTCTTCCTTGACGAGACGTATCGCTGCAACCGTAGGCTGTTCCACCGCCATCTCGCGCGCCGTTGCTTCCTGCGCCGTCTGTGCATGCGTCCACCCGGCTCCGGCGAGGAGCGCGAGCGCGACAATGCTTCGCAACCCATGGGCCCGGCTCAATTTCATGCCCCTCTTCGCTCAGACGAAGCGTAGCACAGCGGCGTTGCCTCTCCCGTGCTCTTTGGCGCTATCATGTAGCTTAGCAGGCGCGTCCTCACCGCCTGCCGGGGCCGCACCGCACGTGGACGATTCTCTCCAGGAAAAATACTCGCGCCAGATGCTCTTCGCTGGGATCGGTCAGGAGGGGCAGGAGCGGCTCTTCGCTTCTCGCGCTGCGGTTGTCGGCTGCGGCGCGATCGGCGCCGCCGCGGCAAACCTGCTGGTTCGCGCGGGCGTCGGCAGTCTCAGAATCATTGACCGTGATTTCGTGGAGCACTCGAATTTACAGCGCCAGACGCTTTTCGATGAATCCGACGCGTCACAAGCTCTTCCCAAAGCGGTCGCCGCGGAGCGCAAGTTGCGTTCCATCAATTCCAGTGTCGCCGTCGAGGGCGTGGTCGCCGATCTCAGCCCCGGAAATGTTGAGGAGCTTCTTCGCGGTTTTGATCTCCTCCTCGATGGCACGGACAATTTCGAGACGCGCTTCTTGCTCAACGACTTTGCGGTGAAGACCGCGCGGCCCTGGATCTACGCGGCCGGCGTCGCGAGTTATGGACTCACTATGACGATTCGCCCGGGCGTGACCCCGTGTCTCGCCTGTCTCCTCGAAACTGCTGGCGGCGGCCAGGGTTTTGAAGAAACCTGCGATACCATCGGCGTGCTCGGGCCCATCGTGAACCTCATCGCCTCTCTGGAAGTAGCCGAAGCCTTGAAGCTGCTCGCCGGCCGCGAACAGGCTCTTCATGGCCGCTTGATCTCCTGCGACGTCTGGAGCGGTCACCTGCAATCCATTCGCGTGGCGCGCAATCCCGAATGCCGCGCTTGCGCGAAGCACGATTTCCGCTATCTCGAAGGCGAGGCCCAGCCGCACATCACCCTGTGCGGGCGTGACTCGGTGCAGATTCATGAACGCAGCCGCACTCTCGATCTGAATGCTTTGGGCGTGAGATTGTCGTCGACCGTCGGCAACCTCCGCCAGAATGACTTTCTCCTGCGTTTCCGCGTTCCGCCTTACGAAATGACCGTCTTTGCCGATGGCCGCGCCATCCTGAAAGGCACGAAAGATCCTGCCGTGGCGCGCTCCCTCTACGCCCGTTATATCGGCGCCTGATTCTTCCTTGCTTTTAGTTTTTCGAACTGCAAATTCAGCGAGGGTGGCCGGAACGCCCGAACGAACTTCGCATGTTGGCCCGGTCGAGGTTTTCGCGCAGGTTCATCAGCGTCAGAAAGGTGCTCAGGATGCGCGCTTTCAGATCGTCCGTAAGGTGCAGGCCGCTCGTGGCCACCCGCGCCAGGCGCTCTCCGTGTTCCGTGATGAATTGCATGATCTCTCGCTGGCGTTCTTGAGGCGCATTGCCGAGCGCCGTCTCCCGGCGCATCTCCGCGCAGCTGGTCTCCAGCGAAAGTGTAAAGTGCAGGACGCACAGCCGCTTGTCCGCAAGAGCCGGGGGCGCTTCGTTCTTGCAACCCGAGATTTGACAAGTCGTGGCCATGGGACCCGTGGCGTAGCTCGATAGGTAACATCCCCGGCGCAGGAAATCCAGTGCCTGTCGCGCAGGTGCTTCGAATCGTACATGATTTGCCTCTTCCGCGTCTCGCGCCTCTGTCGTTCCGCGGCCGGGTGAAATCTTTGAAAAAGAATTGACAGCCGCGCCCTTGGGCATGTATAAAAATACAGAAGGATGTATAGTCTATACAGAATGAGCGCGGGCAAAACATTTCGGCACGGCCAGATCCTCCGCCTCGTGGCGGACGAGCGCATCGGCAATCAGGAAGAGTTGCGGCGCAGGCTCGCGGCAAGGAAGCTCCGCGTCACTCAGGCGACCCTTTCCCGCGATCTGCAGGAACTCCGTCTCGTGAAGACCCAGGCAGGCTACAAGCCCGCCACCGCGCTTCCGGAAGAGCCCGCGCCTATGCCCCCGCTGGCACGCGCGCTCGGCGAATTTCTTCTCGATATTCGCCCCGCGGAGAATTTGCTTGTCCTGAAAACTCCTCCCAGCGGGGCACAGCCCCTGGCTGCCGCCGTTGACGGCGCCAAGTTCACGGAAATTGCCGGCACCATCGCCGGCGATGACACCGTCCTCATCATCACCCCCAACAGGAAAACACGGGAATCCCTGCAAAAAAAGATGGAAGCCCTGGTGAAATGAGAGATCCCCGCCAGATTGCGGTTGTCGGTGTCACCGGCTATACCGGTCTCGAGCTGGCGCGCATTCTTCTGCGTCATCCCGCGCTGCGCGCGCCGGTCTTCTACGTTCGCGAAGCGAATGGCGCGAGATGCCTCGCGGAGATGTTTCCGCAGTTCCGCGGTTGGGGGGAAGCTCCCCTCCGGCCGCTTTCTGTGGACGCGATCGCTTCCAGCAACGCCGGCACCGCGTTTCTGGCCACGCCCCATGAAGTTTCGGCGGAAGTGGCGCCCGCCTTGTTGCAAGCCGGTCTTCGCGTCGTGGATTTGAGCGGCGCTTTCCGTTTCCGCGCCGCGGAAACTTTCACCTCCTGGTACAACCTGGCGGCGCCCCATGCGGAATGGCTCGGCGAAGCCGTCTACGGCATGCCCGAGCTCTATTCGAGCGAGATCGCCAAGGCTCGCCTCGTTGCCAATCCCGGTTGTTATGCGACCAGCGTGATTCTTGCCTTGCGTCCCCTGACGCAATCGGGCTGGATCGCTCCGCAAACAAGCGTCGTCTGCGACTGCAAGTCCGGCGCAAGCGGCGCGGGCAAGGAGCCCAAGCGCGATCTTCACTTCGTCGAGGTGGATGGAAATTTCAAGGCCTACAGCCTATTTACCCACCGGCACACGCCGGAGATTCTCGAGCACACCGGGCTGAGCGAAGCGCAAGTCGTTTTCTCCACCCACTTGCTGCCGCTCGCGCGCGGCATCCTGTCCACCATCTACGTCAATCTCGACGAGCCGCAATCCGCCGCGGAGGTCGAGGTGCTCTATCGCAAGTTCTACGCCGGGCGCCCGATGGTTCGCATCTGGCCCGCGGGCACGCTGCCGGAGCTCCAGCACGTCGTCCACACCAATTTCTGTGACATCGGTTTTGCCCTGGACAAGTCCGGCCGCCGCTTGGTCCTCGTCTCCTGTCTCGACAATCTGGGGAAAGGCGCAGCCGGCCAGGCCGTGCAGAATTTCAATCACATGATGGGTATTGAGGAGCAGACCTCACTCCAATGAGAATCGTCATCAAGTTCGCGGGTGCATTGCTCGAAGAGGAATCCACGGTGCGCGCCCTGGCGCGGCAGGTTGCGGCGCTCGCCCGGGAAGGCCACGAGATTCTAGTAGTGCACGGCGGGGGCCGCCATTTCACCGCCACGCTCAAGCGCATGGCCATCGAAAGCAAATTTGTGGCCGGCCTGCGCGTCACCGACCGCGAAACCCGCGATGTGGCCGTCATGGTTTTTGCCGGTTTCCTGAACAAAAAGTTGGCTGCGGCGGTTTCTGCGGAAGGGCAGCCAGCCGTCGGCATCTCCGCCGCGGATGCCCGGTGCTTTGTCGCCGAGCCGATGGTCCACGACGAAGTCGAAGGCAGTCTTGGCTTCGTCGGTTACCTCACCGGTTTGAATTTGCAGTTTATCGAATCGCTCTGGCGCGAAGGTCTCTTGCCCGTGGCTCCCTGCCTGGGCATCGGATCGGACAACGAGCTCTACAACATCAACGCCGATCACATGGCCGCGGCCTGCGCCGAATTTCTCGGCGCCGATCAATTGATCTATTTAACGGACGTGGCTGGCGTCCTCGATGGAGAGAAAGTGCTCTCCGCCGTCACTTGCGAGGAAATCGAGCGTTTGGTCCAGAGCCGCGTCGTCTCCGGCGGCATGGTATTGAAACTCGAAGCCGCCAAGCGCGCCATTGAGGGGGGAGTCCGCCAGGTTCGCATCGTTGGCGGCACTTCGCCCGAAGCCTTGTTGCTCGCGTCACGCGCAGCGCAGGCCAACGGCCAGGAAAGCTCCGCCGTTTTTCCCGGAACGCGCGTCCTGCGCGAACCTCTGTCCGCAGCGCAGGCGGCTCTCTCGGTGGCATAATGCGCGCTTCTCCCAAAACGAATTT
>WNEZ01004370.1_pt1 | contig 13015 bp, 12 predicted proteins | sample 5400521 | NCBI WGS metagenome assembly WNEZ01 (sample SAMN13153339, study PRJNA577476) | soil metagenome | isolation source: 120 cm saprolite under Douglas fir tree site 2 hole 1 replicate 1 | place: USA:California | collected 2015-04-18 | reverse complement strand
GCCGGGCTGGAGATTACACTCTCAACGCCGACGTCCATTCGCATTGTCATGTTCTGCCGCCTGCTGCTGGTGCTGGGCTATGACTTCGCATTGTCGGCGATGGCCTCCATCGTCGTCGCTGTCGCACATGGCGGAAGCTTATGGGAAATCTTCCAGATGTGGCTTGGGCCTATGCTGCTGCTGTCGTCGATTACCCTGACACTCTCGCTGTTGATAGGATCGTGGTTTGCAATCATGGCCGCGCTTGTACTCGAAGCGCTGCAAGAATTGCCGCTCTATGTTGAAAGACACGCGCCTTTACTGCATTTTGCCAACCCAAGTTCGTGGCAGACGAGCCCGACCGTGCTGTTCCTGGCGGTGCTATTCATCATTTTTGCCGTGTTCTACGCGCCGCGCCAACCTCGCCTATCGAATTGACGATACAATACGGAGGAAACATGTCCTTAGATCGACTGCGGTACGAAGTTCAGCTTATGGGCAAGCGCGTCATTCTGACGCCTGTGCTGGTGATGGCCGGCTTCGCTCTGCTGGCAGGACTCCTGCACTATCTCCACACGAACCCCGCCCGCACACTGTCGGGGGGACTGGAACTGATACTGCCTATAGCGGCAGGGGTAGTAGTCGCCACGGTCATCAGCCAAGACCCGGTCATCGAGCTGCAACTTACCCTGCCCAGGCAGTACCACCTGACAGGCATGCTGCGCGTGCTCTTGATCGCTGCCTGGACCACCTGTATTGCCCTGCTCTCCAGCGGCATCATTGTTGCGCTCAACCTGGGCTTTATGCCCCAGCCGCCTCACACGCTGCCAGCAGCCCTGGAATTTTTGATGGGACAACTGGTATGGCTGGCACCGCTGCTGTGGCTTGCCGGCTTTGGCTTCTGCCTGGCGCTGCTCCTACGCAGCCGCTCGGCCAGCGCGGCGCTGCTGGGAGGCATCTGGGTGCTTGAAATCATCTTCAAGGATGTACTGGCTTACTATGCCTGGCTCCGCCCGGTGCTGCTGTTCCCGACGACGCTCCTGCCGCTGGCCGGGCGCTTGCCGCGGGCGTACTTCGACATATGGTTGGATACGCGCCTCGAAGTGCTGGGCACGGGACTTGCGCTGTGCTTGATAGGCTGGCTGCTCCTGCGCAACCCGGAGGGGTTATTGAAAGGGTCGAGTGAAGAATAGCCATGAATCAATTACCTGTTTTCTTTGGCGCCCTGAATTACGAGTTTCGCATGCAGGTCCGCCGACCCGCTCTCTGGATCACCATGGTGCTGCTAGCGCTGCTCGTGACGGGGGCAGGAGGAGCTTTCCGCGAGCTGTTGACCTACCAGCTCAACAGCATATCCCTGGTTGAGATGGTCGTCAGGTGGACGGTCAGAATGAACTTCATCTTCCCGGTTGGCGTGGGCGTTTTGCTGGCCGACCGCCTGCCGCGAGACCGGCGCACCAAAGTGGAGGAGTTATTCTGGTCCACGCCCAGCGCTTTGAGCGCGCGCCTGGTGGGGAAATACTTTGGCAGCATGTTGGCGGCGCTCATCCCAGTGATGGCTTTTTACGTGATTGGCACCGGCTGCATACTCTACCACACGCAAGACTTGATGACGCTACCGCTGGCGCTGGCGGCGTTTGCGGCGATCGTACTGCCGGGGATGCTGTTCATCAGCGCTTTCTCGATAGCCTGTCCCGCGATCCTGTGGGTACCGCTCTACCAGTTCCTTTTCACGGGCTACTGGTTCTGGGGCAATATGCTGGGGCCAAGGGTCGGCATTCCGACGCTGAGCGAAACTATTCTCACCCCGGCAGGAGGCTACATGGCTGCCGGTTTCTTCGAAGTGCCTGCCTTCCAGATCTTTGACTTCCGTGTCACTGCCCTGCAAGGAATGGAAAGCCTGTCGCTTTTACTGGCTATCACGGTGCTTGTGATGGTTGTACTGTGGCGCTTATTGAAATGGCAGCAGGCGCGGCAATAACTGAAGTGGTATGAGTCTCCATCCTTTCGGAGGAAGGAAGAAGTGGAGCCATCTTATGGGGGCACGATAATGAGGTTTCACAACATAAGCAGGAGAACGTTGAATCCTCCCGTGGCCGAGCGAAACGAAGGCAAGGGCGTAGGTCCCCGATTTATCGTGGGACCGCGATTCATCGCGCCGGGGTGGTGGAGGTACCCTGGGCGAAGCCGTCCCCCCACCCCGGCGCCATAAATGTCGCAACTACGCCTGTATGGTTTCCCTACCTCGTAGGAGGGTGTATTTCCCAGCATCGTAGAACCCTGAAAGCGGCTGATCTGTTTTGTGGAGTCAGACGATGTCGGGAAACAGATCCTCCCACGAAGTTGGGAAGTCATACAACGCCCCTTTACGTGACACCTATGAGGCCCGATTATGCGGTTTCACAAAATATAATCGGCCCCTACCATTAGAGGAGCAAGACAATTATGGAAATAAAGATCTATCACCTCAACAAAATCTATCGCGGCGGCGTTCACGCACTGGTAGACGTTGACCTGAGCATTCCGAGCGGCATGTATGGCCTGCTTGGACCCAACGGCGCGGGCAAGACTACCCTCATGCGTATCCTGGCGGGCATCCTGCGCCCGACCAGCGGTTCGCTGCAGGTGGGGGAGCACGATGGGGATACGGAGAGAGGGCGCACAGCCATCAAACGCATACTGGGCTACCTGCCCCAGGATTTGGGAATGTACCCAGACCTGAGCGCGCGCGAATTCCTGGACTATATCGGCATCCTCAAGGGCATGGACGAGCGCAAGATTCGCCAGCAGCGCGTGGAAGAATTACTCGAGGTCGTTTCATTAGCCAATGTTGCTAATCGCAAGCTCAAGACCTTTTCCGGCGGCATGAAACGGCGCATCGGCATTGCCCAGGCGCTGCTCAACGACCCCAAGCTGCTGATCGTCGACGAGCCTACAGCGGGCCTTGACCCCGAGGAGCGCATTCGCTTCCGCAACCTGCTTTCAGACCTGGGCGGCAATCGCACCGTGTTGCTCTCTACCCATATCGTGGAGGACATCGCCCAGACGTGCCGGAACCTGGCCATTATGAACAACGGCCAGGTGATCTTCCAGGGCACGACGGTGGAACTGGCAAGCGAGACGCGCGGCAAAGTGTGGATCGTCACAACTGATGGGGTCAAACCGGAAGGAAACTTTACCGTGGTTTCTACTTTGAATATGGGGACTACTATACAATATCGTGTCGTCGGTGAGCTTTCGGAACCGGCAGGGGTCATCTCAGCAGTCCCGACGGAGCCAAGCCTGGAGGATAGCTATGTCTGGTTGATGCGCGAGAAGCGCTCGCCAGTAAAAGCATTGATTTCATGACCAGAATGCCCAGCGGGTGAACAGGAGTATTCCTAGCGAAAAGATCGGCGACAGTATTCCCAGGATGAAGGAAATGTCTCCGTGAAGCATGGTCAGCAGGGCGACCGCAAGGGTCGCCCCATTGGCGTCAAGTTAACAGAACGAGATAAAGGCGTAGCTGCGCGATTCATCGCGCGGGGTGGGGAGGTATCCCAGGCGAGGCCGTGCCCCACCCCAGCGCCATAAATGTCGCAACTACGCCCTTAACTTGACGCCTATGGGCGACCGCAAGGGTCGCCCCTACATTTCTCCTCATCAATTCAAGATTGACAGAGCATTAGCATATGTTGGGAGAAAACGAAGAGCCGTTTTTGTCGGCTCTTGAATACTGGCGCATTCACATGCTACACTGCTGCTAGCGATTTTCCTGGAAATGTCCACGATGTTGAAGGTACGATAATGTTTGAAAGCTCGCCAGGTGATGAAAAAGCATTGCCAATAGACCTGGGAATTTGGTGGGACGCTGGCGCTCCGTTACCGCATCTATTTCAATCCAAATACCAGACGTTCTTAACCTTTTATCTCAATGAGCAAGACCCGGGTTGGAATGTCGCCCGTTCTGCACCAGCTCATATTGCTATTATCGAGTGGCATGGATGTTTTGAAACTATGCTTGGCTGGCCCAATGATGAAGCACTATCAGGTCATCGATTATGGAAGCGAGGACTAAAAGAAGTAGGGTACTACGGTGCCGCAGAGGTTCGCAATAGTTCCTGGATAGCTGAGATTGAGAAGGGCAACCGTGTTCATCCACAACACAGGCCAGAAAGATTTGCTGCTTTGAGGCATTACATCATGCTATTTCACGACTCAACGTTTGAATGCCTTGCTGAAGGATACACTATCACAAAGGTGTTTATGCCGATGCCGGAGGTATTATTACAACTCGCACACAGGTTGATAGAGAGATGAGAAAGCAGCAGCGTCTGGACAGGTCAGGGCTACGACCAGCACCTGGTCGTGTTTACAACGCGGGTTTAGGAGCCGTGATCAGGAGAACGCGTTCTGCCCTGTGATCGCCTGACCGATGATCAGAGTATGGATGTCGTCGGTGCCCTCGTAGGTGAAGACCGACTCAAGATTGTTCATGTGGCGGCTAATGGGGTACTCCAGCGTAATACCGTTGGCGCCGAGGATCGAGCGAGCTTCACGCGCAGTTTTGAGCGCCTCGCGCACGTTGTTGCGCTTCGCAAGGGAAACCTGTACCGGGTGCAGCAGTCCTTCATCCTTCAACCGTCCAAGGTGTAACGCGAGGAGCTGCGCCTTCACCAATTCGGTCGCCATGATCGCCAGTTTCTGCTGCACCAGTTGGAAGCTGGCGATGGGACGATTGAACTGGATGCGCGATTTGGCGTAGTCGAGGGCCACTTCGTAGCAGGCCCGGGCCGCGCCGGTCGCGCCCCAGGCGATACCGTAGCGAGCCTCGTCAAGGCAGGAAAGCGGTCCGCGCAGGCCACGTACGTTTGGCAACATATTGGCGGCGGGTACGCGGCAATCTGCGAAATGCAGCTCCGAGGTGACGGAGGCGCGCAGCGAGAGTTTCTGGTGGATATCGCTTGTTGTGAAACCCGGCGTACCGCGCTCTACCAGGTAACCACGAATGCCTTCCTCGGCCCTTGCCCACACGACCGCCAGGTCCGCGATGCCGCCGTTGGTGATCCACATTTTCGTGCCGTTCAGCATATAGGAGTCGCCATCGCGGCGCGCCGTGGTGCGCATGCCCGAGGGGTCGCTGCCGAAATCGGGTTCCGTCAGCCCGAAGCAGCCAATTACCTCTCCGCGTGCCATGCGCGGCAGCCAGTGCTGCTTCTGCTCCTCCGAGCCAAAGGCATAGATGGGGAACATGGCGAGTGAGCCCTGGACGGATACAAACGAACGCAGGCCGCTATCGCCCGCCTCAAGTTCCTGGCAGGCCAGGCCGTAGCAAACGGCGCTCAAGCCGGCGCAGCCGTAGCCTTCGAGATGCATGCCCAGCAAGCCAAGTCCGGCAATCTCGGGTATGAGGTGGCGTGGGAAGGTGCCGGCCTCAAAGTGCTCGCCAATAATGGGCAAGACGCGCTCACTGACAAACTTGCGCACGGTATCGCGCACCATGCGCTCTTCTTCGCTCAGTAAATGATCAACGTTGTACAGGTCGGTGGCTGACGGCGCCTGTACCTGGTGGCGTTCGATGGTTGTATCTGCCATAAAGATATTGCTGCCTTTCGTTAGTTCGATGAGACATCGTTGTCCGTTGGTGGACTGTCAAGGTCAATCGATGGGTGGCCGGGCGTCCGCCTGCAGGGCGACCCCTTCCAGGGCGACCCCTTCCAGGGCGACCGCAAGGGTCGCCCCTACATTTTTGTCTAGAGTCAGACGGTCTCAATGCCTTTCAGGTATTATACCGCACGCGGGGTAATAGCTAAAATGGGATTGATGCAGTGACAACTCCCCAGGTCGTAAACGCAGGACCCTCAGGCCGCTTTGAAGGTAGAGTAAGGGCATCATGAATCAGAAGACTTCTTCCCTCGCGCCTGACGCGAACTCGGCTTTCCGGCGCTCAAACTCCTCCCGGGTCATGATCCCCTTCTTCAACAGGAGCTGCTCGAAAGCAGCGAGCCAGAGTTCATAGTAGTCCGGCGCAGGGTCGGACTTGCAGTCAGCCGAGTTGACCTCCGCCATCAGCCGGTGACGAAACTCCTCCCAGGGAAAGGCCCCCTCACCGTGGAGGGCAATGGCCATAGCGAATACACGGCCTTCCCAGGGCTCGGAGAAGATCAACTCTCCATTCTTACGCGGAAGCGCGGTCGCCCCCTGCATGTTGGCAATTTCGCGATCGATGTCCATCGCTTCATCCTCCCTTCGATCTACACATGTGCAGCCGGCATCTTCGCCTTCGCGACCCCTATCATGGAGTCGCGGGTGACCAACTTCACCAGCTCTTCTTCAGTCATGCCCTCAGTTCCTGCTGGGCGCTCCGGAAGGACCATGTAGCGGATCTCGGCACTGCTGTCCCAGACCTTGATCTCAGTCGCCTCGTCGAGCTTCAAGCCGAACTCTTGCAACACATTCCTCGGCTCGATCACCACCCGCGACCGGTAGGGTGGGGACTTGTACCAGACAGGCGGCAGCCCGAGTACCGGCCACGGATAGCAGGAACAGAGGGTACAGACGATGACGTTGTGGATGGTCGGCGTATTCTCGACCACCACCATGTGCTCGCCCTGCCTTCCGCCAAAGCCGAGTTCGGCAATGGCCGGGGTGGCGTCTGTAAGGAGGCGTTTCTTGTATGCGGCGTCCACCCAGGCGCGAGCGACGACCCTGGCACCGTTTAGTGGTCCGATATCCCTCTCGTAGGCGGCGATCACTTTGTCTACCGCATCGGGCGTGAGCAGCCCCTTCTCGAGCAGGATGGACTCCAGCGCCCGGGTGCGTGCTTCCACGTCAGAGAGTGGAGCTGGATGATGACCGTGTTCAGTGCTCATTGGCTCATGACTTCCTCTTGACTTCGATGAACGGGTTGATACCCCTTACGATGCTGGCTCCACGTAGCTCTCCCAGAGATCCAGGTAAATGGAGTCGCGGACAGCGGCCTGTTCTCCCCAGACCTCACGCGCATCGAATCTGACAGTGTAGACGGGCTCCGAGTTCTTGCCCCGACCATGCGCGTTCGTGTCCGGGAGATTGAAGGAACCATGGACCTTTTCGATTGTCCCCCGCTTGCCACGGATGTACCTGGGCAAGCGAGTGTGGCCACCCGGGTGGATGTTACGTACGGCTATCTTGTCGCCAAGCTCGAAGCGAGGAGCTGTGCCGGTTTCTCGCCTGGTTGAACCTCCTTGACGCACCATCTGCTCCAGTCGACTGGCCAGTTGATCTGAGCCGTTGGAGGGAGGGAAGTTCGCTATGACCTCGGGGTGTTCCTTCACTTGTTTGACCCTGGCCTCGAGTTCTTCCCTGCTGATGATTCCCTTCTCGCTCAGAAGGGTCTCAATCGCGGTGAGCCAGTGCTCATAGTAGCTAGACTCCAGGTAATGGGCCCAATCCATGCGCTCGATGGCGTGGCGAAACTCGGCGCCGCTATAGAAGCCCTGGCCCGAGGCGGCGATCTGCATGGCGAACACCTCTTTCTCCCACTGCTCGTGGAAGACGGGCTCGTCGTGCTCTGGCGCTATGGGACCCGCACCTTGCATTCCGCCCATATCGTGTATGCCGTTCATCCAGCCCCTCCTGTGCGTTCGTGCTTGTTCAACCTCCGCCTCCATTGACAGGTATCTGCCTTCCTACTGTATCCTGGCCGGGAAGGCGTTGTCAAGTGAGATCTTTCGAAGACTCGTGCAAATACTACCAAGTGGTTCCTTCTGGTGATCCTTACGGGCTGTGATGGAAGGCCATGCCCCAAAGAGAAGTACATCGCACGTATAACATGAGGGAGCTAACTACCTGTCCGGTAATGGGTCACGCTGGATGAGTGAAAACGAGTTTCATTGGTGACACTCATTAGTTCCTTATTAGATAGGCTCTCGCTAAATCGATGTTACGACCGTAATAAGGAGGAAAGCCATGTCACAGACGGCCCAGTCGTCCTTGCCCGACGTGTGGCACACAGGTCCCAGCCGGGCAGGGTATATGCAGCAATTGTGGAACCGACCTTTCGCGTGTAGAGGCAGCCAGCCAGTACGGCGGGCCGCAGCAGCAGAACTTGTCTCAGGGACAGCAGGTGTCTCCCTACACACAATCACCTTTCGGGCAGCAACAACAGCCGCAATTCCAGTATCAACCGCAGTACCAGCAGCCGCAACAAAGTCCCCAGCCACGCCGCGGCATCGCGGGATGGCTGATCCTCTTGCTCATCATTATCCTGGCACTCCTGATAGGGGGAAGTGGATTGACCTATTATGTAGCAGTCTACCACCCCGGCCAGGTACGTACACAGGCTACTGCCACAGCCCAGAGAGCGACAAACACGGCACTGACCCAGGCCAATGCCACCGCTACTGCCCAGGTCCAGGCACAAGTCAATGCCACCGCTACTACCCAGGCACAGGCACAAGCTACTTCCACGGCGCTTCAGACCGTCTATATGCAGGCAACCAGTGGCACTCCTGTACTCAACGATTCGCTGGCAAGCAATAGCGCCAGTAGATGGACTGAAACCGCGAATGGCGAGGGCGGTTGTGCCTTTAAAGGAGGAAAACTGCATGCCAGCGGCTCTACAGGCTGCTTTGCCCAGGCAACCAATTTCAGTGACTTTGCCTACCAGGTGCAAATGACCTTTGTGAAAGGTAGCGGGATAGGAGGAATCGTCTTCCGTTTCAATAATGCGAGCCAGAACTTCTACTTTTTTACTGTAAGTCCCGATGGGTCTTACATGTTCTTCAGTGGTCATGAAGACCAGAGTGGCGCCCTCTTACTCAAGGTGCTCATGAATGCCTCTACTCCTGCGATCAAAACGGGCCTGAACCAGTCGAACCAATTGGCGGTTGTGGCACGCGGCAGTAAGATGTACCTCTACATTAACCAGCAATACGTTGATCTCGTGACCGACAGCAGTTCCAGCTCTGGCATGATCGGAGTGGTCAGCTTGAAGTTTGGAGGGTCGCCTGAACTGGCATTTAGTGACGCACAGGTGTGGAAGTTGTAAAATGCTTTTATACTTTGAACAGGGAGTTGGCAAGAGCTATCAGGAGCAGGATTTATGATGTCTTCTTCCTTCATCTACTGTAGCGTGTGCGGTGCAGCCAATCAGGCCCGGGCGACTCTGTGCTTTGCCTGCGGCCACCTTTTAGAGACTTCCGTCGAGGACACGGCTCTCCCATCTCCGGCTGGGCCGCCTGTTTCCCGTCCTCTGCTTGCCGGGCGCTACCGTATCGTAGCTCTGGTCGGCGAAGGAGGCTTCGGTGCGGTCTACAAAGCGGTAGATGTGCAGCGTGATGAAGCGTTGGTCGCTCTGAAGCAGATCAATCTGAGCGGTCTCCGTCCCCGGGACGTGATCGAGGCGACCGAGACCTTCAATCGCGAGGTGGGCATGCTGTCGGGCTTGAAGCATCCCAACCTGCCGCGGATTTACAAGTATTTTACCGATGCTGAGCACTGGTATCTGGCGATGGACTTCATCGAGGGCAAGACGTTAGAGGAGTATCTCAACAGCGCCAAAGGAGGCCATCTGCCTGTTGAGGAGGTGCTTGAGATCGGCATCCAGCTGTGTAACGTGCTGGAGTACCTGCACACCCAGCATCCACCCATCATCTTCCGTGATGTCAAACCGGCGAATGTGATGCGAGCGACGACCGGGCTGCTGTACCTGATCGACTTTGGCATCGCTCGTCGCTTTACGCCGGGACAACGGCGAGATACGACCGTGCTAGGTTCCCCAGGCTATGCCCCACCTGAACAGTATGGAACGGCGCAGACGACAGCACAATCTGACATCTATAGCCTGGGTGCGACACTGCGCTTCCTGCTGACGGGCACAGATCCCTCGGTGCCGGCCTCCGGCTCTGCCTCGCCCGATGTGCAGGAGCAGGGGGTACCCGCAGAGCTTGACCAGCTCCTGGTGCGGATGCTCGAGCTGGATGCCAGCAAGAGACCTGTGAGCATGGAGGTGGTGAAGCAAACCCTGCAGCAGATACAAGTGGAGCGGTGGTCTTTGTCACCCAGCGTACCTCCTGCTCGCCAACCGCTGCAACGTCCGGGTTCTGCCAGACAGCAGCAGCCTTTCACGTTCGGGCCAGCAGGGCAGGTGCTTCAGCCGCCATCGAAACGCGGCATCTCACGACGCGCGGTCATCATAGGTTTGGTCGGAGTGGCTGCAGTAGGGGGTGGCATTGCCTGGTCGGTGTTCTCACAAGGCTCACAAGCTCCTCAAGCCTCTCAGGCCTTGCCAGCAACCCCTCCACCTACCCCATACGTGGACCCGTACCAGCTTTATACCTACCAGGACCATAGCGGTCCTGTCTATGCAGTGGCCTGGTCGCCCGATAGCAGGCGCATCGCCTCGGGGGGGGAAGATGGCACCGTGCAGGTGTGGGACGCCTCCACAGGCGCGAACGTCTTCACCTACCGGGACCATTCTGGTATTGTGTTTGCGGTGGCCTGGTCGCCCGATGGCAGGCGCATCGCCTCGGGGAGCGATGACTACACCGTGCGGGTGTGGCATGCCGCCACGGGCGGGAATGTTCTCACCTACAAGGGCCATTCCGATGTGGTAGAAGCAGTGGCCTGGTCGCCCGATGGCAGACGCATCGCCTCGGGGAGTAATGACAACACCGCACAGGTGTGGAGTGCATCCACGGGCAGGAATGTTCTCACCTACAAGGGTCATTCTAATACTGTGTATGCAGTGGCCTGGTCACCGAATGGCAAGCGTATCGCTTCGGCGAGCGATGACAAGACCGTGCAGATATGGAAAGCACCATGAGCACCATAACCATTCTTTGCTTCTGAGCCAAAACTGGGTGGTGGAGAACTCTGGTGAGACTCACTTCCGGAGAGGAATGGCTCGGCGAAGTGACGGAAGAAGTAACTCCAGATCGATTTGTGTTCGCAGAGCATCGCGAATACGGCGATACTGCTCAAGCCGTTCCGAGGGAGATGCCTGCCTGGGAGATGGATCTTCAATCGACCAGAAGTGGTGCCGACCAGCACCAGGAACAATGGGTCAAGTATCGGCCAGACCGCTACAGAGAATGACGCCTTCATCCCAAGAGAGGCCAAACGAAGGTTCTGTCGTTTGTGCCGAGATGAGCAATGGAATGCCCATTTCGTCAAGCGCCTGACGCGCCAGATCAACGTCCTGCTCGTCCCCTGTTACGGGTGTACTCCAGATATCCCACGGTTCTTGTGCACGTGCTGCGAACAGACTCGCTGCCATGAGAGAACGGATCGAGCGATGGGCACAGAGGAACAGGACGCGCTTGCGGTGTTCATGCATGCTGGTTCATCCTTTGCTTTCTTTTCGGAGAGTTCCCAGGTGGTTCTGCGTTTGTCCAGCGCATATCACGCGATGGGATCTTCGTCCTGGAATGCCTGGCGGTCCGGCTCATACCGGTGGTATGCATAAGAACAGATTGCTATTGTGAAAGCATACCCAATCTTCGTACTAAAAGCAAGAGATTGACGCATGGCTTGAGTCGAATTACATGAAACTCGAAGCTCTTCTGAACGTATCAAAAAATATATAGAGGACTATGTTTGAGGAAGGTCATCTATGCCCAAGGTTCGAGGAAGACGCTCATACCGGTCAGCGGGGCGGCGAGGACATTCCCGGCGGGGTTTTCCCTATCCCTACATCGCGGTTGCAATCGTTATTGCAGGTATTCTCGTCGCCTGGTGGATCGCCAATCTCAAGCAGCCACAGGCGTATACGGTTGTCGGGAAACCGTCGATAAAAGCAGATTTTATCAACCGGGTGCTCGATTACTATCATTCGCCCGCCAGGGGGAAGGGGCGGGCGTTGTATGACTATGGCGTCAAGTATGGCATTGACCCAGCGTACGCCCTCGCCTTCTTCATGCATGAAAGCTCCTTCGGCACGACGGGTGTGGCCAGGGTGACGCGCTCGCTGGGCAATATCCGGGTCTCAGAAGGCTATAAGAATTATGATGGCTATCGCCTCTACCACACATGGGAAGAGGGTTTTGAGGATTGGTACAAGCTGATCGCGGACCAGTATGTAGAACAGTGGAGGTTAACCACAGTCGATCAGATTGTGCCTGTTTACGCGCCAAGCTCAGACAATAACGGTATTGTGCAGGTGTAGGAGACCTTAGCTTGACTAAAGACGCTCCATAGCGTATACAATCTTCAGCATGAAAAATTTCTGGAACGAGTTAAACAAACCTGTTTTTATCCTGGCACCTATGGAAGATGTGACGGATACCGTACTCAGGCAAGTTATTGCCCGATGTGGTAAGCCTGCTGTTTTTTTTACTGAATTTACCAATGTTGAAGGGATGTTTTCAAAAGGAGAAAGGCTTGTTAACCAAAGGCTTCGATATACGCAAAAGGAACGGCCTTTAGTCGCTCAAATATGGGGAACCCGTCCTGAAAACTTCTTCAAAGCGGCAAAAAAATTGATTGATATGGGTTTTGACGGCATTGACCTGAATATGGGCTGTCCCGCGTCTGGCGTCATGCAAAAAGGCGCCTGTTCAGGACTCATGAATAACAGGCAGCTTGCCAAAGAGATTATTGACGCGACAAAAGAAGGCGCCGGAGGTATCATACCCGTCAGCGTCAAAACACGACTTGGTTTTCGGGCAATTGACTTTGGTTGGATTACCTTTGTCCTTGAACAAAAACCGGCTGTGCTGACCGTTCATGCGCGTACCGTTTCCGAAATGTCCAAAGTCCCGGCACATTGGGACAAGCTGAAAACAGTGGTTGACATGAGAAATGCAATGCAAAGTACGACGCTGATTATAGGGAACGGGGATGTGAAATCACTCAGAGACGCGAAACAAAAAGTGGCAGAGGCCGGAGCAGACGGAGCCATGATAGGAAAAGGAATTTTTGAGAACCCATACCTTTTTTCAGGAACTATCACGTTGAGTGATAAAACACCGGAAGAAAAAATGCACCTTTTGCTTGAGCATATGCGGCTTTGGCAGGACACCTGGGGAGATACAAAGCATTTTCCGATACTGCGTAAATTTTTTAAAGTGTACGC